>Ga0181537_10001905_pt1 | contig 18766 bp, 24 predicted proteins | sample PEATcosm2014_Bin_39_FD_119765 | JGI IMG/M metagenome (GOLD analysis project Ga0181537, IMG submission 119765) | Peatland microbial communities from MTU Mesocosm Facility, Houghton, MI, USA - PEATcosm2014_Bin23_10_metaG | ecosystem: Environmental > Terrestrial > Soil > Wetlands > Peat | place... | reverse complement strand
GCCGACAAAGGCGACGAGTGTGAACAATTCGGAATGGGCTCTCAGCGGCAACGCCAGCACGAACATATCGGCGTCGGTGAGCCCGGCCGGGAAGGTCAGCAATCCGGCCATGGCGATCGGCATCACGAACAGATTGATCAGCACCAGGTAGACCGGGAACAGCCAGGCAGCGCGGCGGATTTCCGCTTCGCTCCTGTTCTCCACCACGGCGACGTGGAACTGCCGCGGCAACAGCAGGATGGCGAACAGCGACAACACCGTGGTGGCGAAGAACGCCGCAGCCGACGGCGCATGCGTCAGCACCGCCGCGGTGCGCGGATGCGAAAGCGCGTCCGAGAACAGCGCCAACGGCCCAGGAAACATCACGAAAGTGACAAAGACGCCGACGGCGAGAAAGGCGACGAGCTTGATGATCGACTCGGTGGCGATCGCCAGCATCAGCCCGTCCTGATGCTCGGTGGCGTCGATGTGGCGGGTGCCGAACAACACCGCAAAAGCGGCCATCAACAGCGCGACAAACAGCGCGACGTCGCCGATGACCGGTTGCGCGGCGACGCTGCCGGCCGAGATTTCGTCGAGAATGGTGCCGACGGAAGCGGACACCGCTTTGAGCTGCAGCGCGATGTAGGGGATCATGCCGACGATGGCGATCACGGCGACCGTCGCCGCTACCGCCTGGCTCTTGCCGTAGCGGGCGGCGATGAAATCGGCGATCGAGGTGATGTTCTGCGCCTTGGTCAGGCGGACGATCCGGATGATCAGCGGATAGGCCAGCCCGACCATCAGCACCGGCCCGATATAGATGGTGAGGAAGTCGAACCCGGTGCGCGCCGCCACGCCGACCGAGCCGAAGAATGTCCACGATGTGCAATAAATCGCCAGCGACAGCGGGTAGATCAGAAGCCGCGCGCGGTTGCCGCGAAACAGCTCGTGCCGCCGGTCGCCATAGCTCGCGACCAGGAACAAAAAGCCAATATAGGCTAGTGCGATAACGACAACGACCCAGCCCTGCAGCATGGCGTTTCCGAACGTCCCTTGCGCTTTCCCCGGCGCGCTCCTCCGCGCACCTGTTATGTTATCAGACCATCATAATTTGCAGAGGGGGTATTTTTTGAACGACGAATGCCTTCTTAGCCGCCGAATTAGCCGGCACCGCATGCATGGCAGCTAGACGCCGTGATATTTGACGATCTTGCCGGCAGGAGGCACATGGCAGGCCGATGCCGCCCTCCTCCTCGCCGCTCCGAACGCTCGCCGAAACAACCGAGACGCTGATCATTGCACTGGCCGGCGGCGCGGCATTCACGCTGCTCGGCTTTCCCGCCGGTCTGGTCTCGGGCTCGGTCCTTGCGGTGGCCGCCGCCGCTTTGTTGCGGCGGCCGGTCAGAGTGCCGGTCGCCCTGGCGCGGGTTTGCTACATCGTCGTCGGCATCCTGCTCGGCGCCGTGGTCACGCCGCAGACGCTCAAAGGCTTCGCCAGCTGGCCGGCGAGCGTCGGGCTGTTGGTGGTCGCCTCCCTCTGCATGATCGTAGCGACGACGACGTATTTGCGCGTCGTGCATAATTGGGACCCGCTGTCCGCATTGATGGGGGCGAGTCCGGGTTCGATGGCGCAGGTGATCGCGCTGTCCAGCGAGCTAGGCGCCGATCTGCGCGCTGTCGCCGTCGTCCAGACGAGCCGCGTTCTCTTGCTGGCGACCGGAATACCGGGCGGCCTCGCCCTGTTTGGCTACGCCGCGCCGGCGCTGCCGGTGGCGCGGGGAACGGACCCAAGCTCGCTGACCGAGCTGGCCATCGTTGTTGCGGTATCGACCGCGACGGCGTTCGCGCTGTGGCGGCTGCGCTTTCCTGGCGGTCTCCTATTCGGCGCGATGGCCGGATCGAGCGTGTTGCACGGCACCGGTCTGGTGCAGGCGGTGCTGCCGTGGTGGATCGGCAGCGCCAGCGTGGTGGTGCTCGGCGCGGTGATCGGCTCGCGTTTTGCCAATACCGGCTTTCGCCCGCTGCTCGGCTATCTCGGCGCCGCACTGGGATCGTTCGCGGTGTCGCTGTTCGTCGCCACCGCGTTTGCGCTGGTGGTGGCGCATTTTTTTGCGTTCCCGATCGCCAATGTGGCGGTGGCGTTCGCGCCGGGCGCCCAGGACACCATGATGGTGCTGGCGCTCGCACTGCATCTCGATCCGGTTTTTGTCGGCGCGCACCACGTCGCGCGCTTCCTCGTCGTCACCTTCACGGTGGCCATTGCGGCGCGGCGGATCGTGAAGGATAGAGCAGCGGGCCGATCGTCGCAGCCGCAGTAATTCAAAATACCTGGCGCAACCCCGTGTCAGCGAGCGCTATAATAATGATGGTGGTGAAAGTGAGCGTGCCGCGGCAGTCCCAGCACACCCCTGACGCCGCCTTCGACTCCACCCACGACTCCGCCGACCGCACCGCCAACCACCGTGCCGACCGGACCGGCTGCGCGGTCACCGACGGCGGCGCCGTGCTCGGCACCGTCGACAACGCCTTGGGCTTGCGCGCCGAAAGACATCGAAAGCAAGCCAAAAATTCCCGCAACCATGACCAAACGCGTTTTCATAACCCAGCTCCATGTTTCAACGAGAGGCGCCCAGCTCACTCAGATGCGTGCTGCATGCGGCGACATTGAAATGAAATTCTATAATTAAATCCGACTGAAGACTGTTCAATACTGCTCATATCGACTGCCGTGCATGAAATGCCGAACGTCGCGAGATACAAAGACGTATTCAATGACCGATAATTCTCGACTGGCTTTAGGTTCCGAAGTCTCACGACTATGAATGATCGGCGACGCTATCAGATCTGTGGTGGACGATTGGATCGTGATGCGTCGACTTCGTTAGCAGAAGGACCAACATCATCAGCGCAGCGAAGAAGCAAAGCCCGAAGAACCGCCGAACCGAGGGGCGGGGGATGGCATACAAAAGGTGTGAGGGAATACTCACCCACATTCACGCTATTGCTGCGCGGCGCTCAGCGCGGGGGCAAACGTCTTGTCATGATTGACGGTGAGCCATTGCGCGTTATCCGCAAGCTCGTTGAAGCTGCGCTCGAGCCTTTGATATTCACGCACGTCGTCAGGGCCGTCCGCGATCATTCGCAGGTTGTGGTATTCGATCGCTTTGGCGCGATATTGCGCGGCGGTGGACATGCTAAGCCTTTCTGAGAGGTGATCTCCTTCAGTTAATATCTTCAAATCTGTGAAATCGACTCTCGATAAAACAGATACTGGCGATTAAGCCGCACGCGGTCTGTGCAAAATAGCTCACAAAGCTCGGTCAGGCGGCGAAGCGCATCGCGCTCCAACTCACACGCAAACGTGTCCCGCTCAGCGTTGCAACTTTTTGCTCGCTCACCACTTGTTGTTTAGCCTCACAGCAAATTTTTGTTTTGAGCAATAACACAGGAGGGTTACGTGCATCATAAAACACTCATCGCTCTCGTCGCCGCAGTCGCGCTCGGTTGCGTGCCGATGGCGACGACTGCTCTCGCCGCCCACGGCGGAGGCGGCGGTCATGGCGGCGGCGGCGGACATGCCGCAGGCGGACACGCTGCAGGCGGACATGCTGGCGGCGGACATGCAGGCTATGCTCGTGGCGGCGGACATGCCGGCTACGCACGTGGCGGTGGTGGCGGCGGCTACTACGTTGGCGGCGGACCGATCTATGACAGCTGCGGCGGCTATTACGGCCCTGGCTATGGTCCCGGCTATGGCTGCCCGGGCTACGGCGTTCCGATTGTCGGCGGTATAATCAATGGCGTCTTGGGCGGCTACGGCCCCTTCTGACGTCCCTGCGTGCATCAACCATGGCGGCCGCCCATGCGGCCGCCCGCGCGCTACCGCGATGTGATGGAGGATGGCTTCGTCACCCCGCATCACTCGGCTACCGCGGATCACTTCAGTCGTGGACTTTTCGAAAACGACTGGGCTGCGTCGCCATTTGTGTTGCTTAAATCGCAACCAAAATCCTCATAGACAATTAGCGACGTACGGCGATCGACGGTTCGGGTGGGAACGGCTTGCGATATGCTGCCTGTTTCGGTTTCGATCCGGTGCCGCTTAATCAAGGCAATAAAAGGCGAGGATTGATTTTCCGAAATATGGAGAAACGCAATGGCGCAGGAACGCCTCCAATCGTCGGCGGCCGATGCAATTCGCGACCGCTATCATGCGCTATTTACCAACGCCTTCGCGCCGCACGTTCGTTATGAGCAAATGCCGGGCGCCGACGAACGCATAGCCTACGCCGCGGAATTCGCCGCGTATCGGCTTGGGCAGATCGACGAGAAACTTGGACGCCTCATAGATTTGTTGGAGCGAAAAGCCGGCCAGGAACTGTAGACAGGAATTCGCCATGGCAGTTCTTCGAAAAAATCCCAATCTCGATACTTGGGTGAACTGTCCGTCATGTTTGCGCGAAATCGCCGTTTCGACCACATCGCGCTTGCCAGCGGAATTTTCAGTGGTGTGCCCGAACTGTGGGCAGCGAAAGGTCCACCGGGCGGCCGAGGTTCACGAACGGGAACAGGGCTCGCAGACCGCGGAAACGTCCGATGAAACGGGCCAGTTCGGGCAAGGGAAGTTACCACAGCAAACATCGCGGCTGAGCGAATGGGCGTCGTGGCTGCTGCAGTAAATCTTGTAAAGGGCAAGTGACGCCCGCGCCCAGCGATGCACTCGACTTCGAATGACTTCTCCACCCTCGCGCGCGCCAATTGCCGTCCATACCGGCGACCAAAGCTAATTCTTGGCTTTGATTTGCGGCTGATCGTGAAGAACGATGTTCAACAACGAGCTGTGGACTTCGATACCGCCCTCGACGCCGCCGTCGTATTCGATGAAGCCGAGTTTTCTGAATTTGTTCATGAAGAAACTGACGCGCGATCGCGTCGTTCCGATCATCTCCGCGAGCGTTTCCTGGCTGATCTTCGCGATCACCGGCTCGGGCGCCAAGTCCTTGCCGAAATTCGCCAACAGCAGCAGCAATCGGGCAAGCCGCTTCTCGCTCGAATTGAACAGCTGATCGACCAGGTCGGCTTCGACGCGGATGCTCCGGCCCAGAAGATGGGCAATGAACAACTCGGAGAATGCCGGCTCTTCGTGGATGACCTTGATAATAGCCGTTTTTTCCAATCGCGCGATGACGGCATCGGTCATGGCCGTGACCGTCGCTATCCGTTGCGCCTGCCCCGCCAGGCATCCCTCGCCGAAGAAATCGTCCATGCCGAGGATGGCGATGACCGCTTCCTTGCCCTGCTCGGATACGACGGTGAGCTTGGCCTTCCCCTTCTGGATGTAGAAAACCGCGTCGCCTGGATCCCCCTGCGAAAAGACGACCTGGCCTTTGCGGTATTTTGCGATGCTGCGACCGTTGCCGACACGGGCGAGGAAGGATTTTGTATCGAATGAGTGCGGATGCTTGGTCGCCATGGCGTAACTTTCTATGCCAACCATAAGCTCTTTCCGTGAAGAAAGAAATCGCCGTTTCTGCCCTCCGAAAGTTACTTTGACGCCACCACTTGCACTGAGATGCAGCGGTTCCACCAATGTGAGCAATCTTGCTCAGAAGTGCGTCGATCCGAACGTTATACGTAACAATGCGCGCACGGCCGGTCGAATGGCGAGCCGATGCCATAAATCCAATCAAAGGCCGCGTTCGGCGCGTCATGTCCCTGGACCTTTAGCTGACCCGGACAAGGAAACCGATTTATGTCCTTTGATCTTTTCATGAATGATACCTGTCCGAAGTGTCGCAAACCGATAAAGCTTGCCGGCATCGAGCCACATCCAAGTCGCCGCGACCTTGCCGTCCATAAGTTCCAGTGCGCGAGCTGCGGCGCTACGAAGATCAAAATTCTTTTTCGCAGACCGAGCGAAGTGGCCGCCTGACCTGCAGCCGACTCGGCGGCGGTTCGACTAACGGACGCTCCGAATTTGGTCGGCACCGCAGGTGGGAAATATGATGATTGTTCTTGGTGCGCTGGTGGTGATCGGCGTCTTTGTCTTTTGGTGCGATCTCACGGATTCGTGGAGCACGGTGTTCCGTCGAACTTTCGGCGCCCTGCCTCGCCCCGTGCCAATTAAAAATTTAAAACCCAGGAATGAGCAATCTTGATCGGCTTTCGCCCGGATATCGGCGTCCAGTGACCGTCGTATCAAATTGGAGACTGAACATGAAAAGCCCTGCCCGAAACTCTTTGCTGGTCACCGTCGCCACCGCCGCACTCGTCGTAGGAGCTGGATTGGCGTTCGCGCAAGACAGCAAAGAAAACCGCGAGGCGCCGGGCGCCAATACGCATGAGCAGAAGGCCCCGGGCGGCAAAATGGATCAACACCCGGACAGTATGCGGCAGAAGTCGCCGGCGCCAACCGCGCGGGCGCCTATCAAGGAGGAGAAGCCGGCTGCGGACGCCCAAGCGCCAGCCTCAAAGCCTGAGTCCACGGGATCGGGAAGCATCGGGCGAACTTCAGAGGCGCCGAACCCTCACGCGTCTCCGGCCACGGCGACAGCCGACACGAAGTCGGGCGCACCGGCCGCGCTATCGACCGAGCAGCATGTGAAAATTCGAGACACGCTGCGGGGTGGGACGGCCGAACACCTCACCAACGTTCAGTTCTCGACCGCGGTCGGCGAGGTCGTACCGGGCAGCGTTCGCCTCTATGTTTTGCCGATTTCGATCATTGAGTACGCCCCGCAATATCGCGACTACGAATACATCCTGGTCGGCGATGAAATTCTTATCGTCGATCCCCGCACTTTGACAATCGTAGCGGTGATCGCGGCCTAGGTTTGAAGCATAAATCGTCTTAGCCAAGCAATGAGGGTGGCGCACCCCATCCTCATTGTTCATCAGCCGCGACCGCGATTCGTGACGATGGCGCAACCGCGTCAACAAGCTGTTTGATGACTTAGGAGGAGAAAAAGATGCACATCTCGGGTGAAAGTATCCTGATCATCTTGTTAGTTGGCCTCGTTGCCGGATGGCTGGCCGGACAAATCGTGCAAGGCACTGGCTTCGGAGTCATAGGCGACCTTCTCATAGGAATCGCGGGCGCGTTCATTGGCGATTGGCTCCTTCCCCAACTCGGCCTTCATCTCGGCACGGGTATTGTCTTGGCGATCATCAACGCTACGATCGGAGCGTTGGTCCTGTTGCTGGTCATCAGGCTCATTCATGGCGGTGGTGGATGGCGAAGAAGCTGGAGCGGCAATTGGGGACGACGTTGGTAGCTGGCGCGAATATCAAATCAATGAGCATGAAACGATCGCGGTCGGAACCGCCGTGGAGTTGTCGCGAATCTCTGCGTACAGCGTGCGGTGATCCCAGGAGAACGCAATGCGGTTGATCCTACTCTTGATTATTCTTGTTCTTCTTTTTGGCGGCGGCGGTTTGTATTTGGGACCGCCCTACCACTACTTTGGCGGCGGCATCGGCACGCTATTGGTGATCGTTATCATAGTCCTTCTGGTGACGTGACCGGTCGCACGTTTCAGCAAGAGCAGGCCGTGTTCGCAACCCTGCAAACATCCAAGCGCCGCACTATATAAGGTAGATGATTGAGATCGTCGAAAGAGTTCATTTTGCCGACAACCAAACGCTCGTCCGTTCGAGCACGGCGTTCATGCTTGTCCTGATCGGCGGCGGCTTGGCGGCGTGCTTCGTCGGTGCATTGACGTATGACGTCGGTCGATTGTTCTTTGCTTGGTAAGCTCGTCCAGGTCTACTGAAGAAGCCTCGGCGGCAACGACCGATGGACGACTAGAGATTTCACCGGGCCGCAGCGGTCGCATAGAAATCCATGGATCTCAAAATTAGCGTGCAGAGGGTGGGGCTCGATCTCTGAAAGAACGGTCTCGGCGCTGCATACCGGGCACGGGTTAAGCGGCTTGAGCACAAGCGAAGCCGGAGCCGCGTGTACTTTCCGCTTGCCTCGTGCTCGTGAAGTCATACGCACTCGCGAGCGCTTGTATTGGATCACGGAAGCGCTTGAGAGTTACAGTCTGAGCCACGGTTTTTGCTGAATCTGTATAAAAGGGCTCACTTCGAATATAATCAAAATTGCGCACACTTTCAGAACTGAGCAATCTGATACAGATGCACAGAGCAGGTCGGCTCAAGGTTGTCGGGCCAGGCGCTTTGGCACCCCCCGACGCCCCAAGGCGCCCGTGCTTGTATGCGTGCTAAAAGGCCCCAGCGAGGTCCCCGCCTTGCAGGGGCCTCTCTCTTTGAAGCGGATTTTCGAACGCGGTCGTTAGCTTCGAAAACAGGGAAGCGCGGGGCACCCCACGTCCGGCTTGCTTACTTCACCTTTAGGTTTTCTGCCGACGTCTTGCCCTTGTTTGCAACCTCTTCGTACTGGACCTGCTGGCCTTCGTTGAGGGTCGACAGACCGGCCCTCTCTACCGCCGAGATATGGACGAAAACGTCCTTGCCGCCGCCTTGCGGCTGAATGAACCCATAACCTTTGGTCGGGTTGAACCACTTCACGATACCGGTCGCCATCGCATGCAGTCTCCATGTTGGAGATTGCATGATACAGGCGCGCCGAACCGAATCCAAGACGTTGCCGGCGGGCAAGGGCCGACGGCCCCCGGCGCCACCGCGTCACTCAACGTGACGCATCGATGTGGCTTAAGTTGAGGTCAAAGCGGCCGAAAATGACCCATTTTCAGACTTCGCGGGTGCTATCGAGCGCAGGCATTATTGCCGGCGAACTCCTGCTCAGCCGCGAAGACATCGGCAACAGTCGGCAATCCGGCCTCGTTGCCGAGGTGTTGGATTTTGTATGCGGCAGCGGCACGTCCGAATTGAAAATGCTCCTCCCAGCGCTTCGCCGGGTCGGCAAGGTAAGAGTAGACGTACGCCCCGTGGAACACATCACCCGCCCCACTCGTATCGAGAACCCGGTTTGGCGGTACTGCCAGAGCCGGAAGCGATCGGACCGTGCCCGTCTCGTCGTACCAGATTAGTCCACGCTCTCCGAGCGTCACGCCACCGATGCTACAGCCTCGAGTCTTGAGATAGTCGAGCATTCTTGCCGGCTCAAAACCCATCTGCTCACAAAGCCGTTCGGATACAATCGCAACATCGATAAAGGCAAGGAGCTCATGCGTGTTTGATCGCAATCCGCCGCCGTCAAGCGAAGTAAGTATCCCGACTTCACGAGCGCGCGTGGCATGATGCAACGCTGCATCGGCCTGGTGGCCGTCCAAATGAAGCGCCCGGAAGCCGGAAAGGTCTAGGCGCGGGAAGGCGTCGAGATAATCGTCGTTGCGACAGCGGATGATGGCCCGTTTGCCATCGTTCGGCATGATAAACGATAGCGACGACATTCTAACCTTCCGCGGATGGACTAAAATTCCATACTTCGCGGCCATATCCAGGAACATGCGACCGAGCCAGTCGTCGGCGACCGTCGCGAGCAGTTCGGGCACATTTCCCAATTTTGCGCAGCAGAATGCGGCCGTGACCGCGTTGCCGCCGAACGAGATGGCGTAATCCGACGCGACATGCTTCTCGTCTCCGTTCGGCATCCGATCGGTCAAGAAAGTCACGTCGATATACGTCTGGCCGATGAAGAGCGCTTGCATTTCAGCGGCGCTCCATCAGGCACCGAGGGCCTGCATCAGCCCCGCAATCGTTACCGTGGCGAAATTGGAAAAGGTATCGGATATCGCGTACGGCAAGATAATTTGGTCGCTGTGACGCATAGCGCCGCAGGTATAGACAACATTGGGCACGTAACCTCCGCGTTCGGCAGGCTCGGGACGGACAAATGGCTCGCGCGAACGAGCGAGAACCTTCGACGGATCCTTTTTATCCAGGAGAGCCGCCCCGATCGAATATTTCCTGACCGGACCGACTCCGTGCGTCAGCAGAAGCCAGCAATCGTCCAGTTCGACGGGCGAACCGCAATTGCCGATCTGAACGAATTCCCAAGGATACTCGGGCTGCAGGATCGAATGGCCGCCGTCCCATGTGTAAAGGTCGTCGGAATAGATCAAATAGAGGTTCTCGTTGTCCTGCCGCCCGATCATCGCATAACGACCATCGATTTTCCGAGGAAACAGAGCCATCCCCTTGTTGCGTGCCGCGCCGCCGTTGAGGGGAGTCATCCGGAATGTCTTAAAATCCGTCGTTTCGATCAGCTCAGAGCGAATCGCCCGCCCGCTGTACGCCGTATACGTCGCGTAGAACGTTCTTCGTGCACCGTCGTTGAACTCGACAAATCGGGCATCCTCGATGCCGTTGGCCTGAGCAGCGGTGATCGGAAAAATGACGCGTTCGCTCAGCTCTTCGTCATCCCCGAACGTTACTTCGATGTCGTCGCCGTTTGGCGACGGCGTCCGCGTTCGAACCTTCGGCACCGCTGCGAGGCGCGCGGGTGCGTCGATGGCGACGCTACCGTCGGCGGCTATGGTACCGGAGCGGAACGTCAGCGACGAAATATGTCCCTCGCCAACGGCGCGCAAACTCAAGATGAAACGACACCCGTCTTTTGGCGCACCCGTCTGGTCCGGGTGTCGCACGATGCTCGGGTTGAACAGAGCGGACGCCTCAAATGAGTATTCGTTGAGAAAATACGCGCCAATCAGGCGGCGTTGCGTCTTGTTCAATTCGGCATGTGGTTCGAGCGCGTCTTCCATTTCTGCAGCGCGCGTCTCGAAAATATCGATCAGATTCCTGTGACGGCCTTCAAAATTTTCTAGCACCTCGCTCAATTGTTGGGCGGCGGTTTCGGGATCGAGCCGAAGCACCCTGCCAACGATATGATTGGCGCGAACCTTATCGGTGGGATTGAGGTCTCGGGGTTCAGTTGCCGGTTTGAACGGTCTAACGACGACCCTTGCCGGATCCGGACGCAGATATAAGTTCTGGCGATTCGTGAATCGAAGTTGGGACAAAGAGACTCCCTGGCGCGGTTTGAGGTGGGATCGTGCGACTAGCGCCGTTGCCTGCGAACTTGGTTGCGGGTCGCGGCCGGTCCATCGCAGTCAGACGCTTGAGCTGGCGAATCTCCACAAGACCCAAAAGATACGATAGCACCGATTCTGCCCCCTTGTTCTCATTGGATCGATCCGGATGAAGCCCATCGGAGCAACTGCCCGTTACCGGATCGATTAATGCTGTCTGCAGGTCGTTTTCGCCCAGAAACCATTCGAACGCGCCTAACGCCTCGATCGGCCACTCGGCGCTGTCGTCCGCGCGCGCCGCGGCGAGACAAGCGGATATTGTTGCCGATGCCTCCACTGGCTGCTGATCGAACGCCTCGGGCTTGCGGCGGTGTCTGCCAAAGCTCTTGGTACCGACAGGCCTGAAATAGCCTGATGCCGTCGTCTGAAGTCCGTTAAGCCAACTGAGCGACCGCAGCCCAGCCGCGACGTATGGCGATGTGCGGGTCGCCAGTCCGGTTTGAATCAGTGCCTGAGGAAGCCGTGCGTTGTCGTACGCCAGCACATCTTCAAACCAGATCCAATCTTTGGTTTCCCTAACGGAAATCAGCAACATCAACCTGTCGGCCAATAGTATCCGCAGACGGTTGGCGAGAACGTCGCCACCGACCAGTGCGCAAAAGGCGTCCAACCCCAGGAGCGAGAATGCCCAGGCTCGCGGCGACGAGAACTCCTCGACGACGGGAAGTGCGGTCCTGAACAGCGCCGCGGCCCATCTGCGGCGAGACGGATCGATGTCGTTGCGTGCACATTCGGCCAATGCCCATAGCGTCCGGCCATGACTATCTTCCGAGCCTTGCGGCTCGAGCCAGCGGCGGTCGTAGCTCATGAAATTTCGAAACCGACGGGTATCCGGGTTCCAAGCGTGCTGTATAAAAGCGGCAAAGCGTGCGGTGATGGCTTTTGAAAACTGCACTTCGCCGAAATTCGTGAGCAAGCCCGCGAGCAGCAACGCGCGAGCGTTGTCGTCGACGCAGTACCCGTGGGACCGATCTGGTACTGAATGGACAGCGTGTTGGATCAGGCCCGTGCTGTCGCAGAGCGAAAGGAAATGCTCGGTCCGAATGTCCGGTATGGCGTGCGCGTTTCTTTTAGCCGCGAACGCAACAGTGGGAGGCGGCAATAGAGGCCGGGCATTCCCGCTCACAGTTTCGAACACGCTGTGATAGCGCTTGGCCGTTTGCACCCACGTCATCGATCGGCTTGCCGCATACGCACGTTTGCGCATGGAATAACGACGGGCGTCGTTTGTCAGCAGGCCCGTGATCTCTGCGCCTAGAGCTTTGGCATCGCCAAAAGGCACCAGAATACCGCGCCCGTCGCTCAGCAGCTCTTCGGCGTGCCAGTAGGGCGTCGATACGACGGCCTTACCCAATCCGAAACTGTAAGCGAGTGTACCCGACGTCATCTGGGCTTCATTGAGATAGGGCGTCACATAAACGTCGCACATCGAAATGAAATCCAGCAGTGTGGCTTGGTTCACGAACTGGTTGAAAAAAACGACGTGGTTCTGGATGCCAAGATCGTTCACGCGCTTCGTCAGGCTTTCGCGATATGTCTCCCCGTTTTGCCGCACCAGATTAGGATGAGTTGCTCCAAGAATGACATAGACGACGTTCGGGCACGATTTGATGATTTCGGGCATCGCATTGAGTACGATCTCAATGCCTTTGTTCGGAGACAGAAGACCGAAGGTCAGTATAATCATCTTTCCGGCGAAGCCGAATTTGGTCTTGGCATGATGTGGTTCCAGGAACGGAAAATCCGGTATTCCGTGCGGTATGACCTCAATCTTGCGAGCTGGCACGTCATGGACGGAACGGAGGAACTCATAACCTGTCTCCGACATGACGACGATTTTCGCCGAAATATCTATGATCCGACTCATCACGTCATGCTGCCGGGCTGTCGGTTTGGCGAGCACCGTGTGCAGCGCCGTGACAACCGGCATTTCAAGACGCGACAGGAGTTCAATGATGTTGGCGCCGGCCTCACCACCGAAGATTCCATATTCGTGTTGAAGGGAGACAACATCAACGCTCTCGCCGTTGAGGAATTCGGCCGCCTTGACGTAATCGTCGATCGTGTCTTCGTGAATCTCGCAACGCACAGCCGGCGGATAGTCATAGGCGCGATCCGAATCCGTCATCGCGACGACGCACGTCTCAAGGTCCGGCCCAGCAGCCGAAACTGCCCGGTGCAGGTCTTGGGTAAATGTAGCTATTCCGCAAAGGCGCGGAAGATAGTTTCCGACGAAGGCAACACGCTGAGAAACTTTCATTTTGTCAATTCCACGTCACCGGCCGGTGAGAGATTCTTTATTCCAGCGAGAGAAGTAGACTCCTCCATCTCCTTTGATTGGCTGACATTAATTGTGCCCAACTGCGGGAGACGCTGCAGCAGGTTTGGAATCGGGCGGCTGCCCGGGTACGCCACGAGGCCGGTCGTGCCGATGGCGCCGGAGCGTATGTCGACGCGATCCGATTGCGCAAAAAGGGCATCGCCCGTGGTAACGTCGAACGATCCGGCGACAGCACTCCCACTGAGAACGAGAAGCCAGGTTTCTCGATCTGCATCCAGACCCCAGGAAGTGTTTGGGGCCAGATCGATCCGCTCGAATACGAAGTAAGGACCAGAAACCAGAAGTCTTCGTTCTCCGGTAAGCTGACTGGGCCGTACCTGAAAAGCGGCCGGGCCGGCGTTCGCCGCCACAATGGCGTTTTCGATTTGAAGTTCACGGTGCCGATCGAAATCAAAAAGACGGAATGTCGCGTCGCTCCGCTGTTGGAGTTCGGCAATGACCAGACCCGCGCCAATCGCGTGGATGGTTCCTGCGGGCACGAAAATGATGTCGTCGGTTGATACCGTGTGCCAAACGACGAGATCCGAAATCGAGCCATTGTCGGTGGACTCGCGGAGTTGCTGCTCCGTGAGACGTCGACTTAGACCGAGCGCAACCTTGGCTTGAGGGTCGGCACGCAAAACGTACCAGGCTTCGGTCTTGCCGCGCGGCAGACCCATCGACTGCGCAATCGCATCGTCCGGATGAACCTGGATCGAGAGTGGCTGGCTCGTAAACAGCAACTTGAGTAAGAGCGAAGAATCTGCGCCGGCGATATCGGGTCGCTCGTACCAAATCTCGCCTATCGCGGCGCCGTCGTGGCGTGCGGTGCTCCATGGACGGAGATCTTCAACGCCCCACGGCTTCGGTAAGGCACGCGTGCGCGCACGTTCAATCGCCATGGACCAGCCTGTTGTGCGACCGAGAAATAGCGATTTCGGTTGCGCCGGTGCGCGATGTCGAAGCCGAGCCGAGATCGACGGCTTTCACTCCCGAAACAATCGGGAACGTTGAGCTTGGCGCTTTGGCAGCATCTACTTTTTTAGAGATGCACGCCCAAGAACCCTGCAACTATGATTACTACGACCACAACGCCGATGATGTAAAAAATGTTCATGGTACGCTCCAACAAGGCAGGCGCGCCGTCGATTGACGCGACAGTTTCCCAATTGTGGCATGCCAATTAAGCGCGTCTGAGCAAAATTGCTCACTCTCGCCCAGGACGATCGAACTGCGTCCGCGCCCAATTTGGCTCCCGGAGCTAGGCTATTGTGCAGATGGCTACGCCATTTTTTTAGGCTGCTTTGATCCAAAAACACCCCACCGTTCGCCTCCGCAATTCACGTGAGCACTTTTGCACAGCCGCGCCTCCACCGTTCGCCTACCGTGTAGTCGACAACATGGAGGATACGACAGTGGATAAAGATCGGATCAAAGGTTCGGCAGAGCAGATCAAAGGAAGCGTCAAGGAAGCGGCCGGCAAGGCTTTCGGCGACAAGAAATTGGAAACCGAAGGCAAGACCGACGTGGCGGCCGGCAAAGTACAGAACGCGATCGGTGGATTGAAGGACGCAGTGCGCGGCAAGTGAGCCCGGCACCGTCAATGGAGACTTCTAATGGAGTTAATCGTGATTGTCGTCATCTTGGTGCTGCTGTTCGGCGGCGGCGGCGGATACTGGGGTCGCAGGCGCGGCATTTGGTAAACGAGCGTTCCGCGACTCGATCTGATTAGCCGCCTCCCGAATTGCGCGTCTTTAGAGTCGCACTGGTCAATCTGGTACAGACTTCAAGTGCAATGACCGCGTCATTATCGAGAGCATAGGGACGCTAGAGTCCCCAACCAAAGAAAGTGGAGCGTCATGAAGAATATCTTGCTTGCCTTGTTCGTTGTTCCGCTTCTGACCATGCCGGCGTTTGCCGGCGCTTCGAGCGCTGGCGACAAACCGATGATCGTCGCGGAAAACATCGAAGTCGGCGTTGGTGGCGTCGGAGTCGGCGTCGGTGATCGACACCGGCATCACGCTATAGTCCGAACGCACCACCATCACCACTACGACGACCGCCACTAACCCGCGCACGAATCAGTCGGACGACACCGCCGTCGAGGTTAATAACGATCACTCGGCGGCGAGCGCGCGCTCTTTGAACGGCAGTCCGAGTTTTTGCCAGGTGTCGACCAGCGCTTCCGCGAGCGCGTCGATCAGCCCGTCGTCGTGATAGGGGCTCGGCGTGATGCGCAGCCGCTCCGCTCCCCGCGGCACCGTCGGGTAGTTGATCGGCTGAATATAAATACCGTGTTCGGCGAGCAACAAATCGCTCGCCTCTTTGCAGCGCTCCGGATCGCCGACGAAGACCGGCACGATGTGGGTGGGGCTCGTCATCACCGGCAGCGCCGCTGCTGCGAGCACGGCCTTGGTGCGGGCGGCGCGCTCTTGATGGCGATCGCGCTCCCACTGCGAAGACTTCAAATGCCGAATGGCGGCGGTCGCGGCGGCGCAGACCGACGGCGGCAGCGCCGTGGTAAAGATGAAGCCCGGCGCATACGAGCGCACGGTATCGATCAAGGCCGCCGATCCGGCGATGTAGCCCCCGAGACAGCCAAATGCCTTGGCTAATGTGCCCTCAATGACGTCGATGCGGCTTGCAACGTTGTCCCGCTCGCTGATGCCGCCGCCGCGCGGTCCGTACATGCCGACCGCGTGCACCTCATCGACATAAGTCATGGCGCCATAGCGTTCGGCGAGGTCGCAGATGCGGTTGATCGGCGCCACGTCACCGTCCATCGAATAGAGGCTCTCGAATACGACGAGCTTCGGCCGCGCCGGATCCGCTGCGGCCAAAAGCGCTTCGAGATGCGCCATATCGTTGTGGCGGAAAATCTGCTTCTCGCAATGCGCTTGGCGCACGCCCTCGATCATCGAATTGTGGTTGAGCGCGTCAGAGAGGATCAGGCAATTCGGCATCAGCTTGGCGAGCGTGGAAATGCCGGTCTCGTTGGAGACATAGCCGGAGGTGAAGACCAGCGCCGCTTCCTTGCCATGCAGATCGGCGAGCTCGCACTCGAGCTCAACGAGGGGATGATTGTTGCCGGCGATATTGCGGGTGCCGCCGGCGCCAGTCCCCATCCGCGTCGCCGTCTCGACCATGGCGCCGATCACTTTCGGATGCTGGCCCATGCCGAGATAATCGTTCGAGCACCAGATCACGACGTCCTTGCGCCCCCGCGGCGAATGCCAGACGGCATGCGGGAAGCGGCCGGCGATCCGCTCGAGATCGGCAAACACCCGGTAGCGCCGCTCGCTGCGCAAGTGGCCGAGCGCATCGGTGAAAAACGCGTTGTAATCCATGAAGTTTGCCGCCTCCGGGCACGGCTTGAGGGAGAGAGCCGCAAGCTCTTTTTAGAGTGGTTCCAGCGTAGTTGTCGAGCCACTTATCGGGGCAAAATTGTCGCGCAGCTTTGCGCCAGATCAACGCGCCGAACGGCCTAGAACGGTCGGCGAGAGCCACTACCTATTGAGAGCAACTTAGAAATTTGGTCAGGCGAAAGCACCACATACCTTGGGATCATCATACCTTGGGATGATCGCCACAGCGGGAGGAAGCCATGAAAGTCGGAATTCTCGGTTCGGGCGATGTCGCCAAGGCGTTGGCTGGCGCTTCCTCAAGCACGGCCATCAGATGATGCTGGGCACACGCGATACGGCCAAGCTCAAGGACTTCGTCGCCCAGCACCGCGGCGCACAGACCGGCAGCTTTGCCGACGCGGCCAAGTTCGGCGAGGCAGTCGTGCTCGCGGTCAAAGGCGGCGTGGCGCTCGAAGCGCTCAAAGCCGCGGGCGCAGCTAACCTTTCCGGCAAACCGGTGATCGACGCCACCAATCCGATCGCGGACGCGCCTCCGGAGAATGGCGTGCTGAAATTCTTCACCGACATCAATCAATCGCTGATGGAACGCCTGCAGAGCGCGTTTCCCGACGCCCACTTCGTCAAAGCCTTCAATTCCGTCGGTAATGCCCGGATGATCGACCCGCAATACAAGGCCGGCAAGCCGACCATGTTCATCTGCGGCAACGACGACAAGGCCAAAGCGACGGTCGCCGGCATCTGCGAGCAGTTCGGCTGGGACGTTGCCGACATGGGCAAAGCCGAAGCGGCGCGCGCCATCGAGCCGCTATGCATGCTGTGGTGCATTCTCGGCTTCACCAAGAACGAATGGACGCACGCGTTCAAGCTCCTGCACGTCGGGTGAGTCGTCCGCGGTTAAAGCGACGCGTTCATACGCCCGGCAATGAACAACAACACCGAGGTTGGCGTAAAGCGCGTGGACAGCGCGAGCACGCTGTTGACCAGCCCGGTGATGACGACGCGCTGGCCGCGCAACAGCGCCTGGTAGCCGCGGTGCGCCACGTCGGCAGCGCTCATGATCGGCATCGGGCCTTTGAACAGGGCGACGCCTTCCATATGCGCCACCTGTGCGAACTCCGTCTCGGTCGGGCCGGGGCAGAGCGTCGTCACCGAGATGCCGCCGCCGCTAAGTTCGTGGGCAATGGCTTGGCCGAAGCTGAGCACGTCAGGCCTTGGTCGCATAATAGACCGCCATGCCCGGCCCCGGCTGGAAAGCAGCCGTCGAAGCCACCAGCATTATTCGGCCGCGGCCCCGCGCCCGCATTTTTGGCAGCACGAGCCGCGTCAGTTCGGTCAGCGCCACGACGTTGACTTGCAGCATCTGGCTGATGCGCCCGAGATCGGCCTGCTCGAATGGGCCATTGTCGCCAAGCCCGGCATTATTGATCAGCATGTCGATCGCAAGACCGCGTTGCTCGATGGCTCGATCAGCGAGGCGGAAGCTCCACTCTGGCTGAGGTCCTTTTCCACGATCGTGACCTCGGCACCCGCCGCGGTAAGCTCTGACGCGAGGGCCTGCATCGGCTCGCGCCGGCGTGCGACCAGGATGAGATCATGCCCGTCCTGGGCGGCTTCGCGCGCCAATGCGGCGCCGATACCGCTTGAAGCACCGGTGATCAGCGCGACCGGACGCGCCGCGTTGGGTTGTGACTGCGGCATGGCGACGACCCTCCCGTGGTCAGCGATTAAAGTTCGACTCCGCTGAGGTGGGGTCGTTTTCGCAAAATCACCAGAAGCAGCCCGCGAGAAAGTTGCACTGCTGCTGCCAAAGGACTGCGAATGGGCCCAAAGCGGACGTCACGGTAGCGACTTCCGCCATCGCCAGCGAAGAAACGCGGATCAGTAGAAGCGCGCATACCTAAGTTAAGAGCGAAAATAATACTAATGACGTTATCTTTATCTTCGCATCCGGAATCTATGACCAGACGTCGCGGGACGGTCATGCATTTCGTGCCCGTCATAAATAACGGACTCACGTTAGGGGTCGCGCATGCTGGTCGCGCTGAGCCGATTTACAATCGCCAACGGCATGGCCGATGAGG
>Ga0181537_10001904_pt1 | contig 18777 bp, 8 predicted proteins | sample PEATcosm2014_Bin_39_FD_119765 | JGI IMG/M metagenome (GOLD analysis project Ga0181537, IMG submission 119765) | Peatland microbial communities from MTU Mesocosm Facility, Houghton, MI, USA - PEATcosm2014_Bin23_10_metaG | ecosystem: Environmental > Terrestrial > Soil > Wetlands > Peat | place... | reverse complement strand
TTCTATCGCGATTCGGTCGCGCTGATGCAGCTCTCGTCCCAGATCGGCAAGCTTCCGGGCCTGAAACAGGCCTCGGCGATCATGGCTTCGCCAGCCAATCTGGCGCTGCTGCGAGAGGCCGGATTGCTGGCGGGCGAGGTTGCCGCGGGCCCCAACGATCTGCTGATCGCGCTCGCGGGCGATTCCGAAGCCGCGCTGGCAGGAGCGATGGCGGCGGCCGAGGGCGCCTTCGAGGAGAAACCCGCCGCGCCGGGCAGCGGCCCCAAGCGGGAGCCGCCGCGCAGCATCGAGATGGCGCTCGAGGTCTCGCCCGGCGCCAACCTCGCGCTGATCTCGACGCCGGGCGACTATGCCGCGTCCGAAGCGATGAAGGCTTTGCGGCTGGGTCTCAATGTGATGATGTTCAGCGACAACGTACCCATCGGCGACGAAATCGCGCTCAAACAATACGCGCGCGCCCATGAATTGATGGTGATGGGGCCCGATTGCGGCACCGCCATCCTGGGCGGCGTGCCGCTGGGCTTCGCCAATGTGGTGAAGCGCGGCGCTATCGGCGTGGTCGGCGCGTCGGGCACGGGCCTGCAGCAGGTTACCTGCCTGATCGATGCCGCGGGCCACGGGATCAGCCAGGCGATCGGTACCGGCGGGCACGACCTCCATAAAGAAGTCGGCGGCATCACCATGCTGCAGGGGCTCGACGCGTTGGCCGCGGACAAGGCGACCAAGGTGATCGTGCTGATCTCGAAGCCGCCCGCGCCGGAAGTCGCCCGCGCCGTGCTCGAGCGCGCCCGTGCCGCCCGGAAGCCGGTGGTGGTCTGCTTCCTCGGCGCCGAACCGCAGTCGATCGCGGGGCGCAATCTGCACGCCGCCGCCACGCTCGAAGACGCGGCCTCGGCCGCCGCCGCGCTCGCCGCGGGCAAGAAGCCGAAACCCGGCCACGCGACTCCCAGGGTCAAGCCGCCCCGGTTCGCGCGCGCGCAGCGCTACATCCGCGGACTCTATAGCGGCGGCACCTTCTGCTACGAGGCCTCGCTGCTGCTCGGCCAGTCGCTGGCGCCGGTTCATTCCAACACGCCGGTGGGCAACGCAGTGGAACTCGAAGACGTGTGGAAAAGCCAAGGCCACACGCTGCTCGATTTGGGCGACGACCTGTTCACGCGCGGTCGCCCGCATCCGATGATCGATCATCGCCTGCGCAACGAACGCATCTTGCAGGAAGCCTCTGACCCCGAGACCGCCGTGATCCTGCTCGACGTGGTGCTCGGCTATGCCTCGCATCTCGATCCGGCCGGGGCGATCGCACCGGTGCTGACGGCCGCGCGCGCCAAGGCCGCCAAGGGCAAGCGCCGGCTCGCCATCGTCGGCTTCGTCTGTGGCACGCCAGGCGATCCGCAAAATCTGGCGGCGCAGGCGAAGACGCTGGCCGGCGCGGGGATGATGCTCGCGCGCAGCAACGCCCAGGCCGTGCGCCTGGCCGCTGCCATGGTGAAGGGACGATGAAAACAATTTGCTTGCCCGCCTCATCCTTCGAGGCTCACTGGCGTTCGCTGCTCAGGGTGGGGTTCCTCGTGGTGAGGAGCCTCGCGAATGCGAGGCCTCGAACCATGGGCGTCAAATCATGACTCTCTTCTCCGACAAGCTCTCGGTCATCAATGTCGGGCTCGGCAGCTTCGCCGAATCAATCCGCGCGGCCGGCGGCGAGGCCACCCAAATCGAATGGGCGCCGCCCGCGCAAGGCGACCGCGCCGCCGGCGCGGCTCTGGCGACTCTGGTCAACGATCCCGACATCGAGACCGCCAACCGCCGCGCCTTCAAGGCCTATCTGTCGTCGCAGCCGGTGCTCGAAGGGATCGGACTGGCCAAGCGCGAGATCCCGGGCCTGGGGCGGCGCATGATTCTCCATTCCGGTCCGCCCATTGAATGGACGCGCATGTGCGGCCCGGTCAAGGGCGCGATTATCGGCGCGATCCTGTTCGAGCAGTGGGCCGACGATGCCGCTGCCGCCGAAGCGCTGGCCGCCTCGGGGCGCATCCGCTTCGAGCCCTGCCATCATCACGGCGCGGTCGGGCCGATGGCCGGGATCATCAGCCCCTCGATGCCGGTGTGGATCGTGCGCGATGCGCAGCACGGCCATCGCACCTTCTGCAATCTCAACGAGGGGTTGGGCAAGGTGCTGCGCTTCGGCGCCAATTCGCCCGAGGTGATCGGCCGACTGCGCTGGATGGCGACCGAGCTGCGCCGCGTGCTGGCGGCCGCCTTCGAATCGATGGAAGGGATCGATCTCAAGCCGATCCTGGCCCAGGCGCTGCAAATGGGCGACGAAGTCCATAACCGCAACGCCGCCGCCACGTCGCTGCTGCTGAAGTATCTGGCGCCGGCGATCCTGCGATCGCGCGCCAATCGGCTCGAGGCCACCAGGGCGGTCTCGTTCGTCACCGGCAACGACCACTTCTTCCTCAACATCTCGATGGCCGCATGCAAGGCGATGCTCGACGCCGCAGCGAACGTCCATGGCAGTTCGATGGTCACCGCGATGGCGCGCAACGGCGTCGATTTCGGCATCCGCGTCGCCGGCACGGGCGAGCGCTGGTTCACCGCGCCCGCCCCGGTGGTCGATGGACTCTATTTCCCCGGCTACACCATCGCCGATGCCGCGCCCGACCTCGGCGACAGCGCCATCACCGAAACCGCGGGGCTGGGCGGTTTCGCCATGGCGGCGGCGCCGGCCATCGTCAATTTCGTCGGCGGCACGCCCGACGACGCCATCGCCAACACCGCGCGGATGGGCCATATCACGCTGGGGCGCAACGGCGCGCTGAGCCTGCCCGCGATGAACTTCGCCGGCACGCCGGCCGGCATCGACATCAGGAAGGTGGTCGATACCGGTATCGCGCCCATCATCAACACCGGCATCGCCCACCGCGAGGCCGGCATCGGGCAGATCGGCGCGGGCATCACCCACGCACCGCTCGCATGCTTCAGCCAGGCGGTGGTCGCGCTGGCGGAAATGATGCGGTCGCCATGACCATCTCGTCCAGCAAACTCGCCGTGGTCGCGGTCGGCGGCAATGCGCTGATCAGCGACAAGGACCATCTGGCGATTCCCGATCAGTACCGGCAGGTGCAGCTGACCGCGCGGCGCGTCGGCGACATGATCGAAGCGGGCTGGAACGTGATCCTCACCCACGGCAACGGGCCGCAGATGGGTTTCATCCTGCGGCGCTCGGAACTGTCGATCCACGAGGTCGCGCCGGTGCCGATGGACTATGCCGGCGCCGATCTGCAGGGCGCGCTCGGCTACATGTTCGTCAAGGCGTTCCGCAACGAATTCCGCCGCCGCGGGCTCAAGCGCGAACCCGTGGCCATCGTTACCCAAACACTGGTCGACATCGCCGATCCCGCCTTCGCCGATCCGACCAAGCCGATCGGCTCGCACATGGACGAGGCGCGCGCCAAGGAACTGGCATTGCAGCAGGGCTGGACGGTCAAGCCCGACGCCGGCCGCGGCTGGCGGCGCGTGGTGCCGTCGCCCCGGCCCAAGCGCATCGTCGATCATGCCGCGATCGGCGAGCTCGCGCGCGCCGGCTATTTCGTGGTCGCTTGCGGCGGCGGCGGCGTTCCGGTGATCGAGGACGAAGCGGGTGATCTGGTGGGCGTCGAGGCGGTGATCGACAAGGACTTCGCCTCTTCGTTGCTGGCGCGCAGCATCGCGGCCGATCTGTTCCTGGTCTCGACCGGGGTCGAGCGCGTGGCGATCGACTGGGGCAAGCCCACGCAGCGGTGGCTCGAGCGCATGACCGCCGCCGAGGCGCGGCGCCACCTTGCCGACGACCAGTTCGACAAGGGCAGCATGGGACCCAAGGTGCAGGCGGCCGTCGATTTCGTCACGGGCGGAACCGGCGAGGCTCTGATCACCAGCCCCGAGGCGATTCCGCGCGCGCTGGCGGGGGTGACCGGCACAAGAATCGTGGATGGCTAGGGGGCCCGCGCAAAGATTCTTTTTGCGGTCGTTCATGACTTATTAGCGACTCGAACGGTGCCCAAGACGGCGAATGCCCATGAATGAGCCCTATGTCTTTGCCGTGCTTGAAAATTATGCAAAACGCCGGAGTCCGGCGAATCTCTGTGGACGGGCCTATTCGCATATGCAATAAACCATAGCGAATAGTAATTAGGTGTCAGGCGCGAATCCCACGCGTAGGATCGTGCCCGATATTGAACCACTCGGTCTCACCAGCGCTGCGGCAAGGCCCGAAATCGGGCTCCGAAGCGCACAGAATGGCGGTGAGCCCACGCGCTGAAAGCGCCAACAGAAACGGGCTGAAGGGCTTTCGCGTCGGGGCTGGCGCGTGGTCCTGCGCGATTACTTGAAGAGCTGGGGTAGTAGGGGAATTTTTCTACCGCCGTCATAGTCAATCGTCGAGCGCGCCTCGGGCGCCGCTCCGCAGGGGAGTTTTCGTATGGTCGTTACATGGTTAGCCGCTGACGCCGTCTCCGACTTCAACACTGGAATGTCGGGTAACGTGAACAGTGACGGCACTCCTGGCGACGGCGCCCCCTACCACATCGGCGACAGTGCTTTCAATGTTCAGTCCAGCCTATCCGGGTTGCTGGGGATTTATGACGCCGACAGCTCCAACATCCCCTCGATCACCTTCAGCGACGCGACCCCGACAACGCTTGTCTACACGGTCACCGGAACACCCGGAACCAACCATTCGGAAGGCGCCGACCTTCTGGGCCTACTGGGCACGGTGGTCGAAAACGCCAACGTGTCGCTGACGCTCACCGGTAGCGTCGCCAATCTGGAAACCGATTTTTCCGGGGGTCTCACCGGAACGGCTCTGGCCGGACTGTCGAGTGGAACCAACTTCCCGTCGATTACTGTCGCGGCTGACAATGCGCTCGCGACCGACGTCGCGACGCTGGTGACCGACTTCGGCGGTCAAACCGGCGTAACGCTGATTACGAGTGTGAACGATTCCTCGGCCAACATCTCGTCGCACATCGACGCGTTGCAGACCAACGTCGCGAACATCGCAATCATCTCGGTAAGCAACGGCAGCACCACGCCGCTGTCGATCACCGCCGCCCAGTTGAGCAACGACCAAGACGTATTGGACCTGATCACCGGCACCTTCACCGTCGCGCTGACTAACGAGGCCAGCCTCACCTCGACCGCGATCGTGGGTGTAAGCGGCACCGCGTTCAACGCGCTCACCACCACCGACATCCATGCGCTGACCCTGACCCAGGCGCAGGGCATCACTTCGACCCAGATTGTCGCGTTGAGCCAGACCAACATCAATTCGCTGACCTCGACCGCGATTGCCGGCCTCTCGACCTCCGACATCCAGGCCTTCACCAGCACCGAACTGGCCGGGCTCGATCCCGTCACGCAGCTTCCCGGCCTCACTTCCACCGACATCGCCGCGCTCGATCCGGCCACCCAGTTCCCCTTCCTGACGTCGACCGAGATCAAGGCGCTGAGCCTGACGCAACTCGGGGGCCTGACCTCGAGCGAAGTCGGCGCGGTTACCGCCACCCAGCTGCCCGGCCTCACCAGCACCGATTTCGCCAATATCTCGAGCGGGCAGTTGGGTGGCCTGACGTCGACCCAACTCGGCGCGCTCAGCCAAAGCCAACTCGTGGCGATCACCACGACCAATATCGGCAGTATGACGACGACGCAATTCACCGGCCTGACCTCGACCCAGGCCGGCGAATTGACGACGGGGCAGGTGCAGAATCTACCCGGGATCTTCCCCTACGTCACTTCCACGCAGATCAGCGGATTCACCACCACCGATATCGCGTTCATCAAGACCACTCAGCTCGCCACCTTGACGTCGACGCAGGCGGCCGGTCTGACCACGACACAGATCTCCGCATTCCCGACCACCGATTTCACGGCGCTGAGCGCCACGGTGATCGGCTCCCTCAACACCACCCAATTCAATTCGCTGACCACCACCGAGGTTTCCAGCCTCACCCCTGCCCAGTTCGCCGGGCTGACGGCGACCGATATAAAGGCGTTCACCACAACGGAAGTGAAGGGGTTCAGCTCGACCGGTCTCGGCGCGCTCTCGGTCACGGCGCTCAATGCGCTGACCACCACCGAACTGTCCGGGTTGACCGCAACGCAGTTTGGCGGGCTAACCGCGACGCAGGTCGGCGGGCTGACCAACGCCAATTTCCAGGCGCTCACCTCGACCGAAATCGGCTTGTTTAGCCAGTCTCAAATCTTCGGGCTGACCACCACCGAATTCGGGTTGCTGACCGCGACCGAATCCAAGGCGCTCACCGGAACGCAATTCGCCGGGTTGAGCGACACCTTCCTCGCCCAGTTGACCACCCAGCAGATTCAGGCCTTTACGACGACGCAGTTCGAGAACAACGGCATCACCTCGACGAATGGCATCCAGGCCCTGCAGCTCGCCGATCTCGGCAACGACAATCTGGCCAATTTCCAGGCCCTGACCTCGACGCAGATTACCAGCCTGACCGCCGGTCAGATTCAGGGTCTGACGGTTACCGAAGCGCCCTTCGTGTCGACCACCGAGATCAAGGCCTTCAACAATAACCAGGTCGGCGCGCTCAACCCCTCGACCTTCAACGCTCTGACGACCACCGATCTCGGCCTGCTGACCACGACGCAGCTCGCGACACTGGGCAGATTCTTTGTTCCCGAGTACTCCGCAACCGCGTTCAACGCGCTGACCACGACCGTCTTCAGCGGCCTGACTTCGTCCGAGTTCCAAAACATCACCTCGACCCAGTTGCAGGGCCTGGACGCTGCACATCTCGCCGCGATCAATGCGACCGATCTCAGCGGGTTGACCGGAACCGCGCTTGCGGGTCTGTCGGCTGGCCAGTTGGGCAGCCTCACCAGCACGCTGGTCAGCGAGATGAGCTCCGCCCAACTCAACGCGCTCGGCGCGACCGGGCTCGGAGCGCTCTCTTCGGTGCTGGGCTCGGCGGCGAGCTTCGCGATCCTCGCCAGCTCGACGATTACCAACACCGGAACGACCAACGTCACCGGAAATGTCGGTCTCACGCCCGGCAGTTCGATCACCGGTTCCCCCACCGTCACGGGAACGACCGACATCGACAATGGGGCGGCGGTACAGGCGCAAACCGACGCGATGGCCGCCTACACCGCCCTCAGGGCGTTGACCAGCACGACCGACCTGTCGGGTCAGGATTTGGGCGGGATGACGCTCACGGCCGGGGTCTATTCCTTCAGCAGTTCGGCCGCGTTGACGGGTACGCTCACCCTCAACTTCAACCACGTGTCCAATCAAGTCATCGTCATCCAGATCGGCAGTACGCTCACGACGGCGAGCGCATCCAGTGTCGTCATTGAAAACGGCGATGCGACCGATGGCGTGTTCTTCGTCGTCGGCAGTTCGGCCACCCTCGGCACGACCACGGCGTTCGAGGGAAATATCATTGCCAACACCAGCATCACCTTCGATACCGGCGCGACGATCGCCGGCAGTGCGATCGCGCTGACCGGTGCCGTGACGCTGGACGGCAATACCTTGGCGACCGGCAATTCCGGCAGCGGCCTCGGCGCGCTCGGCTTGAACGACATCACGGCCCTGTCGCTCACGGCGTTCGGGGGATTGACGTCGACACAAGTCAGCGGCCTCAACTCGACGTCGCTCAACGCCCTGACTTCCGGGGAGTTGGGTCAACTGACGACGACGCAGTTCGCCGGCCTGACGGGCACCCAGATCAACGGGTTGACCTCCACCGCCTTCGGCGATCTGTCGTCGACCGACATCAGCAAGCTGACCGCGGCCCAATTCACCGGCCTGACGGCGACCGATATCCATGGCTTCAACTCGACCGCGATCAACAATCTTTCCACCACCAACCTGAATGCGATCAACTCCACCGCGATTGCCGGGCTGACCACCACCCAGTTCGCCGGCATCACCTCGGCGCAAATCCTCAGCCTGAGCGTCACCAATCTCGACGCGATCAACACGGCCGACATCGCCGCGCTGACGACGACACAAACCCACGGCGTGGGATCGGCGGCGTTCTCCGCCCTGACGGTTACCCAGTTGCAGTCGATCACGACGACGCTGCTGAGCACCTTCAGCACCACCGCGCTCAATGCGCTCAACGCCACCCAGATCCAGGCGTTCTCGACGACGCAGGTCGCGGCCTTCTCGACGTCGCAGATTTCCGGACTGACCGTCACCGAGCTCAACAACCTCTCGGCCGGCGACGTCCTGAACCTGACCACGACCGAGGTCCAGGCGATCACGACCGGCCAGGTTCCGAGCCTCACCGTCACCTTCGTCACCGAACTCGGCGCCACCAACCTCGGCGCGCTCCTCGCCGGGCAGGTGACCGCGCTGACCACCACGCAATTCAATGCGCTCACCATTTCCGAGCGCAACGACCTCGGCGCCACCGGCGCGGGCGGAATCACCTCGACGCAGCTCAACAGCCTCGCGTCGAACGTTGCGGTCGATTTCAGCCCGGGCCTGTCTTCGACCCTGGTGGGCGAACTCACCACCACGGCCATCAACGGCCTGACCACAACCAATATCGGCGACCTCCAGGCCGCGCAGACCGCCGGTCTCACCTCGACCCAGCTGACCGGACTCACCGCGACCATCCTGAACGCACTGAGCCAGGCCGCCCTGGGCGGGTTGACCACGGCCCAGTTCGCAGGCTTGACCAGCACCCAGTTCACCGGCTTGACCGCCACCTCGATCAACGCGTTCAGCGGCGACGATCTCGTCTCCGTCTCCGCGGCCGAGGCCAAGCAGGTCTCCACCGGGGTGCTGCAGAACCTGACCACGACCACGCTCGACGCCCTGGGCGTCACCGCGCTCGGCACCCTGACCTTGACCCAGGTCGGCAGCCTCTCCCTGGGGCAGATCGGCGGATTGACCTCGACTGCGTTCGGCGACCTGAGCACGACGGTCGTCGAAGGCCTGGGCGTCACCCAGTTGGGCGCGTTGACGGCGACCGAAGTCCCGTCCATCACCGCGACCGAGTTCGGCGCATTGGCCACCACGCAGATCAACGCGCTCACCAGCGCCGCGCTGAGCGCGGTGACCACCACCGAAGTGGGCGGCCTCTCCACCACCCGGTTCGGCGCCCTGACCGCCGCGACCATCAATGGGCTCAACGCCACCGACATCGGCGCGCTCTACGCCACGCAGATCGAGTCGGTGTCGTCCACCCAGTTCGGCAGCCTGACCGCCACCACGCTCGATGCCCTGACCAGCACGAATATGGGCCTGCTGACCTCGACGCAGGTTCTCCAGATTACGCCCACCACGATTTTCGGCCTGACCACCACCAACTTCAATGCGCTCAGTACTACGGCGTTCGGTGTCCTGACGCCGACCCAAATCGGCGGCTTGTCCGGCCCGGAGGTTTCGGGCCTGACCTCGTCCGACATCAAAGGCTTCTCGACCACGGCCATCAATGCGCTCTCGGCGACCGCGATCGCGAATTTGAATTCCACCCAGTTGGCCGGATTGACCTCGACCCAGATCGGTAGCCTCAGTGCGGCCAACTTCGGCGCCTTGAGCACGACTGACCTGATCAACCTCACCGTGACGCAGATCCCCGGCCTGACCCCGACGCAGTTGAACAATCTGCCGGTAGGCAGCCTCAAGCTGCTGACGGCGACCGAGATCTCAGAACTGACCCCGACCCAGCTCAATGGGCTGGTGCCGTTCGCGCTCGGCGCGCTGACGGTCACGCAGACCGGGGCGATCACCACGACGCAGCTTGGGGGCTTGACCGGCACGACCCTCGACGGGCTGGGCGTCGTCTACTTCGACGGCCTCTTGGTCGCCACCGAAATCCAGAGCCTGACCGCGACGGCGCTCAGCCAAATGAACTTGGCTGTCCTGCGGACCATCACGTCGACCGCAGTCGAGAATCTGTCGACGACCCAGATCACCGGGCTTTCGCCGGTCGCCCTCAATGGGCTCACCACAACGAACCTTCAGTTGCTCGGTACCGCGCAGGTCCAGGCGATCACCACCACGCAGCTGCTGGGCGTGCAGGTGATCACCCTCAGCGCGCTGACGACCACCGAGGTTGCGGAGCTCACCACCACCCAGCTCAGCGGATTGAACGAGGCCGCTCTGCACGGCTTTGGCCCGACCAACCTCGATGGCATGACGACGACGCAGTTGGTTTCGCTGAATGCGACGCAGTTGACTGGCTTCAACGCCGACGCCCTGTTCGGGCTCTCGACCAACGACGTGACCAACTTCACCGCGAGCCAGATCGCTGGCCTCAGCGGCACGGCGCTCAGCGAACTGGGCATGACCAACGCCGACGTGCTGACCACGACCGAGATCGCCGCGCTGTCTGTCACCCAGGCCAAGGCCCTGACTTCGACCGCGCTCGGCGCCCTGACCACGACCCAGGCCGACGTGCTGACCACCACGGTGATCGCCGCCCTTTCTTCGGCCCAGATCGTCGGCCTGAGCTCGACCCAGCTGGGCACGCTGTCGACCACCCAGCTCAATGCCTTCACCACCACCGACATCGCGGCATTGACCACCGGCCAGGTCACCGGCTTCACGATCACGCAGTTCCAAGGCATCAGTTCGAACAACTTCCTGGCGCTGACCGCCACGGACATCGGGGCGCTGACCGCGCTGCAGGTGCCGTATCTCACCACGTCCGAGGTGCCGAAACTGACACTGGCGGCGCTCAACGCATTGCCGACGACCGACATCGTGGCGCTGACCACCACCCAGATCGGCGTGTTGACGGTGACCCAGCTCAACGGGCTGTCCGCCACCAACATCGGCGCATTGACGACCGCCGAAGTTGGCGGGCTGACATCGACTCAGATCAATGGGCTGACCGGCACGGCGCTCAGCAACCTGGGTGCGACCAACCTCGACTACCTGTCGCCCGCCGCGGTGTCCGGTTTCAGCATCACCCAGCTGAACGCCTTCACCTCGACCAGCCTGCAGTCTTTGACGCCGGCGCAGGTGCAGGCCTTCACCACGACCCAGGTTGCGGGGTTGACCGGCACCACGATCAACGGGCTCGGCGCCACCAACCTCGATCTGTTGACGAACAGCGAGGTCGGCAACTTCACCAACGGGCAGTTGGCGGTGTTGACGGCAACGACCCTCGGTTCGTTGTCGGTGTCCGAGTTCGACGCCTTCAGCGGCACCCAGATCGGCACGCTGAGCACGGCGCAGATCGGCGGGCTCACCTCCACCGAACTGGGCAGCCTGACGGCCAGCCAACTCGGCGGCTTGAATACCGCCGATATGGCGGTGCTGACCACGACACAGATTGCCGGCCTCTCGGCCAATCAGTTCGCGGCGTTCACCAGCACGCAGGTCGCGGCACTGTCGACCACGGGCATCGCCTCGCTCAACGGCGATCAGTTTGCGGCCCTGTCGGACACCGACATCGCCGGGCTGAAGACCGGCCAGGTTCAGGCGCTCTCGGTCGACGACCTGCTCAGCCTCAGCGCCAACCAGATCGGTTCGTTCACCGTGACGCAGCTCAACTCGATGAGTGCGACGCAGTTCAACGCCATCTACAACTGACCAATTCGCAAAGGCCGCGATCAAGGGCCGAACCCAGGAATGGGTTCGGCCTTTGCTTTTGCGGGGCGCGCGGCCCTGGCTGGCGCAATCGGCCGGAGGATGGAGTAGGCTCGGTCAATGACCGAAAGCGATTTCAGTGACAACGATCGGTTGACGGCGGTCGATGCCGACCGGTTCCGCGCCGCTCTGCGCCTGGTTCCCGAGCCGGTGGCCATCGTCACCACCGTCCACGACGGTCAACGCCACGGGCTGACGGCCACGGCCTTCTCGTCGGTCAGCGCCGAGCCGCCGCAGATTCTGGTCTGTGTCAACCAGCGCGCCACCTCGTGGAGTCTGATCCGCGATTCGCGCCGCTTCGCCGTCAATTTCCTCACCGCCGCGCATCGACCGCTGGCCGAGGCCTTCGCCGGCAGCAGCGAGAACCGGATCGAACATTTCGGCCTGGCCCAATGGACGGTTCTCGCCTCGGGCGCGCCGGTCCTGGTCGAGGCCATCGCCGCGCTCGACTGCACGGTGGTCCAGCACCAGCTGGTTGGAACCCATCTGATCCTGGTCGGCCGAGTGATCGGCGTGGCGCTCGGTTCGGGCGAGGCGTTGCTCTATCGCGCGGGCGGATTCGGGCAGTTCCGCGCCCGTTGAGTCGATTGCCGGCGGGCTGCGGCGTCACGCGCCCGAACAGTCTGAAACCCTTGGATTGTTGCTGTCGCCTCGGTCCCGGGGCTATCAATTGCAGGGCCAATTCCCGGTCCCGCCAACACGGTGAAGTACAGAGCGCCCATCATGAGCCTGTTCAGCCTGTTCGAACGCATGCTCGAGCCGACCGCGCCGCCCGTCGATGTGGCGCCGCCGAAAGGACTCGCCGCCTTCTATTGGCACTACGCCCGCCAGGCGCGCGGACTGGTCGTCGCGCTGTTCGTTACCGGCTTCCTGATGGCGGCGCTCGACACCACCATTCCGGCTTTCATCGGCAGTGTCGTCGACCTGATTTCGAGCCATATCCGTTCGCCGCAGACGCTGCTGCCCGAAACCTGGCCGCAATTGCTCGGCATGGTCGGCGTCCTCTTGGTCCTGCGGCCGATCGCCCTGCTGATGCAGAACCTGGTCACCAATCAGGCAATCGCCGCGGGCATGACCAACCTGGTTCGCTGGCAAAGCCATTGGTGGGTGGTGCGGCAGAGCTGGACCTTCTTCCAGAACGATTTCGCCGGGCGCATCGCCAACCGCATTATGCAGACCGGCCCTGCCCTGCGCGAAAGCCTGGTCGCCGGCACCAATGCCGTCTGGTACATCCTGGTGTACGGCACCATCGCGATGATCAGGATGTCGGGGGCCGATTTCGTGCTGGCCATCCCGATCATGCTCTGGTTCCTCGGCTACGCGATCTTCCTCGCCTATTTCGTGCCGCGCCTGCGCGATCGCTCGCGCGACCTGTCCGAGGTGCGCTCGGCGTTGACCGGGCGCGTGGTCGACAGCTACACCAACATTCTCACGGTCAAATTGTTCGCCCGGCCGCGCGACGAGGACGAATTCGTCAAGAACGCGGTCGACGAGCACACCAAGACCTTCCGCCGCCAACTGCGCCTGATTACCTATTTCGGCCTGACCCTGATGATGCTCAATGCGTCGTTGGTGGTAGGCACCGGCTCGGTCGCGGTTTGGCTCTGGGTGGGCGGACGTATCACGCTCGGTTCCGTCGCCATGGCGCTGCCGCTCACCTGGCAGATCGCCAACCTGGCGGGCTGGGTGGCGCAGAACGTCACCGCCATTTTCGAGAATGTCGGCGTGGTGCTCGACGGCATGCGCTCGATCTCGGTGCCGCGCCAGATGCCGGACAAGCCGGATGCGGCGGTCCTCGAGGTCGAGCAAGGTGCTGTGCGATTCGACGACGTGCGGTTCGGCTACGGCACCGAGCGCGGTGTGCTCAACGGCATCGATTTCTCGATCGCGCCGGGCGAGCGGGTGGGCCTGGTCGGCCAGTCGGGCGCGGGCAAGTCGACCTTGGTCAATCTCTTATTGCGTTTCTACGAGGTCGAGGCCGGGCGCATCCTGATCGACGGCCAGGACATCGCGGGCGTGACCCAGGACAGTCTGCGCGCCCATATCGCCATGGTGACGCAAGACACCTCCCTTTTGCATCGGTCGATCCGCGAAAACATCAGCTACGGCCGTCCCAACGCCACCGACGCGCAGGTCATCGAAGCGGCGCGGCAAGCCCATGCGCTCGACTTCATCGAGACGCTCGAAGACTGGCAGGGCCGCCGTGGCTTCGAGGCGCATGTCGGCGAACGCGGGGTCAAGCTTTCCGGCGGTCAACGCCAGCGCATCGCGATCGCCCGGGTCGTCCTCAAGAATGCGCCGATCCTGGTGCTCGACGAAGCCACCTCCGCGCTCGATTCCGAGATCGAGGCGGCGATCCAGGAACAACTCGACACGTTGATGAAGGGTCGCACGGTGATCGCCATCGCGCACCGGCTGTCCACGATCGCGCGCATGGATCGCCTGATCGTGCTCGATCACGGCCGCATCGTCGAACAGGGCTCGCACGACGAACTGCTGGCGGCCGGAGGGGCCTATGCCCGGCTGTGGCGCCGGCAATCGGGCGGCTTCATCGAACGCGCCGAGCCGGCCGATCTCGAAGATGCCCTCAGCCCCAGTTCGGCGATGGTCGGCCGGCCGGGCTAAACGGCCTTACCGCAACGCCACGATCTTGCCCGTGCGGATGCTCTCGTCGGCGGCCAGCACGATGCGCAAGGAATTGATCGCGTCTTCCATGTGCGCGGAAAGGTCGCGATTCTTGCGGATCGCGCCGAGCAGGAACCGCTGCTCCCGCTCGCACAACTCGTCATGGCCGGGCTCGTCGTCCATGCGCAGCAGCTCGTCGGCCTTGGCCAGCGACCCGTCCTTGTTGAGCTTGGAATTGTGCACGCGGATCGCGCTCGTTTTGACATGCGTGTTCATGTCCGACGAGGTCGATTTGGTGGTGCCTTCGTCGGCCGCCCCGCCCTGCTCGGGCATGACGATGCTGACCGACCCCTTGGGGCCGACCACGTCTTTGACGAAGAACGCCACTTCGCTGATCATCGGCCCCCAGGCCGCCTCATACCAGCCGATCGACCCATCGTCGAATTCGACGTGCAGATGGCCGTAATTGTACATCTTGGTCTCTTTGCTGAGGTGGGCGCCGATCCCGTGGACGCGCACCGGCTTGGCGCCGGTCATCTGGCACATCACGTCGACATAGTGGACGCCGCAGTCGACGATCGGCGACAGCGATTGCATCAGCTGCTTGTGGCCCTGCCACGCCTTGCCGAACGATTGCTGGTTGAGGTTCATGCGCATCACCAGCGGCTTGCCCAGACCCTTGGCAAGCGCGACCATTCTGATCCAGGAGGGGTGCACGCGCAGGATATAACCGATCACCAGCTTCTTTTTGGCCGCTTTGGCCGCGGCGACCACACGCCGCGCGTCCTTCACCGTCTCGGCGATCGGTTTCTCCAGGAACACATGGGCGCCGGCCTTGAAGGCCCGGATCGCGTATTCGGCATGCGTGTCGGCCCAGGTGTTGATCGACACCACGTCGGGCTTCAACGTCTCCAGCGCCTCGTAGTAAGACGAAAAGCGCGGAACGTTCGACCAGGCCACCGGCAGATCGGTGCGTTTGGCGATATCGCGCGCACACAGCCCGGCCAGTTCGAATCCCTCGATCCGGTCATAGGCCTTGGCGTGGGAGAAGCCCATATTGCCGAGTCCCACCACCAGCACGCGCAAATTGCCGATCTTGGCCATTTCCCACTCCCCATCTCTCTGTCCTCGATCGCACCCATCATGCGACGAGTGCGCGGCCTCGACAATGCGCGCGGGCCGCGCAAAGATCGCCCCGTCGCGATGTCCGCGCCCGGGAGGGGACCATGCGTGCAAAAACAGCACCAGCCAAAGCCAAGACCAAGGTCAATGCCAAGCCGAAGGCGAAATCGGCCGCAAAGCCCAAGGCGGTCGGCCCGGAAAAACGACTCAAGGAGCTCGGCATTGCGCTGCCCGCGGTGCCGACACCGCTGGCCAATTACGTGCCCTATGTCCGCACCGGCAAGCTGGTGTTCGTGTCGGGCCAAGGGCCGCGGCGGGCCGACGGCAGCTTCTATACCGGCAAGGTCGGCACCGAGGTGACGGTTCAGGATGCCTATGAACATGCAAGGCTGGTCGGGATCGGCCTGCTTGCGGCGGTGCGCGATGCGGCCGGAAGCCTCGACAAGGTCAAGCGGGTGGTCAAGCTTCTCGGCATGGTCAATGACGGCCCGGGCTTCACCGATCAGCCCAAGGTCATCAATGGCTGCTCCGACCTGATGGGCGAGGTGTTCGGCGATCGCGGCAAGCATGCCCGTTCGGCCGTGGGTATGAGCGGCTTGCCCTCGAACATCACGGTCGAAATCGAGGCGATCTTCGAACTGGTCTAGCGCCGAGGATGCAACCCCCACCCTGTCCCTCCCCACAAGGGGGAGGGGACGCTTTATCTAGCCCCTCCCCTCGATGGGGAGGGGTTGGGGTGGAGTGACCAACGTGCGCCGGATCGCGTCGCGCCAGAGAGCGATCCGCTGTTCGCGAACGGCCGCCGGCATGGTGGGCGTGAAGCGGCGCTCGAGCGCCCAGCCGCGCGCGAATTCGGCCGGCTCTGGATAGAGACCGGCGTGCCATCCTGCAAGATAGGCCGCGCCGCGCGCGGTGGTCTCATGCAGGCGCGGCCGGTCGACGGGGCTGGCGAGCAGGTCGGCTAGCCGCTGCAGCATCCAGTTCGACGCCGCCATCCCGCCATCGACGCGAAGAACCGTCGGCAGTTCGGCACCCCAATCCTTGCGCATGGCCTCGATCAGATCGAGGGTCTGGAAGCACACGCTTTCCAGCGCGGCCCGCGCCAGCTCGGCCTTTCCGGCGCCGCGCGTCAAACCGTAGATCGCGCCGCGGCACTCGGCGTCCCAGTGGGGCGCGCCGAGTCCGACGAAAGCCGGCACCATCACCACGCTCTGGTCGGGACCGGCGGATTCCGCCAGCGCCTCGACCTCGGGCGCGGCCGCGATGATGCCGAGCCCATCGCGCAGCCATTGCACCGCCGCACCGGCGATGAAAATCGCGCCCTCCAGCGCATAGGTCGGCTTGCCCGCGAACTGGTAGGCGATGGTGGTGAGCAGGCGATGGCGCGATGCGACCGGCTTGGCGCCGACGTTCATCAAAGCGAAGCAGCCGGTGCCGTAAGTCGATTTCACCATGCCCGGTTCGAAACAAGCCTGGCCGACGGTGGCGGCCTGCTGGTCGCCGGCTACGCCCATGATCGGGATCGCCGCGCCGAACAGGGCGGGATCGGCGGTGCCGAAGTGGGCTGCCGTGTCATTCACCTCGGGCAGCATGGCGGCGGGCACGCCGAACAGATCCAGCATCTCCGGGCTCCAGCGGCCGCTGCGGATGTCGTAGAGCATGGTCCGCGAGGCGTTGGTGGCGTCGGTGGCGAAGGCATTGCCGCCGGTCATCCGCCATAGCAGGAACGTGTCGATGGTGCCGAAGCGGAGCCGTCCATCCCGCGCCGCCGCCCTGGCTCCCTGCACATGGTCCAGAATCCACGCCAACTTGGTCGCCGAAAAATAGGGATCGGCCAGCAGGCCGGTCGTCTCGCCAATGGTCGCCTCGGCGCCGTCGGCGCGCAGTTTGGCGCACGCATCGGCGGTGCGCCGGTCCTGCCACACGACGGCGTTGTGGATCGGCTTGCCGCTGGCGCGATCCCAAACCAGCGTGGTTTCGCGCTGATTGGTCAACCCGATCGCGGCGATGGCGTTGGCCGGAACGCCCGCCTTGGCGATCGCCTCGCGGCCGGTCTCGACCACGCTGGCCCAGATCGCCTCGGGTTCGTGTTCGACCCAGCCAGGCGCGGGATAGAGCTGCGGGAATTCGCGTTGCGCGGTCGCGACCGGTTCGAGCGCCGCGTCGAACAGGATCGCCCGGGTCGAAGTCGTGCCCTGGTCGATGGCAAGCACGTAGCCGGACTTGTCCGCCGTCACGAGGTCTCTTCGAACAGTTCGCGGCCGATCAGCATGCGGCGGATTTCCGACGTGCCCGCGCCGATTTCATACAATTTGGCATCGCGTAGCAGCCGCCCGGTGGGAAACTCGTTGATATAGCCGTTGCCGCCCAGCGCCTGGATCGCCTCCAGCGCCATCCAGGTGGCCTTCTCGGCGGCGAACAGGATGGCGCCGGCGGCATCCTTGCGCGAGGCCCGGCCGCGGTCGCAGGCGCTCGCCACGGCATAGACGTAAGCCTTGCAGGCATTGAGCGTGGTGTACATGTCGGCCAGCTTGCCTTGCATCAGCTGGAATTCGCCGATGGCGCGGCCGAACTGCTTGCGGTCGTGGACATAGGGCAGCACCACGTCGAGGCAGGCCTGCATGATGCCCAGCGGCCCGCCCGCCAGGACCGCGCGTTCGTAATCGAGGCCGCTCATCAGCACGGCCACCCCGCCATTGACCGCGCCGAGCAGATTCTCTTCCGGCACCTCGCAATCCTCGAACACCAGTTCGGCCGTGGGCGATCCGCGCATGCCGAGCTTGTCGAGCTTCTGCGCCGGCGCGAATCCCTTGTATCCCTTCTCGACAATGAAGGTGGATATGCCCTTCGGCCCGGCGGCGGGATCGGTCTTGGCGTAGATCACCAGCACATCGGCCTCGGTGCCGTTGGTGATCCACATCTTGGTGCCGTTGAGCACCCAGCGGTCGCCTTTCTTCTCGGCCCGGGTGCGCATGCTCACCACGTCCGAACCCGCACCGGGCTCGCTCATCGCCAGCGCGCCGAGATGCTCGCCCGAAATCAGTTTGGGCAGATAGCGCCGCTTCTGCGCCACGGTGCCGTTGCGGCGGAGCTGGTTGACGCACAGGTTCGAATGCGCGCCATAGGAAAGCCCCACCGCGGCCGAGCCGCGGCTGATTTCCTCCATGGCTACCACATGGGCGAGATAACCCATGGCCGAGCCGCCATATTCCTCCTCGACCGTCACGCCGTGCAGGCCCAGACGTCCCAGCCCGACCCACAGGTCGCGCGGGAAGACGTCGGTGCGGTCGATCTCGGCGGCGCGCGGCGCGATCTCGGCGTCGCTGAACGCGCGCACCGAATCGCGCAGCATCTCGATCTCCTCGCCCAGATCGAAATCGAGTCGCGAGAATTGATTGCCGGCCACG
>Ga0181537_10001902_pt1 | contig 18809 bp, 17 predicted proteins | sample PEATcosm2014_Bin_39_FD_119765 | JGI IMG/M metagenome (GOLD analysis project Ga0181537, IMG submission 119765) | Peatland microbial communities from MTU Mesocosm Facility, Houghton, MI, USA - PEATcosm2014_Bin23_10_metaG | ecosystem: Environmental > Terrestrial > Soil > Wetlands > Peat | place... | reverse complement strand
TGCCCGGGCAGGAAAGCTTCCGCGTGGCGTTTGACGAGCTGGCGAAAGACCGCTTTATCCTCGGCAGCCCCGACGACGTGATCCAGCAACTCGAGGACCGCATCGCGCGGCTCGACGCCAATTACTTCATTTTCCGCGCCGGCTGGCCCGGGATGGAGATCTGGAAAGTGCTCAAGGTCATCGAGCTGATGGGCAGCCAAGTCCTGCCGCATTTCCATAAGAAATATGGAAGAGGGTGAGAAGCGCCCGGTTTTCCACGGCGTTTCAAGGAATCAGAGCCAATTTCCCACCGCGTTCTCACCGAAATAATTTCGACGGTGGTGAAGCGTGGGCGATTGATCTTGACGCTCTATGAGCCGGATCGTTGATAAGGGGCGTAATTTTCCACCCACTCCATTATAACGTCATCGTCAGCGTCTATCTGAAAATAAACTAGAAGTGCGGGAATATTACCGAACGGCTTAGTAATGGCATATCTGATGCGAAACCAATCTGTTTCTAGGTAATTAAACGAGCGTGGATTGCGCTGAAGCGCATCCGTAATAGGGTCTAACGCTTGATCAACGAGTGGGATTCCGCCAAGTGCGCGCGCTTGCTCGTCAAATTCTTCCGAATATATTATCCTACGGGGCATTAACGGCTTCTAATCAGCCGCTTCTTATCTCCTATTACCCGTGACACGCGAATAACCTGTTGGGGAGATAGGGTCGTGTCAGAAATAACCGAAAGTTCGTAAAACATCGGATCGCCATTCTGTCGGGATTTCCAAGCTATCCCGTGAGAATCATCGCTTGTTTCTTTGCCGCTCATGTTCCAGTAATATGCAATCGAAGCGTCAACAAACGACAGATCGTCGTCGCTGAATAATTCATGAATTTCAGCCTGAGTATCAGCAATCGGCCTATACTCGATTATGCCGTCTCCGAAATCAGTCTCTTCTAAATGAATCTCGCCATTTGCGACCATTTTGTTCAAAAGGGGGCGCATTTCACGTGGCGCTGGGCCAAGCTCTAATCGTTGATAGGCGCGACCAGTAATTGGCACACCGCGAGCAGCGAATGCATCAAAGTCCGCTTTCCACAGAATCTTGTTCAGTTTTATGAGACCCATGCGCTCTGCGGTCTCACATTTCTTAGCGACATAGAGGATCATCTGGCGCAAGCGATCTTGTCGCCCAGGTAAATCTACTCTCGGCGTCAAATGAGGAGAGGTAGTTCTAACCCGTAAGGTTCCGGTGTCTTTCACAGGTAAACCCTACCACCTTCCCCCGATTCGATGGTTCCAAAGTTGCCAAAGGTCTAGCAACAAATGGAATCGTTTGGGACATCCTCAAGGCGTCTGATCAAAGGCTAGCCCGCTCGGGCAAACCTGATATCGTGCCCGCTAGATAATCCACGGAGGAACCAGCATGGCTTCGAACGGCAAGGTCGCTCTCGTCACCGGCGGGGGCAGCGGCATCGGCAAGGCGTCGGCATTGGCGCTGGCGCGCGAGGGCTTCGCCGTGGTCGTCGCCGGCCGCCGAATGGAGCCGCTCGACGCCGTCGTCGCCGAGATTGAAGGGCTGCAAGGCAAGGCGCTCGGCGTTCCGACCGATGTCGGCGACCCCGATTCCGTGGCGGCCCTCTTCGCCGCGACCAAGGAGAAATTCGGCCGGCTCGATGTGCTCTTCAACAATGCCGGGTTTGGCGCGGCCGGGCTGATCGAGGATTTGCCGTACGATAAGTGGATGGGCGTCATCAACTCGATCGTCAACGGCACGTTCCTGTGCACCCAGCAGGCATTCCGCATGATGAAAGAGCAGGACCCGATGGGCGGCCGGATCATCAACAACGGCTCGATCTCGGCGCATGTGCCGCGGCCCAATTCGATCGCCTACACCACCGCCAAGCACGCGGTGACCGGCCTCACCAAGTCGACCTCGCTCGACGGCCGCAAATACGACATCTCGTGCAGCCAGATCGATGTCGGCAACGCGCTCACCGAGATGACCCAACGCATGACCCGCGGCGTCCAGCAGGCCAATGGCGAGACCGTCATCGAGCCGACAATGGATGTCGAGAACGTCGCTCGCTCGGTCGTGCTCTGCGCCACCGTCACGCCCGAGGCGAACATCCAGTTTCTGACGGTGATGGCAACGAAGATGCCGTTTGTCGGCCGCGGCTGATCAACGCGCGAAGCGCTAAACTCACACAGAGACGGTGAGGCGGTGAGAGTCAGTAGCCTCGGTAATCTCGCTGCCTCACCGTCTCTGTGGTAAAGCTAAAATCGCGGCGCGGCGCGATGAAGATTACTCCTCCTCCCGTGCTGCGGCGCTTTCGTGCCAATTGCGCAAGAGGCGGCGGGAGATGAAATCGAGCACCAGGTAGATCACGATCCCGGTCGCCGACAGCAGGAATAGCGCCGCGAAAAGGCGCGGGATCGCCAGGCGATAGCCGGCTTCGAGGATGCGATAGGCGAGCCCGGTCTCGGCGCCGCCGGTGCCGGCGACAAATTCGGCGACGACCGCGCCGATCAGCGCGAGGCCGCCGCTGATCCTGAGGCCTGCGAGAAAATATGGCAGCGCCGTCGGGATGCGCAGGAACCATAGCACCTGAGCGCGCGAGGCGCCGTAGAGCCGAAACAGCGCCAGCAGATTGCGGTCGGCGCTGTTGAGCCCGACCGTCGTGTTCGAGACGATCGGAAAGAACGCAACGATCCACGCGCAGGTCAGTAGCGCCAGAAACGGCGTGTGCACCCAGATGATGATCAACGGCGCGATCGCCACGATCGGCGTCACCTGGAGGATCACCGCGTAGGGGAAAAAGCTGATCTCGACGATCCGCGACAATGAGAAGACGAGCGCGATCAGCCCGCCGACAATTGCCGCCGCAGCGAGCGCCGCCAGCGTGATGCGCAGGGTGACGAGCAGCGATCCGAGAAGGCTCGGCCCATCGACCCACAGGCTCCAGGCGATCGCGCTGGGCGGCGGCAGGATATAGACCGGCACGCCGCTGACATCGACCGCCGCTTCCCATAGCGCCAGCAACAGGATGCCAATCGTCAGCGGCGCGCCGACGCGTAGCCAGATCTTGTTCTCCAGCCGGTTCATGTCGCCATCGCCTTGAGCAGGGTGGCGGACACCGCGTCGCACGTCGCGCCGTATTCGGGCGATGTCCGCGTTGCGCGGTCGCGCGGCTGCGGCACGTCAACGGTGAAATCGTGGGCGATGCGCCCCGGCCGCGCGCCCATCACCGCGATCCGCGTCGAGAGGAAGACCGACTCGAAGACGCTGTGCGTGACAAAGAGGATCGTCGGCCGCCGCTCCGCCCACAGGCGCAAGAGGTCGTCGTTGAGTGCCATCCGGGTGATCTCGTCGAGCGCGGCAAACGGCTCGTCGAGCAGCAGCAGATCGGGATCGGTGACGAGGGCGCGGGCGATCGACACGCGCATTCGCATGCCGCCCGAAAGCTGGTGCGGATAGGCGTCCTCAAAGCCGCCGAGCCCGACCGCGCGAACCGCGGCGAGCGCTCGCCCGCTGGCCTCCGCGCCGCCGCGCCGGGCGATGCGGAACGGCAGCAACACGTTGGCGATGACCGTGCTCCACGGCATCAGCGTCGGGTCCTGAAAGACAAAACCGATGCGACCCGGCGCATGATCGACGGCGAGGCGGCATGTCCCGGCGCTCGGTGGAGTGAGGCCGGCGATGATGCGCAAAAGGGTGCTCTTGCCGCAGCCCGAGGGGCCGACAATGCTCAGGAATTCGCCGCGCGAAACCTTGAGGTCAATCCCGGCGAGCGCCTCGACCCCCGAGCCGAAACGCTTGGCGACGCCGCGCAGCTCGAGGATCGTCTCGTCACGGGAAACGCCGTCAGCCACACCGGTCCGTTGTTCCCGCGAAAGCGGGAACCCGGGGCGACCGTCGCCTCGCTCGCCCCTCGTCCCCCGCTTGCGCGAAAGCGACGACAGAAAAATCGTTGCGGATGGCCGTCATTCGTCAGGGTTTCATCCCGACTTTCTTGTCGACGAATTGTAGCGTGAAGGCCTTCTTGTAATCCATGTCGGCGGGATAGAGCCCAGCCTTCACCATGGTGTCGAAAAACGCCTGCCAGCGCGGCTCGATCATCGCGCCGATACCATCCTTTTTCGCCTCGCCGCTGTCGACGATGCCGTATTCCTTCATCTTAGCGATGCCGTAGGCGATCGTCGCGTCGGTCATCTCGGGGTTGTCTTTTTTGATCAGATCGTTGCCCGGTGTTGGATCGCCATAGAGATAGCTGTACCACCCTTCGATGCTCGCGTTGACAAAGCGCTGGACAAGGTCGGGCTTGTCGGCGGCGAGCTTTGCCGAGGTCTGGATCAGCGCGCCATAGGTCGAGTAGCCAGCGTCAGCCAGCAGCATCACCACCGGCTTCACCCCCGCCTGCTCGATCGTATACGGCTCGCTCGACAGATAACCCTGCTGAATCGCCTGGGGATCGGCGAGGAACGGCGCGACACTAAAATTGTAGGGACGGATTTGGTCGTCGGTGTAGCCGAATTTCTGTTTCAGGAAGAGCCAGCTGCCGGCGCGGGTGGCGCCGCTGATCATGATCGGCTTGCCCTTCAATTCCGCCAAATTGTCGTTGCCCACGCCGGGATGGGCGATCAGCACCGCGGGGTCCTTCTGGAAGATCGCCGCGACCGCGACCATCGGGATGTTCTGCTGTACGAAATTGAGCGGCCCGAACGAATTCGACGAGAGATTGAAGTCGAGCGCGCCGGCCGCCAGAAGCTGCGCCTGGTTCACCTGCGGCCCCCCTTGGCGCAGGGTCACGTCGAGCCCGTATTTCTTGTAAATGCCGGTGGCGATCGCCTGGTAAAAGCCGCCATGCTCGGCCTCGGCCTTCCAATCCGTGCCAAAGCTGATGCTTTCGGCCCGGGCCGTATCGGCAAGCGCCACGGCGCAAAGCATCGCCAGCGCCGATAGCAACCTTCGCGTCAACCCGTTGTTCATGCTTGAGCGATCCCCGCGCACAGCCGCGCGCGCCACTCTAATCGGGGGTTGCCGCAGGGTCCACTGGCAGGATCACTCGCCGGCCGGCGGGCTGCTCTCGCCGGGCGCGAGAGCGTGGTGTATGATCCGCAAAACGGCGCTGTTGCAGTTCTGCGACGGGCCTCGCGAGCGGGGTGGACAATGAGAAATCTGCTGGCCGTGATCGGCGATGGCAATGCCGGCCCAGTGCTCGAAGCGGCGCTCAAAGTGGCGCGGCGCTTTGACAGCCACATTGTCGGATTGCACAGCCTGACAACCGAATACGCGGTGGTGTTCGGCGGCGAGATGGGGTTTTCGATCTCGTCGGAGGTCGACCGCACGCTGGAGCGCGAGGGGCACGACCGGCGCGACCAGGCGCGCCGCTTGTTCCGCGATTTCATGACCGCGCAGGGTGTGCCGATCGGTCCGGTCGCGGCCGACCATTCCGGGCCCAGCGCGTCGTGGCGCGAGGAGGACGGGCGGCAGAACGCGGTCGTTGGCATGAGCGGGCGCGTCTACGACCTGATCCTTGTCGAGCAGCCCGAAAAACTTGCCTCGATCGCCGAGGCGACGCTCGAAGACGCGCTCTTCGAGAGCGGTCGGCCGGTGATGATGGTGCCAAAAATGGCCTCGCCGACCCTGGGCGAGATCGTCGCCGTCGCCTGGAACGGCAGCACCGAGACCGCGACAACGGTCGCGGTGGCGATGCCGTTTATCAAAAAGGCCAAGGAGGTTGTCATCGTCGGGGTCGGGCCGCAGCACATGCCCGAGCCGGGGCCGACCGGCGACGAACTCGCGCGCACGCTCGAACGGCATGGGGTCAAGGTCAGCCTGCGCGGCGCCGTTGGCCGGCAGAAGCCGCAGGGCGAATCGTTTTTGCAGGAAGCGATGGCGGCGGGGGCGGATCTGATGCTCAAAGGCGCCTATACGCAGAGCCGCATTCGCCAAATGATCTTTGGCGGCGCCACGCGTCATATCATCATGGACTCGAAAATCCCGGTGGTGATGTCGCGCTGAGCCATCGCTCTGTTTCAGCAATCGAGGGGAAGTTCGCGATGAAGGTTCTTGGCCTTGGTCTTGGTGCTGCATTTTGTATCGCACTCGCGGTGCCGGCCTGGGCGCAGACGCCTCCCTACCCGCCGGCCGCGGCGCCCGGCTTTAACTGCTGGTGTCTCAAGCAATCGGTGGACAACACCCAAGCCGATATGACCGCCAAACAAGGGCAGCTCAACGCCGCGCAGTCGCAGCTGCAGCAGCTCGACACCCAGCTTTCGACAGCGCGCGCCCAAGTCGACGTCAACAATCCGCAAGCGGTCGCGCAATTCCGCCAGCTGCTGGCGCAGCGCGACGCCGCGTTCCGACAGGCGAACGGCGAGCTGATCACCTCGGCTCAGGTCGCGACGGAGCGCTACGACCAGGTCGTCGGCGAATACAACAATCAATGCGCCGGCCGCCCGCTGCCGCCACCGCCGCCCGGCCCGCTCGCCTGCCCGATGCCCTAGGTTTCGGCGATTACCCAGTCGGCTTTTTGTAAAGCTCTTCCGGCGCGATCAGCGGCTGGGCGATCTCGACCCAGCTATTGTCGCGCCAGGCGCGGAAAAAACAGTTGCGACGGCCGGTATGGCAGGCAACGCCTTCCTGCTCGACCAGCAGCAGCACGGTGTCGCCGTCGCAATCGAGGCGCATCTCTTTCACCGTCTGCCTCTGGCCCGAGGTTTCGCCCTTGCGCCACAAGGCCTGGCGCGAGCGCGACCAGTAGCAGGCGCAGCCCTCGGCGAGCGTTGTCCGCACCGCGTCCCGGTTCATCCACGCGACCATCAGGATCTCACCGGTGTCGTGCTGTTGGGCGATCGCCGGCACGAGCCCGTCGGCGTCAAACTTGATCGCGTCGATCGCCTGCTCCAGGCTTGCCTGATCCGCCGGGTCGCTCACGGTTTCTTTCCTCCTAGCGCCATGCGCGCCGCGCGCTTGTCAGTGCTCGCCGCCACGGATTAGGGTGCGCCGCGCCGGGATACAAGACCGGCGCGCCCGAGTCTTGTGTTGAAAGCGTAGTGCCCCTTGTCCGATTCGATCCTTGAGACGCGCGGCCTTACCAAGGAGTTCCGCGGCTTCACTGCGGTACATGGCGTCGACCTCAAGATTCGTCGCGGCACGATCCACGCGCTGATCGGGCCGAACGGCGCCGGCAAGACCACGGTCTTCAACCTGCTGACCAAGTTCCTCGAACCGAGCGCCGGCCAGATCCTTTACAATGGGGCTGACATCACCACCGAACGTCCGGCCGCGGTGGCGCGGCGCGGTTTGGTGCGCTCGTTTCAGATTTCCGCCGTCTTTCCGCACATCTCGGTGCGCGACAATGTCCGTGTCGCGCTGCAGCGGCCGCTCGGTAATTCGTTTCATTTTTGGCGCTCGGAGCGCGTGCTCGATCGGCTCAACGAGCGGGCGATGGCGCTGCTCGATGCCGTCGGCCTCACCCAATTCGCCGGTATCCCGGCCGCTTCGCTGTCCTACGGCCGCAAGCGGGCGCTCGAAATCGCCACGACGCTGGCTCTCGACCCCGAAATGATGCTGCTCGACGAGCCGACCTCCGGGCTGGGGCAGGAGGATATCGGGCGGATCACTGACCTGATCCGCGACGCGGCGCGCGACCGCACGGTGCTGATGGTCGAGCACAATCTGTCGGTCGTGTCCGATCTGTGCGACGTCATCACGGTCTTGACCCGCGGCCGCATCCTCGCCGAGGGCGACTACAAAACCGTCTCGGCCAATCCCGAGGTGATCGAAGCCTATATGGGAACCGGCCATGCCGCCGTGCCCGCCGATGCCTGAGCTGCTCGAAATCTCCGGGCTCAATGCCTGGTACGGCGAGTCGCACGTGCTGCACGGCATGGAATTCGCCGTCGCCGAGGGCGAATTGGTGACATTGCTCGGGCGCAATGGCGCCGGCAAGACGACGACTCTGCGCGCGATCATGGGGATCATCGGCCGGCGCAGTGGCTCGGTGAAGTTCGGCGGCGCGGAGCTGATCGCGCTGCCGTCGAACCGCATCGCCCGCGCCGGCGTCGGCTATTGCCCCGAGGAACGCGGCATTTTCGCGAGCCTCGATGTCGAGGAAAATCTGCTGTTGCCGCCGGTGGTGCGGCCGGGCGGGCTCGGTCTCGACGAGATCTACGCGCTGTTCCCGAACCTGCTGGAGCGGCGGCGCAGCCAGGGCACCAAATTATCCGGCGGCGAGCAGCAAATGCTCGCCATCGCGCGCATCTTGCGGACCGGCGCAAGCCTTCTGCTGCTCGACGAGCCGACCGAGGGCCTCGCCCCGGTCATCGTCCAGCAGATCGGCGGCGTGCTGCGGACGCTAAAGGAGAAGGGGTTTACGATCCTCCTCGTCGAGCAGAATTTTCACTTTGCCTCCACCGTCGCCGATCGTCATTACATCGTCGAGCACGGGCGTGTTATCGACACCATCGCCAACGCCGAGTTGGCGGCGAATGTCGATAAGTTGCACGAATATCTCGGCGTCTAAGAAAACCGGTGGAGGGAACGATGAGACGAATTCTTGTTGGCGTGTTTGCCGCGACCATGATCCTCGCAGGGGTGGCCGAGGCGCAAACCCTGCCGGACACGATCAAGATCGGCGTGCTTGCCGACATGTCGAGCCTTTACGCCGATCTCGGCGGCCCCGGCTCGGTTGTCGCGGTGCAGATGGCGGTCGACGATTTTGGCGGCACCGTGCTCGGCAAGAAAATCCAGGTGGTCAGCGCCGACCATCAGAACAAACCCGACGTCGCGTCGTCGATCGCCCGTCAATGGTTTGACGAGCAGGGCGTGCAGATGATCACCGATCTGACCACGTCGAGCGTCGCGCTGGCAGTGCAGGAGGTGGCACGGGCGGAAAACAAGGTGGTTCTTCCCTCGGGCTCGGCGTCGTCCGACCTGACCGGCAAGGCGTGCGCGCCGACCTCGGTGCATTGGACCTACGATACGACCGCGCTGGCCAACGGCACCGGCGCCGCGGTGGTCAAGGCGGGTGGCGACACCTGGTTCTTTATCACTGCCGACTATGCTTTCGGCCATGCACTGGAGCGCGACACGACCGCGGTCGTCGTTGCCAATGGCGGCAAGGTGCTCGGCTCGGTCAACGTGCCGCTCAATAACCCCGATTTCTCATCCTTCCTGCTGCAGGCGCAAGCCTCCAAGGCCAAGATCGTCGGTCTCGCCAATGCCGGTGGCGACACGGTCAACGCGATCAAGCAGGCGGCTGAGTTTGGCATCGTCGCCGGGGGCCAGAAACTGGCGGGCTTGCTCGTCTTTATCAGCGACGTCCACGCCCTTGGCCTGCAGACGGCGCAGGGCCTGCAGCTCACCGAATCGTTCTATTGGGATCAGGACGATCAGACCCGCGCCTGGTCGAAGAAATTCTTCGACAAGACCAACAAGGAACCGACGATGAACCAGGCCGGGGTCTATTCGGCGACCACGCACTATCTCGAAGCGGTCAAGGCGACCGGCAGCATCGATGGTCCGACGGTGATCAAGGAATTGAAGTCAAAGCCGATCAACGATTTTGTGATCCGCAACGGGCACATCCAGGACGATGGCAGCCTCGTGCACGACATGTATCTCTACGAGGTCAAAAAGCCGAGCGAGTCGAAAGGCGAATGGGATCTCTACAAGCTGATCGCGACGATCCCGGGCGCTGATGCCTATAAGCGGCCGCGCGGCAACGAATGCCCGCTCGTCAAGAGCTAAGACCAAGAGTTCTTTTGGAGGGAAAACCGATGAAATGGAGTGCCAAGGCCGCGTTCGCGGCGCTGTTGTGGTCCGGGGCGGCGCACGCGCAAGCGTTGCCGGATACGATCAAGATCGGTGTGCTGACCGACATGTCGAGCCTCTACGCCGATAATGGCGGCCAGGGCTCGGTCGTCGCGGCGCAAATGGCCGCCGAGGATTTTGGCGGCACGGTGCTTGGGAAGAAGATCGAGATCGTCAGCGCCGATCATCAGAACAAGCCGGATCTGGCTTCGTCGATCGCCCGCCAATGGTTTGACGACCAGGGCGTGCAGATGATCGCCGATTTGACCACGTCAAGCGTCGGGCTCGCGGTGCAGGAAGTCGCGCGCGCCGAGAACAAGCTCATCATCAATTCGGGCGCGGCATCGTCCGACATTGATGGCAAAGCCTGTGCGCCGACCGGTCTGCACTGGGTCTACAGCACCGTCGCGCTGGCCAACGGCACCGGCGCCGCCGTCGTCAAGGCAGGCGGCGACAGCTGGTTCTTTCTGACCGCCGATTACGCCTTCGGCCATGCGCTGGAGCGCGACACGACCGCGGTCGTCACCGCCAATGGCGGCAAGGTCGTGGGCTCGGTCAACGTGCCGCTCAACAACCCCGATTTCTCATCGTTCCTGCTGCAGGCGCAAGCGTCAAAGGCCAAGATCATCGGCCTCGCCAATGCCGGCGGCGACACGCAGAACTCGATCAAGCAGGCGGCGGAGTTCGGCATCGTCGCCGGCGGCCAGAAGCTTGCGGGTCTGCTGATCTTTGTCGCCGACGTGCACAGCCTCGGCCTGCAGACGGCGCAGGGTTTGCAACTGACCGAGTCGTTTTATTGGGATCAAGATGATCAGACGCGCGCCTGGTCGAAGAAATTTTTCGACAAGACCCACAAGGAGCCGACGATGATCCAGGCCGGGGTCTATTCGTCGATTACGCATTACCTCGACGCGATCAAGGCGACCGGCAGCGTCGATGCCCCGACCTTGGTCAAGGAGCTGAAGTCGAAGCCGATCAACGACTTCCTGATCCGAAACGGGCACCTCCAGGATGACGGCATGCTGGTGCACGACATGTATCTCTACGAGGTCAAGAAACCGAGCGAGTCAAAAGGCGAGTGGGACCTCTACAAGCTGATCGCGACGATCCCTGGCGCCGAGGCCTACAAACGCCCGCACGGCAACGAATGCCCGCTGGTCAAGGGTTGAGCTTGTCCTCCGTATGCCCCCTCGCCGCCCTTGGGGGCGGAGAGGGCTGGGGTGAGGCGGGGGATTCCAGAGGCGTTCGGGTACGCCCACCGCACCCTCCCAGCGCCTTGCGCTGGGCCCCTCCCTCTCCCCCCGATGGGCGGAGAGGGGTTTAGCGGCATCCCATGTTCTCCTTTCTTCACATCGCGGTTCCGCCGGCGCCGGTGCTGTTCGCGCAGCTGTTGATCGGGCTGATCAACGGCTCGTTCTACGCGATGTTGAGCCTAGGGCTCGCGATCATCTTTGGGCTCCTCAACATCATCAACTTCACCCATGGCGCGCAGTACATGCTGGGCGCGTTCTGCGCCTGGTTCCTGCTGACCTGGCTTGGCATCGGCTATTGGCCGGCGCTGATCGTCGCGCCAATCGTGGTCGGCGCGCTCGGCATTGCGATCGAACGATTGCTGCTGCGCCATATCGCCCGGCTCGACCACCTGTACGGGCTGTTGCTGACCTTTGGGCTGGCGCTGGTCATCGAGGGGGTGTTCCGTCAGGGTTTTGGCGCGTCGGGGCTGCCGTACACGATCCCATCGGCGCTGCAAGGTGGGCGCAACCTCGGCTTTATGTTCCTGCCGATCTATCGCGGCTGGGTCATTGTCGCTTCGCTCGGCGTGTGCCTGACGACCTGGTTCGTCATCGAACGAACGCGGCTCGGCTCTTTTTTGCGCGCGGCGACCGAGAACCCGACGCTGGTGCAGGCCTTTGGCATCGACGTGCCGCGCATGGTGATGCTGACCTACGGCGCGGGCGTCGGGCTCGCCGCGCTGGCGGGTGTGCTCGCTGCGCCGATCTATCAGGTGAGCCCGCTGATGGGCAGCAACATCATTATCGTCGTCTTCGCGGTCGTGGTGATCGGCGGGATGGGCTCGATCCTTGGTGCGATCGTCAGCGGCTTTGGGCTTGGCCTCGTCGAGGGCATGACCAAGGTGTTTTACCCGGAGGCGTCAAGCACGGTGATCTTCGTGATCATGGCGCTCGTGCTGCTGGTCAAGCCGGCCGGGTTGTTCGGGCGGGCGACTTGACGTGACACTGGGCTCCGCAAAACGCCGCGATCTGTTGATCTGGACGGTGGCGCTGATCGGCCTGGCGCTGGTCGCGCCTTATTTCCTTTACCCGGTCTTTCTGATGCGGGCGCTGTGCCTGGCGCTTTTCGCCTGCGCGTTCAACCTGTTGCTCGGCTATGTCGGACTGTTGTCGTTCGGCCATGCCGCGTTCATGGGCAGCGCCGCCTATATCACCGCGTATACCGTCAAGGCCTGGGGCCTGCCGCCCGAGATCGGCATTCTCGCCGGAGTAGCCGTCGCCGCAGTGCTTGGCGCCGCGTTCGGCTGGCTCGCGATCCGCCGCCAGGGGATCTATTTCGCGATGATCACACTGGCGCTGGCGCAGATGGTCGCGTTCTTCGCGCTGGAGGCGCCGTTTACCGGCGGCGAGGACGGCATCCAGGCGGTGCCGCGCGGCCATTTCCTCGGCTTTATCGATCTCGATAACACCTTCACCATGTACTATTTCGTGCTGGCGATTTTCCTCCTCGGTTTCGCGATCATCCAGCGCACGGTCAATTCGCCGTTTGGCCAGGTGATCAAGGCCATCCGCGAGAACGAGCCCCGGGCGATCTCGCTCGGTTATCGCGCCGAGCGCTACAAGCTGCAGGCCTTCGTGTTGTCGGCGGCCTTGGCCGGGCTCGCCGGCTCCACCAAGGCGCTGGTGCTGCATCTCGCCTCGCTGACCGATGTCGATTGGACGACCTCGGGCTCGGTGGTGCTGATGACGCTGGTCGGTGGCGTCGGCACGTTTCTCGGGCCGGTCGTCGGCGCTTTTGTCATCACGACGATGGAGAATTATCTCGCGCAGACCGGGTCATGGGTGACGATCATCGAGGGCGTCATCTTTGTCGTCTGCGTCTTGACCTTCCGGCGGGGCATCGTCGGCGTCCTCGCGCCGTATTTGACCAGCGAGCGCGAGCCGGAAGTCGCCGAGCCGTCGGCGGAGACGTCCTAGCTTCGCCAGCGCAGCGTGCGTTTTTCGACCGGGTTCTCGAACGGGCGATTCTCGGTGCGGGCGGCGCGATACTCGCGCTTCAGCCGGTAATACCAGCGCGCCTGGATGTCGGCGTCACCGACCAGCATCAATTGCGGGTCGTATTTGAGGCCCTCGTTCTGGCGGCCGAGCGCGTCGCGATCCTGGCCGAGAAAAAGGCGGATGAACGGCAGCAGTGCCGGGCGCAGCAAATTGAGCCACGGCATCGTCCAGTAGAGGCAATTGTTGAGCTCGACGGTCTCGTCGTCGATCGGCGTCATCGCCGTCATGTTGACGAGCGCGTGGCGGCCGACGCTGGTGTGCTCGACCCGCACCCCGGGCAGCGTAAAGGCGATATCGGTTTCCATCACGCCGGCGCCAAGCAGCTTATAGGCGCGCGAGTTGGAAGAGGTCGCGTGCCGCTCCATCGTGAAGCCGTAAGGCGACGGCGCGAAACTTTTGCTCTTTTCGGCAAAGGCGCGGCCGGAACGCCAGAACCACGAGCGGTGCACGAAGGGCACATGGCCGGGATCCATCAATCCGATGACCGCGTGATCGTAGGTCGCGTCAAAACGCACGCACTCGGCGACTTGCGGCGCAGCGTCGGCGGTGAAGCCTTCGAGTTCCGGGATCGTCGGCGCCGCCACCGGATCGGCGCCAAAATAGACCCAGATATTGCCGTTGACCTCGCGCACCGGGTAGCGCGGCGCGGCGATGCGATCCAGATTGATTTTCTGCCCCTCGACGAGCGCCGGGATCGCGGTGCATACGCCGTTCGTGGCAAAGCGCCAGCCGTGGTAGCAGCACTCGATCTCCCGCCCGTCAAACCGGCCGCGCGACAGCGGCATCGCGCGATGCGGGCACAGATCGCGCAGCGCGAAGACGATGCCGTCGCGGTCGCGGCCGAGCAGGATCGGCTCGCCGAGCATGATTTTCGCGAGCGTCTTGCCGCGCCGGACCTGCCGGCTCGGCACCGCGTAATACCAGGCTTCCCGCAAGGGCGCCGCTTCGTCCACAGATTGGTTCCCGGCCGCGCCTAGCTGCGAAAGCGCAGCACCCGCGCCTGCACCGGGTTCACAAACGGCCGCTTTTCAGCGCAGGCGCGCGCATATTCCTGCTTGAGCCGGTAATACCACTTGGCCTGGGTATCGGCATCATCGATCAGCATCATCGGCGGGTCGTATTGCGCGCCGCTCGCCTGGAGCCGCATCGCGCCGCCATCCTGCGCCGCGAACGTGCCGACGATCTTCCGTCCCAGCGGCTTTAGCAGGTTGAAGAGCGGGTTGGTCCAGTAGATCGCGTAGCTTTCCTCGATCTCGTCGTCGCTGATCGGGGTGATCGTGTTCAGCGTCACCAGCCGGTGCTTGCCAAACGCCATGTGCTCGATGCGGATGCCCGGCAGGCGAAAGATGATCTGGGTTCGCACCTCGCCGCCGAGCAGCTTGTAGGGCGCGTAATTGGCCGACGGCCGGTGCGGCACCATGGTAAAACCATAGGGCGACGGGATGAAGGATTTCTCCTTCGCGCGCGCCGAGCCGCGCCGACGCCACCACCATGAGACGTGAATGTACGGGTTGTGCGTCGGGTCGACGAGATTGTAGAGCGCGTCGTCGGGCCGGGAGGGGACGCGGACGCCATAGGTCAGGCCCGGTCGCGCGGCCGCGTCGATATCGGGCAATAGCGGAATTTCCGGTGCGCTATCGGGATCGTCGCCAAAAAACACCCAGACATTGCCCTGCACCTCGCGCACGGGATAGGCCCGAACGCAGATGCGGCCGATATCGTGCGGATGCGATTCGGGCAGCGACGGGATCGCCGCGCATTGCCCCGATGGTTTGAACCGCCAGCCGTGATAGGCGCATTCGATCTCGCCGCCTTCGAATTTGCCGTGGTGCAGCGGGATGCCGCGATGCGGGCAGAGATCGCGCAGCGCGAACGCCGCGCCGTCCGCGTCACGACCGAATACCAGCGGCTCGCCAAGATAGATTCGCGCAGTCAGCACGCCCGGCTTGAGGCGCGCGCTCGGCATCGCGTAGTACCACATTTCCCGCAGCGGCTTGGCGCGCTCGGCGGCTAAGTCATTTGTTCGCATGGCGGCGGAAATTAGCGCGGATTCGGATCACGGCGCGAGCGACTATCCCGAGCGACTATCCTCTGGCGACAGCAGCGGTTATTTTCCGGCCCGTCATGCCCGGTCTGCGCATCATCCGTCATCCCGGTTCCTCCGCGCCGTATCGCCGCGGGGCTGTGCTGGCCATCGGCAATTTCGACGGGCTGCACAAAGGTCACGCGGCGCTGATCGGTCGGGCCGCGGCGCTGGCCCGCGACAGCGACGCGCCGACCGCGGTGCTGACCTTTGAGCCGCACCCGCGCAATGTCTTCGTGCCTGGCTGCGAGCCGTTTCGGCTGACGCCGTTTCGCGTCAAGGAGCGCGAAATCGGCCGGCTCGGTGTCGATTTTTTGTTCATCCAGCATTTTGACGCCGAATTCGCCCAGCAGAGCGCCGAATCCTTTATCGATGACGTCATCGTCCATGCGGTCGGCGCATCGCAAGTCGTCGTCGGCCATGACTGCACCTTTGGCAATCGCCGGCGCGGCACGCCGGACATGTTGCGCGAACACGGCGCGGCGGCGGGGTTCGGCGTCACCGTGGTCGAACCGGTGCGCGGCGCTGACGCGGTCTATTCCTCGACCCATATCCGCGAACTGCTAAAAGCGGGCAGGCCGCGCGAGGCGGCGGCGCAGCTTGGCCGCTTTTGGGAGATCGACGGCCGCGTCGCGCTGGGTGACCAGCGCGGCCGGACGATCGGGTTTCCGACCGCCAATCTCGGCCTCGGCGAATATCTGCGGCCGGCTCTGGGGGTTTATGCGGTGACGGTATCGGGCGATGGCCCCGACGATCCGCTCGACGGCATGACGATCGACGGTGTCGCCAATATCGGCCTGCGCCCGACGGTCGGCGGTCTCGTGCCGCGGCTCGAAGCGCACCTGTTCGACATCAGCCGCGATCTTTACGGACGGCATTTGCGCGTGGCGCTTGTCGATTTCATCCGCCCCGAGCGCAAATTCGCCAGTTTTGACGAACTGAAGGACCAGATCGCCACGGACGCGCTAAAGGCGCGCGAGATACTTGCGAAGGAGCCGCACTGAAGAACGTCCGTAAATCCGCTTCCCGGCGAAAGCCGGGATGAGCGCCGCGCGGCCAATAACCCCTCGAATTCGGCGGGTGGCGCTGTTATATCTCCGTCATGGCGATGAGTTGCGACTGGATGCGGCGAATTAGGCACCCGATCCTCGGCTGAGGATCGGGCCGCAGTCGTTTTTACGCATCTCATCCAGGAATTCGCCATGCCAACGGATTACCGTCCGACCGTCTTTCTGCCCAAGACCGATTTCCCGATGCGGGGGGATCTGCCGAACCGCGAGCCGCCCCTGCTGGCGCGCTGGGAGGCGATGGGGCTTTACAAAAAACTGCGCGAAATCTCGCGGGGTCGCGAGAAATTCGTACTGCATGACGGCCCGCCTTATGCCAATGGCGAGCCGCACCTCGGCACCGCGCTCAACAAAATCCTGAAGGACATCGTCAATCGCGGCCATCAGATGCTCGGCAAGGACGCGCCTTATGTGCCGGGGTGGGACTGCCATGGTCTGCCGATCGAATGGATCGTCGAGGAGCAGTACCGCAAGAAAAAGCAGTCGAAGGACAGCGTGCCGATTGCGCAATTCCGCAAGGAATGCCGCGATTTCGCGGCGCATTGGATCGAGGTGCAAAAGCGCGACTTCAAGCGCCTCGGCGTCGTCGGCGACTGGGACAACCCGTATCTGACGATGAGTTTTGACGCCGAGGCGCAGATCATCCGCGAAATCGGCAAGTTCCTGATGAATGGCGGGCTCTACAAGGGCGCGAAGCCGGTCTTGTGGTCTGTCGTCGAGCAGACCGCGCTTGCCGAGGCCGAGGTCGAATACCACGACCATACCTCGACAACGGTCTGGGTGCGCTTTCCGGTCGCCGAGGCGAGCCGGCCATCGCTGCGCCATGCCGCGGCAGTGATCTGGACAACGACGCCCTGGACACTGCCGGGCAATCGCGCGATCGCCTACAGCCCGGACCTCGAATACGCGGTGGTCCAGGTCGATGAGGTCGGCGAGGGCAGCCGTGCGGTCGGGCCGAAAGAGGGCGCACTCGGCGAGAAGCTGCTCGTCGCGATGCCGCTGATCGAGGATTTCTGCACACAGGCTGGCATCGTCCGGCACACGATCGTCGATCTCTTTCCGGGCAGCGCGCTTGCCGGCACGGTGGCGAAGCATCCGCTTGCCGGCCAAGGTTACGATTTTGACGTTCCTCTGTTACCGGCGGGGTTTGTCGTTGCCGACGCGGGTACCGGCCTTGTGCACATTGCCCCCAACGCGGGCATGGACGACTGGGAGTTGGGCCGCGAGCATGGCATCCCGGTGGTCGACACGGTCGGTCCGGACGGCGTCTATCTGCCGAATGTACCGCTGTTCGCCGGGTGCCGGGTCTATCTGCCGAACGGCAAGCCGGGCGACGCCAACGAGACCGTTATCACCGCGATCGAGGCGGCGGGCGGGCTGTTGGCACGCTCGACACTGGTGCATTCCTACCCGCATTCGTGGCGGTCGAAGGCGCCGCTGATCTTCCGCAACACGCCGCAATGGTTCATCAGCATGGAGACCAACGGTCTCCGCGTGGCGGCATTGAAAGCCATCAACGAGACCCGCTGGGTCCCGCCGCAGGGCAAAAACCGCATCGGCGCGATGATCGAGGGGCGGCCCGATTGGTGCGTTTCGCGCCAGCGCGCCTGGGGTGTGCCGATCCCGGTCTTTACCAGCAAGAAAACCGGCGAGCCGTTGCGCGACCAGGCGGTGATCGACCGCATCGCCGCCGCGGTCGAGCGCGAGGGCGCCGACGCGTGGTTCTCGGCCGATCCGCGCGAATTTCTCGGCAATGCCTATGACCCGGCCGAGTGGGACCAGGTCACCGACATCATCGAGGTGTGGTTCGATTCGGGGTCGACCCATGCGTTCGTTCTCGAGCAGCGGCCGGAACTGAAATGGCCGGCCTCGCTCTATCTCGAGGGCTCCGACCAGCATCGCGGCTGGTTTCACTCGTCGCTGCTCGAATCTTGCGGCACGCGCGGCAGGGCACCGTATGAGGCGGTGCTGACGCACGGCTTTGTGCTCGACGAGGCCGGGCGCAAGATGTCGAAATCGCTCGGCAATGTGATCGCGCCGCAGGACGTGATGAAACAGAGCGGCGCCGACATTCTGCGGCTGTGGGTTGCCGGCTCGGATTATTCCGAGGACATCCGGATTGGCCCCGAAATCCTGAAGCGCTTTGGCGATACCTACCGCCGCTTGCGCAATACGTTGCGCTATCTGCTCGGCGCGCTTGACGGCTATTCGGCGAGCGAGGCGGTGCCAGCGGTCGAGATGCCGGAACTCGAACGCTGGGTGCTGCATCGGCTCGCCGAGTTGGACCGGCTGGTGCGGCAGGCGATCGAGGATTTCGATTTTCACGCGATGTTTACCGCGCTGCATAATTTCTGCGCGGTCGATCTGTCGGCGTTCTATTTCGATATCCGCAAGGACCGGCTCTATTGCGACGCGCCGGACGATCCGGGCCGGCGTGCCGCGCGCACGGTGATGGACCGCACCTTTGATTGCCTGGTGCGCTGGCTCGCGCCGATCATCTGCTACACCGCCGACGAAGCCTGGCTGACCCGCCACGGTGATGCCGCCGACCGCAGCATCCATCTCGA
>Ga0181537_10001899_pt1 | contig 18827 bp, 13 predicted proteins | sample PEATcosm2014_Bin_39_FD_119765 | JGI IMG/M metagenome (GOLD analysis project Ga0181537, IMG submission 119765) | Peatland microbial communities from MTU Mesocosm Facility, Houghton, MI, USA - PEATcosm2014_Bin23_10_metaG | ecosystem: Environmental > Terrestrial > Soil > Wetlands > Peat | place... | reverse complement strand
GCCAGGCCGAGCGCTACGGCGCGCTGCTCGTGCCGACGATCCTGCTCAACGGCGATCGCGATCCGCTGGTTCCGCCGGAGAAACATGCCATGAAGCTTGCGGCAGCGGCGCCGGTCGTGAAACTCACGGTGCTCCCAGGTCTCGGCCATATGCTTCATCATGCCGCCCCCGACAGCGTTGTCGAAGCGGTCGAGGAGCTGGCAAGTCGCGTCTAAGGATCGCCCCTTACGGGCCGCTATCGCGCCATGCGGCGGCGCGGACGTCCGAGGGTGTAGCGCCGAAGTGCCGGCGGAACGACCGGTTGAAGTAGGACAGATCGGTGAAGCCTGCTTCGAAGGCGACGTCGGCGATTTTGCGGCCTCGCCACCGCGGGTCGCGCAGCAATGCGGCGGCCTTTTCCAGGCGCTTTTGCAAAACGTGATGGGTGAAGCTGCGCCCGGTTTCCTCAAGCAACAGGTGCACGTAGCGCGGCGTGATGCCGAGCTGTTCGGCCACGGCAAGCGCGCTGAGATCGGGATCGTCGCTGCCGCGGTCGATGGCCCGCAATACGGCCGCTCGCCGCGCGGCGCGAAGGCCGCGTTGCTCCGCGAGCCCTCGGGCGTCGCTTTTGGCACCCAGCGTCAATAAAACAAGATCGTGAATATGCGCGACGATCTTATCGCGCAGTTCTGGAGTGGCGGGGGCGCCAATACGCCAGATCGTCTGCAAATAACCGCTCAGCAGCATCAGCGCCGGCGCATTGTGAGCAATCGGACGCAACAGGCTGGCGTCGAGGTCGGCAATTTGCGATTCGAAAATGGCGCGAGGTATCCGCAAACTGAAATGGCGGGAATCGGACAGGATCGTCGCAACACCTGGATCGGCGCTGGTCGTCAACACCGCCTGGCTCGCGGCGATCGCCACCTCGCGGCCACGCTGGTGCACGACACGTCCCCGGCCGGTGAGGCCGACGTTGAACACCAGATCGTCGCTGTCGATATGACGCAATCCCAGCGGCGCGCGGCACGGCGAGATCTCGGTCAATCCGAGCCCAAGGCCGGGCAATGCCCAGAGCGTGGCTTCGAACGCGAACGGACGGTCGCCGATCGGCTCGATGTCATGTTTGAGTATGGTGCGGCCGTAAAGCTCGCAGGCCGTCCCGAGCCGATTATGCTCGGGAATATGACTCGTCGAAATTCGAATGACGTTGGTGCCGGCGGTATCCATGGGCGCTATGAAATCAGCCGCGCGGCAGTGCGCATGTCCGAGGGCGTGGCGCCGTAGTGCCGGCGAAAGGCGCGGCTGAAATGGGACAAATCGGTGAAGCCCGCTTCGAGCGCGACGTCGGAGATTTTGCGCTCGCGCCAGCGCGGATCGCGCAGCAGCGCTGCGGCCCTTTCCAGGCGCCGTTCCAACACATGATGCGTGAAGGTCTTGCCGGTTTCCTCAAGCAACAGGTGCACGTAGCGCGGCGTTATTCCAAGCCGCATTGCCACTGCCGCAGCGCTTAAACCCTGGTCGCAGCTGTGGATGGCGATGGCACGCAGAATGGCGGCACGTCTCGCCGCGGCGCCGCCGCGCTCCTCCGCCAGCCGCCGCGCGTCGCCTTGGGCGCCGAGAGCTAGCCGGATCAGGTCATGAATATGCCCGACGACCATATCGTGCAGCGCCGGGTCGTTCAGCACATTGGCATTCCAGATTGTGCCGACGTAGCCGGTCAATAGCCGCAAACCCTCGATGCTCCGGGGAATCGGCCAGGACACGCCATCCAAACGGTCCAACCTCGGTCCGAGAACGGACATCGGTATGCGCAAACTGATAGAGCGGGAGCCTGGGGCAATGGTGACGACGGCCGGGTACGCGGCGCTGGTCAGGACCGCTTCACCCGTGCGGATGGCCGCTTCAAGTCCCCGTTGTTGAACGATACAGCCGCCGCTCAGCGCGATACCCAGCGCGAAATCGTCGCCCTCGATATGTTGCCGGCGGTGAATTCGCCGGCATGGCGATATGCTGGACGTGGCCAAGCCGAGGCCGGACAGGCTGCACAGTGACGCTTCGAAATGAAACGGCCCATCGCCGATCGGTTCGATGTCATGTTTCATGATCGTACGACTATAAACTTCGCGGTACGCGTCGATCCTCTTGCGCTCGGGAAAGTCGTCCGTCGAAAATCGAAGCACTTTGGCGGCGATGGGATCAATCGATCCAGCGCGATGCGGTTCTAGTCGATCCATCTGTGCAATTTCCAATCGTTCTGCCGGTTTCGCGTTCGCGGCTAAGGGAGCAGCTTAGAGCCATCGCTCAACAGCTCCGATTCAATACGTCCGAAACAGGGTATCGGATTTGGGCCGGCGGGTATTTTATTTCACTCCAGGCATAGATGTCCAAGGTGGTGAAACGCTTAGGAACGCTCCCAAAACCATCCCAAGCACAATATCGCCATTCGTTTCGCTCCAGGCACAGCTATTTCACAATAGATCAAGACAGGCTGGCGCGCTGCGGATTACTTTCCGCGTGCCGTGACAGTGAGGTGCGACAGTTTTGCAATCAGCTTGAGGCTGCGTGGTGGCCGGTAAGGGGACCATCCGGACCAACCCAAAGCGGCGTTTTGTGTTGTTAAACGCAGTATCGCGGGCCTGATGCGCCCACCCATCACGCAGCTAGGAATAGGGCTGGAAATCGAGGGTCCCCAATGACCGTCATCACGCACGCCAACTCGCCTTACAAAATCTCGGCCGGTTTTAGCGAGATAGGCGACGTTGTATCGAGCGGCGGCACGATGATCGTGCTGTCCGGCGGCGTTGCCGCCACGACGACGGTCAAATCGGGCGGGTTTCTGACCGTCAGCAGCGGCGGCACCGATGGCGGCGCGAACGTCGCCGGGAAGGAAACGGTTCTCGGTTTTGGCGTTGCTACGAACATCCTGAAAGGCGGCAGTGCTGTCGTCTCCTCCGGCGGCCTCGCCCGAAGCGCCACGGTTTTGAGCGGCGGTTTTGTCGAACTCGTGAACGGCGGTATCGCCTCCAGCGCGACAATATTGAGCGGCGGTTTGATGGAAGTCCTGAGCGGCGGAGTGGCCGTCAGCGCCACGGTGTCGAGCGGCGGTGTGTTGCAACTCGCGGGCAGCGGAGTCGTAAGCGGCGACACAATCAACAATGGAACGCTGGAGGTCACCGCTAACGGCGGACTCATCATCAGCAATCACGTCGAAAATGCCGGGAAGGTTGAGGTGCTGGGTGCAAACGTCGGGCTGACGATCAGCGGCGCCACGATCCTCACCCCCGCAGTCGTGCTACCTATTATGAGCGGCGGCAGCCACAGCAGTACGAACACCGTCGAGGGGTTTGTTGTGGCTTCCGGGGGCGGCGCTCACGTCGATCTCGATAACGCCGTTCTCGTCGGCACGACGCTGACGACGTCTGGCGCCAATGCGGTGATCGACACGGTCTCCGGCAGCTTCAACCAGATCGACGACGCTTTGATTACCTTGGGATCGCTCCTTAAGATCAATGATGGCTCGGAGCTGACGCTCCATGGAGTCTTCAACAATTCCGGTACGATTTCGGCGAACGGGACCAGCGATGCCGGTACCTATATCGAGGTCTTGAGCGGCGTGGAGCTGACCGGCGGCGGCAAGTTGCTGCTTTCGCCAGCCGGCCAGACCGCGATCCTAAATTGGACCAGCGGCAACACCGCCAGCAGCGGTACCCTCGAAAACCTCAACAACACTATCGCCGGCGCCGGCCAGATCGGCAATGGCGGCGGCCTGACTTTGACCAATGACGGCGTCATTGATGGAGACGTCGGCGCCGGTATTTATTTCGAAACCGGCAGCTCCGTGATCAGTAATGGCGGCACGCTGGAGGCCACAAGTGGCGCGGCGCTCGTGTTTAACGGAACGATCACCAGCAACAGGAGCGCCGCCGTCATCGCCGCCTTTGGAGCCAATTCGAAAGTGATGCTTGCCGGCGCCGTCATCGAAGGCGGCATCCTGAAAACGAGCGGCGCCAACGCAACGATCGCGACGTCGGAAGGCTCCTCGAACACCATCAGCGGCGCGGCTATCGCTGCTGGTTCGATAATTGAAGCGGTCTCGAGCGGCACGATCGATCTCGAAAGCGTGACTATCAGCTCCGGCGCGACCGTAAAAGCTTCCGGCGGCGGCGACTTGATTCTAAATGGCGCTACCATCGAAGCCGGCGGCATGGTGGCGACGTTGGCCGGCGGCACGGCGGCCTTCGGCGGCGTCAGCAATTCAGGCACCATATTCGCATCCGGTGCGGGCAGCGTCATCGACTTCTTCGCTGCGGTGAGCGGCGGCGTTACCGAAATCGGCAACGGCACCGTGGCGGATTTGACCGGCGGCGAAGCTGTCACCTTTGAATCCGGCGGGACCGGCACGCTCAAATTGGTCGATAGAGCCGGCTACGCTCTGTCCTATGACGGCAAGATATCCGGCTTCGGCCAGAACACCCATCAGAGCATCGATCTTGTGGAGGTTGTCTCGGGCGCAAACGTGAGCGCGACCTACGCTTCGGCGACAGCCACGTTCGTCGCAAGCGGCACGCTGACGGTTTCGAGCGGGGGCACGATCGTGGCCGAGATCGGGCTGATCGGTCACTACACCACGGCAAATTTCGAGCTCGGCGAGGACAGTAGCGGCAACGTGACGATCACCGACCCGCCGGTCGCCGCCGGCGGCGGGCCAAGCGCCAATCTCGCGCTGTTCGGCAGCCATATCGCCGCGAGCTTCGTCACCGGCGGCGGCACTATCGGTGCGGGGCCAGCGCAACCGCCGGAGACGAGCGATCCGCCGCTCACGCATCCGGCGCACACGTAACGCACAGAAGCGGGCAACCGGCGCGCCGATCCATCATCCACTTCCGGACGGGCAGGAATTGAGGGTCCTCGTATGACCACCGTTACTTCAGCCAACTCGCCTTACAAGGTTTCCAACGGCCAGACCGACACCGGCGACATGGTGTCGAGCGGCGGGTCGATGTTCGTGCTGTCCGGCGGCATCGCCGACATGACGACGGTCAGCCCCGGCGGCTTCCTCACTGTCAGCAAGGGCGGCAGCGACAGCGGCACCACGGTGGGCGGCACGGAAACGATTTTCGGCATCGGCTCGGGAGCGATCATTCTGGCGCCCGGCGTCGCCACTGTTTCGTCTGGCGGCACCGAAATCAGCGCGGCCGTGTCGAGCGGCGGTATCTTGAAAGTCCCAGCCCACGGCGTCGCAAGCGGCGCAATTGTCAGCAGCGGCGGCACCGAGATTGTCTCCTCCGGCGGCACCGATCTTTTGGCGAATGTGCAGTCGCAAGGCGAGTTGGTGGTGTCCTCGGGCGGGAGCGGCATTTCCGCCACGTTGTCGGGGGTGTTCGGCACCTTCGGAGTCGAACACGTTTCCTCCGGCGGCCACGCCTCCAACACCGTCGTGTCCAGCGGCGGCTTTCTGTATGTCGCGAGCGGCGCCATCGCCGTTTCCGCGGTACTCGACAGCACAACGCACGAAGACATGGATCTGTACGGCGTCGCCAGCGGCGCGACCATCAACGATTTTGGCAGCGAGATAGTGCAATCCGGCGGCACCGACATCAGCGCGACGATCAACAGCGGCGGTAGCCTCTACGTCTCGTCCGGCGGCCGAACCTCCAATGCCGTCGTGTCAAACGGCGGCGAACTCTACGTACTCGCCGGGGCTGTTGTTACGTCCACGAAGGTGGACAGCAGCACGTCCGGTGTTTTCCTCTACGGAATTGCGAGCGGCACCGTCGTTAGCAGCGGCGGCACGGAAGCCATTGAAACCGGGGGCACCGAATTTGGCGCCACGATCCTCTCCGGCGGCAAGGTGACCGATTACGATACGCTGAGCGGCGCCAAGGTGACGTCGGGGCAGCTTGTCGTCTACGGGAATGCGACGTCCGTCACGCTCGTCGGCAACACTTCTGCGGGCAACTACGCCTACGCGTTCGTGCAAACGGGGGCTCACCTTTATAGCGCCGTGGCTTCGGATGGCGGCCAAATTGTCGTTTATGGCACGCTCGTTTCCGCCAACCTGAAAAGCAACGGCAACTACGGAATCCAGATCAATCATGGCGGCGTCGGTACCGGCACCGTGCTCAGCAGTGGCGGCGACGAAGCGGTCTATAGCGGCGGCACCGACCTCGGCGCCACGATCAGCGCCGGTGGAGGCATCACCGTCTCCTCGGGCGGGACCGCCAGCGGCACCACGATCGACGGCCTGTTGACGGTTCTTGCCCAGGGCTTCGTCTCCAACACGACCGTCGAGAGTGGCGGCACCGAAGCCGTCTACGGCACCGGCACCACCAGCGGCGTCACCGTCAGCAGCGGCGGCACGCTTGAACTGATCAACGTCAATCCGGTCGTCAGCGGCACGAGCGTGCTGAGCGGCGCCATCCTCGAAGTTGTGTCTGCCTACGTCAACAGCGCCAACATCAGCAAGGGCTACGAAGTCGAGGCCGGATACGGAGGAACGCAGAGCGGCGGCGCCGTTTTGTCCGGCGGCCTGTTGGACGTTCTGTTCGGCGGCGTTGCTTCCTCGGTAACGATTTCGTCCGGCGGTCTTGTGAATCTGGACTCCGGCCATGCGACTTCCGCCACGATCCTGTCCGGCGGCGTCATGAATGTAAGCGGCAACGGCGGAGCCAGCGAATCGTCCACGGTCAGCGGCGGCAAGCTGATTATTTTTAACAGCGGGTACGACAGCAGCACGGCGATTTTCTCGGGCGGCACTGAAACCGTTTCGTCCGGCGGCACGGCTTACGATGACGACATCAGCGCCGGCGGCGTGATGCTGGTGTCGTCCGGCGGTCTCGACTCGTCCACCCAGATCACGGGCGGCACGGAGATCGTTTCGTCCGGCGGCCTCGACAATTTCGGCGTTGTCAGCAGCGGCGGCACGGCTGTTATTTCGTCCGCCGGCAGCAGCATTGACGTGTCGGTCAAGAGCGGCGGCGAACAACTCGTCGCTTCCGGCGGCACAGCGACTTACACGGACGTCTTCAGCAACGGCAAGGCGATCGTTGCCACGGGCGGCGTGTGGATCAGCGGTTGGGTCCTTCCCGGCGGCACCGAGATCGTCTCGGGCGGCAAAGACAGCAGCACGAATGTCAGTTCCGGCGGCGTCCTCGAAATCTTGGCCGGCGGAACTGCGACCAGCGATACCATCTTCAGCGGCGGCGCGGTGGTCGTCTCCTCCGGCGGCGATGTCACCGGGCTGTTCGTCAGCAGCGGCGGCACGATGATGATTTATTCGGGCGGCACCGCCGGACTGCTGGTGGGGACGACCGCCAATCCGGACGCGGCTTCGTTCGTCAATTCCGGAACGCTTAATATATCGGCCAACGAGGCGCTCGGGCTCTACATGGGATCGGCGACCAACGCCGGGACCATCAACTTTTTCGGATCGTCGGTTGCGGGGGATTTGATCGTCGGCAACGTGACGCTGTCGGGCGGCGGCAAGATCGCGCTGCTGGGGAGCGGCGACAACAATATCCTGCCGGCGGCCAACGGCGTGACGCTGAGTAATACCGATAACACCATCGCCGGCGAAGGCATCATCGGCGATAACAACGGCACGTTCACTTTCGTCAACAGCGGCGCGGTCGACGCCAATGCCACAAGCGCGCTTGTCCTCGACCTGGGAATGGTTGCCGTCGTCAATTCCGGCACGCTGGAGGCGACATCGAGCGGCGGCGGCCTCGTCATCGAGAGCGATGTCGACAATGCCAACCTGATCGAAGCGCTCGGGACCAAAACGCTCGTGGTGTTGAGCGGTTACACGATCAGTAACGGCGCGCTCGGTCTCGTCGCCGCGCGGGGCAGCGGGGCGCAAGTCCAGATCATCGACGGCGTGATCTCGGGCGGCGCATTGCTGACCTCGGGAACCAGCGCGGCGATCGTGGCGCTCGGCACCGTCGGCAACTTGATCGACGGCGCCACCATCGAGTCCGGCTCGACCGTGGAGGTTACCAGCGGCAACTACCTCGCGCTTGCCGATGCGATCGACAATTCCGGGACCATCGTGGTCAACGCGGCAGCCGCGCCCACCACGCTTTCGATCTCCGGCGTGGTCACGCTGACCGGCCCGGGCACGATATCGCTGTCGTCGGCCGGTACCGCTTCGATCGAGCAGGTTGGCGGCGCGGCGACGCTCGACAATAACGGCAACACTATTATCGGCGCCGGCGACATCGACAATGACGGCATGGCGGACCTGACATTCGACAATGCCGGCATTGTCGATGCCAACACCGGCAATGCGCTCACCGTCAACACGCTCACCAACGTCCTCAGCAACACCAGCGTGATGGAAGCGACCAGCAGCGGCGGGCTGATACTCGGCGGCTACGTCGACAACGCCGATGAGATCGCGGCGTTGGGCATGAACGCCAAGGTATTGCTGAGCGGGACCACGGTCACGGATTCAGGGCTAATCCTGGCTTCCGGAAACGGCGCCCATGTCGACATGGATGGCGCGATCATCTCCGGCGGGACGTTGAAAACGTCGGGGATAAACGCACTGTTCAATGTGGTCGGAGGCGGGAACGGTCTTACGCTCAGCGGCGCCACCATCGCCTCCGGCACGCTGGTCAACGTCGAAAACGGCGGCTCCCTGCAGCTCAACGGCGCCATCGTCAATTCCGGCACGATATCCGCAACCGAAAGCGCCGGAGTTACGCAGATCAACCTCTACGGCACCGTGACGCTGAGCGGCCACGGCAGCCTGATCATGTCCCAAGGCAGTAACGGCATCGACCTTGGCGCGCCCGACGCCGGGACGACGTTCACCAACGTCGATAACACCATCGCCGGCGACGGCACGATCGGCGAATCCGATGCCGATCTGACATTCATCAATAGCGGCACCGTGGACGCAGACGTGGCTGCCAACCTCAATACCGCCGTCGGCGAGCTCGCGATTGAGACCCAAAACGCCGTCACCAATGTCGGCACGCTCGAGGCCACCAATTCCGGCGCGCTGGTGATGTTCGGTCTGACGATCAATAACGGTGGGCTGATCGTTGCCTCCGGCCCGAAAGCCGAAGTCGCTCTTGATGAAACGACGATCAGTGGCGGCACGCTACGGACTTCCGGCTCAAGCGCCGCGATCGTTCTGGAAAACGGCACGACCAACAACATCTTCAACAACGTCACCAACAGCGGTCTCGTGGAGGTTGGCAACAACGTTGTGCTCGAACTGACTGGCGGATCGTTTACCAATGACGGCACGGTGCAGGTCGGCTCCGACGGCGGCATTCAGATCGACAGCAATTTGGCGCTGTCCGGCAGCGGCGCCGTCGTGCTTCAGCCCGGCGTCAACCCCAACGCCGCCATCGATGCCGAGACGACCGGCCTGACTTTGACCAATAGCAGCCACATCAGCGGTGCAGGTCAGATTGGCGCTGGCGGCCTGATGCTGATCAACAGCGGGACCGTCGACGGTAACAGTACGGCCGGGTTGGAGATCGTCGGTATGGCGACCGACATCAACGGCGGCACGTTGGAAGGGACCGCGCCTGGCGGCGTCACCGGCGAAGGCGGCCTCGACATCGACGCCAATCTCACCAACTCCGGCGTCATCGAGGCGCTGGGAACGAGCGCCACAGTGACGATCTTCAGCGCGACGGTGACCAACGCCGGTTCGGGCAACATCCTGGCCTCGGGCGCCGGCGCGAATGTCGTGCTTTTCAGCGCGACAATCTCCGGCGGCACGCTGAAGACATCCGGCGCCGTCGCAAACATCGAAACGGAAGAGTTCACCAGCAACACGATCAGCGGCGCCACGATTGCGGCCGGTTTGGTCGAGGTGACCAACGATGCGACGTTGACGCTCCTGGGCGCGACGTTCGGCTCCGGCGCAACCCTCAAAGACAACGGCGGCACGGCGATCCTGTCCGGCGGGACGATCGACTCGGGCGGGGTCGTCGAGGTGACCGGCGGTACCACCATTGTGCCGTATTTCACCACGCTCAACAATTCCGGCGCGCTGTCGGCGGCCGGCGGTTTTCTGGATATCTACGGCCAGGTCGCCGGCGGCACCGTCGAGATCGGCAACGGCACGCTCGCGACCGGACTCGGCCAAAGCCACGCCATCACGTTCCAGGCCGGCGGATCGGGCGACCTTCAGTTGTCTGACGATGCGGCCAACAATCAGGCTTATAGCGGCGAAGTCACAGGATTCGGCCAGAACGTCAAGCAACTCATCGAGCTCGGCAACGTAACGTACAATACGAATGTGAGCGGCACTTACGCCTCGGCCAACGCGGCGAACACCAGCGGCACGCTGACGGTGATGAGCGGCGCCGCACTCGTCGCCGACATTGACCTCATCGGCCACTACACGACGGCGAATTTCCATATCACTACCTTCAGCGGCGATGTCGTGATTTACGATCCGCCGGTCGTCGGCGGCGGTGGGCAGGGCGCCAACGCCGCGCTGCTCGGCAACTACATCGCCGGCAGCTTCGCCTCCGGCGGCGGTTATTCAGGCAACGGGCCGACGGGGTCTGCCGATACGACGGCGTCGGCGGTGCTGACGCACGCGCATTCGTAATGGCGCCTCGTGAGCGCCTCGCTATTCGGCGGCCGCTGGCGTGCCGACAAAGGCCACGCGCATCATGTTGGTGGCGCCGGGCGTGCCGAGCGGCACGCCGGCGACGACGATGACGCGCTGACCGGCCCTGGCGAAGCCGTCCTTGACCGCAATCTGGCTGGCGCGCTCGACCATGTCGTCTTGGTCACGGGCGTCCTCGGCGACGACGCAGTGGACACCCCAGACCAGAGATAATTTGCGCCCCGAGGCGACCGCGGGCGAAATGGCGACGATCGGCGGTTTCGGTCGCTCGCGCGAGACGCGCGTGGCGGTCGCGCCCGACGACGTCCAGCACACGATCGCGGCGAGATCGAGCGTCTCGGCCACCTGCCGGGCCGCCGCGGCGATGGCGTCGGCACCGGTCGCCTCAGGCTCGGTGTGCAGCACATGCAGCGACGGCGGATAGATCGCGTCGTTTTCCACCTCTTCGGCGATGCGGTTCATGGTCGCCACCGCTTCGATGGGGTACTGGCCGGAAGCGGATTCCGCCGACAGCATCACCGCGTCGGCGCCGTCGAAGATCGCGGTGGCAACGTCGGAGACTTCGGCGCGCGTCGGCACCGGACTGGTAATCATCGATTCCAGCATCTGCGTCGCCACCACGACCGGCTTGCCGGCGCGCCGGCAGGCGCGCGTCATTTCCTTCTGTACGCCGGGGACTTTTTCCAGCGGCATCTCGACGCCGAGATCGCCGCGCGCCACCATCAGCGCATCGGCGAGATCGAGGATGTCGTCGAGCCGCGTCACCGCCTGCGGCTTCTCGATCTTGGCCATGACCGCCGCGCGCCCGCGGGTGATCTTCTTCGCCTCGGCGATGTCTTCGGGGCGCTGGATGAAGGACAGCGCCACCCAGTCGATGCCGGCTTCGAGGGCGGCTTCGAGATCGGCGCGGTCCTTCGGCGCCAGCGCCGCGACCGGCACGACGGTGTCGGGCAGGCTCACGCCCTTGCGGTTGGAGATCCGGCCGCCGACCTTGACGCTGGCAACGATGCGCTGCGCGTCGGCTTCGGTCACGACCAGCCGCAACTTGCCGTCGTCGATGAGCAAAGTGTCGCCCGCTTTGATTGCGGCGAAGATTTCCGGATGCGGCAGGCTCACCCGCGTCGCGTCGCCCGGCGCCGGATCGTGATCGAAAATGAAGTCCTGGCCGCTGTCGATCTCGGCAAAATCGTTCTTGAAGCTGCCGAGGCGAAGCTTCGGACCTTGCAGATCGACGAGGATGCCGATCGGTCGTTTACATTCGGCTTCGACCGCGCGGATCGTTTCCACCAGTTCGCGCATCCGCTCGTGATTGGTGTGGCTCATATTGATGCGGAAGACGTCGGCGCCGGCGGCGAACAACCGCGCGATCACGGCGCGGCTCGAAGAGGCGGGCCCCAGCGTCGCAACCACCTTGGTGCGCCGCTGCCGCCTCATTGGCTTTGGCTTCCGGGCGCGGTTGCCGGTGCGGATTTGCCGCCTGTGCCGCGGCCCGATGAAGGCGGGGGAGCAGGCGCGGGAACCGGAGCTGCCGAAGGCGCCGGCGTTAGCGGATCGCCCGCCGGCAGAGGCTTCGACGCCGGCTGCTCGCTCGATTCCGTAAGCTGCACGGTCCAGGCGCGCTGCTCGCCGGTATCGACCTCGAAGAATCCGGTGCGGTCGAAGCCGCGCGCCAGGCAGTCGCTGATGCCGCGAATGGTGAACTCCTTGTCGCGGGTGCACATATACGCCTGCCCCATCCACTCGCCGCCGCGATCGTAATCGACGGCGTAGACGTAATAGTAGCGCGCCACGAGATTACCCTTGAGCACCGTCTCGCAGGTGCGCGACGGCAAATTCCACCAGCCTTCGGTGGTCCAGCCGTCGGCGTCCTTGTAACCCACGGCAACGCCGACCCGGCTGCCGGTATTGTTGCAAAGCCGCAGATCGGCCGCCGCCGGCCCGGCCGAGGCCGTCAGCACCAGCATCGCCAGCGCACACACTCCGATCATTCCCGCGTAGGCGGGAATCCAGGGCAGGGTCCCCGCTTGCGCGGGGACGAGCGGCAATTGGCATTGTCTTGGATAAATCGCGTCGCTCATATCCGGTTCAGAATCCGGTCAATTCTTAGGGCCTGTCAACGACGATGGCGCGGAAGTCGGTGACATTGGTAAAGGTCGGACCGGGCCGGAACAAGTCGTTGATAGCATTGAAAAACCCCGTGGAATTGTTGTCGGCGAGAAAGGCGGCGGGATCGAGGCCGGCGGCGCCGGCCCGCGACAGGGTTGTGGCGTCGATGAAGGCGCCGGCCGGGTCGTCGGGACGGCCGCTGCCGCCGTCGGTACCATCGCTGTCGGCCGCGAGCGCGGAGACGCCTGCGGCGCCGTTAAGTCCGATGGCGAGCGCCAGCGCGAATTCCTGGTTGGGGCCGCCGCGACCCTTGCCGCGCAAGGTGACCGTGAGTTCGCCGCCGGACAGGATAACGACGCGGCGGTGCTCGGCGGCGAGCTTGAGCGCGAAGCGGGCCTGCTCGGCCGCGATTTCGCGCGCCTCGCCCTGAAGGCGGTCGCTGAGGATGACGCTTTCGTAGCCCGCGGCCTTGGCGCGCTCGGCCGCTGCGTGCAGGGCAACGGCCGGCCGCGCCACGATCCGATAGTCCGATCCGGCGAAAACCTGGTCGCCGGGCTTCGGCGTCTCGTTGCCGGGATCCTCCAGCGCCCGCGTCACCGCGGCAGGCAAATCGAGGCGGTAACGGCGGGCAATATCGCGCGCGTCGGCAAGCGTGGTCGGATCGGGCATTGTCGGCCCCGAGCCGATCACCGCCGGATCGTCGCCCGGCACGTCGGAGATCGCGAGCGTCGCGACCTTGGCGGGATGCGCGCGCGCGGCGAGACGGCCGCCCTTGATGCGCGAGAGATGCTTGCGCAACGTGTTGATCTCGCCGATGGCGGCGCCGCTTTTCAGCAACGCGCGCGTGGTCGCCTGCTTCTCTTCCAGCGTGATGCCCGGCGCCGGCGCGATCCAGTTCGCCGAGGCGCCGCCGGAGAGGAGGACGAGGACGAGATCGTCGGCATCCACGGCGTCGGCGAGCTTGAGCGCGCGCTTAGCCGCCGAGATGCCGATCCTGTCGGGCACCGGGTGGCCGGCTTCGATCACGGGGATGCGCCGCGTCGGGCGGCCGTAGCCGTGACGCGTCACGGCCAGTCCGGCCAAGCGCGTCGGCGGTACGTCGGCATAGTGGTTCTCCGCCACCTGCGTCATCGAGCCGGCCGCTTTGCCGGCGGCGAGGATGACAAGACGGCCGCGCGCCGGCGGCTCGGGCAGGTTCGGCGGCAGGCAACGCGACGGGTGGGCGGCGGCGACCGCGTCGCGAAACAGCGTCTCCAGCAATGCGCGCGTCGAACGGGCGGTCGAATCCGGCACGATGTCCATGGCTTTTGCGGCGTCTGGCCAGACGCCACTCTCATATCTATCTTTCCTATAACGCATTTGCGGAGGAAATCATGGCTGACGACGAGAAAAGCCGCCTGGAACTTGAAGCCGCCGTTTACCGGCGGCTGGTCGCGCATCTGCGCGAGCGCACCGACGTGCAGAACATCGATCTGATGAATCTGGCCGGTTTCTGCCGCAACTGCCTCTCCAACTGGATGAAGGACGCCGCCGACGAGAAAGGCGTACCAATGACCAAGGAGGAGAGCCGGGCGCTGGTTTACGGCATGCCCTATGACGAATGGCGCGCCAAGTTCCAGAAGGACGCCTCCACGAGTCAAAAAGCGGCATTCGAAAAAGCAAGCCCAAAGCATTGATGCCGCGCGCCGCGTGCGAAAACCTCTGTGCAGTGCTGTGGATGATGGCCGTCGTGTCTTGACCTGACGGCACGCTTCGCATGCTGTCGGCTCCCGTCATACCAGGAGTACCCGATGGCCACCGCCAACGCCGCCGTCACCGACGATCAGCCCCCCCGCCGCTTCGCCAAGGATATTCTCAAGGCGTTCGTCGAACGCGTCGAGAAGCTCGAAGAGGAAAAGAAGGCGATCGCCGACGACATCCGCGACGTCTATGCCGAAGCCAGGGGCAACGGCTTCGACGTCAAGGCGCTGCGCACCGTGGTGCGATTGCGCAAGCTCGACGTCAACGAGCGCAAGGAGCAGGAAGCAGTGCTGGAGACCTACCTGCACGCGCTGGGCATGCTGGGGTAGATCACCTCGTCATTGCGAGCCAACGGGTCCGGTCCGAAGTGGCCGGCCCGATGACAAGCTCCGCGAAGCAATCCAGAGACGCCAAAATCTGGATTGCTTCGTCGCTTTGCTCCTCGTAATGACGAGCTAAATTACTGCAAGCCCGCGGTGGGCAGCGGCGGCTACCGAAACTCGGTTGACGCAGGCCACATATTTCTATATTCGTTGAAATATGGAAACGTCAGATGCGGTGACGGCGCTGGCTGCGCTCGCGCAGCACAATCGCCTCGATATTTTTCGCCTGCTGGTCCGAGCCGGACCTAAGGGAATGGCCGCCGGCCAGGTAGCCGAAACGCTCGGGCTTGCCCCCAACACGCTTACATTTCATTTCGACCGCCTTCGCGTCGCCGGACTGGTCACGGTGCGCCGCGACGGTCGCTCCATGATTTATGCGGCGCGCTTTGAGACGATGAACGGTCTTGTCTCCTTCCTCACCGAGAATTGCTGCCAGGGCACGTCATCGTGCGTGCCGGCGGCACTCTGCGAACCCACGACAGTTCGTCATGAAACGCATGCACGCGCACGTCGCCGTTGACGACCTGGCGCGGTCCGACAGGATCGTTGCGTGAGCCGCGGCGTGGCCGATCAACCGTTCGACGTGCTTTTTTTGTGCACCGGCAATTCGGCCCGCTCGATCATGGCGGAAGCTATCTTGAATAAAATAGGCGCGGGAAAATTCCGTGCCTTCAGCGCCGGCAGTCATCCCAAGGGGCATGTGCATCCCGAAACGTTGCGACTCTTGCGAGGCCTCGGGTATGACACCGCCGGCCTGCGCTCAAAGTCCTGGAATGAATTCACCAAGCTCGGCGGTTTCGACTTTCATTTCGTGTTTACGGTTTGCGACAACGCGGCGGCGGAAGCCTGTCCGTTGTGGCCGGGTCAACCGATGACCGCGCATTGGGGTGTTCCCGATCCGGCCGCGGCCCAAGGTACGCCGGCCGAAATCGCGCTCGCGTTCAAGGATTCCTATCGCATGTTGCATCAACGCATCGGAATCTTTGCGGCGCTCCCTTTGCGCTCGCTCGACAAGTTGACGCTGCAAAACAAGCTCAAAGAAATCGGTCGCGCCTAATGCCATCGCTGGCGCAGCGCGGCGTTGCCGAGTGCCTGGGGACGGCCTTCCTGCTCGCAGGCGTCGTCGGCTCGGGCATCATGGCCGCGAGGCTCGCCGGCGGTAACGGCGCTCTGGCGCTTCTCTGCAATACGCTTCCGACCGGAGCAATTCTTACCGTGCTGATTCTCACGTTCGGGCCGATATCGGGCGCGCACTTCAATCCAGCCGTCAGCATCGCCATGGCGTTGCGCCGCGAATTGCCGGCAAGCATCGCCGCCATCTACATCGCCGCGCAGGTGATCGGAGGAATCATCGGTGTGTGGGTAGCGCATCTCATGTTCGAATTGCCGCTGTGGCAAGTGTCTGTCACCGTGCGGACGGGTCCGGGCCAATGGTTCGCGGAAGGCGTCGCCACTTTCGGTCTGTTGCTGGCGATCCTGGGCACGCGCTCGGCCTATGCCGTCGGCCTCTACATCACCGCCGCTTATTGGTTCACGGCCTCGACTTCGTTTGCCAATCCCGCTGTGACGATCGCTCGCGCGCTCTCAGCTACGTATGCGGGAATTGCCCCGGCAGGCATCGTTGGTTTCATCGCCGCTCAGATGGCCGGCGCCTTCATTGCGGTCGGTCTCGCAGGATGGTTATGGCAACGGGAAACTGCGCCTCGCTAGGCCGTTTCAGCGAACGCTTAGGAAAGCGTCGTCCACCGGCAGTCGGAAGCCGCGCGCCGTCGACGGTTACTGCAAAACCGCGGTGTGCAGCGGATAGCTCACGGTCGAGACGAACACGACCGGATTGCCGCTGAACCGCTCGGTCGCGAGATCGTGGCCGGGCTCCGCGGTAAACGTCATCATCACCGAACTGCGGGGCTGGACCATCAGCGCTGCGAGCGTGTGGAAGTCGCGCGCGCCGAGCGCCGTGATGGACAAATTGCGGCTGACGCTCGGCGACACCAGGAGCGCACGCAGCCACGGGTCGTCGAGGCGCCTGGCATCGGCAAGCGCTCGCGCCACTTTCTTGTTCGCGACCGTCAGGATCGTCGAGACCGGCCGGTCACCGGCGCGTTTGATCGCGATCGTCGTTTGATTGTCGGCGGTCTGCAGCGGGATCACTTGGGCGCTGGCGATGCGCGGCAATGGCGCGCTGGTCACGGTCACCGGAGCCGCCGCATCGCGCGTGGCCTGTTCGGCGTAAGCCAGGGCGAGTTCGGCGGGCGCGCGATCATTGTGCGGCGCTCCGATTGCTGCGGTGGCTTCGGGCGCGGCGCTGGCGGCATCGGACGCGTGGGATATTGCGGCAAGCGGATTGGCGGAAGCCTGACCCTGGCGGGCGGCGGTCATGCCATCGGGCAGGCCCTGCCAGTAGCCGCGGACGAGGATGACCTGATTGGGCGTCAGCGCTGCCAGCGGGGAGGCTTCGGCACGCGAGATCACATGCACATTCGACGCGACCTTGACGAGCTTGACCTTCTCAGCAGCGAGCTTGTCCTCGGCGCGATCGATGGCGGCGACCATCGCGGCTTTCGCCCGCGTGCGCAGCGGTTCGGCGGCGGGCGCCGGTGCCTTTGCGGCGGCGGATGCGGCCGGCGTCGGCGCGGCCTCATCTTCCTCATCGTCACGCGCCAGGCCGAGGAATTTCGCGATCGGATTGGCATGACGCGTAGCGCCAGCATCGGCGACTTGTACGCCGGCATTGCGTGCTTGCTCAAGCAGCAATTCCGACGGGGTGCCGCCGCGGGCGCGCAGATCCGCCAGCGCCAGCGCGTAGCCCGGAAGCGGGCGGCCATCGCTCGGAATGTGGACGGTGCGGCCGTCGGGGAAGATTCGGACCAGTTGCTCGCGGGTCATGCGCGGCCACATCCGCACACCGCCGGTGTCCAAGTGGACGAACGGCGAGCCCGAGGTCGGATAGAAGCCGACGCCGCCGCGTTGCAGGCGCAGACCGATCGCGCGCAGCTGATCGAGCGGCACGCCGGGAACGTAGAAGTCCATGGCGTGGCCGAGCATGTGTTGGGAGAAGCGGGCGACGCCGCCGCTTCTCCGCCGAAGCATGGCGTTGGTTTCCGGCGAGCGATAGCCGCAGACGACCCAGATCGGCTGTTTCGATCCGGCTTCGCGCTGCACCTCCCAGACGAGATCAATGAGGTGCGGATCCATCTTCGTCTCCTGCTCCTTGCGCCAATCGCGCAAGAACCAGTTGAGCTTCTCCAGCGCCTGTTCGTCGTAACGTCCATCGCGCTTGAAGGTGATGGTGATGTCTTCGCTGGTGTGGATGTGATGCAGCGAAATCGTGCGGGTGTCGCCCTCGGCTACGGCGTTCTGCAACGCGCGCGCGCCGAAGAGGATGAAAAGACCGGCCATGCCGCACGAAAAAGCCGCGCGCGACGCCGCGACACGAGTAGTTTTCAGGCGCGCCCCACCAACCAGCACCGGCGTCCTCGCGTTATTGACACATCGATTGATCGTCCGCCCCGGCACGCCGCGGCTGACAATCCTAACGCAGTGTTAATTTGGGAAGGGTTAACGCGAACGTTGGCGGCACCCATCCCCCGACCGGATAAGGGTTAACGGCCCAGTGTGGCAAAAGATAGCCACCGCCGGCGCTTAAACGCCTTTGCGCGGCCTGCGGCGGGCCGCAAGGCGCAATATGGTTAACGGGCTCGTTTTATTCTTGGTGCGCGCTCAAGGAGTTAGGCAGCCCCGGTCTGCCGTTGCGGCGTGGGAAAGGCTTATGTCCCGATGCTATTGAATGTCACTGAAACGGACAATTTCTTGACATTTGTCGCTGATCGTGTTACTTTGGACGTGATCTTGAGACACACCTGATCGCGGAGCGAGTGCGGTTCCTGCGGGCGGGGCTTGTAACCCCGCTCCCGGGCGGTCCGGGCATCGTCCCCGCCGGCATCACGACCGGCGCGCGAGGTGCATCGCTTAAGCGCGATTGGCGGCGCGGATAACTCCCGCGTGCGGCTTTCCGCGTG
>Ga0181537_10001897_pt1 | contig 18829 bp, 18 predicted proteins | sample PEATcosm2014_Bin_39_FD_119765 | JGI IMG/M metagenome (GOLD analysis project Ga0181537, IMG submission 119765) | Peatland microbial communities from MTU Mesocosm Facility, Houghton, MI, USA - PEATcosm2014_Bin23_10_metaG | ecosystem: Environmental > Terrestrial > Soil > Wetlands > Peat | place... | reverse complement strand
CGTGATGGCACCACGAAAGGCGAGGTTGAGCGCCTCGACGCGATGCCGCAAAATGTCCTGAAACCGGATGAGCAGCGGAAACTTCAGCCCGCGCCCCTTTGCCTCCTCGATCACGTCCGTAATGTCCACCGTCGCGCCGGCGTCCTGCAACGGCCGCGCCACGACGTGTCCGGCGTCGTTGATGTCGAAATACTTCGCGCCCCAGCGATGGATGTTGTAAAGCGTGCGCGCCGCGTCAATGCTCCACGGCGAGCCGGCATCGGTTGCATGGTTCATTTCGGTGACTTCAAGCGAAGCGAACTATAAAACGCCGCGCGAGGAAAGCAACAGGCGGAATGAAATTTTTTTGCAACGAAAAATCCGCCGGAACGATTTCCATTCCGGCGGACGATGCGGGCAAAATAAATCACTTCGCCGTCGCGGTCTGCGGTGCGGGCGGCGTTGGCTGCGCGCCCTTGTGACCGCCGCGATCCACAATCACCCGCGCGCTCACATAACCCGCGTAAAACTCCGGGTTGCTCTTCTTGAACATCAGCATCTGCTTGTCCAGATGGTTCCGCAGCAGGCTGGTGACTGTCTTGACCGCCGGTGGCATCGTCTTCGTCTGGCCCGCGCGGGTGGCGATGGCCTTGCGCGGAGCGGTCTTCGCGTCATGGAACTGCGTCGTCAAGCCATCCAGCGCCGTCACGTCGGTTTGCGTGATGCCGTAATCCGCCAGCCCCGCCAGATTCGCCGTGGCCAGCCCGGAAATGCGCCTGCCCGTGGACTCCAGCACATCGGCGGACATCTTGTCCAATTGCGCCAGCGTCAATTCCGATTGGGAGTCCGTGGCCATGTCGTTGTTTTTGACGGCCAGCGAGCAGACCTGACCGGCAATCCGCATGATTTCATCCTCGTAATCATGGCGGATCAAAACCTTTTTCGCCTCCTCGCCGACAATGGGCGTCTCCTGCTGTTGCGCCTTGGTGTCCACCGTGCCGAGGGCGCCATTCAACGCCGTCATGGTCGTGGTGACCGCCTTGTTGCCGGTCCAGATGGTTAGATTCTTGTTCATATAGGCCGCGACAGTCGCGCCCATTCCGGTGCGATTGAGTAAATTTCGTTTCATACTGTGAGCGCGTTCTAACGCGAATTTCCGCGAGGCGCAACTATTAAATCGCAATCAGATTCTTAATACTTTCTGTAATTTTAACTTATCATCCGCAAAGGAACACACAGACCGCAAAACAAACCCTCTCCGCCTCGACCGGGGAAACTTGTTGGCCGCAAAAAGGCACAGAGATCGCAAAAGAAACCCGCGCCGCTTCGCCAAAGGAAATCCCTTCTCCGCGCTGGGGAGAAGGTGGCCGGAGGCCGGATGAGGTGCGTTTGAGTGAGATTCAACTCTTTGTGTTCTTTGCGTTCTCTTGCGGCAATTCAGACGGCCAATCCGCACCGCATTCCTCGCCGCGCCGGAGCGCAGCGGAGGCGGGCGCAATTGAACCCGCCCCTTCCGCGAACCTGACCGCATCGCCCGCAGTTCTGTTCGCATCATCCGCAAGGTGTTCCCCGTCGTCCGCGAAGCGATCCCGGCCATTCGCAATTGAAACCGTCCCGTCCGCGATTCGATCCGCATCGCCCGCGACCTGTGTCCGGTGTTCCGCGAACCGTGCCGCATGATACGCGATTTGATTCCGGTGCTCCGCAGGGCAGAAAGGGGCTGTTTTTTTGATGAAAAGGCCGATTTTCAGCAATTTTCGCTAGAACAGCAGCCAGCCATGCCAGCCCGAACCAGCCGGCACCCGCGCCGACTCCGGCAGCACCCAAGCCGTGAGCCACGGCAGGCAAATTAAATAAAACGCAAAGCGGCCTCCGGAAACGGAGGCCGCTGTCCGATTACGGGCTATCCAACAAGGCAAATTTCAACAGCCATCCGTCAATTGGTATCTTCAGCCGTTCGGCATGTCATATAAAGGACTTCGATTACCGACGCCTTCGCAAGCGTTGCTCAACGTGCTTTTGGAAAAACCATATTTCCGGCTCAACGGATTGCGCCGGACATCGCAAAGCAGCGTCACGCCGTCTTGCAACAATTGATTCAGGTAAGCCTCCAGGGTTTTGGTTTCGTAACCGAGCGTGACTAAGCCTGGAGTCTGCTTGGCCGGCCGGGCGGCCTCAATCCGTGCGCGGTCTTCTTTCTTTGGCAAAACTTTTTCCACAATTTCGCTGCGCGTCGCGAAATATGGGTGGCGCTGGTAAACGTCCGCGACGAGCGCATTGCCGCGCAGATTTTTGTATTGTCTGGCAAATCGCGCCATCGGCAGCGGCGACCTTTCTCCGGCACGCGCCATTCGCCGGCCTTTGTCGGTCAGCTTCCACGTCTGGTCATTCTCATCAAGCAGTCCTTGCTCCACCAAGCGCCGCTTGTCGGCGTAGGAGGTGAACGAAAAGCAGCCGAAACGATACGGAACAAAATCGTAGCTGGGGTTAAGTTCGCCTTCGCGGGTGTAAAGGAACAACAACTTCTGGAAATCCGTCGAGCCCACCGGCTCATTCAGTGCGTCCAAAAGTTCAAGCAGCACACGCTGGCGGTCGAAAAGCATGGCTCAAGTTATTCCAACCACCCGCAAACAGCAATGCCCAAGCCGCAGCCTAGCTGCTCGCTTATTTGCCAGCCAGACCGTCGAGCGCGAAGTTCAATGTCATCACGTTCACGCGCGGCTCGCCGAACAAGCCGAGGTCGCGGTCGCTCGTGTTTTGCTGGACCAACTTGCGAACTTGTTCTTCTGAAATCCCGCGCGCCTTGGCGACGCGCGGAATCTGGATTTCCGCGTTGACCACACTGATGTGCGGGTCGAGGCCGCTGGCGGACGCGGTCACGGCGTCTGCGGGCACAGGCGCGTTAGCGGCGAGTTTGTTGTCGGAACGGTAGGTGGCGATGTTCGCGGTGATGTTCGCGACCAGATTGGACGAGGTCGGACCAAGATTGCTGCCGCCGGAACTGGTGGGGTCGTAACCGTTCGATCCTGCCGCCGAGGGGCGCGGATGAAAATAGCCCGCGCCGGTGAAATTTTGCGCAATCAATTCCGAGCCGCGAACCGCGCCGGATTTGTCCAAAAGCAGGCTGCCATTGGCCTGGTGCGGGAACAGCAGTTGCCCCACACCATAGACGATGAGCGGATACAAGCCGCACAGGATGACGGCGAAGAAAATTGTCGCCACAATCGAGCGGCCGAATTCTGCAAATATATTTTTCATAAATTAAAATTCCTCCTCGTTCTCATTCTCGTCCTCGTCCTCGAAATTTGGTCCGTTCGATTACGAGAACGAGGACGACGACGAGGACGATTGTTGTTCAAGTTGGTTTTCATGCCAGATGTAAGCCGGCGACGATGAGGTCAATGAGCTTGATGCCAATGAACGGCAGGATGACGCCCCAGACGCCGTAAATGAGCAGGTTGATGCGCAGGATTTGCGCCGCGCCCAGCGGACGGAATTTCACGCCGCGCAGCGCCAGCGGAATGAGCGCGATGATGATGAGCGCGTTGAAAATCACGGCGCTCAAAATCGCGCTGTTGGGACTGTGCAGGTGCATGATGTTCAGCGGCGCGATGACGGGAAACGTCACCATCAGCATCGCCGGGATGATGGCGAAGTATTTCGCCACGTCGTTGGCGATGCTGAACGTCGTCAGCGATCCGCGCGTGATGAGCAGTTGCTTCCCGATTTCAATGATTTCGAGCAGCTTCGTCGGGTTCGAGTCGAGGTCCACCATGTTGCCGGCTTCCTTGGCGGCCTGCGTGCCGGTGTTCATCGCCACGCCAACGTCGGCCTGCGCGAGCGCGGGCGCGTCATTCGTGCCGTCGCCAATCATCGCCACCATCCGTCCGCCGGATTGTTCCTTGCGGATGAGCAGGAGCTTGTCCTCCGGTTTCGCCTCGGCGAGAAAATCGTCCACGCCCGCCTCCTGCGCGATGGCGGCGGCGGTCAGCTTGTTGTCGCCGGTAATCATCACGGTGCGGATGCCCATCGCGCGAAAGCGTTTGAAACGGTCGGCGAGGCCGCCTTTCACAATGTCCTTCAAATGAATCACGCCGAGCGCGCGGTCACGGGTGGCGACGACAAGCGGCGTGCCGCCGGAAAGCGAAATCGCCTCCACAATTTTCTCGATTTCCGCCGGGAACATTCCGCCGGTGAAGTGCCGGATGGCGTTCGCCGAGCCTTTGCGGATTTGTTTGCCATCAACATCCACGCCGCTCATGCGCGTTTGCGCCGTGAACGGAATGAATTGCGCGCCGGGCAGCTCGTGAATCGTCCGTGCGCGGATGCCGAAATTTTTTGCCAGCACGACGATGCTGCGGCCTTCGGGCGTTTCGTCGGCGAGCGAGGCGAGCTGCGCGGCGTCGGCAAGTTCCTGTTCCGTCACGCCGGGCGCGGGCACAAACGCGGTCGCCTGACGGTTGCCAAGCGTGATGGTGCCGGTTTTGTCGAGCAGCAAAACGTCAACGTCGCCAGCGGCCTCGACCGCGCGACCGCTCATCGCGAGAACGTTGCGCTGGAGCAGGCGGTCCATGCCCGCGATGCCGATGGCGCTCAACAGACCGCCGATGGTCGTCGGAATCAGACAAACCAAAAGCGCGATGAGCACGGCGTTGGAAAAGATTGTGCCGGAGTAAATGCCGAACGGTTTCAGCGTCACGACGGCGAGCAAGAACACGACCGTCAGCGCCGCGAGTAAAATCGTCAGCGCGATTTCGTTCGGCGTTTTCTGGCGGCTTGCGCCTTCGACGAGCGAAATCATTCGGTCCAGAAAACCTTCGCCGGGATTGGCGGTGATGCGGATTTTGATTTCGTCCGAAAGCACGCGCGTGCCGCCGGTGACGGCACTGCGGTCGCCGCCAGCCTCGCGGATGACGGGCGCGGATTCGCCGGTGATGGCGGATTCGTCCACGGTCGCCGCGCCGAGGATGACTTCGCCATCAGCGGGAATGATTTCATTGGTGCGGACCAAAATGATGTCGTCTTTGCGGAGCGAGGAGGCGTCCACAATTTCAATTTTGTCGCCGACGGAAATTTTGTTCGCGCTGGTGCGTGTTCGCGTGGCGCGAAGCGCCTTGGCCTGCGCCTTGCCGCGGCCCTCGGCGACGGCCTCGGCAAAATTCGCGAACAGCACGGTGAACCAGAGCCAGATGGCGATTTGCGCGACGAACAGCGTCTGGCCCGGCGAGCGGAAGGCGTCCAAGGTGCTGATGGCCGCGCCGACCATCGTCACGAACATGACGGGATTTTTCACCATCAGCCGCGGATTCAACTTGATGAAGGCGTCGCCGATGGCCGGGACGAGAATCTTCGGGTCAAAAATGGAAACGGATTTTTGAGTCATAAAAAATCGGGTTAAAACAGGTGGCCTTGCAGCATGAGGAAATGTTCGACAATCGGGCCGAGCGCGAGCACGGGCAGGAACGTCAGCGCGCCGACCAAGATGACCGTGCCGACGAGGAGCGCGACGAATGTGAAGCCGCTCACCGGAAACGTGCCGGCGCTGGCAGGAACAATTTTCTTGCGCGCAAGCGAACCGGCGAGCGCCAGCAGCGGCACAATCATGGCGAACCGGCCGAGCAGCATGTCAATGCCGAGCGTGGTGTCATACCACGGCGTGTTGGCGTTGAGGCCGGCGAAGGCGCTGCCGTTGTTGCCGGCGCAGGAAGTGTAGGCGTAAAGCATTTCGCTCAAGCCATGCGGGCCGTTGTTGTTCAAACCGGCCAGCCCCCAACTGCTCACCGACGCCCAGGCCGTGAAGCCCAGGATGATGAAGGCGAGAACGATGAACGCGAGCAGCACCATTTTCACGTCGTAGGCCTCAATTTTTTTGCCGAGATATTCCGGCGTTCGCCCGACCATCAGCCCGGCAATGAACACGGTGATCACGACGAAAATCATCATGCCGTAAAGTCCCGCGCCGACGCCGCCGAAAATCACCTCGCCGGTCATAATGTTGAAGAGCGGCACCAGCCCGCCGAGCGGCGTGAAGGAATCGTGCATGGAATTGACCGCGCCGCAGGAGGCGTCGGTCGTCACCGTGGCGAACAGCGCGGAATCGAAAATGCCGAAGCGGACTTCCTTGCCTTCCATGTTGCCATCGGCGACGGCGACGCCGAGCTGCTGATGAATCGGATTGCCTCTGGCTTCCGCCCACCAGCAAAGCATGACTCCGGCAAGAAACATCGCGAACATCGCCGACCAGACCGCCCAGCCGTGCTTTTGATTTTTCGTCTCGCGGCCGAGGTGATAGGTCATCGCGCTGGCGATGGCGAGAATCGAAAGCATCTGGATGAAATTGGAAAACGGCGTTGGATTCTCGAACGGATACGCGGCGTTGGCATTGGTGTAGCCGCCGCCGTTCGTCCCGAGCATTTTGATCGCCATCTGCGACGCCATTGGGCCTTGCACGATGGTCTGCGTGTCGAGCGTCTGGTTCACCATCACCGGATTGCCCTTGGCATCCACGACTGGCTTGCCATTCGCGTCAGTCTTTTGGACGGAAACGGTCTGCGTCTCGATGACTTTCGCCATCGTGTAAGGCTTGAAGTTTTGGATCATGCCCTGCGAGACGAGAAACACGGCGTAGAGAATGCAAATCGGCAGCAGCAGATAATACATGATGCGCGTCAAATCCACCCAGAAGTTGCCGATGGTCTGCGCCGAGTGCCGCGCGATGCCGCGCACGAGCGCGGCGGCGACCGCGATGCCGATGGCGGCGGAGAAAAAGTTGTGGATGGCCAGCGCGACCATCTGCGAAAAATAAGACATCGTGGATTCGCCGCCGTAGCTCTGCCAGTTCGTGTTCGTGGTGAAACTGACGGCGGTGTTGAACGCGAGATGTTGCGACAGCGCGCCGAATTTCTGCGGATTGAGCGGCAGATATTGTTGCAGGCGCAGAATCGCGTAAGTGAACAGACAGCTCGCCAGGCTGAAGATTAGCAGCGCGAAGGTGTATTGCTTCCACCCGTGTTCCTTCTGCGGGTCCACGCCGAGCACGCGATAAGTGAGTTTTTCCAGCGGGCGCAGCACCGGGTCGAGAAACGTCCGGCCGTTGGCGTCCAGCACGCGGTTGATATACAAACCGAGCGGCTTAGTGATGAGCACGAGCGCGCCGATGTAGAGCGCGAGTTCCAACCATTGATGTGAGTTCATGGCAGTGGGTTAGAATTTTTCCGGTCGCAGCATCGCCACGAGGAGATACGCGCCGAGCGCGACGGAGATGATTCCGAGAATGAGGTTTTCCATAAGATTAAAGTTTTTCGCAGCCGCGCGCATAAAGCGCGAGCGCAGCGAAGACGAATACCGCCAATCCGATGTAAATGACATCCAGCATAATTGTCCTTAAAAAGGCAAACGCCGGCGCGATGAACGCGACAACGCCGCAATTTTTATGTTTGGGTGAACTTGAGGCCGCGGACTTCGCGGCCCAGAGGATCGCCCTTCCAAATGCCGACGAGGTTAGCTGACGGGCTTGGCCTTGAAAGTGGCCTTGAAACCGGTTGCCCGGCTTCGTTCGCCCCATCCGCGGCTCACGCCCCGGAACTGGTTCCCCCGCATCCGGCTTCAGGAAGGAAGCCGGATTTAGGCTGCAACGGCCAAAGTAAATCACAATCACCGCGTCTTGTCAAATGCCCCATAAACAGGCCGTTTTTTGAGGAAAAAGTTTGCCAATTGCCCCGCAACCGCGTCTAAATCTGCACGCCATTCAATGACAATCCGGAAAAAAACTTTGTCCGTGCTCGTCTGGCTGACGCCCGCGATCCTGTTCGCGTCCGATTTCGTCTATCAGCCCGTCACCGTCGCACCGCCGGCGGTGCCGCGCGAATTTCGCGGCGCGTGGATTTCCGTCGTCGCCTCGAATCAGGACTGGCCGTCCGAACCCGGCCTGCCGGTCGCGCAACAAAAGGCGGAATTGATTTCGCTGCTAGACCGCGCGGCGCTGCTTCATTTTAACGCCGTCATCCTCCAGATCCGACCGTCGTGCGACGCGCTCTATGCCTCGCCGATTGAGCCGTGGTCGGAGCGCCTCACGGGCACGATGGGCCGCGCGCCGGAACCGTTCTACGACCCGCTCGCGTTCGCCATTCAGGAAGCGCACAAGCGCGGCCTGGAACTGCACGCGTGGTTCAATCCGTTTCGTGCGCTGCATCCGCTGTCGAAATCAATCGTCGCGCCAAACCACATTACCAAGACGCACCCGGAACTCGTCCGCGAATATGACACGCAATTCTGGCTCGACCCCGGCGAACCCGCTGTGCGCGAATACGTCCTGCGCGTGGTCATGGACGTGGTGCGGCGCTACGACGTGGATGGCGTGACGTTTGACGATTATTTTTATCCTTACCCGGTGAAAAACGCGCTGGGACGCAAGCTGGACTTTCCCGACGATGCGAGCTGGCAGAAATTCGGTCTGCGCAGCGGCCTGACCCGCGACGATTGGCGGCGGCAAAACGTGAATCAATTTGTCCAGAGCATCTATCAATCTATCAAGGCCGCCAAACCGTGGGTGAAATTCGGCATCAGCCCCTTCGGCATCTGGCGGCCCGGCAATCCGCCGCAGATCAAGGGCATGGACGCCTACGCGAGTCTCTACGCCGACTCGCGCCTGTGGCTCGCCAGCGGATGGGTGGATTATCTCGCGCCGCAACTTTACTGGCCGATGGACGATTCTCCGCACAGCTTTCCCGTCCTGCTGAATTGGTGGGCGGCGCAAAACGTGAAAGGCCGCCATCTTTGGCCCGCGCTGAACGATTACAACGTAGGCAAGGAATGGCAACCCGAAGAAATCGCGCGGCAGATGGAAACGGCGCGCCAACCATCCATCGGCGGGGAAATTCATTTCCACCTGCGCGACGTTTTGGACAATCCCGCGCTCGCCGGCATTGCCCGCGCCGAATACAGCCAGCCCGCGCTCGTGCCGGCGTCGCCGTGGCTTGATTGGTCTTCACCGGGCAAGCCAAGAATTTCCGTCACCGCCACGGGCACTGATCTGGCAGTGCGCTGGGCAATGGCGACCAACGAAATTCCCGAAGCCTGGATTTTGCAATTTCGCGGCACGAACAATGTCTGGACGACCCGGATTCTTCCGGCCAATCAAACTGGCTGCGTCTTTGCGAAGTCATCGCCGGAGGTGATTTCCATCAGTGCCGTCAACCGCTACGGGAATATCAGCCCGCCCGCCGCCGTTCAGAAAACCGCGCCGCCACCGCAACCGACGTGGACACCACCTCCTCCGCCACCACCGCAAAAGCCCGTGCCGAAGATTCGCCACATAGGCAAACAAATCCTTTACGATTAACGGAGAATTTTAACCGCTCATCCGCGCTAATCTTCGCTGATAAAATCAAAAGATTAGCGCCAATTAGCGGTTTGGAGAATTGGTTTTGGAAGGGCTGTAAGCCGAATTCTGTCTGCGCCCTCGCGAGCGGAGAGAATCATTTGTCTGGGCAGCCGATACCCGGAATCCGTCCGCTTTCGCGGAACAGGAGCGGGCCGCTCCGGGATTCCCTATTTGGCCTTGCACCCGATGGGGTTTTCCGTGCCGCGTCGCTTTCGCTTCGCGCGGTGGTCTCTTACACCACCTTTTCACCCTTGCCGGCGTTTCTTGCGAAACACTGGCGGTTTGATTTTCTGTGGCACTGTCCGTCGGAAAGCCTTTCAGCTTCCCGCCCGCGTGTATCCCAATCGAACGGAGTTGGGTTACGCGGCATCGCGCCCTTTGGTGTTCGGACTTTCCTCTTCCGGCTCGCGCCGAAAGCGATTCTCCGCCCTTCCAAAACCAATATTAAGCTACTGGAATCTAAAAATTATTCAAGCCGCGAAATCTCGCTGAAATCAGACAATAAAATGAATGGCAATTTTTCTTTTGCCACACAGGGGCGTAGTTGGTGTAATCTACATTGCAGCAGAAAAACGATTGCCGGTTATGATTACGAAAGTCCGATTCCAAAATTTCAAAGCGCTGAAAGACGCCGAACTCAAGCTCGGCGCGTTCAATGTTATTGTTGGCCCGAATCTTGAGCGAATCATCCGCCGATGAATCGGCGTTGAGGATACTCGTTGACGCATTCCTCGGTGTAAAGACCACTCACGTCGCCATGAGCTTGGAAAGCCGTGGTTGGCCTGCCGTCCGCAACATTTTGCCCGCCATTTCAAAATGGCTCCAATATCGAACTGATGCCGAAGGTTTGGTCGTTGTGGTGGACTCCAACCATACTTATCTGTCTGGTGACGAGCCGAAAAATCGGCTGCGAGATTTTCGAGAGTTGGTGCAGCGTTGCCAGCAACAATTGAAACCTGTGTCCGGGCGTGTTCCGTTAAAAATTGCCGTTGGCGTAGCTGCCCCGGCCATTGAGGCGTGGTGGCTCTGCAAATCCCATCCGCAAGTCAACGAAGTCGCTTGGGAAAAAGGCCTGGTCGAGAATCGAGAACCCTATTCCAAACTGGAATTGAAGAGACAGCTTTACGGTTCGGATTATCGTTCCCTCGAATTGATAACGCGAAAAATGACCGAAGCCGCGCAAATAATCGCCGGTGATTTGCCGGCATTGGAACGGGCGTTTCCAGAAGGCTTCGGAACTTTGGCAAAGGAACTCCGCAGTTGGCGACGGATTGGTTAGCGATTGATTTTTACTCCGCCGCCGCCAGGGCCATGTCGCGGGTGTAATAAAGAATCCGGCCGCAGTTGATGCACGAGACGAGTTCCTTGTGCCCCTGGCAGGAGACGAGAATCTGCGCGGGCAATTTCATGTGGCAGCCGCCGCAAGCGCCATGGTCCACGCCCACGACGACGTTGTCGCCCTTGCTCTTCAACAGCCGTTCATAGCGTGCCCGTGCCGTTTCGTCCACCGCTGACGCAAGTTCGGCGCGTCCGCTTTGCAACTCCGCGAGTTCCTTCTTCAAATTCTCCTCGCGCTGGTTCAATTGCGCGACCTGCTCGTCCGCCAGCTTCTTCGCGGCGGCGGCTTCCTGCGTGGCGCGGGCAACGTCCTTTTGCGCGGCCTCGGCCTGCTCCATCAACTCGATTTCCTGATCCTCAATCTTGTTGATCTCGGCCTTGCATCCGTCAATTTCGTGGGCGAGGGCGCGGTATTCCTCGTTCTTGCGCGTCTGCAACTGCTGGTTGGCGTATTTCTCGATCTGCGTTTTCTTTGCCTCGACATCCACTTCGAGCCGCTTGCGCTCGGCCTCGATCTGTTTGGTGCGGTTCTTGGCGGCATCGAGCTGCGATTGGGTGGAGGCGGCGCGGTCGCGGAGGGTTTCGCGTTCGGGTGCGATGTGGGCGAGTTCCTGCTGGACGCGGAGAATTTTCCGGTCGCGGTCCTGCAAAATCAAAAGTCTCTCAATCGTCTCCTGCATTGAATTGCGGAGTCTAGCCGCCGTTCACGGCCAAGTCAATGCGGGCTATTTCAATCGTCCTCCTCCTCGTCCTTCGTTCTCGTAATTGGAATTGAAAATCGAGGACGAGGACGAGAACGAAGAACGAGGAGGATTTTCGGGGCGGCAAATTGGTTTTGCAGTTTCAAATTTCGGGGCTAACCTGTCGTCATGCGTTTCATTGGCAGGGTCATCGAAAAATTGCAGCGGCATCCGAAGCGGGTCGTTTTTCCCGAAGGCGATGAGCCGCGCATCTTGCAAGCCGCGCGGCAGTTTGCTGCGCTGAAGCTGGGCGTGCCCATCCTGCTCGGCGACGCGGCCAAGGTGAAGGCCGTCGCGCAGGAACTGAACGTTTCGTTCGAAGGCATCCGTATCATCAATCCCGCCGAGAGCGAGGACACGGAAAATTTCGTCAAGCGCTTCCATTCGCTGCGCCGCGAAAAAGGGCTGCGCGCCACCGAGGCGAGAGAGGCGATGCTCCAGCCGAATTATTACGGCACGATGATGCTGGCGATGCACCAGGCCGATGGCGTGATTTCCGGCGCCTCGCACATCACCAGCAGTTTGTTGCGGCCGCTCTTCCAGATCATCAAAGTCGCGCCGGACATCCAGACGGCGTCGAGCTGCATGGTGATGGAGGTCGAGGACACGCGCATCGGCGAAAACGGCGTGCTGTTCATGGCGGATTGCGGCGTGATTCCCGACCCGACGGTGGACCAGCTTGCCGACATCGCCGTGTCCACCGCCCGGCTCGCGCGGCATCTGCTCGGCGTGCAACCGCGCGTGGCGTTGCTGTCATTTTCCACCAAGGGCAGCGCGTCGCATCCGTCCGTGGGCAAGGTGCAGGCCGCGACCGCCATGGCCAAACGCAAGGCGGAACAGCTTCATTTGGAGGCCGACTTTGACGGTGAACTGCAGGTGGACGCCGCGCTGGTTCCGGAAATTGCGGAAAGAAAATTGCACGACAGCAAGGTGGCCGGAAAAGCGAACGTGCTGATTTTCCCCGACCTGAATTCCGGCAACATCGCCAGCAAACTTGTCCGGCTCGTCGGCCACGCCAACGCCTACGGCCAGATTCTGCTCGGCCTGAACCGGCCGGCGGCGGATGTGTCCCGCGGCTCGACGGCGCACGACATTCTGGGCGTCGCCGCCATCATCGGCGTGCAGGCGACCGATTACCAAAAACTTTATCCGGGTGCCAACGCGCATTTGCCCGGCGAGTAAATGAACACGACCACGCCGCGCGTTTTCATCGCCGCCACACGCCAGAACGACGGCAAGACCACCGCGTCGCTCGGCCTCATCGCGGCATTGCAAAAACATTTCCCGCGCGTCGGCTACATCAAGCCCGTCGGCCAGCGTTTTGTCGAGATCGAGGAGCAAAAGATTGACGAGGATTCCGTGCTGATGGATGCGGTGTATCCCATGAACTGTCCGCTTGTGGACATGAGCCCGATTGCCGTGGAGCCGGCCTTCACCCGGAAATATCTCCAGTCGGCGAACAACGAGGCGCTGGTGAAAAAAATCCAGACTTCCTTCGACCGCGTCGCGTGGGAAAAAGATTTTGTGCTGTGCGAAGGCAGCGGGCACGCCGGCGTCGGCTCGGTGTTCGATTTGTCCAACGCGCAGGTCGCCAAAACGCTCGGCTGCAAGGTCATCATCGTCACCCAGGGCGGCATCGGCAAACCGATTGACGAGGTCTGCCTCAACCAGGCTTTGTTCGAAAAGGAGGGCGTTGAAATCATCGGCGTCATCATCAACAAGGTGCTCGAGGACAAAATCCCCGAAATCACGCAGTTCGTCCGGCGCGGGCTGCGGCGCAAAGGGCTGGATTTGCTCGGCATCCTGCCGCATGAACAAATCCTCTGCAATCCGACCGTGGATTTGATCCGCGAGGAACTGCGCGCGGAATTGCTCAACCAGCCGCCAACGCTGCACATGCCGGTGGACGACGTGATTGTCGGCGCGATGGGCGCGCATAACGCGATGCAATTTTTCCGGCGCGGCGTGCTGTTGATCACGCCCGGCGACCGCGAAGACATCCTGCTGGCCGCCGGTGCCACCACGACTCCGCAAAGCGATAATCAGATGGCCGGCATCGTCTTGACCGGCGGCATCCGCCCAAGCGAGAACGTGCTGAAAGCCCTGCAAACCATGCCGGTTCCCGTGCTGCTCGCCAAGGCGGACAGCTATCAAGTGGCTTCCAAGGTCCATAACCTCACCGTCAAAACGCGGCCGGATGACGCCGAGAAAATCTCGCTCATCCGCGACATCGTCGCCAAACACATCAACGTCAAAAAAATAATCGAATCGCTCTGATGTCGCTGCCTTTCAACCCCAATCTGAAAAATCTGCCAGTGTATCAGCCGGGCCGGCCGATCGAAGAAGTCGCGCGCGAACTCGGCCTGCCCGCCGACAGCATTATCAAGGTCGCGTCGAACGAAAATCCATTCGGCCCGTCGCCGCTGGCTGTCGCCGCGATGCAGAAGGCCCTGTCCGGCACGAATCTTTATCCCGACGGCAACGCGTTTTACCTGAAACAAAAGCTCGCCGCGAAACTTGGCATCGAACCGGCGAATCTGGTTCTCGGCAACGGCTCGAATGAAATCATCGAGTTTGTCGGGCATGCGCTCCTCACACCGGATGCGGACGTGGTCGTCTCGCAATTCTGTTTCGCCGTCTATCCCATCGTCACGAAATTGTTCGGTGCAAATCTCATCACTGTTCCGGCGAAAAATTACGGGCACGATTTGCCAGCGATGCTCCGCGCCATTACGCCGAAGACGCGAATCGTTTTTGTCGCGAACCCGAATAATCCCACCGGCACGCTCGCGCCGCGCGAGGAACTCATCAAGTTCGTCAATGAAGTGCCGGACGACGTTCTGCTGGTGATGGACGAGGCCTACCTCGAATTCCTGGACGACCCGCTGGATTTGGTTTCGCTCATCCGGCTGGGCGCGCGAAAAAACCTGATTTTGATGCGGACGTTTTCGAAAATTTACGGACTGGCCGGTTTGCGCATCGGCTACGGCATCGGGAATCCGGAGTTCATTGCCGCGCTGGAGAAAATCCGGCAGCCGTTCAACATCAATCTGCTCGCGCAAACCGCCGCGCTCGCCGCGTTGGATGACGTTGAGCACGTCCGCAAAACACGGCAGAACAATTTCGCCGGGCTGGAGTTTTTCGAGGCTGCATTCCGGAACTTGAAACTGGAATACGTTCCTTCAAACGCTAATTTCATTTTGGTCCGCGTCGGCGATGGTCGGCGCATTTTCGAGGCGATACAGAAGAAGGGCGTGATTGTTCGTCCGATGAGCGGCTATCAATTGCCGGAGTGGATCCGCATCTCCATCGGCACGCCGCAGGAAAATGAACGCTGCCTCGGCGCGTTAAAATCTGCGCTCGGCAAGAAATAATTGTTTGAATCACGCCCGAAACCGATTACTTCTTTTGCGCTGAAATGAAACCGACCGACCTGCGGGGCATCCTGCAATACATTCCGCAATTCCGCGACAAGACGTTCGTCCTCGCGGTGGACGGCGCCATCGTCACGGACGAAAACTTCGCGACGCTGCTGCTGGATGTGGCAGTGCTGCGGTCGTTGAACATCCGCGTGGTGCTCGTCCACGGCGCGTCGGCCCAAATCAAGTTGCTCGCCGACGAACAAAATTTTTCCGCCTCAAACCTCGACGGCTCCGGCATCACGGACGCAGCGACGTTGCAAATCGCGTTGACCGCCGCGAACCGGCTGACACACGAGATTCTTGAGGGCCTTTCGACCAACGATCTGCGGGCCGCCAGCACGAATGTCATCATCGCGCATCCGATGGGCATCATCCAGGGCGTGGACCAGTTGTTCACCGGCAAGGTTGAGCGCGTGGACACGGCTTTACTGCAAACGCTGCTTGCGCAAGACATCGTTCCCGTCATTCCACCGCTGGGGTTCGACGGCGACGGCCGGACGTATCGCCTCAATTCTGACGCTGTCGCGTTCGCCGTTGCGGAGGCGCTGAAGGCAATCAAGTTGATTTACATCACGACACAGGACGGCATCCTTGTCCAGGGCCGGATCATCCGCCAGATGCTGGTCGCCGACCTCGAATCCGTCATCGCGCTGCAAAAAAATGACATCGCGCCGGAACAGCTTTCCAAGGCGCTCCACGCCGTCGCGGCTTGTAAATCTGGCGTGCCGCGCGTCCACATCATAAACGGCCGCGTGGATGAAGGGCTGCTGGCCGAGGTGTTTTCCAATGAGGGCATCGGCACTCTGATTTACGCGAACGATTACCAGCAAATACGCCGGGCGATGAAGAAGGACGTGCGGGCGATCCAACTCCTGACGAAAGCCGCCGTCGAATCGGAAGAACTGGTCAGGCGCACGCGGGCGATGATTGAAAAGAATCTCGGCGACTATTTTATTTTTGAGATTGATAAAAATCCGGTCGCGTGCGTGGCGCTGCATGTTTATCCCGAGCAGAAAAAGGGCGAGCTGGCGTGCCTTTACGTTAATCCGCTGCACGAAAACCGGGGCATCGGCAAGAAGCTGATTCAATACATCGAGAACAAGGCGCGGGAGATCAACCTGACCGAACTGCTTACGCTCTCGACGCAGGCATTCACTTATTTTCAATCCAAGGGCGGCTTTGCCGAAGGCACGCCGGACGATTTGCCGCCAGTGCGCCGCGAAAAATACGAGCAAAGCGGAAGAAATTCCAAGGTGCTCGTGAAGAAATTGAAATAGTTATGCCTCCTTGGAACCCAGATGATCCTTTTGGTTTGAAATTTGGAATTCAACCTGCGCCGCCAATTGAGCCTGCGAGCAATGCTTTGATGAAGGCTATCTCGGAATATGGTTCGTCCTCCGCTGCTTCCACGCCTGCGCCAGAAAAGCCTCCGATTGTTAAACTTCGAGATTCTGTTGCTTTCGGGAAAAAGCTTCTTGAAAAGAAAACGGTAAACAAGGCGACTGCACTTCAATGGTCGAGACAAACACGTGGCGCAGGTTTTTCACTTTTCGGAAAAGACGCAGCTATTACAAAGAATCTCGATTCGCTCATCAAAGAAGCCACTCAACCAGGTTTGTCGTTGAGCCAATTCACAGAACGATTAATAGACGCCGAAATTCTTTTAGATCATTTAAGCAAAGTGGCCGACTCTTCACTGTCTTGTCAATTTTCCACTACAGCACGCATCCCATCCACAAAAAATATTTTTATCATTCACGGACACGACGAGCGAAATGCCTTGAGTTTGTCGCAATTATTGCGCGATCAATTCACTTTGAAGCCAGTTATTATTTTGGCTGCCGCTGGAATGAGTCGCTATTTATCTGATAAATTTGAAAACGACGCTCAAACCTGCTCATTTGCTTTCGCTTTGTTCACGCCTGACGATGAGATAAAAAACTCCGGACAAATTTATAATCAGGCGCGTCCAAATGTTTTTTACGAAACCGGTTGGTTTATCGGTAGACTAGGACGACAGCGGGTGCTTTTATTACTAAAAGCTGGCGCAAAAATTCATTCTGATTTGGAAGGAGTTTCGCGGATTGAGTTCGCAAGCAAGGTTGAGGAAAAGTTCATAGATATTCAAAATGAATTGAGAGCTGCAAAAATCATTGCCTGACCAATGAAAATTCCTCCCGCATTTTCGTTGGCTTGCGAGAAAAACAGAATTGATCCCACGCAATGCCTTCTCATCGTCAACATCGCCGAGCAAACCGTTTCACTTTTTGAGAAAGATAAATTCGTAAAAAAATTTCCCTGCTCCACTTCGCGTTTCGGCATCGGGCAGGTGGAAGGCTCGAATTGCACGCCGCTCGGATTGCATCGCATCGCGGAAAAAATCGGCGCGGGTGAACCGGCGGGAACGGTTTTCAAATCGCGCCAAGTCATCGGCCACACGTCGCAGCCGGAATTTGCGGACGCAAAGATCACCACGCGTATCCTGTGGCTTGAGGGACTCGAACCCGCCTTCAACCGCGGCGGCAGCGTGGATTCGCACGCCCGTTACATTTATACCCACGGCACGGCAGACCAATCGTCCATCGGCAAGCCGTCTTCCTGCGGCTGTATCCATATGGCCGACGCGGATTTGATTCCACTCTTCGATTTGTTGCCTGTCGGCGCGCTGGTTTGGATTTCGGAAGCATAGAAATGTCACGCGAAGACTGCGAAGCTTGCGAAGATTGAAATCCCGACTCCGATTCACCGCTGTGCTTGAATGGCTGTGCTTATTCGCTTGATTTTGCAAAGTTATCACCCAGACTGGCGGCGTGTTGGTCCGGCTTGGCAAATTCTTTGTTGTCATCTCGCTCGTGGCGATGCTCGGCGCACATTGGACGCTGCTGCAAACCGTCGCGTGGACGACCATGCTCACGGACAACCTTCGCACGCATTCGCTGTCTGAATCCGTGGAGCGGACGTTTGACGGCAAATATCCCTGTCCGATTTGCAAAGCCGTCGCCGCCGCCAAACAATCTCAAAAAAAGAGCGAGTTCACCCTGCAAACACAGAAACTGGAATTCCCGCCCGCGAAGGAAAATCCAATTTTGTTCGCGCCGTCGGATTTCCAGCTTTTGCCGAGGCCAGCAGATTTCCTGTCCGAATCTCTCACGCAAAAACCGCTGATACCGCCGCCGCGCGGATTCCTCGCCTGATTCAATCGTGGTTGGTTGTCCGCGTCGTGTTGGCGCGGGCTTGAATGTTTTCCTTTAACCTTGAGAGCGCCGTTGTGCGTTCTCGCAATTTAGAAATTTGAATATGAAAAATAGAAGCAAAAAATATAATTCAGCAGCGGTAAAAATGGGTTGTGGTTTGTTGGCCGGAGTGCTCGCGCCGGGCGTGGTTCATGCCTGCGCGTGCGGCTGCGGTGTTTTTGACGTGGCGACAAGTTCGATGCTTCCGAATGGCCAGGGCGGAATGGCCTATTTGCAATACGATTTCCAGGATCAAAGCCGCAACTGGAGCGGCACATCAATGGCGGACGCGGCGAACAATCCCGACAAGGAAATCAAGACGGACTTCGTCACGGCCGGTCTCCAATATATGTTCAATTCCAATTGGGGGTTTCAGTTTGAACTGCCCTATGACTATCGCACCTTCAAGACTACCAGCAACGCGCCTGGTAATCCCATAACCACCATAAACTGGGGCGCGCTGGGAGACATCCGGCTGGAAGGCATTTACACCGGATTTTTTGCGGACCAGTCCGCCGGCGTGACGTTCGGCCTCAAGCTGCCGACCGGAGATTGGACTTACAACAATGCCTGGGGCGATGTTGACCGCGACAGCGAAATCGGAACCGGCAGCACGGACATTTTGCTCGGCGGCTTTTACCGCGGCAATATCACGAAGGATGAAAAATGGGACTGGTTCGCACAGGGATTGTTGGACGTGCCGGTGCTGACACAGGTGGGATATCGTCCGGGCGT
>Ga0181537_10001896_pt1 | contig 18843 bp, 15 predicted proteins | sample PEATcosm2014_Bin_39_FD_119765 | JGI IMG/M metagenome (GOLD analysis project Ga0181537, IMG submission 119765) | Peatland microbial communities from MTU Mesocosm Facility, Houghton, MI, USA - PEATcosm2014_Bin23_10_metaG | ecosystem: Environmental > Terrestrial > Soil > Wetlands > Peat | place... | reverse complement strand
CCTGGACCGCATGGCGTCGGCGCAGCCTGGGGCCGTCGCGCTCAAGGTGCCGCGTGGCCGCACCCCGGCCGGCGACATAGACTACCTGGCGCTCAGCTTCGCGGACCTCCTCGCCGAGACGGACGCCTGGTGCGCAAGGCTGCGGGAGAGGGGCGTGGCGAGGGGCGACCGCGCCCTGGTCATGGTCAGGCCCGGGCTGCCGCTGATCGCCTCGGCGTTCGCGCTCTTCAGGATCGGGGCGGTGCCGGTCATCATCGACCCGGGGATGGGCCTCCGCAACTTCCTGTCGTGCGTCGAGCGCTCGAGGCCCCATGCGCTCGTGGGCATGCCGGTCGCGCAGCTCCTCTCGCGCGTCTTCATGCGCCGGTTCCGGAGCGTCAGGACGCGCGTGCCCGTGAGCGGCTCGCACACGGCGCGGATCGCCGCCGGACCGGGGGCGCCCGCGGGGGCGGCCGAAGCCGCGCCCGACGAGCTCGCGGCCATCCTGTTCACGTCGGGATCCACCGGCGCCCCGAAGGGCGTTTGCTACGAGCACGGGATGTTTGAGGCCCAGGTGCGCCTGGTCCGCGAGACGTACGGGATTGAGCCCGGCGAGGTGGACCTGCCGCTCCTGCCGGTATTCGCCCTCTTCAACCCGGCCCTCGGGATGACGAGCGTCGTCCCGGAAATCGACCCGCGCCATCCCGCCCGCGCGGATCCCGCCAAGATCGTGCAGGCCATCCGGCAGGAGCAGGTCACGAACTCCTTCGGATCCCCGACCCTGTGGGGGAAGGTCGCGGCGTTCTGCGCCGCGAAGGGGATCGAGCTTCCCTCCCTCCGGCGCGTGCTCTGCGCCGGGGCCCCCGTGCCGGCCGATCTCTGGCAATCCTCGAGGTGCTTCCTCACGGCCGGCCGCATGCACAGCCCCTACGGAGCGACCGAGGCCCTGCCGGTGAGCTCGGTTTCAGCGGGCGAGATCGAGGCGGGCTCGACGCGAGGGGCGTGCGTGGGACGCCCCGTCCGCGGAATCGACGTGAGGATAATCCCGATTTCCGACGGCCCGGTGGCCGCGCTGGCGCCCGGAGGCGCGCTTCCCGCTGGCTCCGTCGGGGAGATCATCGTCCGCGGGCCGGTGGTCACCCAGAGGTACGACGCCATGCCGGAGGCCGACCAGGCCTCCAAGATCGCGGACCCGGAGGCGCCGGGGACGCTCTGGCACCGTATGGGGGACTGCGGGAGAATCGACGACGAGGGCCGGCTCTGGTTCCTCGGCCGCAAGGCCGAGCGCGTCCGGACGGAGGCCGGCACGCTGTTCACCGAGCCCTGCGAGCAGGTCTTCAGGACGAACGCGCGCGCGAGGCGATGCGCCCTGATAGCCGTGGGATCGGAGCCCGCCCTCGTGGCCGAGACGTCCGTCCGCGGCGCGGCGGACGCCGCGGCCCTGGCCGCCGAGCTCCGGGCGCTCGCGCTCGGGCACCCGCATACCTCCGCCATCGCCACGTTCTATTTCCGGCCCCATCTTCCGGTCGATGTCCGCCACAACGCAAAGATCCACAGGCTCGCGCTGGCGAGGTGGGCGGCCGGCGCGCGGGCCTACAGGGCCGCGTGACACCGGGGCGCGCCGCACGACGTGAACCCCGAAGCGAACGAGATCCCGAGCGGACCGGTCCTCGTGACCGGGGGCACCGGGTTCCTTGGCGGCAGGATCGTGGACAGGCTGGTCTCGGCCGGCCGCCAGGTGACCGTCGCCGGGCGGACGGCCTCGCCGGCGCTCGAGAGGCGCGGCGTGCGCTTCCTGCGCGCGCCGCTCGAGGACGCGGCCGCCGTCCGGGCCGCCTGCGAGGGAGTGGACACCGTGTTCCACGTCGCCGCGAAGGTCGGCGTGTGGGGCCGGCGGTCTGATTTTTTCCGGGCAAACGTCCTCGGGACGAGGGCGGTGCTCGAGGGGTGCCGGGCGCACGGCGTGCGCCGGCTCATCCACACGAGCACGCCCAGCGTCGTCTACAACGGCGCCGACCTCGCGGGAGCTGACGAGTCGCTGCCGCTGACGACCCGGTGCCCAAGCCCGTACCCGATCACGAAGGCGGCCGCCGAGTCCGAGGTGCTTGCCGCCAACGGCCCGAGCCTCTCCACGGTGGCGCTCAGGCCCCACCTGATCTGGGGACCGGGCGACCCGCACCTCGTGCCGAGACTCCTGGCCCGCGCGCGCGCCGGGCGCCTGCGGATCGTGGGGGAGGGGAGGAACCGCGTCGACATGGTCCACGTCGAGAACGCCGCGGACGCCCACATCGCGGCCGAGCGGGCCCTGTCGAGGCCGGGCTCGGCGGCCGCCGGCCGGCCCTACTTCATCACGAACGGCGAGCCGGTGGTGCTCTGGGAATGGATCAACGCGCTCCTGGTCGCCCTCGGCGAGCGGCCCGTGGCGAAGAGGATCTCGCTGCGCGCGGCATCCGCCGCGGGGCTGCTCTGCGAGCTCGCATGGGGCCTCCTGCCGATCGGCGCCGAGCCGCCGATGACCCGGTTCGTGGCGTCCGAGCTGGCGAGGGACCACTGGTTCGACATCTCCGCGGCGCGCAGGGACCTGTCCTACGCCCCCCGCGTGGGCATGGCCGAGGGCACCGCCGACCTTGTCGGGAGGCTGCGGCGATGACGCGCGCCGGGATAGCGGGCCGCGTGGGATCGTGGCCGCGGGGCCTCTTCGTTGTCGTCGCCGCCTCGCTCGCCCTGGTCGTGTCGGCCTGGTTCTTTCCGCCGAGGGTCCAGTTCTGGGACAGGCGCGATCCGCGGCTCCAGGAATGGTCGCGGGCGGATGCCTTCCTGAAGCAGTGCCAGGATCCGCTGCGGCAGGACGTCGAACCCGCGGTGCGCTGGAGGCTCCTGCCGCCCGTCGTTTGCCACGCCCTGCGCCTGCCGGGGTTCACCCCCCTGGCGTTCTGCTGGCTCGGCCTTGCCGCCTTTGCGGCCGCGCTGGCCGGGCGCCTCGACGCCCTGGGCGGCAGCCGGGCCTGGGCCGCCCTTGGGACCCTGCTCTTCGCCACGAGCGGTCCCTTCATCACCGCGCTCGGCTGGCTCGGCATCAACGACGGGTGGTATCTCCTGGCGCTTCTCGAGTCGACGGCGTGCAGGTCCTGCTGGGCCCTCGCCGCCTGGGCGTTCCTCGGCCCCTGGATCGACGAGAGGTACCTGATCGCCCTTCCGCTCGCGCTCCTCGTGAGGATGCGGATCGCCGCGGGCGGATACGGCCAATGGCGCAGGACGTGCGCCGCCGCCTGCGCGGGGGTCGCCCCCTACATCCTGCTGCGCGCGGGAGTCACCCTCGTGCGCGGGGACGCCGTTTCCTCCGGCTACGTCGCCTCGATGCTCGGGGTGTTCCGGATCTACGCGGCGTACCTGCCTTTGGGATGGGCCATGGGCTACCGGGTCGGATGGCTCGCCCTCGCGGCGGGATTTCTGTCGGCGGGCAGGGGGCTGCGGGCGGCGTGGACCGCGCTCGCGGCGGCAACCCTTCTTGCCGTGTCGGTCCTGGCGTGGGACATCGACAGGTCGACGGGCGTCCTCCTGCCCGTGTACGTGGCGGGCGTCGCGGCGGCCGCCCGGGCCGCCGCCTCCGGCCGGCCCCGCCTTCTCGCGCTCGGCCTTGCCTGCGTGGCCGTGAACCTGCTCCTTCCCTACGCCCACGTCGTCGGCTTCACCCTTTCCTGGAACCGGGGACCCTTCGGGATCTGGCGCTCCCTTTCCGGCTGACTCAGCGCGCGCCGCCCCGCTGCCGGACGGCCTCGAAAAGGGTTATCAGGGCGGCCATGGCGACGTTGAGCGAGTCGGCCTGGCCGGCCATCGGTATCCGCACGGGGACGTCGGCGTTCGCCAGCCAGAACTCGCTCAACCCGTACTGCTCGCTCCCCATGACCACGGCAAGCGGCCCGCTGAGGTCCGAGTCCGAGTAGAGCTGCCTCGCCGCCGGCGTCGTCGCCACCGTTCGGATCCCGCGGCCCCTCAGCCAATCAAGGACCCTGTCGTTCCGCTCGACGACGCACGGGACCGAGAACAGCACCCCCGTCGAGGCCCGGACGACGTTCGGGTTGAAGAGGTCGGTCACGGGGTCGCAGACGATCACGGCGTCGCACCCCGCCGCGTCGGCGCTCCGCAGTATCGTGCCCAGGTTCCCGGGCTTCTCGATCGCCTCGACAACGAGAAGAAACGGGTTCGCCGACAGGGACAGCTCGCCGAGCGTCCTCGCCCACTGCGGGGCGACCGCAAGGATCCCGTCCGGGCGCTCCCGGTACGCGACCTTCGCGAACGCCTCCTTGGACAGCTCGAAGAGCCTCGCGCCGCCCGCCTCCGCGAGGGAAAGCAGCGCGGGCTCGTTCTCCCCGAGGAACCACTCCCTCGCGAAGTAGACCTCGCCCAGCGCGACGCCCTTCTCAAGGGCGCGGCGGACCTCCCGGTAGCCCTCGACGAGGAAGGCGCGCTCGTCGTCCCTCGCCCGACGGTCGCGCAGACGCACGAGCCTCTTCAGCCGCGGGTTCTGCAGGCTGGTGATTATCTCGACGGGCATCGCCCTATTTGAAATGTACTTGGCGTCCGTGTCCAAAAAGAAAAAATTCAACGCGTGGCCGTTCGGCTACCACCAGGAGATCGAACTCTCGATCTCTACGCTCACAAACCTCGGCCTCGGGCTGGGCCGCCTGGAACTGGGGGGCGCGGGCGGCGGCCGCGGCTGGGTGGTCATGGTCGCGTTCGCGCTGGCGGGCGAACGCGTCCGGGCGCGGGTCTACCGCAACCATGCCAACTACTCGGAGGCCGACCTCGTCGCGGTCCTTGAGCCCTCGCCGGACCGGATCGAGCCGAGATGCCCGCTGTTCGGCCGGTGCGGCGGGTGTCAGTATCAGAACCTTAGATACGACGTCCAGCTCGAGTGGAAGCGCCGGCAGGTCGCCGAGCTCATCGAGCACATGGCCGGGGTTGCGCTCGCGGTGTCCCCGGTGATCGGCTCCCCGCGGCCCTTCGCCTACCGCTCGAAGATAACCCCCCATTTCGGCGCGCCGCGCGCGGGTGAGGAGCTCGCCATAGGGTTCCTCAGGCAGGGAAGCCGGTTCGACATCGTGGACGTGCCCCGCTGCGAGATCGCGACCGACGCGATCAACGCGCGCCTCGCGGCCGAGCGCCGGGAGATACGCGGTCGCGCGGCCGAGGGAGCCTACGCGAGGGGATCGACGATCCTCCTCCGGGACGCGGGCGGCCGTGTCACGACCGGACACGAGGACCGGGTCACGGAGGAGGTCCCCCTGGGGCCCGGCGGCACGCTCCGCCTGGCCTTCCTCGCCAGGGACTTCTTCCAGAACAATCCCTTCATACTCCCCGCGTTCGCGGCCTACGTGAGGGACCAGGCCCGCCTGAGCGGCGCCCGCTTCCTCGTCGACGCCTACTGCGGCAGCGGCCTCTTCGCCCTCGCGTCCGCGCGCGCCTTCGAGCGGGTGGCGGGCGTGGAGGTGAGCGAGTCCTCGGTCGCGTTCGCCCGGGAGAACGCGGCCGCCAATGGCCTGTCGAACGCCTCGTTTGTCGCGGGCGACGCCTCCGCCATCTCCGCCGGCCTCGATTTTCCCGCCGCCGACACGGTCGTCGTGATCGACCCGCCGCGCAAGGGCTGCGACGAGCCGTTCCTGCGGCAGCTCTTCGCCTTCAGGCCCCGGTGCGTCGTGTACGTGAGCTGCGACCCGGCGACCCAGATGCGCGACCTGAGGGGGTTCCTGGCCGCCGGCTACGCGCCGAGCGCCGTCCAGCCCTTCGACCTTTTCCCCCAGACGCGCCACCTTGAGTGCGTGATCACGCTCTCGCTGCCCGGGTGTTGCCAAGCCCTTGGCGTCCAAGGATAGTCGGCCCGATGAGCGCCGCGGCCCCTTCAGCCCACACGTGGAGATTCTTCCGCAGCGGCGGCCTTGACCAGGCCTCGCTCGAGACGTCGGAGGACCTGCGGGCCCTGGGAGAGCTGGACCAGAAGCTCTGGGTCGCCCTCAGCTGCCCGGTCAAGGGGCTGCAGGTCGACGAGCGCACGCTCGCGGTCATCGACAGCGACGGCGACGGCCATGTGCGCCCCCCGGAGATCATCGCCGCCGTGTCGTGGGCCTGCGCCCGCCTCAGGGAGCCGTCGTCGCTCCTGACCGGCGGCCCCGCGCTGCCCCTGGGTGCCATCGGGGACGGGCCCGAGGGGCTCGCGCTGGCGGACGCGGCGCGCTGGATCCTCGCGAAGCTCGGAAAGGAGGGCTCCGCCGTTTCGGCCGGCGACGCGGCGGAGGTGGCGACCTCGCTCGCAAAGGGCCCCCTGAAGGGCGACGGGATCCTGAGGCCCGAGGCCGGCCCGGACGAGGAGACAAGGGCGCTGATCCGCGACGTGGCCTCGTGCTGCGGCGACGTGACGGAGGCCTCGGTCGCCGCGTTCTACTCCGACCTGGAGGCGTTCAGGTCCTGGTCGGAGGCCGGGGGCTCGACGGCGTCGACCGGCATCGGGCCGGCGGCCGCGGAGGCCTTCGCGGCGGTGGCGGCGGTGCGCGCCAAGGTCCTGGATTACTTTGCGCGCACGCAGCTCGCCTCGTTCGACCCGGCGGCGACGCCCGGGCTGAACCGCCACGAGGAGGACTACCGGGCGATCGCGGCTGGCGAGCTGGCGCCCGACTCCGAGGTCCTGGCGGCGTTCCCGCTCGCGCGAATTGAGGCGGGCCGGCCGCTGCCCCTCACGGCGGGCGTCAACCCGGCGTGGGCCCCCGCGCTCGCGCGCCTGCGCGAGGCGGCCGTCGCGCCCCTTCTCGGGTCGGCGAAGGAGTCCCTCACCCCCGAGGACTGGGCCGCGCTGGGGGAAAAGCTGCGGCCCTACGATGCGTGGGTGGGGACAAGGCCGACGTCGGCGGTCGCCAAGCTGGGGCTCGAGCGGATCCGCGCCATCCTGGCCGGAGGGGGCAGAAGGGCCCTCGAGGGCCTCTTGGCCGAGGACAGGGCCCTCGCCCCCCGGGTGGGCGGGACCGCGGATGTAGAGCGGCTCGCGCTGTACTACCGCGACCTCGGCACGATCCTGCGGAATTTCGTCAACTTCGCGGATTTCTACTCAAGGGCGCGGCCCGCCATTTTCCAGGCCGGGACGCTCTTCCTGGACAGCCGCTCGTGCAAGCTCTGCGTCCGCGTGGAGAACATCGACGCCCACTCGGCGTTCTCCGAGATGAGCCGGGTGTACGTCACGTACCTCGACTGCCGCCGGCCCGGGGGCGAGGCGATGAAGGTCGCGGCCGCGTTCACCCAGGGTGACAGCGACTACCTCTTCGTGGGCCGCAACGGCGTCTTCTATGACCGCCGCGGGCTGGACTGGGACGCGACGATTGTCCGGATCTCGTCCAGCCCGATCAGCGTCCGGCAGGCGTTCTTCACGCCCTACAAGAAGGTGGCGTCGTTCGTCCAGGAGCAGTTCGCGAAGTTCGCCGCATCCAAGGACAAGGCGATGGAGACAAGGCTTGAGGCGCCGCTCGGCGCCGCGGTCCCGGCCGCGCCGAGCGCCCCGGCGACGTCCTTCGACATCGCCAGGTTCGCGGGCATCTTCGCCGCCATAGGCCTCGCGTTCGGCGCCATCGGCGGGGCGATCGCGAGCGTCGTCACCGGGCTCCTGAAGCTGCCCCCATGGGAGATCCCCGTCGCGGTCGCTGCGGCGCTCCTGCTCGTGTCGGGACCGTCGATGTTCATCGCGGCGTTGAAGCTTCGCCAGCGCAACCTCGGGCCCCTCCTTGAGGGCACGGGCTGGGCCGTGAACGGCCGGGTGAAGATCAACATGCCGCTCGGAGCCGCCCTGACGGACCGGGGCGTGCTTCCGCCCAACTCGGCGCGCGCGGCGCCCGACCCCTACGAGGACCAGGCCGCGAACAACCGGCGCGGAGCCGCCATCGGCTTTCTCGTAGCGGCCGCCGCGTGGCTCGCCTTCGCCAGGATCTTCCACACCTGGCCGTTCTGACCGCCGGGCGTCAGCGGAACTCCATCCATTCGGGCGACGAGTACTGCCCGACAAGCCCGTCAAACTCGGCCTCGTCGAACTCCGGCCACGGCGTGGCCGCGGCCTCGGCGTCCAGGACCCCCGCCAGGCGCTGCGCGAAGTCGCCTCCGAACGTCTGCCAATCGACGGCGACACCTCCCGCGGCGGGCCTCCAGACGGAACCCTGGAAAAGAAGGCCCCGCCTGTTCCTCTTCTGCGCGCCGCCGGCAACCTTGGCTCCCGACCCCGAATGGATGACGTCGAAGACCTCGGCCCGCTCGAAGCAGACCCCCGCCGGCCCGCCGGGCTCGCCGGCAGCGGCGGCCCCGGGGAAGGCCTTCAGCGACACGGCCGCCCCGGCGGCGGCGAGGGAGGCCGCCAGCGCCTCGTGGATGGCCCTGTAGCTCCGCGTGGCCGGCGCCTCCTCGAACGGGTGCCCGCGCGGGATCACGAGGCAGTAGGTCCAGTCGTCGCGGTGATCCACGACCCCGCCGCCGGTCGGGCGCCTGCAGAGGTCGAACGTGCCGCCGGGGGGAAGCTGGCCCCTGACAAACGAGATCTTCTGGCTGTACCCGAACGTGAAGGAGGGCGACCTCCAGCCGTAGTGCCTGAAGCGGGCGACGGCGTCCGTAGGGTAGCGCTGGAGCATCATGAAATCGGCGGCCATGTTCTCCGCGGCGCCCCCGTCGCGAACGGGCAGGACCTCCAGCCTCATGGCGAGCGCACGAGCCAGTCGGAGCGCCAGCGCGTTCCGTCGCGGGCGAGGGCGAGGACGCCCGCCTTCGGGAAGGGGTAGAAGATCCCCGAGCGCTCCGGGCCGTGGACCATGAGCGAGGCCAGCACGCCGAGGTGGGGCTCATGTCCGACGACCGCGACGTCGGTCGCGGACCGCTCGAGGACGGCGGCGATCCCCGACGGGTCGTCGTCGGGGCTTATGCCCTGGACGAGCACCAGCCTCGCCCCGAGGTTGAGCCCTCGGTCCAGCAGCTCCGCCGTCTCCCGGGACCTCGCGAGCGGGCTGTGCCAGAGCTCGGCCGGCCTGAATTTCGGGTCCCTCGCCAGGACGGAGCACACCCGTCTGACCTGGTCGCGGCCCTTCGGGCTGAGCGGCCGGACGGGGTCCACCTCGTCGGAGACCGCGTCGGCGTGCCGCATGAGGTAAATCATCAGGTTCCTAACGTCCAACCGCTCAGGGGGCGAGCCGCTCGATCACCCACGAACCGTCCGCCTTGCGCCTGTACCGGAGACGGTCGTGAAGGCGGCTGCGCCGCCCCTGCCAGAATTCGACCGATTCGGGCGAAATCCTGAATCCGCCCCAGGTCGGCGGGAGCGGCGCCTCGACGCCCGAATACTTCCTCTCGACGACCTTCATCGCGGCCTCGAGCTCCTCGCGCCCCGAGATGATCGAGCTCTGCGCGGAGGCCCAGGCCGCCAGCTGGCTCGCGCGGGGCCGGCTGTGGAAATAGGCCTCGCTCTCCTCGCGGGATATCGCGGCGACCGACCCCTCGACGATCACCTGGCGCTCGAGGGCGAACCACGGGAAAATATAGGCGGCGTGCGGATTCGCCTCCAGCTCGCGGCCCTTCCTGCTGTGGTAGTTCGTGTAGAAGACGAAGCCGCGGCCGTCGATTCCCTTGAGGAGCACGGTCCGCGCCGAGGGTCGGCCGTCCTTCGTGGCCGTGGCGAGCACGGCCGCGTTCGGCTCGTGGATCTTCGCGGCCTCCGCCTCCTGGAACCATTTCTCAAACTGACGGAACGGGTCCCGGGCCGCGTCCTTCTCGGAAAAGCCGGCGAGCGAGTATTCCGTCCTTAGGTCGGCCAGCGTCATTTCCGGGACCCTGTCCCCGCGGCCTTACCCTGTCAAAGCCATCTGGGGCCGGGCGCCGCTCAGCGGGTGAGCGCCGAGACGATCGAGGCGTGCGAGGGAAACTCGCGCAGAAGGTCCTGCCTTCGGCCGAGCTCGAACTCCGCCTCGTCCCAGCCCGGGAAGACCGTGCAGCCGAACAGCGTCCATCCCCGCCCGCCGCCCCCGTCCGGGTGGACCCGGGCGCCCTGCCACATTCCCGCGGGGACGATCGCGTGGGGAACGTGCGCGCGCGCGACGTCGGGGCCGAGCGCCAACGCGACGCGGGAGCCCGCAACCGGGTCCAGCATCGTCAGCTCGGCCGGGTCGCCCGCGTGGAAATGCCAGATCTCGTCCATCCCCAGGCGGTGCAGGGCGGAAAAATCATCCCGGGTGATGAGAAAAAGGATCGCGGAGGCGACGAGCCGGCCCCCGGCCATCCTCTCCGGGCTGTTCCACACCCGGGCATAAAAGCCGCCCTCCTTCTCCAGCGGGACGAGCCGGAACCTCGAAATCAGATGGCCGGCTTCGGCGTTCATGGGCAGTGAGATAGACAGGGGGACGGGGAATTGCACGTCATTCCGGGCTTCCCGTTCCCGGGGCTTTCGCGATGCTCCCAGAATGGACCGGCTCAACTCCTTCATCGAACGCAGCACGCCCGTACTTCTGGGCCGCCTCAAGCGCCTCGTCGGATTCCCCACGATCAACCCGCCGGGGGCGGACTACGACGCGGTGACCGGTTACCTGACGCGGGAGCTGGCCCGGGTCGGACTCCGCTCGAGGCGCCTGCCGATCCCGGACAAGCTCCTGCGGAGCAGCCTGCCGCCCGCGCAGCACGGCTACCCGCGCTACAACGTCCTCGCCAAGCTCACGGCCCCGGGAGCGCGAAAGACCATCCATTTCAACGCCCACTACGACGTGGTCCCGGTCTCGGGGACGTGGCGGCACGGCAATCCGTTCAGCGGCGCGGTCGAGAAGGGCGTGATCTACGGCCGCGGGACCGCCGACATGAAGGGCTCGATGGCGAGCCTGCTCACCGCCCTCGACGCGATCCGGCAGACGCGCGCGCGCCCCCTCATGAATGTCGAGGTCTCCTTCACCGCCGACGAGGAGACGGACTCGTTCCTCGGGGCGCGGTGGGTGGTTGACGAGGCTCCGGTCAGCCCCGACTACGCGATCGTCATGGAGGGCGCGGAGGGCGACGAGGTGTGCTGCGGCCACAACGGGACGCTCTGGCTGGAGGTCGCCGTCCACGGCGTCGCCGCGCACGGCTCGAGGCCGCAGGACGGGGTCAACGCCTTCGAGAAGATGGCGGCGCTCGTCCTCGAGCTGGAGGCCTACAAGAAGCGCATCGCGCGCACGACCTTCGTGACGCCCGAGGGAAAGACGATGCGCCCGACCATCAACGTGGGGGGCGTCTTCTCCTGCGGAGAGGGCGCGAAGATCAACACGGTCCCCGCGCAGGCCTCCTTCTCGATCGACCGCCGCGTGCTCGCGATCGAGAACCACGCGGCGGCCGAGCGCGACCTGCGGGCCTACCTTGCGGCGGCCGCGCGGCGCATACCCGGGTGCAAGATCACGGTCTCGAAGGTCTCCGAGAACTTCTCGTGCTTCACGAAGCCGACCCACCCGTTCTTCAAGGCGATGGCCGCGAGCGTGAGGCGGGTTCGGGGGCGGCCGACGGTCTTCAACGTGTCGACGGGCTTCAACGACATCCACTACTTCGCCCAGCACCTGAAGATACCGACGCTTGGGTACGGCCCGGGCGGCGATGACATCCACGCGGTCGACGAGAAGGCTCGGATCAGCGACCTGGTCGCGAGCGCGAAGATCTACGCCAACCTCCTGACGACGTTCGCGGGCTGACGCCGCTCAGGGCCCGGCGAATCCGCGGCGCACGATGTGCACCGCGATCGCGGCGAGGAGGAGCGCGATAATCTTCGACACGGCCCTGAGGCCGGTCTGGCCGACCATGCGCTCGAGGCGCTCGCTCTGCGCGAAGGCGACGGCGACGAGGCCCAGGTTTGCCGCGAGCGCGACCAGCGTCATGGGGAGGCCGGAGGACTGCGACAGCACAAGGAGGGTCGTGATCGTCGCCGGGCCGGCGATGAGCGGCATGCCGAGCGGGACGACGCCGAAGTCGTCCGGGAGGCTCCTCTTCTCGCCCGACGGCGTCTGGATCAGCTCGCGCGACGCCAGGATGAACAGGATCAGGCCGCCGGCGATCTGGAAGTCGCCCTCGCCGATGCCGATCGCGATGAACATGCTCCGTCCGAGGAGCAGGAACAGCAGGGCGACGATGCCCCCCGTCCAGGTCGCCTGGTTGGCGATCTTCCTGCGCTTGTAGACCGGCACGTCCCTCCCGAGCGCGAGGAAGATCGCCGCCAGACCGATGGGGTCGATGGTGACAAAGAGGGGTATGAAGCACTCGACGAATTTCCGGCCGATATCCATTCCCCTTCAGCGTGCTGGGGCGTCCCGCAAAGGCAATCCGCCTTGCGACGGCGGGAGGGCCGGCGTTCAGTGGCGTCCCCTTGGAACGCGCACCCATCGACCTGTACGGCCTCACGAGGCCCGAGCTGCTGGCGCTCGTGCAATCCTGGGGTTTCAGCCCGGTGCACGCCGCCCGGCTCTGGAAATACCTCTACATCGGTCTGGCAGGGACGCTGGAGCGGATGCCCGAGCTCCCGCGGCTCGTGCGCGAGCGCCTCGCGGCCGAGGCGGCGGTCGGAGCGCTCCCGGTGGAGGTCGAGACCGAGTCAACCGACGGCTTCACCCGGAAGTACCTCCTCGGGCTCACGGGCGGCGGCAGCATCGAGGCCGTCCTCATGCGGTACACGGGCCGCGCGACGGCGTGCGTCAGCAGCCAGGCCGGCTGCGCGATGGGGTGCGTGTTCTGCGCCACCGGTCAGATGGGGTTCCGCCGGCAGCTCACGGCGGCCGAGATCGTGGCGCAGGCGGTCCACATCTGCCGGGCGCTCGGCGCGGCGTCCGGCCCGGGGCGCCTGCGCAACGTCGTCTTCATGGGCATGGGCGAGCCGCTCCTGAACTACGAGGCGGTCATGAGGGCCGTCGGCATCCTGCTCGACCCCAGCGGGCTCGGGCTGAGCTCCGAGCACGTCACGATCAGCACGGTCGGCGTCGTGCCCGGGATCCGGCGCATGGCGGACGAGGCGAGTCCGGTGCGCCTCGCGGTCTCGCTCCACGCGGCGATGCAGGACGAGCGCCTCGCCCTCGTCCCGGCCGCGCGAAAATGGCCGCTGGACGAGCTGATCGACGCCTGCAGGCACTATTGCTCGGCACTCGGGCGGCGCATCCTCTTCGAGCAGGCGCTCATCGACGGGAGGAACGACTCGCCGGCCCAGGCCCACGCGCTCGGACGGCTTATCGGCGGCCTGAGGGCGCAGGTGAACCTGATCCCGCTCAACCCGACGTCCGGGTACGGCGGGGCGCCCTCGCGAAGCGACGCCGCAAGGCGGTTCCAGAGGATCCTCGCCGACGACTATGGGCTGCCGAGCACCGTGCGCCAGCGGCGCGGCATCGACATAGCCGCGGGTTGCGGGCAGCTCGCGGCGCCCGCATGAGCCCCGCTCATTCGTAGCGCGCCGCCCTGCCGAGGTAGTTGAGCATCCAGATCTCCTTCCAGACGCGGTACCTGCCCTCATTCGATATCTTGCCGTGGTCCTCCCGCTCGCCGCGGGGGTTGAGGAAGCCAAGCTCGGTGTTGACGCGGTCGAGCTCGCGCTGCGCGTCGTTCAGGTCGGCCAGCGGCTCGACCGCGAACGGCACGAGCCCGCGGCCCATTGCGGCTATCCTCTTCCGGTGGAGGGCTATCAGCTTGGGCAGCGACCGGCAGCAGGGCCGCCTGTCGACGAACCAGTCCTCCGGATAGAAGCCGCCGAAGGGGACATAGAGGTTGTCGGTCACGTACCTGGAGCCGTCCAGGGCCATCGAGGTGAGCGAGAAGCAGACGTCGATGGCGCCGTTGTTCTGCGGCAGGAAGGTCACCTCGACTCGCAGGAGCGAAGCCTCGTCGTGGTAGACCGAGACCCGCATGTAGATGTCCCCGCCCACCTCGGCCTTCAGCGCCTGGACCTGGCGGAATCCTTGGGAGCGCAGCCATTCGCGGATCTTCAGGAACCTCGGCTGGACCGGCCATTCCTCGCCGCTGTTGTTGAGCACGTAGCGCGGGAAAAGCGGGAACGGGCTCACGCTGAGCGCCGCGATCCGGAGCCAGTTGTAGAGCGTCTCGACGAGGAACCAGATGAGGAAGCCGGCGATGGCAATCACCCACATCGGCCGGTCGATGAGATCGAAATCGCGGCAGAGCCACGCCCAGACGACGGGGAAGATGATCCACCGCAGCCAGCGGTCGGCAATCGCGACCACGGGGGAGCCGAGGCGCTGGTTAATGTGCACCAGCACGAACGAAAAGACGATCGCGCCGACGATGAGGTATCTGAGCTCCGTGGGCATGTTCTGCGGAATCTACACGTTGGACAATGTCCGGGCGTTTTTCGAGCGATAAGAGCGCCTGAAAGCCCTGTGCTCCATGGCTCTCGGTGCAATCCTGCGGCGGGTCTGGCACGTCGAATGCTGGAGGTGACCTGCTAACTACACCTATGCACTACACCTATCGTATTGGGCTTGCCGCCGGCCTGTCGCTGGCGGCGTTGGCGCCTTTGAGCTTCGCTCAAACGCCCGCTCCGGCAACCACCACAACCACAACGACCACCACGACGGCGACCCCGACGACGGACCAGACGACCGCCCCGGCGAGCGGGGAGGCTGCCGTCCAGATGGAGAAGTTCAACGTGAACGACGTGCCGATCGAGCAGCAGATCCTGCCGACCGCGCGCCCGTTCACCTCGGTGTTCGGCACCGAGGACAACATCCTGGATGTGCCCAGGAACGTGACGATCATCTCCCGGGCCCAGATGGACGCGATCGACATCCAGGACACGACGCAGTTCAGCAAGCTCACGTCGAGCTCCTACACGGATTCTAACTTCGGCTCGCCGTCCAATCCCAGCATCCGCGGCCAGTCCTCGGATGTGTTCATGAACGGGATGCGCCAGAGGATCGGCGAGAGCGGCGACGGCATGCCGATCGACTTCAACATCGTCGAGTCGATCAACATCATCCCGGGTCCCGCGACGGCGGTGCAGGGCGCCTCGGCCTATGTCGGCGGCTTTGTCGACATGATCTCGAAGCAGCCCTTCTTCGACGCGACCAAGGGCGACATCGCCTACACGATCGGATCCTACGGCACGAACCGCTGGACGCTGGACATCGGCGGGCCCATCAGCCCCACGCTCGCGTACCGCTTCAGCTACTCGGGCGAGGACAGCCAGGGCTGGTACTTCGACTGGCTCAAGGAGACGACCTCGATCTACGGCGCCATCACCTGGCGCCCGACCAAGAGCTACGAGGTGTTCGTGATGTCGAAGGCGTTCTGGGCCGACTACCGCGAGAACTTCGGCATCAACCGCCCGACCCAGCAGCTGATCTCGAACGGCCTCTATGTCCCCGGAACCAACGTCAACAACGGGACGATGGCGGGCCCGGGCAACCTTGAGAACGCGATCAACGTGACGGGAGGCGACACGATCGACTACGGCACGCCGGTCCCGGTCGACTACCACGAGACCGCCCAGGGCCCCGCCAGCCACGCCCACGGCATGGAGTACAACACGCAGGTGATCCAGACGCTCACCCTCTCGACCGACGCGAAGATCGTGAACAACACGATGTTCAGCTACACCAAGCGCGACACGTTCAACTCCGACGGGTACAGCGAGATCATCGATCCCTCGTGGTTCATCGACAACCGCACTGAGTTCATCCTGACGAAGTCCTTCGTGACGCTCAACACCGGACTTGAGGAAAAGTACCAGAGCACGCGGGCCTACGACGACTTCTTCTTCGAGCCCGTGAACGTGTGGGATCTCTCCAACGCGAAGCTGCGCCCGGACATCAACACCTACCTCGCCGCGGTCGGCGGGGGCGGGTTCCTCGGGATGCGGGTGCCGGGCTTCGAGGATCGCTTCGCGACCCCCGCGCTGGGCACGTTCGGGCCCGGTTCCGGCAACGGAGGCGGCCTCTACTTCAACCTGAACAACGACACCAACGACTCGGACGCCGAGGTGGTCTCGCCTTACATCCAGGCGACGTGGAAGCTCACCGACAGCTGGAATCTGGTGACCGGCGGCCGCGTGGACGTCATGCACGTCCAGACAAGGGATCCGTTCAATCCCGCCTCCGCCTCGATCGAGGTCGGCGAGCCAAACGCGAACATCAGCCTCGTGGACAAGATCACCCAGACCGTGTCCGCCTACCTGACCTACAACTACAGCCAGAACTACACGGGCGACCTCGCGGACGGCGGCGGCTTCGGGATCTATGCGGACGCCAATGGCAACCCGACCATTCCCCGCTCCCTCTTCTCGGAGCAGAGCCAGCTGGTCGAGCTCGGAGCAAAGTTCCAGCTCATGAATGACAAGCTCTTCATCAGCAACGACATCTTCGAGCAGACGAGGCAGAGCAAGCCGCAGGGCTCACCGGTCATCCAGTACACGTTCTACGGGTATGAGGTCTCCCTCAACTACCAGCCGAACAAGCAGTTCTTCGCGACGCTCGGCTACTCGTGGATCAACGGCAGCTCGCCGGTCACCGCGTCGACGTTCCCCTTCCAGGGGTATGACGGCAACCAGGTGCCCGGCGGTCCCCCGGTGCCCCTGGACGAGGGCGGCACCACGCCGCAGCAGTCGACGGGCCGCCTGCGCGCCCCGGGCCAGCCCTTGGACACGTTCAACGCGCTCGCCTCGTACACGTTCCCCTGCGGGATCGGCGTCGAGTCGAACATCCTCGTGACGAGCCCCATGAACAACGACTACCAGGGTTACCTTGTCATCCCGACCCAGTACTCGCTGGACGCGGAGGTGTTCTACAAGTGGAAGCACTACGAGGTGCGCCTCTCGGGCACGAACATCACGAACCAGCACAACTGGGAGCCCTCGGTCGCGACCTACGCCCTCGAGGGCATCGTCCCGCTGCCGGGCGCGGAGGTGTTCGCGACGATCAAGTACAAGTTCTGAGCGAGTCCTGATTAGCCAAGAGGCCGCCCGGTTCACGCCGGGCGGCCTTTTTTTTTGGCCCTCTTGCGTTTGCAAACCAGCGCCCTCCCGTCGACAATCAAGCGCTATGAAAAGAATCCTTGCCGCCTTGGCCTCCCTCTCCCTGGCCGCGTTCGCGTGCGCGGCCACGCCCCAGATCGTCGACATTTCCCAGCCCGACCTCGCTGCCGCCGTCGCGAGCAAGTCGGCCGTGATCCTCGACGTCAACGGGACCGACTCCTACAAGGCCGGCCACATCCCCGGCGCCATCGACTTTGCCGCCCACAGGCAGGATATCGCCAAGCTTCTGCCGGCGGACAAGAACACCCTGATCGTGGCGTACTGCCGCGACATCCATTGCACGGCCTACAGGCAGGCCGCGTATGCCGCGCTCGACCTGGGCTACACCAACGTGAGGCATTTTCCCCTCGGAATCCAGGGCTGGAAGGACTCCGGCGCCCCGACGGAAAAGGGCGGCGACTGAGTCCGGGAGGCTGTCAGGGGCCTGGCCGCCAGCCGGGCATCACGAGGCAGTAGGCGTCATAGCGCATCTCGCTCCATCCCAGCCTCGGCAGCGCGCATCCCGGGAAGAGCGGGATGGCCACCGGCGTGAATCTCACCCTCACGCGGATTGAGGTCCGCCCGGCCGTGAGGCCGCGCGGGATGAGGAACTCGTCGTCCCTGAACCTCCTGTTGGACGTCTGGACGACGTGCTGCGCCGCCCCAAGCTCGTCCTTCGGGTTCGAGTACACGCACGTGTTCGACCCGGCGAGGTACCAGATCCCGGCCGGGCTCCAGCCCCTCCCGTCACCCGCGGCCACGGAGACCTCGGCCCGCTGGTTCGGCAGGCTGTAGTCCAGCTTGCGCCGCAGGAGGACGCCAAGGTTGCCGGGGACGAGCCTCAGCGTGAACTCCGACGCGCCGGTCGTCTCGCGGCCCACGTCGGTCTCCGCGGGAAAGACCTCCTCGGACCCCGGCCCGGCCACGTGGTCCACCCCCAGCTCGTAACGCGAGGTGATGGCGCGCGGCTCCGAGGCCTGGGGCGACGCGTACCCGTGGGCGCGCTCGTCGCCGGGGTCGCCGACCTTGAGGCTGTCGGTCCTGACGAGCGAGGGGCTGGGGATCCCGTACCAATACGTCACGGACTGGTAGTGCTCCGCCGAGTCGTCCGTGCCGCCGTGCTCCAGGCAGATCAGCGCGTTCCGGCCGAACGGCATCATGTCGGCAAGAAGGAAACGGTACGCCGACTCGATCATGTCCTCGGGGCTCCTGGCCGACGCGACGTCGCGCGCCCCGACCGGGTGGCCCGCGAAGGGGAGCGTCATGTTCCGGCCTCCCCAGTAATCGCCCCCGCCCCCCCATTCCTCGGTCCCCGTTCCCTGGCCCTGCGGGCTCCGGCTGTCGTCGAAGAAGAACCTGGGGTCCCCCTCCAGCGTCCCCAGGTTCGCGCGGTCGGAGAAGATGAACGACGTGCCCACGAAGCTGCCCGACCAGTCACCGCCGCCCTCGGCGCGCCGGGTGTCCAGGAGGACGAGGTCGCGCCCGCGCGCGGGCGCGCCGTGGTCCCTATAGCTCGCGTGGAAGTAGCCCACGCGGTTCGGGGCCTCTCGCAGGGGCTGCAGGCGCACGCTCCAGCGGATGTCGCCGACGGCGGCGGCGCCGTTGCCGGCGAGCTCGATCCGCGCCGAGCGGAAGAACGGCATCGGGAAGTAGCACGCGAGGCTCACGCGGGCGGCGTCGTAGCGGACGCTCACCGGGAACGCCCTCACGAGGTACTGCCGGCCGTCCCGGTTGTAGAGCGTGCCGGCGCCGAAGAAGAGCGCCACCGGCGCGTCGATCGACGGGTCGGCGCGCCCGTCCCAGGTCGCGCGCAGGCGCATTCGTCCGAAGTCGACGGCGCT
>Ga0181537_10001895_pt1 | contig 18844 bp, 14 predicted proteins | sample PEATcosm2014_Bin_39_FD_119765 | JGI IMG/M metagenome (GOLD analysis project Ga0181537, IMG submission 119765) | Peatland microbial communities from MTU Mesocosm Facility, Houghton, MI, USA - PEATcosm2014_Bin23_10_metaG | ecosystem: Environmental > Terrestrial > Soil > Wetlands > Peat | place... | reverse complement strand
GCCTAGGCTAGAATGAAGCCGAGCCGGGATGGCGAAATTGGCAGACGCAGCGGACTTAAAATCCGCAGGTCCGAAAGGACTGTGGGGGTTCGATTCCCCCTCCCGGCACCAGATGCCCGGTAACAGAGCGTCAGTTAGGAAGAACTGCGCGACCAGTCAGGCGGAACCCGAGCACAGAAAAAGGGTGGCATGTGCGACCTGACGCACATGCCACCGGTTTTTCGATTCAACTCGTTTCGGTCTGCTTATGCTCCCGCCGCGGCGGCTTTGACCATAGGCTGGGGGCGCTGGGTTTCTGGGATCCCGCTGAAGTAGACCCGGTAGGAACGGTGGATTCCGTACATGACTGGGAATACGGCCAGGGCCAGCCCCCAGCCCAGGTGCGAACTGGCGGCCTGGACCATGGTGGTGACTCCCGCGCTGACTACGTAGTACGGGAACGAGAGGTGCGCCAGGCTCCACCAGATTTGTCCTGCCGCCTTGCCCTCGCTAACCGCGACGATGAAGGCGACCGGAGCCGTCTGCCCCACAAAGAGAGTAGCAGTGGCCAGCGCGAGACCTAAGGCGCTGGAGCTCCAGTGCATGCCCTGCCAGGCGGCATGGAAGGTGAGAGCCGCAAGACAGCTGGCGAAGGCCATCATGCTGATGTTGAACGCCATCTGTTGCGGGTTGAACTTCGCATTCTTGCGCGGCCAGCATTGCACCGCGGTTGAGATGCAGGTAATCACGACGGCTTCAGCAGCGCTCAGGCTGACGACCGCGGTGAGCAGGAACGGCAGGTTGACCGACATGTTGCCGTTAATTCCCGGCAGCTTGACTTTCATCCGCGAAGTCACGGCCGCCAGCGCCAGGACCGCAAGAGCGAAGTAGGTGTGCAGCCCGTGGCTCACGAACGCTGCATATCCTACGGTGATCGCTGCGGCCAGCATCATGGTTGCGATGAAGGTTTTGATTTGCCGTGTGTTGTTCATGATCTCGTCTCCTCTCTTTTTAAATTCACACGGCCACTACTGTTCGTCGTCTCCAGCGTCAGAGAAGGCTGCGTCGGCACTTGAGACCGATGCACCCCAGACGACGCTGGTGGCTTCGGGGCCTGTACCGGTAGCTGAACCCCAAACCACGCTGAAAGCGCTGAGGCTCTCAGTGTTCCAGGGCAGAGAAGCGCCCCAGACCACGGAGGAACCGCTGACTGTGGAACTGCCCCAGACCACCGAGGCGCCCCAGACGACCGAGGATCCCCAGACCACTGAATTCGAGCCGACAGTCGAATTTCCGTAGACCAGCGAAACTGTGCCGTTCTGAGGATTGAAGACGATGCTCGGCGAAAGCGCCGATCCCACCGCAGCCGGCGCCAGAGCCGTGCTGGTGGTAGCGGCTTGCACGTTCATGAGTCCTGAGCCTTCCGCCAACATGTCATAGAAAGAAGTGAAGGTCTTTGACAGGTGGGGGACGAAGGCCGAGGACGAGAACCAGCCGACGGAACCCAGCTTGGTTGTCGTCAGCATGAGCCGGGCCTTCAATTGATCCGGAGTCAGCGTGCTTTGTTCCTGCAGCAGCAAAGCGGCCGCGCCGACGACTGCGGGAGTCGCCATGCTGGTGCCGCTCAAGGTGAAGTAGTCGTTGTTGCCGTCGGTGCCAGTGACCAGTTCGGCCGGATACTCGCCCTCGAGTGTGGCTCCCACAGCGGACAGTGAAACGACGTCGTTGCCCGGCGCTACCAGGTCAGGCTTCACGATGTGATCGTAGGTGGTTGGTCCCTTGGAGCTAAAGCTGGCCAAGGTCTGCGCCGACGCGGAGGTTGAACCGTTGCTCTTCGTCGCGCCTACTGTCAGCACATAAGGATCGTTGCCCGGGGCGGTGACGGTTCCGTAGCCGTCGCTGCCGGCCACGCTCAGACGGCCATAGTTGCCGGCCGCCACCACTACCATGATGCCGCTCTTCCAGGCCGATTCGACCGCCTGGCAAAGAGGATCCTGAGTGTAGCTGACGTAGATACCGCGGCCCAGAGACAGGTTGATGATGCGGATGTTGTATGTGCTCTGCAGAGCCACGGCTTCCTGAATGGCGGCGATTACGGTGCTGTCGGTGCCCGAACCGTTTTCGTCGAGAGCACGAAGATCGACCAGAGTCGCTGCGGGGGCTACGCCCGCATACTGTCCACCGGAAAGGGAGCCGTTGCCGGCGATGATGCCGGCGACGTGGGTGCCGTGACCGTAAAGGTCGTACTGGGCTCCGCTGGAGTTGGTGGTGGGTGTCCCTGTGAAATCCTGGTGATAGACGACGCGCGAATTTCCATTCGCATCCTGCAGGTCGGGATGGTTGTCGTTAATGCCGCTATCAATCACGGCGATGGTTACGCCCGCTCCGGTGTAGCCGGCGCTCCATGCGGCCGGAACGCCCGTGGCGTCGTTGGTCAAATCGTCTAATTCTTTCATCGGGTGATCGATGGTGACCGAGACGATTTCAGGGTCGGATTCCAGTAAGGGCAGCGCGCTGACCGGGATGGTGAACGCCGCGCCTTTGATCATGTGCAGCTTGGCGTGCAACAGGCCGCCACGCTTCTGCATGGTGGCGTAGTGTGCCGCCGTGGGCGCCTGCTTGTATTGCACGATGACCCTTACGGTCTGGCCCTTGGTGCTGCCCTGATGGGCTTGCGCCAGAAATCCCGAGAGTTCGGGAGCGATTCGCCCGGAGAAGCGCCCGTTCCATCCGCCCGCCAAGGGATTGGTCGAGGACTGGCCGAACGCCATTCCGGTTGCCAGCAAGAGAGCGAGGCCCAGGCGTTTACCCCAGGCGGCGCTGTGGCGCTGGCCGCGGAATTTTTGTCTCGGTGAATTCTTTGTGTTCTGCATAAAGTCTCACCCTGCTTTCCTGATTAGGGGAAAAAATTCGAGCTTCGTACCCAGTGCCTCTGTTGCACGGGCGAGGCCAATCCGGGTGATGTAAGTGATTGATTCTGTTGGAGATTTTCGATTGGTGCGCGGGGTGGCGTGGGCCACTCTGTCCCCGTTGAGGGGCGTGGGACAGTTTGTCCCAGCTTTGGCGGGTTCGCTTTCGGCCTGTCTCGCTCGCGAAATCTGCGTGTCTTACAAACTGTTTTCTTGCTACTCTCATTGCGCCGCCCCGGACTACAAAGGGGACGTTTTGCACCTGCTCGAGTGAGAGCAATGTTCCATGTTCTTCCCCGCTATGGAGGTCTATGTCCGCCCCGATACGCGGTGCTTTCCTCGGCAGTCTTTTCGTTCTCGCCGGGTCTTTTTTCCTGGCTGCAAGCGACGACTCCGCTCCCAAACCCAACTCCGATCCGACTTACCAGCAACTCCCCAATCTCACGCTAAGCACGGAGTCAACCAGCGTTAATAATGTCAGGTTGAAGCGCGATGCCGGAACATTCCACTTTCGCTCGGGAACGCTGTGCTTCGTGACTCCGGTGAACGGCAGAGTCACAGGTGCGATATTCGCGGGCGATGGCAACTTTGTACTGGATGCGCCGGACTTTACCGAACGCGCGAGTTTGAAGCTCCTGACAAAGGAAGACGGATTCAGCGAAGACTTCAGCCAGGCGGTGTTTCGTTTTACCGATTCAACTTACGACGAGATAAGAAAGGCCGGAGGTACGGCGAGGGGTGGCTGCGATGCGGGGCTACTAAAGGACGCGCAAAGCACGACGCGCCACAAACTCAAGGACAATATCGAGGCGCGAATTCTGGGGGATGTGCTGAGTCCACAGCCCGGCGGTTATTTCGTCGCCTTCATCCACGGAAAACGTTACAGCGATAAGGAACTGTTTGAGATTGATCCAAATCTTGGAACCGGTCAGGTCAATTTCCGAACCTACGAAGACAACAAATCGGGCCATTGGGTCTCGTTGAATCTTTCGGGTCGCAACATTTCGACAGGCCCTCTGATGAAAATTGAGCGTCAACAATTGGACGTGACCTTTGAGAAAAGCGGCACTCTGGAGGGAAAAGCAACTGCTGAGATTGTGTCGCAACGCAACGGACTACGCGTCGTTGCTTTGGACCTCTTTCCTTCTTTGCGCGTGCAAAGCGTCACCGTGGACGGGCAGCCAGTCTCTTTTGTCCAGGAAGGCAAGCTCGATGACGCCGGCTATGCGGTTATCCTGCCAAAAACTTTCTCTGCCGGGGACAAGTTTACGATTACGACAACTTATGCCGGTAAGGACGCGGTGGTGAATACGGGAGGCGGAAATTATTATCCCGTGGCAAGGGAAAACTGGTACCCCAACCAACCGGAGAGCTCCCATAGCAGCTTTACGCAGTACGACATGACGCTGCGTATCCCGAAGGGGATGAAGATGGCGGCCACGGGCGTGCTGGTTTCCGAAAGCATCGAGGAGGGCCACAACGTTACGGTTTGGAAGAGCGAAACGCCGGAGGCAGAAGCAGGCTTCAGCTTCGGTCGTTTCAAGGAGGAAGAAGCCAAGCTCACCAAGCCCGAGTATTTCATTCAGTCCTACGCCAACGAGGAGTCGCCGGACTGGGTGAAAGGCTTGCGGCACGAAGCACTAGACAATCTCGCCGAGGGTCCCCCGACTGCCACTCGCTTTCCCCAACCGCAAGAATCTCGTGGGACAATGAGCACGACCGGGCTCAACAAGAAAGCCCTGGCTGAGAGTCAATTAGCCGTGGAGCTTTATTCAGAGTATTTCGGCCCTTCAATTTTTAAGCACCTTCAAATTACGCAACAGACCGCGTGTGATTATGGTCAGTCCTGGCCGGAACTGGTATGGCTTCCGATGTGCTACTACTTTGACACTACGGTGCGCCACTCGCTGGGATTGGATGATGATCGCGGTTATTGGAGAGTAGTGACTGCCCATGAAGTGGCTCATCAATGGTGGGGACAAACTGTGGGTTTCGCCTCCGGCCGTGACCAGTGGATGAGCGAGGGATTTGCAGACATGTCGGCTTCTCTCTACATCAGCATGATCGAAAAGAATCAAAAGAAGTTTCTTCAGTTCTGGAATGATGAGCGCACAACCCTGCTGGAAAGGAACGCCCAGGGTTTTCGCGCCATCGACGCTGGCCCGGTCACCCTGGGCTATCGCGCGAGCAATTCGCGGACCGGAAGCGACATTGCGTGGACTTGATCTATCCCAAGGGCGCCTACATCCTGCATATGGTTCGGATGATGATGTGGAGTGCCAAGAACGGCGACCAGAATTTTCGCGATACGATGCATGATTTTGTGCAAACTTACTCCGGCAAGCCTGCCAGTACGGAAGACTTCAAGGCGATGGTTGAGAAGCACATGACGCCTGAGATGGATCTTGACGGCAACCGCCGCATGACTGGTTCTTCAATGAATATGTCTATGGAACGGCCCTGCCCTCCTACAGACTCGACTCGACGTTTGGCAAGGACGCGGGCGGCAACGTTGTCCTCAATCTGAAACTAACGCAGTCCGGAGTTGACGATAAGTTCAAGATGCTGGTTCCCATCTACCTGGAGTTGCCAGATGGGCGTCCTTCTATACTGGGCCGCGCACATCTGACGGGAAACACCTCCATCGAGCAGAGCGTTCCCCTGAAGGGATTCAAAGAGACCCCCAAGCGGGCGCTAATCAATTACAACTACGACGTGCTGGCTGCGGAGTGACCACGTGGAACTTAGGAGGGGTCTTTAGAGCGCGGCGGCTTTGCCTGCGGCCAGGCGCTGGGGTTGGGGCATTTTCGGCATCGCGGCCATGAGGCGCTGGGTGTATTCGTGTTGGGGGCGGGTCAGGACCTGCTCGGTGGTTCCGGTCTCGACGATCTCGCCCTGGTGCAGGATGGCGATGCGGTCGCAGATTCCGGCGACCGAGGCGAGATCGTGGGAGATGTAGAGAATCGCCATGCCGAAGCTGCGATTGAGTTCGCGGAACAGCGCCAGGATTTCAGACTGTGTAATGACGTCGAGGGCGCTGGTGGCTTCGTCGGCAATCAGCAGCGCGGGGCGGTGCATCACCGCCATGGCGATCAGCACGCGTTGGGCCTGGCCGACGCTCATCTGCGAGGGATGCTTCTGCAGAAATTCGTCGCTCGAGGGCAAGCTGACGCTTTCGAGTGCCGAGCGGATGGCGCGATCGTAGTCGGGAGCCGGTCCTGAGGCGTGGGCTCTCCATGCTTCTTTTAATTGAGTGCGGATTTTCAGAGCAGGGTTCAACGACGAAAGCGGACTCTGCAGTACGAGCGCAATTTTTCTGCCGCGCAGAGCGCGCAAGTCGCGCTCGCCAAGTTTCAGCAGATCGCTGCCGTCGAATTGGATTGCGCCGTCGGCGTGCGTTCGTTTGCGATCGAGGAGGCCGAGGATCGCCATGGCCAGCGTGCTCTTGCCTGATCCGCTTTGTCCGACGAGACCGAGCACTTCGCCGCGGCGGATTTCGAATTCCGCGTCGCGGAGGACGGGAGGCTTGTCTCCGTAGCGCACGGAAATGCGGGCGGACAGAAGGAGTTCGGGTTGAGCGCTGTGGTTCATGCTGTGTGCGGATGACTCTGTTGTTGGAGGGGAAGAAGTTCCTCTTTCGCCCCTCCGGGGCTTGATCATCTTTCGCGTTGTACCCACGGCTTACGCCGTGGGCTGTATTCTTACGCCGCTTCGCGGCTGAGTGCGATTCGGGCGTTTTTTTACTTTACCGAGAGCCGTTCCACGTTCCAGTAGGTCTGCGGCACCAGAATCACCGGACTTGCGCCGTGCACCGTCGCGGCCACTGCCGACAGCGCGTTGCGATTGACCAGATAAATAAAGGGAGCCTGCTCGACCGCGATTTGCTGCACGCGGTCGAAGCTTTCTTTGCGCTTTTTGGCGTCGGCGGAGGAAGCCTGCGCGCGCATCAAGGCGTCAATCTCGGCTTCCCACGCGGTTTCTGGGGCCTTCTCCGATGGATTCCACTGGTGATTTTCCGACGAACTCAGCCAGACGTTCATCTGCTCGCTGGGGTCGAGGCCAACGTTGGTAAGTCCCAGCAGGATGGCTTCGTAGTCGAAAGTTTGCGTCATGCGTTCGATCAGGGAAGGGAAGTCGAGCGTGACTACGTTCACCTGAATGCCGATCTTCAGCAGGTCTTCCTGAATCATCGTCGCCATGCGCTCGCGATACTTGTTGCCGGCGTTGGTGATGATGGAGAAGACCACCGCATTTCCGTCCTTGTCTTTCAGCGTCCCGTTTTCCAGGCGGAAGCCTTCGGCTTGCAGGGCTTTTAGCGCCGAGTCGGGCGAGTAGGTCTCCGGTTTCAGGGCGGCGTTGAACCAGAACTTGTTGGCAGGGGATACGGGGCCGACGGCGGCCTGGGCGTGTCCGCGAAAGACGACGCGGGCGAGATCGTCGCGATTGATGGCCTGGGCGATCGCGCGGCGGAAGTTCGCCGAGCGGAACCAGTTCTTCTTGTAACCGGGCAGCGGAGACTTGGCGACTTCATTGAACCACATTTGTTCGCTGTCGAGCGAAGGGCCGGCGTCATGCACCAGTTGCGGAGATGTTGCCGCCAGTTTGTCGAAGTATTCGCTGTCGAGCGAGTTGATCAGATCGATTTCGCCGCGCTTGAAGCGCAGCATTTCGACGTCGCGATTGGGCTGAATGTCGAGCCGGATCGAGTCGAGGTAAGGAAGCTTGTGGCCCTGCGCGTCGGTCTTCCAGTAATTTGGATTGCGCTGCAGCAGCACCGTTGCGCCGGGCTTGTAGTCGGCGACCATGAACGGTCCAAGGACTGCCATTTCTTTCTTCGCGGAGTGGGCGGAAAGAATGGCAACCTGATCGAAGGCGCGGTCGAGGTCGGCTACCGGGGCGGGAAACGTAATCGAAATCTGAGTCGGGGAAATGATATGGGTTTCGACATTGCCCGGTCCGGAGCGGAACGCGTCTCCGGTGGGCGAATGCAGCGCGGGGTCCATCAGCTGCTGGACGGTGTAGGCCACGTCCTCGGCGGAGAACGGCGTGCCATCGGAGAACGAAATTCCGCTGCGCAGGGTGAATGCGATCTGCTTGCCGTCTTTTGATAGCTTCCACGACTGCGCCAGTTCGGGCTCCAGGACCTGGGTCTGGCGGTTCAGGCGCAGGAGGACGCCGCCGGTCAAATAGCGGATCGCTACTGAAGCGTCGTCTTCTACTTTGAGGGGATCGAACGTTTTCGGTTCGGAGCGCAGGCAGAAGCGCAACTCGCCCTGAGCCATGGCCGAGCCTGCAAGGATTCCCAGGCAGACGATCGAGAACACGATTGTTTTGCGGAACACTTTTTCCATTACTGCCAACCTTGTCTGGAGGTCCGTCATGCGGGAACCTCGTCTTGCTTTGAAAGCACCAGTTGAAACGACGTCACTACGAGCACGAGCAAAATCAGGGGCACGAACTTCCACGGCTCTTCGCCCACCGAAACCAGGCCTTCCAGTTCTTTCAGCAGACTTCCCCAGGAAGGCAGAGGTTCGGCCACGCCCAGCCCGAGAATTCCGAGATTTGCTTCGCTCAAGACGAAGGCCGGAATTGAAATCCAGAACTGCGCGTAGAGCACGGGCTTCAGGTTTGGCAGCACATGAATCCAGAACAGGCGTGCTCCGCGAATTCCGGATGCCCGCGCCTGGCGTACGAAATCCGACTCGCGCAACGAACCTGCGGATGAGCACAACACGCGCGCCGAGCTGGTCCAACCCAGAAGACCTAACATCAGAAACGTCACCAGCACTGACACCAGAGGCGTCACGTTCAAGGGCATCAGGGCGCGAACTGTGATCAGCAAGAACAGCCAGGGCAACGAGAGAAATAAATCGGTGACCGCCATCGCAGCCCGCGCCCAGGTTCCGCCGAGATATCCGGCGAGGCCGCCGACCAGTGCAGCCAGTAAGGTCGAAAGCAGCGCGGCGGCCGGAGCCAGGAGTAACGAAATGCGTGTGCCATATAAAACGCGAGCAAAGCGGTCGCGTCCGATTTCATCGGTGCCCAGCCAATGCTGGCGCGACGGAGCCGCGTCCGCGGCTTCGCGATATTGTTTGGCGTAGCCCGCCGGGGCCAGCCAGTTGGCGGCCAGCGACACGCCCACAACGAGCAGCAAAACCGCGCAGGCAAGGTTGCGCCAGAAATTGGTGCGCCAGAAGTTCACCAGTGATAGCCCTCATGCTTCGTGGCTTAGAAGCATGTATCCGATTACATCGGCCCCGGAGTTTGCCAGCAAGGTTACCAACGTCACCAGGACAGTCAGATTGGTCAGCAAGGGGAGATCGCGGGCGAGCGCTGCCTGCCATGCGAGTTGCCCGACGCCGGCGAGGCCGCAAAGGGCTTCCACGGGGATGGCCGCGCCCACGGCGAGGCTCACGGATACTCCGGCCAGCGCCAGAAACTGCGGTGCGGCGATAGGAACCACATGCCAGAAGAGGATTCGCACCTCGCTCAAACCCTTGGCCCGCGCGGTAATGATGTGGGGCAGTCCGTACGCCTTCGCCAGCAGATTGCGGGCATAGCGATAGACGCGTGGAAACACGATCAGGGCGATAGCCAGCGCTCCGGCCACATTCCACAGCACTGACAACAGAGCCAGCACGGCGGCGGGAATGCAGAGAAAAGTTCCACTGATCGCCGTGGTCAACGCATCGTAAGCCGACACCCGCAGCCACGCGGCGCTCAGGGCCAAGGCCATGGCGACGGCCCAGCTGAGCAGCAGGCCAATTCCCACCAGGCGGAGCGTGACCGGAGCCCGATCGCGCAGCAACGTGCTCACCGGTTGCCCGAGCGAAAGCGAGGTCCCCAGGTCGCCGTGAAGCGCACGTTGCAGGGAATGAAAATAGAAACGGAAGATGTTGTGCTGTTCCAGCCGGGCCTGGCGCAAGGCCTGCACGCTTTGGGAATTCAGATGAGGATCGAGCTGCGCTTCGTCCACGTCAAACCCGGGCGCGAGGCGCACCAGCGTGGCCGACAGCAACCCTCCGAGCAGAACCGTGGCGACGATGGCGAATCCATGCCGCGCAATTTTCCGCCACAGCATGGTCAGAAGGTCTCCTTTATTTCCCGGTGGCTCCGCGCGTCTTGACGACGGGCTCGCGGGTGACGGATTCGGCGTGATGGATCTGCTTCATGCAATACATTCTGCGATCGGCTTCTGCGAGGAGTCGTTCCACATCCGTGCCGTCGTCGGGGCAAAATGACATGCCGACGCTGAGCGTGATGATGTCCTGCCCGCAGACATGGCGGCCGGATTCGATCGCGGCCTGGTTCAAGCGTTCGGCCTTTTCCTTGGCGCCCGCGGGAGTGAGCCCGGGAGCGGTGATTACAAATTCGTCTCCGCCCATGCGGGCCACATAGTCATAACCGCGGCAGACGTCTTTGAGGCGGGAAGTAAATTCGCGCAGCAGTTTGTCGCCTTCGAGGTGGCCGAAGGAATCGTTGATTTGCTTGAAGCCGTCGATGTCGCAGACCAGCACCGCTAGCGAGGTTTTCATGCGGCGGCAGCGCGCCACTTCCTGCGCCAGATGCACGAACAACGAGCGCGCGTTGGGCAGGCCGGTCAGATAGTCGGTGGTGGCCGAGCTTTCGGCCTGCTGATATTTCAGCGCATTCTCGACTGACATGGCGACCTTCGAAGCAACGGCCAGCAGGATTCGTAAATGGTCGGGAGTGAAGGCATCGCGATTTGCCTGGTACATGGCGAGCACTCCGACCACGCCGTTCAGGCCTTCGAGCGGCACCACCAGAGCCGATTGCAGCGTGGTGTGCTTGCCGGGGTCGACCACATAGCCGGCTTCCACCTGAGGATTTCCGTTCACGATGGGCTTGCAGTTGGCCGCCACCCAGCCGCAGAGTCCCTCGCCGACTTTGATTTTCAGCGACGACAGCATGCGGAAATTTTCGCCACTCACCAGTTCCGGCAGCAGCCAGCCGTTGCGGTCCACGAACACGGCGATGGAATCGTAAGGAATCATGCGGCGCAGGCGCATTGAGAGCACGGACAGGGTTTCGCTCAAACTCAAAGACACGCCCAGATCCTGGCTGAGTTCGAACATGGTCTGCGCTTCCTGCCGGGCGGATGCGATCGAGGTGAGAAAGTCCGCGCTGTCAGTGGAACCGTGCGCGGTTTCCGAGCGTTCGAAGCCGGTTGCCGGGGCCAGCCCGCGCTCGACCCGAACCGCTTTGGAGAGCCCCTGGAGATTGGCGGTGTCTTCCGACATCTGCGCCATGCGCTCCAACTCGACGTAGCGGCGCTCCAGAATTTCGACCACCTGAGGATCGAACCACTTGCCGGCTTTATCTTTGACCTTCTCCATCGCCTCGCCCAACGGCAGTGCCGGGCGGTATTGGCGATGAGAAGCTAGAGCGTCGAGACAATCGACGGCGGCGAGAATGCGCGCTCCAATCGGAATCTGTTCGCCGCTCAATCCCTCGGGATATCCCGTGCCATCCCAGCGTTCGTGATGCGAGCGGACGATGGGCGCCACGGGATAAGGGAACGCCACGCGCTCGAGAATTTCCGCACCCACCAGGGGATGCACTTTCATTTTCTCGAACTCTTCCTTGGTGAGCTTGCCGGGCTTGTTGATGATTTGTTCCGGCACGGCCAGCTTGCCGATGTCGTGCAGCAGGGCGGCGGCGCGCAGCGCTTCGACCTCGCCCTCGTTCAGATTCAATTCTTGGGCCACGGCCACGGCATAGGTTCGTACGCGTTGCAGATGGGTATGCGTGGTATGGTCTTTGGCTTCGATGGCCAGCGCCAGGGCTTCGATGGTGCGCATGTTCAGCGACGCGATTTGTTCCACGTGCCGCTTCTCGACTTCGACGCGTTCTTTTTCAGCCTCCAGCCGGCCCAGATAAAGCCGATAGGATCGGTAAACCCAATAGATCAGGGGCAGCACAAGGAGCGAGGTTTCCCATCCTGCGGCGCGGTTCACGATGCCGACGAGACCGACCGCGGCTGCGCCCACCAGGTAGTACGGGAACGACCAGAAGTAGCACTCCGACCAGACCTTGCGGCTCGACTTGCCCTCGGTCAGCGCAATCACGACCGAGATCGGCAACGTGTTGGCGAAGAAGAACACCAATGCGGCGACCATCAATAAAATCGGCTTGTTCGAACCGGACTTCGCTGCCAGCCAGTGGTAGGTGATGAAGGTAAGGGCGCTGGCATTGGCCATCATGCCGGCGACATTAAACAGCACTTTGATGGGATCGAGCCGTTTGCGGGTCTGCCAGACGCTCTGAACCAGGCTGGCCGTGCAACCGATCACCAGCGTTTCGGGCAGGCTGAGTTCCAGCACGCCCAGCAGGATGAAGAGAAAATTCACCGACATGGTGCCGTCGATGCCGGGCAGTTGCACCTTCAGTCCCGAGGCCAGCAAGGCCACTGCGAGGTAACAAAAAAAACGGGTCAGATCATGCGATTGCCAGTGCGACAGGGAGAACCAGAGCACCACCATGCCCATGGACACGGTGATGCTGACGAATGCTTTCGTCTGGATCGATAATCCGTCTACTTCTGTCTTCATCGCAAACCCCGGCCAGGGTCTCCCCGGCCTCGAAACGCAAGTCGCCGTGACGACCTTGTCATCGTCCCCGAAGAACACAAGAATTCATTGCGCGGGCTTCGTCAGCCCGCGCGCAGCCCTCGTGGAAGACATCTCTCCCGGTTCGAGCCTGCCCGAATCGTATTGCAAACATTAGAGGTTCTAAAGCTTACTTTGGTAACCACGAAGTGGTGTTATCCCCCACGGTAGTAACCTGACGGAAGATTTATTCGGGGACGAGCCCGCACCCGCCGACCGCAGGGACTGTTGAGTCTGCGGGAACTGTTCGTCACCGACGATCTGCGTTCCTACGCCTACACGGGCTACTACCAAGTGTCGAGCCTGTTCGTATCGGAAGGCCCGCAGTGAATTCGCCTCGTCATGCCGAGCGAGCCTGCGGTTACCTTCGTCATGCTCTTCGTAACACGCTTCTCGGTCGAAGCACCCTGCATGTGGCACCATCATCCCAAACGCCATATGCTGACTCCGCGCCCCAGTACCGATAAGAGTCCTGACAGTAGCTCCGGCAATCCAGAACGGTTCGCCAGTATTGCTGTGGGCGGTGGCGAGAAGACCGCGTCTGGCCCATCGCCGATGGCGGTTTTCTCCGCTGATCTGAACGGAGAGTTCAGCGCGTGCAACGCCGCATTTACCAAGTTGTTCGGATATTCCTCGCAGGAACTGCTGGGGCGGGACTTCTCCGTGCTCTTTGGCCAAACCGAAAACTCAAACGGCGATCATTCTTCTTTGTTAAAGAGAGAGATTCTCTCCGCCACTGCCACGCCCGGGGGCTACCAGTGCAGGTTGTTCGCTCGACCAAAGACGGGCCCCGGTTTTCCCGTGCAGTTCACGGCGACGGTGCTTAGTTCGACCCCGGTCGCGCTGATTGCAGTGGTCGTTCCGCTGGCGGAAACCAGCGCCACCGTTTCTACGGGCAACGGCGCACTTCCGGCCAAAGCCGTGCCGGGCGTGACGTCCCGCAAGATCGACGACACGGCATTCATTCTGGCCAGCCCGGTGATGCACCAGTTCATGGCGCTGGTGGATCGGGTTGCGGGCCATACGGAAACCGTGCTGATCACGGGCGAGACGGGCACCGGCAAGGAACTCATCGCCCGCACGATTCACGAGTCTTCGAACCGCCGCGGCCGGCCCTGGGTGGACATCAACTGCGCCGCGCTTCCCGAGAACCTGGTTGAAAGTGAACTCTTCGGATACGAAAAAGGCGCCTTCAGCGGAGCCGATGCTTCCAAGCCGGGGCTGTTCGAAATGGCGGACAAGGGGACGCTGTTTCTGGACGAAATCGGCGAACTGCAGTTGCAGACTCAGGTGAAACTGCTACGCGTGCTGGATGGTCAGCCTTTCTACCGGCTAGGCGGTCACCGCAAGATTAAGGTGGATGTCCGCATTGTTGCCGCCACCAACCAGGATCTCGAAGCCGCGGTGCAGGCGGGCCGGTTTCGCCAGGATCTATTTCACCGGCTGGGTCAATTCCGTCTTCGGGTTCCGGCGCTGCGCGAACGTCCCGAGGACATTGTGGCCCTGGCTGAACATTTCCTGCGGCTGAAGGCCCCGGGCAAGAATTTTTCTCCGCAGGCGATTTCCGCGCTGCTCTCGCATCCCTGGCCCGGCAACATTCGCGAACTGCGCAATCTGGTCGCGAAGATGGCGATGGAATCGTCGGGCTCCGAAATTGATTTCTCGCGGCTGAGCGCGGCGCTCACGGGAGAGCCGGCCGCGCTGCGTCAAACTGCATCCATGCCGGTCAGCAATCTCGACAGCATGGAGGAGCAGATGATTATTAAAGCGCTGGAGCGCACCGGGGGCCAGCGCACGCTGGCGGCTGAACAGCTCGGCATTTCCCGCCGCACCCTGAGCCGCAAACTCAAGGAATACAACATCAGCTTTGCTCCGGGAGAGACCACCGCGACGTTCGGTTTCATCAGCAACGAGCAGCAGAAATTTTTCCGGACCCGCGTAGAGATTCCGGTGACAGTCAGGAATTCTCAAGGCGAAGAAATTGAAGCGAAGGGCGTCAACCTGAGCACCGGCGGCATGGGGCTCGACGGGCTCAAAGAGCCGCTGCGCTTCGCCGGACTGCTCGATGTGAGCTTTGTGCTGCCCGATAGCGACGTCCACTTTCAGGCCAAGGCCCGGCTTATGTGGGTGGGCGAAGAAGGACGCGTCGGCATCCGCTTTGCCGTCATCGAACCTGCCCTGTTCGAAGAGCTTCAACACTGGACCAACCACAAGATGAAAGAAGAAGGCTGGGAATTTCCGGGCTAGGATCCGGTTCTAGTTTCTAGTTTCCGGTTGTTCCAACCTCGGCAGTCTTCGTGCTCCTCCAGAAACTAGAAACCGGAAACTCGAAACTTCGAGTCAGATGCCAGCCAGTTCGCGCAGGCGTTCGGCTGCGCTCTCGGGAGTGATGTCGCGCTGCGGCGTGCCCAGCATTTCAAAGCCGACCATGAACTTGCGGATGGTCGCCGAGCGCAGCAGCGGCGGGTAGAAGTGCGCGTGGAAATGCCACTCTGGATGTTCGAGGCCATCCGTCGGCGACTGGTGAAAGCCCATGGAATAAGGGAAGGGCACGCCGAAAACTTTGTCGTAAGTGGAAGTCACCTGTTTCAGAATTGCGCTCAGCTGCGCCGCGTCGTCATTGGTGAATTCGTTCATGCTACCGACGTGCGGGCGGCTGCACAGGAGAATTTCAAACGGCCAGACCGCCCAAAAAGGTACGAGCGCGATGAAGCGCGCATTCTCCGCTACCACGCGAACCTGCAACTTCCGCTCCAATTCAACGTAATTGCAGAGCAGACAGCGATCGTAGGCCCTGAAATAACCGCCCTGCGCGATGAGCTCTTTTGCCGGAGCTTCAGGAATCGAAGCGGTCGCCCAGATCTGGCAATGGGGATGCGGATTGCTGGCGCCCATCATGGCGCCGCGGTTCTCGAAGATCTGCACGTGGTGGATGTCGGGCGGTTCACCGAGCTGGCGAAACTGTTCCATCCAGGTGTGGACGACCAGTTCGATCGCATCGATGCCCATAGTCGCCAGCGTGAGATCGTGACGTGGCGAGAAACAAATCACGCGGCAGATGCCGGGTTCGCCCTCGGCGACGAGCAAACCTTCGCACTCAATGTCGAGGCGTTCGCGCGGAGTGTCCGGTTTCAGGGCGGCGAAGTCGTTGTCGAAAACAAAAGTTGTGGCGTAGGCCGGATTGCGAGTTCCTCCAGCGCGCGCGTTGCCGGGGCACAGGTAGCAGCTCGGGTCGTAGGCAGGTTCGGTTGCAGTCTGGAGCGTTGCGACTTCGCCTTGCCAGGGGCGCGTTGCGCGGTGGGGTGAGACCAGCACCCATTCGTTGGTCAGGGGATTGAGTCGGCGGTGTGGATCTTCGGTGAGTTTCAAGTCGCGGCCTCGCTGCATTTTACGCCGAGTGCGGGAGGTTCGACAGGCAGCGGACGATTTGGTAGCGCCGCCGTCCCACCAGCTGTCGAGGTGCGTCCCTTCGACGATCTCAGTGCAAGCTCTCGCCCGACGCGGCGTGGGCGAGACGCCCACGCGACAGCCGGCAAGATGCCGGCGCTACTAAGAGCCGCCCGTGGCATAATCATCGGCAACGTTTCCTGAGCAGGTGCAGCCATGCGTTCAGTTCTCACCGCAGTTTTCAGTCTGTGTTTCTGTGTTCTAGGTGCGAGCGTGCCTTGCGCCGGCGCCGCCGCTAGTCCGAAGCCGCTACAGATTTATTTCGTGGATGTGGAAGGCGGGCAGGCGACGCTCGTGGTGAGCCCGACGGGGCAGTCGCTGCTGATTGACACTGGCTGGCCTGGATATGAGGGCCGCGACGCGGACCGGATCCTGGCGGCTGCCCACCAGGCGGGCATCACAAAGCTCGATTACGTACTGATCACTCACTACCATCGCGATCATGTGGGCGGCGTCCCGCAGTTGGTAGACGGCATCAAGGTGGGCACGTTCGTAGACCACGGGCCGAATCTGGAAGATTCCGACGTGACGCGGACCGACTATGCGGCGTACGAGAAGGCGATCGAAGGCCATGCTCACGTCGTCCTCAAGCCGGGATTCGGACTTCCCATCAAAGGTCTGCAGGTGGAGGTGCTGGCTGCCGCCGGAGATCACCTTACGAGACCGTTGCCCGGAGCGGGCGAGGCGAACAAACTTTGTGGCGCCGAGCCTGCCGCTGAAGTTGACAACACGGAGAATGCCCGCTCGGTGGGCGTTCTGATTACCTACGGCCACTTCCGGTTTCTCGATCTCGGCGATCTGACGAAGAAGAAGGAACTTGAGATTGCCTGCCCGAATAATCTGCTGGGGACGGTCGATCTTTTTCTGGTGACTCATCACGGAGCTGACCTTTCGAATCCGAAGGCTTTGGTGTGGGCGCTGCATCCGCGCGTGGCGGTGATTGACAACGGGCCGCGCAAGGGAGCGAGTCCGGCGGCGTGGCAGATTGTGCACGATTCGACGGGGCTGGAAGATTTGTGGCAGCTCCACTATGCGGAGGGATCGGACAAAGACCACAACGTGGCCGACGAGCGCATTGCGAACGTGAAAGAAAACTGCGAAGGAAAGTACCTCAAAGTCGCGGCGGAAGCGGATGGCACGTTCACTGTGACGAACGGACGCACCGGCGAGCAGAAAACTTACTCCAAGAAATAAGCAGACTTCAATCCTCACTCATGATCGTGATTGTGATGGGCGTCACTGGCGCGGGTAAGACGACTGTCGGGCGCTTGCTGGCCGAGGAGCTTGGATGGCAATTCGCCGACGCGGACGACTTTCATCCGGCGGCGAACGTGGAGAAGATTCGGCGGGGCATTGCGCTCAACGATGACGACCGGCGGCCGTGGCTGGACCGGCTGGGCGCGGCAATTGCTGACTGGATCGCTGAGAAGCGCAATGTGGTGCTGGCATGCTCTGCCTTGAAACGTAGCTACCGGCGCGAACTCCACGTTGGGCCGGAGGTCCGGTTCGTATATCTGAAGGGAAGTGCGGAGTTGATCGCCGAGCGCTTGCACTCGCGTCACGGGCACTTTGCCGACGAGAAGATTCTGGCCGGCCAGTTTGCCGATCTGGAAGAACCGGAGGAAGCTATGACGCTTGACATCTCTCAGAGGCCCGAAGAAATCGTGAGTAAGATTCGAGTCGAGCTTGGCATGGCGTAGAATCCTTCACGTCGGATTTCTGTCATCCTTAGGCGGGCGTTCTGTGTTCGCAGGATCTGCTCACTCCCGGCCAGTCGCACAGATCCTTCGCGGCCAAAAGCGCCGCTCAGGATGACAATTCTGAACTAGACACACCATTTCGGACGACGCTCTCGCCATCGCGGAACGCCTTTGCCCATAAACTCTGACCGCCTCGAATCCGCTGTAGTTTCCCGGCTGATGTGGCGGCTGATGCCGTTTCTGTTCCTGCTCTACATTGTTGCCTACCTCGACCGGATCAACGTGAGCTTCGCGGTGCTGCAGATGCGCGATCAGCTGGGGCTGAGTGACCGCGTCTATGGGCGCGCGGCGGGAATGTTCTTTGCCGGTTATTTCTTTTTTCAGCTTCCCAGCAATCTGGTGCTCGAAAAGTTCGGCGTCCGGCGATGGATTTCTGGCCTGATGGTCACCTGGGGCGTGATCTCGTGCTTGATGATTTTCATCCGTGGGCCCGTCAGCTTTTATGGGATGCGTTTCGCGCTGGGCGCGGCTGAGGCCGGATTCTTCCCCGGGATGATCCTTTACATGAAGCGCTGGTTTCCGGCCAACGCGCGGGCGCGCGCCGTGGCGTGGTTCATGATGGCGAATCCCATCGCAGGCATGGTGGGTGGTCCGATCTGTGGGGCTTTGCTGGGGCTTAGCGGCAAAGGGCTCTCGGGATGGCAATGGATGTTTCTGATGGAAGGGACGCCCGCGATTCTGCTGGGAGTGATCGTTTATTGGGCGCTGGCCGATAGTCCGAGTGACGCAACCTGGTTGAAAGGCGAGGAAAAAAGCTGGCTGCTGACGCGGCTGGCAGGCGAACAGCAGGCGGAAGCGGCGGCGCAGAAGGGCGGTTTCTGGGAGGTTCTGATTGCGCCCAAAATCTGGATGCTGTCGCTGGTTTATTTTGGAGTGTCGACCACGATGTATGGGGTCATGCTGTGGTTGCCGAGCGTGATCCGGTCGTTGTCTGGCCTCAGCTATTTCATGACGGGAGTGGTGTCGGCGCTGCCGTTCCTGGCGACGGCAGTTGCGATGGTGCTGGTAGGAATGCGATCGGATCGCACGGGGGAGCGGCGTTGGCATACGGCGATTCCAGCGTTTGTGGGAGCGGCGGCGCTGGTGGCTGCGGGATATGGGAGTTCTACGCTCGCGGTGG
>Ga0181537_10001894_pt1 | contig 18851 bp, 12 predicted proteins | sample PEATcosm2014_Bin_39_FD_119765 | JGI IMG/M metagenome (GOLD analysis project Ga0181537, IMG submission 119765) | Peatland microbial communities from MTU Mesocosm Facility, Houghton, MI, USA - PEATcosm2014_Bin23_10_metaG | ecosystem: Environmental > Terrestrial > Soil > Wetlands > Peat | place... | reverse complement strand
GGAGACCACGGCGAAGGCGGCGACGGCCAGCAAAGGTTTCTGTTTCCACATGGTGCGCAGCGTAGGAGCAAGGTGCCGAGCCATGAGCGCGGCGCAAATCACCCACGTAATAATGGTGATGAGCAGAAATACGGGGTCGGATGAGAATTTTTCCGCCACCCTTTGGTGATAGTAGGTATTGTCCTGCTGCCCGAGAAAACCGTTGCCATCGGCGATCAGGCAGATGGCCGCGAGCGTCCACCACGTGCGGGCGCGCCGGAAGAGGGATGCATCGTCAATCGCCGCATACGTCGCGGGGGGCGCGGCGTAGACGACGGTCATCGGCGCGGTCATGGGGCCGCTCAGGGAGGCGCTCATCGGTGCGCTCCACAGCGAGAGAAATTTCGTGCACGCATCATGCGATCAAGCTCCTGGTGCAAAGAGGTTGGTTGCATCCTTTGTTCCCGTCATTGGACTGGTCATGGGACCGGTCAAGGTGTGGTCATGGGCGACGTGCACTTACATGTTCAGTTTTTTAAAGATTGCCTGCGGAATGCCGCGGATGACGAACATGATGGCCGCCCACACGGGAGGAAGATAGACCACATCCTTGCGGCGCCGGATCGCTTGGAGGATGCCGCGGGCGATGGTGTCGGGGTCCGCAAAGAGCGCATTGCGGCGGAGGTGCGCGGTCATGGGAGTGGCCACGAATCCGGGGCGGATGGTGAGCACCTGGACGCCCAAGCGGTCAACGCGGTTGCGCAAGCCATCGAGAAAAATGTTGAGCGCGCCCTTGGAGGTGCCGTAGACGTAATTGCTCTGGCGGCCGCGGTCGCCGGCGACGGAGGAGATGACGGCGAGAACGCCGCTGCGCTGGGCGGCAAAGTAGTTGCCAAGCCAGGTGCACAGGGAGATGGGGGAGAGCAGATTGGTTCGGAGAATGGCCTCGGCGGAGGAATAGTCCGACTGCGCTTGCTGTTGATCGCCGAGGACGCCGTGGGCGATGAGGGCCAGGTCGATCTGGCCGAGCGCGGCGGCGGCGGATGCGAGCATGGGGGGATGTTGCGCGGGGTCGTCGAGGTCCATCACGTTCAGGGTGACGGCGGAAGCTCCGCGGGTGAGGAGATCCGCGGCCACGGCTTGTAGCTTGGGCTCGCTGCGCGCGACGAGGTAGAAGTTGGCGTTGCGGGCGGCCAACCGGCGGCAGGTGGCGATAGCGATGGCGGAGGTAGCTCCCAAGATTAAGACCCTCGATGGAAAGGACGGCGCGCGTTCAGGCAAGCTGCGTTACTCTCTGCCAAAAAGCGGAGCTGAAGCGGGGATCGACATACTGCGCAAATTCCCGCCACTGCGGGTAAAAAGCCTGGAATTGCGGCGCGGTCATACGCGCGTCCTTGGCGGGATAGAGTTTGCCGCCGTGCTCGAGGGTGATGCGGGCCAGGCGGTCGAAGAGCGCGAAACTGAGTTGTTGGCGAATGGGAAAATCGAGCGCCAAAGTGATGCCCGGCATAGGAAAGGAAAGCAATCCCGGGGAAGGCTTATCGCCGAAGACTTTTAGCACCGCGAGGAAGGAGGCGAGGCCGGATGCAGTGATGGCTTCGAGAATGCGCACGATGCCGGACTGCGTGCCGTGCTCCCAGGGAATGACGCACTGAAACTGCAGCAGGCCGCTCTTGCCATAAATGCGATTCCATTGCAGAACGCTGTCCAGCGGATAAAAGAACGGCTCGTAATCCACGAAGCCGGTTTTTTGCTTGGCGAGTTGCTTGTTGTAGTACAGGGCGTTGAACAGGCCCACGGAAAAAGGATTGAGGGCAAACTCCGGCAAGTCGATGGGAAAGGTCAGGTGCGCAGGCTTGCTGGGACGCAAAGGCTGCGGCTCCTCGGAGTGCTGGCCTTGCATAAAGATGCCGCGGGCAAAGTTGCGTCCGCGGGCCACGCAGTCGAGCCAGGCGACAGTGTATTCGCTATGGGCAGCGGCGCGCGAGAGGGCGGCGAACTCCTCGAGGCCGACGAATTTGGTTCCCTGATAGCGAATCTGGCGGCTGACGATGGGCCGCAAGCGAATTTCCGCCCAGCTGATGAGGCCGGTGAGTCCCATGCCGCCAATGGTGGCGCGGAACCACTCGGGATTCTGCGCGGGGCTGCAAAGCAAGCGGGTGCCGTCGGAGCGGAGCAATTCGAAGCGGAGCAGGTGACGGCCGAAGGTGCCAACCAGGTGGTGATTCTTGCCGTGCACGTCGTTGGCGATGGCGCCGCCGACCGTAACGTACTTGGTGCCGGGAGTTACGGGCAGGAAGAAGCCGCGCGGGACGGCGAATTCGAGGATTTCCGCCAAAGTGGCGCCGGCTTCGCAGCGGAGGATGCCGGTGGCGGGGTCGAAATGGCAGAATCTGTCGAGTGACCTGGTCGTCAGCAGAGTGCCGTGGTCCAGCAGACAGACATCGCCATAACTTCGTCCGGCACCCACGGGAAGCATGGGCGTCGCAGGAAGCGACTGGGGCGGGAAGTCGGACGCCCAGTGCAAGGGAAGTACGTCCGCTTGCAAAGCCGGATAGCGGCCCCAAGATTCAAATCGTGGCTGCTGGTTGGTCATAAAGGGAGCTGCAAATTTGCGCTGCAAATTCGCGAATGTTGCGCCGCCGAGAAGAAAATTAAAGCGCCAGGAAAGCGACGATAGCTACACAAGATCCGATGAGCAGGCTTGTGCGGTCGGTGACGGCGAAAATGACGGGGTCTTCATCGAGCAGGCCGCGGCCGGCCAGCAGCCACACTCGGCTGATCCACAAGATCATCAACGGTACGATCAGCCACATGCGCGCAGCATGACTGTACAGGGTGATGATTTCATGGCTGTTGATGTACAGAGCGAAAATGACCATGCCGGCGTAGGCGCTGGCACTGCCGAAAGTGCGCAACTGCTCGACATCCGCCATGGTGTACCCGCGGCCGATCGAGGGAACCTGGCCCGAGGCGCGATTGTTCTGCAACTCGCTGAAGCGCTTGACCATGGCCAGGCTGAGGAACAGGAAAACCGCGAAGCCCGCGAGCCACGGCGAGATGCGCACTTGGGCCGCCGCTGCGCCAGCCAGCAATCGGAGCGTGTAGAGGCCGGAGAGGATGATCACGTCGAGCAAAACGACGCGTTTTAGATACAGCGAATAGGCCAGGGTGGCGGCGGTATACAGCAGCAGCCAGCCGGTGAAGGCCCGGGGAAGAAAATAAGCCAGAGCGAAAGCCCCGGCGAAGAAGATGCGTGCGAGCCACAAGCCGGTGCTGGCGGCCAGGTCGCCCGCGGCAAAGGGGCGAAAGCGCTTCTTGGGATGGCGGCGGTCGGCCTCGATATCCAGCAAGTCGTTAATGACGTAACTTGCGGAAGCGCAGAGGCAGAGGCAGACAAAGGCCAGAAGGACCTGCGCCACGGCGTGCAACTTGATGGAGTGCGAAAGGATGAGCGGGACCAGGACGAGAAGGTTTTTGGCCCATTGATGGGGGCGCACCGCCTTGACCATGGATTGCAGCAAGGGCCGGCGGTCCTCGAAGGTATGCGTGACCGCGATGTTGCGCTTACGCAGCTGAGCGCTGGTTGCGTGGCTGGGATTGGCAAGCATGGGCGCGCCTGCGGCGGCGAGCAGCGGCAAGTCCGGGCGGGCATTGCCGATGTAGTCAAATCCCTTCTTAAAGCGGCGCTGCAGGCTGGCGAGTTTGTGTTCACCCGTCAGGTTGGTGGTGCCGTCAGAGGCCAGGACATCCGTGAAAATTCCCAGATGACCGGCAACGCGCGTGGCGAGCTCGCGGTCGGCGCCAGTGGTCAAATAGAGTTCGCGCCCTTCTTCGCGCTGCTCCAGCAGATACGCGAGGAGCGGGGCGTTGTAGGGCAGATGCTCGACGTCCAAAGTGACCAGGGAAGCGACTTTGGCCTTCAGCACCGCCTTGCCCTCGAGCAACCACAGCGGAGTTTGTAAGGCTTGCCAAGGGTTGGTGCGCACCAGGAGCAGCAAGGACTCGACCAGCGTGTCACTCTTGACGAGGGTGCCGTCCAGGTCCACGCACAGCGGACGAGCCGCTTCGAGCGGAATGATCTTTTCCGCGTAGGCTTGCCGTCGTGCGGAGATCATCGCGCCCCCAAGGTTGTAGGGATGAGCAGGCTCATGCGTGCTCGTGCGAACCGTTCGTTGCGCTGGCTGCAGGGTGGTGGCCGTTGCCATTCCCATTGCCATTCCCGTTGCCATTCCCATTGCCGTGGCCGTTGCCGTTGAAATTGCCAAGGCCGAGTCTGCCCCTGGTGCTTATGGGGAGCGCCGCCAGAACCGGGATGCCAATAATCTCGACCACCTGCGCGGGCGTGTGGAACGAGCGATCCAAGTAATCCGTGGTATATGCGGCGCCCACGCCGAGGACCATGGCGGAGCATAGTCCGAGAAGGCCGATCATCGGCCAACTGAAGACCGGGAGCACGGGGATAGACGGAGGCACGGCGATGGCCACGTTGGCGATTCTGGTGACGTCGAGGGCGTTCGAGGTGCGCTCCTGCTCACGCTTGGCGAGATACAGCAGATAGTTGCTTTCCGCAGCTTTGGCTTCGCGCTGGAGGTCCTGCTGCGTGAGCGAGAGCTGATCGAGGCTGACCATTTCCCCGCGGATGCTGTGCACGCTGTGCTGGGTGGCGGCTACGGTGGCGCGCTGTGCCGCGAGATCGGATTGCGCTTTGGCCAAATCTTCGCGTAGCAGCTCGTAGGTGGGATCGAAGTCCGTAGTTTCGGTGACATCGCGCTTTTGCTCGGCTTGCGCGACGGCGGCCTGGTCTTCGGCAATCTCCTGGTCCGCCTCGCGGACGAGCGGGTAGTCGTCGTTAAATTTGATGGCCAGCTTGGTGCGCTTATTCTGCGCGGCGAGTAGCGCGGTGCGCAGGCTGTCGATGAGTTTTCCGTTGGCCGCGGAGGCTTGCAGGGTGGTCATGCGCTGGGGCGTGGCGCTCAGCTGCTGGCGGTCGTTCTTGATGCGCTCTTCGTCGGCGGCCACGGCTTGCTCCGCTTGATGCAGCAAGCCCACGGAATCGGCGGCCTGCGTGGATAAATCGATGCGCTGCTGGTCGGGCGCGGCCACGGCATTGTGCAATCCGAAATTGCGCAGCTTGTTTTCCGCGTCCTGCAATTCATCGTGATACTTCTGGGTCTCGGTGGTAAAGAACTCCAGGGAGCCGGCGGGACGATGCACGGCGACGTGCTTGGCCACGTACAGGTCGCCGAGGGACTTCAGCACGGCGTAGGAGCGCTGCGCATCGGACGATTTGTACGTGATCTCGATGAGATTGGAATTCTTGATGTTTGCTATTTGCAGCTTCTTAGCCAGGCGCTTGACCGCGCGGGCCGTACGGTCCTGTGGCGTCTGCCAGGGCATGAGCAGGTCTTCGAGGGAGAATCCGTCCGGCTTATCGAGGCGGTTAGCCAGCACCACCTGCTCGAGCACGTCGCGGCTCGAGAGCAACTCGACTTCCGAATTGATCTCTTCCGGCGTTACCGGGTTGTCCGCGGACAAGATCTGCGTCGTCGCTTCGGTGGACACCAGCGGATCGAGGCGCTCGCGATTGACCAGGATCTCCATGCGCGAGGAGTACGCCGGGCCGAGCGCCACGGCCACGAGAAGTACCGCTGCCAGCACGGAGAAAAACGTTATCGCTACCAGCCGCTTGCGGCGGAACAGGGGCATCAAAAAGTCGCGCGCGGATAAATCTCCCGTTCGGTTGACGACGGAAATCTGATCGTTGATCTCTCTCATAAATGGACATCTCCTTCTTGCAGATTAACTTCCGACAAACCGCGACGCAGGTTGGCTATTTCCACGCAGTGGTCATGACGCAAAACTGTTGAAAAACTCAGGCCGCACCGGACCCCCTTAGAACCGCGGAAACGGTGAGGGCTAGGATTTTAAAATCGAGCCACAACGACCACTCATCCATATACTTCAGGTCCAGTTTCATCCACTGCTCGAAAGGAATGGAACTTCTCCCGCTGACTTGCCACAAACAGGTGATCCCTGGGCGGACGCTGAAACGCCGGCGTTGCCAGTCCTCGTTGAAGCCTTCGTAATCGCGAACCGGCAGCGGCCGCGGACCGACCAGACTCATGTCCCCTTTGAGCACGTTGATCAGCTGCGGCAATTCATCGATACTCGTGCGCCGCAAGGCCTTGCCAATGGGCGTGATGCGCGGGTCTTTCCTGATCTTGAACACGGGACCGGAAACCTCGTTCTGCCCCTCGAGTTCGGCCAGCATCTTCTCAGCGTTGGGAAGCATGGTGCGAAATTTCAAGATGCGGAATCTGCGTTTGTTCAATCCCATGCGCTCTTGCAGGAAAAAGACCGGTCCGGGCGATGAAAGCTTGATCAGTAATGCGACCGCCACGAATACGGGGATGAGTAGCAGCAAAAGGGTTGCGGAAAACGCGATGTCCAAAATGCGCTTGGCGATTAATGGCCACCAGTCGCGGCCCCGGGTATACGTCGCTTCATGTTGATCGCCCTCGAACTCATCCGGCGTGGACCGCGATTTCTTTAGCCCAAAAATATCGCCGTCAAACCTCATGATGATGCCGTGTTGCTCGCATAACGCCGCGGCTCCGAAGGAATTCTGGTAGAAGGAGCGCAACGGAAGAAACATGGCCACCTCGTCGACCACATTGCGGCGCAGGAATTCCGGCAAGCCGCTATGGTCGGATACGAGGGGGAAGCCGGTTTGCTGGAATTCGGAGAGCCCCGGCCAATCGTCATCCACGAATCCTACGAGGCGATATCCTAGTTCCGGTTTCTGCAGAATCTTGTGGGCGAACTCGATAGCTCGCGGATTGGTACCCAGGATCAGCATGTGGCGGAGATTCCTGCCGCGCTTCCGCACCGCCGCCAGCACCGGCCGCAGCACCAGCCGCGAGGACATACACAGAAGCGAACTTATGGCCCAGAACAACACTAAAAAGTAAGGCGTAATTAAGCTGATGCGGATTAACTCGGCGAGCAGCGCCAAAAGGCCGGTCGCCAGCGCGGTAGCCGTTAACAATTCAAAGTTCTCGACCCGCCGGGCGCTCAGTCGCTTGGATTTGTACAGGCCGCACAAAGAAAAGATGGCGTACCAAAGCAGCGCTACGCCGGCGAACTCAATGCAATTCGATAGCTTCACGCGCATCGAGAGAAACTGTTCGAGGCTAACCGCCCGCTGCGATTGTCCGACCGTGAGGGTGCTCAAACCGAACGACACAATTAGGATAGACAGGTCGAATAATTTCATGCCGGTCAAGAGAAACCGGCGCTTGGCTTCGTTCATTGGAAATAGCCCTCGAGTCACTGACAGCGGTGGTCTGTGCGATGCCGGCGTTGCGCGTGAGGCTTCTGCTTTTCTCTTCGGGAACCAGCAACACTGGGGCTGGGAGTGTTACAGGTAATGCCGGGTGCGAAGCCAGGATTATGTGCGAGGCTCCGCCATTTTGAGTCCCAATCACTCAGAGAAACTCGAAAAAACACTGCAAAAAAATCTCGCCGCGCGTCTGCTACAGGCGCCGGTACAGGGCCTCGGGGATCGCGAAGGCGCGCTTGTTCAGCACCGCGCCCAACACCTTCGTGTTCACCGCCCGCAAGTCGGCCGTCACTTTCAGAATGGCCTCGCGCCGCGTCGCAGCCGCTTCTAAAACCAAAACTGCGCCATCCACGAGCCGCCCCAAAGCCACACCGTCGGAATAACTGTTCAGCGGGGGCGTGTCGATCAGCACATAGTCGAATTCCTGGCGGAGTTCGGCGATGCGCAGCTTCATGGTTTCGGAATTGATCAGCGCCGGGGAATCCGTCGCCACCGACCCGCACGAAAGCAGCCACAGATTCTCGGGATGCAGTTTCTTGGTGAACTCGCGGATTGCTTCGCGGCTGTGTAGGGCGTCCGTTAAGCCATGATGATTCGTAACCCCAAAAAACTCCGGCAACGCCGGGGCCCGCAGGTTGGCATCCACCAGGCAAACCGCTCCCGTCACGTTGTCCGCCAGAACCGCGGCAGCGTGCGCGCACACATGGCTGCAACCGTTGCCGGAATCAATCCCCGAGAACATCACCACCCGCGGCGGCGTTGCTTCGGTCGCCGTCAGAAAAACGCTCTGCACTAGCCGCAACATCTCCTCACGCGCTACGTCATCCAATTGCAGGCCGGTCTCCCGTGCGCGGACATGCTCGGCACGCAACGGCAATGGTGCGTCGGCCACTGTGGCGCGTGTGGCCGTCCCGCTAGTGCCGACTTGTTGCAATAACTCGAAGTTTTTGCTCATCGTTATCTTCCGCTTGGTAAATCGTTCAAGATCCTGTGGCTTCTGCTCTGCTCCAGTTCCTAGAAAGCCGAAGTCGGGTAAAATCCGGCGGTCAGGGAATACGGCACATATTTGCGAAACTTGGTGATGGCTTTCTCCGGAACGAAAATCGTATCGCCCGGCGACAAATGCATCTCCTCATTCACATTCTTGCCGTTTAAAATCTCCTTGATATTCAATTTCTTAACCTCCACGGTGGTCGGGGAGATCTGGTGGAACAGGAAAAGCTGCGTTTTCGCCTCCGGGGAAAAACCTCCCGCCACCGCGACCGCTTGCGTTACCGTCATGTCGTAACGCAAATCATACCGGCCGGGCTTTTGCACCTGTCCCAGCGCCACAAAATAAGCCTTTTGAAAATCCATCAAATCCACTTCGATGATCGGGTCGCGTAAAATGGTCGCGTAGGCTTTGCGGATCGTCTCCACGGCCTCGGGTACCGTCAAACCGAGCAAATACACGCTGCCCACTCCCTGCAGGCTCACGTAGCCGTCCGGCATGACGGTAACCGTCTCTTGATCGAATTCCGGAGCGATCGGGAACATTAGGGAGAGAACATCGTCGCGGCAAATCTTGTAGCGCGGATTTCTCTGGCCGGGCACGGGGTGCTGCACATCTGTCGCGGAGGCCGCTTGGGCCGCCGTGGCGGACTCCGGCGCATTGGCATTCGCGGCAGGGACAGGCGCTGGCGCTTTTGTCGCCGGCGTATTCGTCGTTGGCGTATTCGCCGCCAAAACCGGCGCTGTGGAAAAAACTTCCCCTAGCATGGCCAATGCGAGGAGCATAAATAACGTTTTCAACGAACCCGGCAATCTCACGATATGCTCCTTCCAACTGAGAGAGACACTAAAGCACCTAAGCGCAAACCGCACCAGTGCCAAAACCGTACCAAGTACCAGAACTCCGCAAATACCAAAGCCGTACCCGGTCCCGAGATCGACTAGCTTCTCGAAGCCCCATTATTGTTGTAACTTATTAGCGTTGTAATTCATTATACGTAACCCATAATTCACCACGTCGTTATCGGATAGAACGACTCCAGGTAAAGTTCGCTCCAACACCCGCGTCAGGCCCCCAAAGTTCTAACACGTGTGTTACTTAAAAGTACCTGTCAAGCGTATAGTATTGTGTGTAGGGGAAATTACAAGAACAAAATTTGACGAAAATAAATCGTAAAAACTGATAAGCGCATGCAGAAATGGGTTTCCGTGCCGGAGGAATGCGCGCGCGGATGTTTGGCGCAGCAACGTCATGGTCGATAGGCTATAGCAATAGAAGAGCTTAGCTATCTGAAGAAGACTTCATTGGATGGTCGTGCGTAGTCCGGAAGGTCCCGGAGGCAGTACCGTCGATCCGGTAAAACTGGTAATACTCGCGGCGGGAAGACTGTAGACGAAAGATCCACCAGCAACGGGAACAGCGGCCTGTTGCACCAGATCCAGGCTGGCCGAGGTAACCCAGGGTGTCATACTCGCGGTGGTTGCGCCCGCCAGCGTGAAGCTTTGCGAAACGCTCGAGACGTTCTGGTTGATAACCACGATAACCAGAGCCCCGCTGGTTAGGCTCTTATAGGCGGAAACGGAAACGCCAGTTTGCGGCGCCATGGTGGCATCGATACGATAAAATCCTGGACGCACGAACTTACTGTAATTGCCCATCATATACAGGCGCTTGGTCGGTGCCCCCGTCGAGTCTGCCAGACCTCCATTATTGCCAGTGTTGGGATTGACGAGGCACCAGTAGTGCCAAGCGTTGGCATTCGAGACGGTCATCCATTTGTTGATGGACTGGGCATAGCTGAGGGCACTCGTGATGCCAGCATCGGGCGTATTGGTATCGGAAGTCTCTGTCTGCCATAGATGCCTGTTTCCAAATTGGCCGACGGGGTACGCAGGCTGCGTGTTGCTCGGGTCATAGTCATGCGTGGCGATCAGGCCAACGTACGCAGCCGCTGTGGAATTGCTCATCGTGGGGATCATGAACTCACTCAATTCATAGAAATTAGGTGGCTCTGGCATCATAATCAGAGTGGACAGACCATCGGCCGCGAACGTTGGCCCGAGATTCGTACCAATGAAGGTGGCAAAATTCGCCGGCGTCCAAAGAGCCGAATCCCAATCATGACTGCCATCCGGCTCGTTCTGGACCGACACGGCATATAAATTGATCCCAAAGAGGTTCCGCAAGCTTTCGACATAGTTGGCCAAATAGTTTGCATACGCCTGGTAGGAACCCGGGAGCAGGTAACCGCCTTCGTTTATGGCATTGTTGGTTTTCATTGCGGCCGGTGGCGACCAAGGCGTGCTCCAAACTTTTGCGCCATTGGCGATCGCCATCTGCATGTCGCTGACTTCGCCGGCGCACGTCGCATTGATCGTCGAGCAGCTACCATCTTCTGGAACATTCGTTCGGAGCAGCGACAGCCCGATCCCCGTTGCCGGAGAAAAAAATAGTTCCCCTTGCGCAACGGTCAGCGAGCCAGTATCAAATGCGTCGGATGCTCCAAAGCCGTCTATCTGCTGATATACCTTATTCCAGGTAACGGTGACCGTGGCCGTTTGCGCTTTACCGTGCGGGGCGTACAGCGACAAGAAGAAAATCCCTGCGATGAATGGCCTGGACAACCTCATTCTGCAACTCCTCAGTCCTGTAGCTTAACAAGGCGCTCCGTCGAGACCTACTGACCTGTGGGGCAGCAGTACTTCTTCGTGTGGGAATTCCCAAAATGGCCGGAAATGGTCTCTTGTGTTGGTCGAGAATTCAGCTACGCGCTCCGCAGCGTGATCAAGCTAGCTGAACTTAGTTAGAGAAGAGTAACCCTCTGCGGGATCTACGCGAATCAGTGTCCTGTATATATATCGTTATGTAGAGTGCTCGAAACTAATCATGAGGGTTTCCACAGGAATGTGGGCAAATCTTCCCGGTCGCGATGCAGGACCTTTGAGCGCGCCCATGCATTCCATTATTTTCTCACGCGCTGGCGACACAAATGCAGTGTTGCCGAGCCGCGCGCGTCCGATCCAGTTTTGCGCCAAATCACGTGTGTGCGAAAGTGCACACCTCGAGCTTTTTGATTGACACGCAGGGTGCTCTCCAGTAACAACAGTGTACAAAATGCCGTGGAATTAGGAGCGTGTCCGATGAAAACGAGGCGGTCATGGCACTTGGCCTGGACGCTCTTTCTTTCGTGTTTGCTGGCCCTGCCGACGGAAATGTCCGCCGCGCCGCAAGGGGCGGGCCAGCGGGCGGGCGAGGTTTCGCGCGTGATACCCGCGGTGAGCATCGGACGCGGAGGCCAAACCCTTAACGCGTCGGCGAAATCGCAAGTCGATTGGCAAGACCAGATCAATACCCAGGCGAACGCGCGCGCGCGTGTGCTGCTCGACGACGGGTCGGTGTTGAACGTGGGCGCGGACTCTTCCATGCGCGTGGTAAAGCACGATGCCGCGGCGCAGCAAACGGAACTGGAGTTGACGTACGGCAAGCTGCGCTCGCAGGCGCAAAAGCTCTCCCGGCCCGACGGAAAATTTGAGGTGCGCACGCCGGCCGGAGTCGCGGGCGTGGTGGGCACGGATTTTTACCTCGAGTACAGCAACGAGTTGATGCACGTGATCGTGTTTGAGGGGTTCGTGCGCGTGTGCAATCTTGTCGGCGACTGCGTGCTGGTCAAGCCCGGGCAGATGACCAGCGTGCGCCACGGCGACAATTCGCCGCCGACGCTGGTGCAGGCCCCGCTATCGATGTTGACGAGCGCCACGACGGACACCTGGAATGGCGGCAGTTTGGCAGTGGCAGCGCCGCCGGTCGCGGCGCATAGCGCCTTGTCCACGGTGTTTTTGATCGGCGCGCTGGCGGCGATTCCTGCGGTGCTGGTTCCGGTGCTGGTGACTCGCAACCAGTCGACGACGCCGGCGTGCCAGTCGCAGCCGGGTGGGCCGCAGGCGCATTGCGTCAAATAGGTAGTGCTCCAGTGGTGCGTTGGGAAGGCCGCGGGGCGCTTTGCCCAGGAACTTTCGTTGTCCCGGCCGCGCGCCCTACTGTACGTTGAGAGTGATTTGGGCGGTCTGTGTTGTGCTGCCCAGAGTTTCCGTAATGGTCATCGTATACTGACCCGCCGGCGCCGAGCCGTGCGGTAGACCGACATTTCCACACCCACCCACCAGAGCGGACGCCAAAGCGGCGGTCGCGAAGGCCCAGCGGACCTTGGGCTTCCGAGTGGACAGCAGGCCGACGAATAAGAGGCCCACCAAGCAGCCAAGCGCAATGCGCCACGCGTGCGACCCGGGCAGCAGCGGAAAACGCAGGTCGAGTATGCCCGTGCGTTGCGGCGTGGAATATAGAGTGACGGTGATCAGCACCGAACCATTGGCTTTCAGATTTGTGGGGCACGGAGAGATCAAGCAACTAATCGTCGGGCTCGAGCAAAAGCTGTTGAGCTCTCCCGCGAGACCGCCGACGGATTGCACCGGAAACGAAAAAGAATCGGTGCTGGTTGGCACGGTGATGTTGCCATTGACGCCAATCACCAAACCCGTCCCATTAACGGTGAAGACTTGGGCCGCCGAAGGGCCGGCGCTGGGGGCGGGGTTGCTCACCGTGACGTTCACCGGGCCGGACGCCGTCAGTTGCGAGGCGGGGATAGTTATGGTGATGGAAGTGCCGTCGGACTCCACTCCACCGGCATCGGCGTTGGAACCGAAGTTGACGATGGCGCCGGAGACGAAGTTCGTGCCCGTGAGCGTCAGACTCACGGACTGCCCGACCGTTCCGCTGGTCGGCGAAATGGAGGTCAGCGTTGGCGTGGGATTATTATTCGTCAGCGAAAATGTCGCGGACGCGTTCAAACCGGCAATCGTGGCGGTCACCGTGTAGTTTCCGACCGATGCGTTGGCGGTGAAGACCGCTGAGGTGGCGACGCCATTGGCGTTGGTGATCGCGGTGTTGACCCCGCCGGCGAAGGTGCCGCTGGCGCCGGTGGTCGGAGCGCTGAAGGTTACGGTGATGCCGGTGACGGGAACATTGTTGATGCCGGTGACGGTTACCGCCAATGGTGCTGCAAAGGCCGTGCCGACAGCAGCGCTTTGCGGCGTGCCGCCGGTGGCGGTGATGTTCGCGGGCACGAACGTACCGGTGCCGGTAAGGTTCAGGGACTGCGGGGTGTTCACGGCATTGTCCACGAACGTAACGGTCGCGGTTCGCGCTCCAGCGGCGGATGGCGTGAAACCGACAACAATTGTGCAGGTGCCGTTCGGTGCGACCGGCGAGCCTGCGGCGCAGGTGCTAGCGGCCTGGATGACGAAATCGCCTGCATCCGCGCCTGCGGGAGCCCCGACGCTGGTGAAAACGAGATTGGCTGTGCCGGTGTTGGTCAGCGTCACGGTTATCGGAGCGGCTGCTGTTCCGACAGCTTGGGAGCCGAAATTCGCGGTCCCAGGATTGAGCGAAACTTCCGGCCCGACTACCGGCGCCTGGACCGTGAATACATAGGCCGCAATCGTCCCGATGAGCGGGCTGCTGCCACCGTTCGAGGTGCTCATGTCGGATGTGGCATCCTGTCCGTCCGTGGCGTAGGCATACAAAATGTGCGTGCCGTTCGGCAGTGTCTCCGGCGACGTCACCGTGTACCCGACTCCCGGGGTGAACGTCGCCGCTGTCCACGCCCCCTGCCAGCTATCAATCTGCGCGTAAATTGCGTCCACCGTCGTAGCCGTTGGTGCGAAGGTGCTGGTGGCCGATAAAACGGCGGTGGGCGTCGGGCTGGTGGTGACGTTCCCAGGCAGAGGATTGATGGTCGCGGTGAGCGGGATGGGCTGCACCTGCTGCTCGGTGATAACCGTGACGCTTCCGGCGGACGCCGCGTTGGCCACATAAATCGTATTGGTCACTGGGTTCACCGCGGCGGCGATCAGGTTGTTTCCCCCGGGAACGGCAATCGTGGAGGTGGCATTTGTTAGGCCATCAATCACCGTGATATTGGCGGAGGTATATGCAGCGACGTAGATTTTGTCGGTCACCGGGTTTACCACCACGGCGGACGGGCTGGTGCCGACTGCAAGCGTGGCGTTGACGAGGTTCGTGTTGGCATCGATCACCGTTACGTTGGCGCTGTCTTCGTTGGCCACGTAAATCTGGGTCATGCTCTCGTCTACGGCCACGGCAACGGGATCCTGGGCGCCAGGGTCGGTGACCGTGGTGACGGCGTTCGTGGCCCCATCAATCACACTCACGGTGTTGAAGGTTCCGTTGGGCACGTAAATTTTGTTCGCGGACAAATCCACCGCTACGGCTTGACCACCCTGCCCGACCCCCACAGAAGCGAAGGTGTTGGTAGCCCCGTCGATCACCGTTAAGTCGCCGCTTCCTGAATTGGCTACGTAAATCTTATTGGTCACCGGGTTCACCGCCACGGCGTCGGGACTCTGGGCCTCCGGATCCGTAAGCGTAGTGGTGGCGTTGGTGGCGCCATCAATCACCGTCACGTTGTTGCTGCTCTGATTGGCCACGTAAATGGTGTTGGTCACTGGATTCACCGCCAGGGCGAAGGGACCAGTGGCGTTTGGATCCGCAATCGTGGTGGTGGCGTTGGTGGCGCCATCAATCGCGGTTATGTTGTTGCTGATGAAGTTGGCCACGTAGATCGTGTTGGTCACCGGGTTGAGCGCTACGGCTTTGGGAGACCGTGCGTTGCCATCGGTTACCGTGGTGGTGGCGTTGGTGGCGCCATCGATCACCGTCACGTTGTTGCTCCCGGAGTTGGGCACGTAGATCTGGTTGGTTGCAGGATTGACCGCCACCGCATAGGGCGTGCCCCCGGTGGCCACGGACGCGATGGTGTTCGTGGAGCTGTCGATCACCGTCACGTTGTTGCTGGTGGCATTACCGACGTAAATCTTCTCCGTAACCGGGTTCACTGCCGCGGCCTCCGGGCCGGTTCCGACGGTGAGCGTCGTGGTGTTGTTGGTGGCTCCGTCAATTATGGTGATGTTGTTGCTGTTAAAATTGCCGACGTAAATTTGGTTGCTCGTGGGGTCTACCGCGATGGTATCGGGAAACGTTCCGGTCGCCACCGTCGCGGTGTTGTTGGTGACCCCGTCGATCACCGTGACGTTGTTGCTGCCGGTGTTGCTCACGTAGATTTTATTGGTCACGGCGTTCACCGCCACCGCCAAAGGCATAGTCCCGGCTCCGACCGTAGCGGTGTTATTGGTGGCGCCGTCGATCACCGTCACGTTGTTGCTGCCGGCGTTGGCGACGTAGATTTTATTGGTGGCCACGTTGACGGCGACGGCGGGAGGCATGCTACCGACGCCGACGGTGGCGGTGTTATTGGTGGCGCCGTCGATGACCGTGACGTTCGCGCCGTGCCCGTTGACCACGTAGATTTGGTTGGTCACCGGGTTGAGCGCGATGGCAATGGGGAAGTTGCCGGCCCCGACCGTCGCCGTGATGTTGTTGGTCGCCCCGTCAATCACCGTGACGTTGCCGCTGGTTTGGTTGGCCGCGTAAATCGTGTTGGTGATGGGGTTCACGGCCACGGCAAAGGGCCCGATTCCGTTCCCATTCGTCACCGTGGTGGTCGCGTTGGTCGCGCCGTCAATTACCGTCACGTTGTTGCTGGCGAAGTTGACTACGTAGATCTGGTTGGTGAGCGGGTTCACGGCCACGGCTGAGGGCTGCATCCCGGTGGCGACCGTGGCGATATTGTTCGAGAACCCATCAATTACCGTCACGTTGTCGCTGTTGGCGTTGGCCACGTAAATCAGATTGGTCACGGGGTTCACCGCCACCGTTGCCGGGTTCGTCCCGACGCCCAAGGTGGTGATGACGGTTTGCGCGCGCAGCGGCGCGGCTACCAGCAGCGCTCCGGCCAGAGCCGCAAGACCCAAGGTCTTCCAGCGCGGCACAGCCTTCCCGGCATTGTTCAAGCTCATAACACCCTCGCTTCTTACCCCTGTTGCCTACCCTTGTTGCCGCGTCACGTCTCGTAGCGCAGGGTTCGACGCGGACGCCCAATCCCGCTTAATTTACCGGCATCAGCGCAGCCATCTGCGCGAAAGACAGACCAATTTCCCAGGGCATTTTTCTTCCAGGAATGACCTTCTCTGAAGGGATATTCGGGCCGCTTTGTGTGGAAACGGGTGCCGGAAACCCTCTAAGCGGGCTAGGGTATCATCGGCAAGAGGAGCAGGCGAGGAAAATTGAGTGTTTATCGCGAATCTCACTTCCCCCGCCGCCCACGCTTAGGCTAGCGATGCGCGCCTACAAACGGCGCGGGCTAGAGGCGTTTGATTGTGGCGAACCATGCCGGCGCGCCGTTGTGATCGTGAAATCGCGTGCGAACCCGGTCTGGAACGATGGAGGCGATTGTCCATCCCTTGCTGGGGTGGAAAGCTCCGCTCAGCTCTTCCTGACGGACGGGGTGCGGGCCGGTATCGGGAACACCGTCGCTGAAACACAATACATATAAGGTGCCACCGTGCGCCGTCACCGAGGCTAGACTCGTCACGTAGGCCGGCCGTTCGTCGGGGCTGAAGGTGTGGAACAGGCCGCAGTCCAGCACGGTGTCAAACGTGCCACCCAAGCGCTCCAGGTGGAAGGCGTCGGCGGCGGCGAATGTTACTGCGAGTCTGCGGTCGGTGGCCTTGGCTCGGGCCATCGCCAAGGCCGTCTCCGCCACATCCACGCCCAGAACCGTAAACCCCAGCCTGGCCAAGTGCAGCGCATTCTCGCCCGTGCCACAGCCGGCATCGAGGACCCTTCCGGCGAAACCCCCTGCCGAGGCCAAACGAACGATGGCCGGTTGCGGCTCGCCGATGTCCCAAGGCGCGGGGCCATCGTGGTAGGAGGCGTCCCACGGGCGGCCGCTCATGCGCTCATGGCTGGTTGGTTGCCGCCCACCGAGGGGATCGTTCGATTGCGTTTCGGAGCGCTGGGTCATCTTCCTTCCCTCCCTGCCACGCGATCTTGCAGCCCACTCTAGCACCCGCCTAACGCCGCGCGTCTCATTTCATTCGAATGGTAACGCATCAATAAATTAACTTGACATGGAAAAGCTCGCACGCTAAACTAGGCTGTGATACTCGAAAACCAGCCCCGCCGCCCCGGCCCGCTCCTCCATCAAGCCAAAAACGCCCAATTGTTGCCCCTTTGTTTTCATAACGATACGAATTGCTCCCCGCGCAACCCCTTTCGTTTGATAACGATACAAATTGCCCTACCGTACACCCCAGACCCCTCCAAAAAATCCCTCACGCAGGAGGCTGGAAAGTGCCGGTTACCATCGCTGACTCCCCGCGTTTTGAACACGCGGAAGGCGGGCGGCCAAGATGTCCAACGGCGAAGGGCGCTAGTCACCTCTAGGCGACAGGGGTACGGGCGAGGCGTTGACTCCGGCTGGGCGTGCTTCCAGAATGACCTGACGGGGTACTGGCGGCGTTGGGTTAGCCGTTGCGAGCTTAAGGATATTGGCCGAGACGCTGTCTGACCTTGCGTTGGCGTAGTTGTCGCACCGTGAAACCGTTGCAGTTGTGGCATAGCGAAACCGTTTATGGCACAAGAACCGAACATTGTGGAATCGGCGGTGGCCCGCGCGTTGCGGGACAATCTGGAGCGCATCCAGAGGACTACCGAAGAACTGCACCACGCGGTGAATGACGTGGTGTCGGCATGCGGGAGCAATAAGCCGACCAATGCGTTGCCCCCGATGTTGCGGGCGCAGACGGCCGCGGCGTCCATCGCGGCGGCGCTGGAAGTGCTGACAAGATTTGTGACGGCGTCGCTGCAGACGGGGCCGCGGTCGTCGGTGGACCGGCCCGCTGCGGAACGCTCTCCTGCGGAACGGGCAGTGCGCGACACCCAGGCGATCGAGTTTGCGTCGGGTGGCGCGGGGACGGCGCAGCCGCCTCCGGTTCCGGCGCGCGTGTTGCCGGGGCATCCGGCATCGATGGCGGCGCAACACGCGGAGCCAGAGATTGCAGAGACGGCGGCGCTTCCGGAAACGCACGTCGAGGAATTGGAGCATGAAGGCGCGAATTTTGAGGTGCCGCTAGAAGTGCCGTATGATGCGGGACATGCGGCGGCGCATGAGGAGCCGCCGGCGGCTCTGGCGCAAGACGCGGCACTGACCGGCGATTTCGACATCAATCGCCTCACGCCGGAAGAGCAGGAGTTGCACCGGCGGGCGAATCGTGTGGCCAAGGTTTCGATGCAGGATATCAAGATGCTCCGGCCGCAGCAGGTGAAGGAAGGCCGCGAACATCGGGATCTATGCATCCGATTGAAAGACGACATTGAAAAAGCACATCGCGAATACGACCGACGATTCCGGCCCATCATGGACCACCCGGTGGATTATTTTTACCGCTGGATGGTGGAGATTCTTGCCGAGGGCGACGCCCACGCGCTTGGCGAATATCCCTACGCAACGTCCGCGACTCGACGCTAACAATAAGATGAACAGCTACCGCTGCGAACTTGAGCGGCGCGAGCGATGGCTGCAGCGTGTTTTGCGAAGCGTCCGCATCGCGCGCGCTTGCG
>Ga0181537_10001893_pt1 | contig 18855 bp, 7 predicted proteins | sample PEATcosm2014_Bin_39_FD_119765 | JGI IMG/M metagenome (GOLD analysis project Ga0181537, IMG submission 119765) | Peatland microbial communities from MTU Mesocosm Facility, Houghton, MI, USA - PEATcosm2014_Bin23_10_metaG | ecosystem: Environmental > Terrestrial > Soil > Wetlands > Peat | place... | reverse complement strand
GCGAACACTTACACGGGGGGCACGACCGTGAGTGCCGGCACGCTCATAGTGGTCGGTTCGGGCACACTGGGTAGCGCCAACGGGAGTTTGACGGTCAATACCGGCGGTACTCTCGATCTTCATGGAACCAACCAGACCATCGGTAATTTCACCGGTACGGGTGGCACGATCCTCAACAACGCCACTGGCACCAATGTAACGCTGACTATTGGTAGTGGCAATGGCACCGGTGGAAACTTTGCTGGCGTGATCGCCAATAATAGCTCGGGCACCGGTACCGTCGCACTGACCAAGATCGGCACGGGTACGCAGACCCTCTCCGGCGCCAACACCTATACCGGCGCGACGACGATCAATGCGGGCACGCTGGCCTTGAGCGGCACCGGCAGTGTTGCGGACAGCAGCGGGGTTGATCTGACCGCCAGCGGAGCGACTTTCGATATCTCAGCGGCGGCGGGCAATGAAACCATCAACGATCTCGCCGGCGTCGCGGGCAGCACGGTGAATCTCGGAGCCAAGGGCTTGACCGAAGGCACCGCGAACTCGACCACATTTGCTGGCGTCATCGAAGGCACCGGCGGGAGTTTGACCAAAGTGGGGGCAGGCACCTTGACCTTGTCGGGCGCGAACACCTACTCGGGCGGCACAACGATCACGGCAGGAACGCTCCAAATTGGTAATGGCACCAGCAGCAATGGCTCGATCGGAACAGGCGGGGTGACGGATAGCGCAGCGCTGGTCTTCGATCCGTTTAGCATCAGCACCATCGCCAATGCCATTACAGGTGGTGGCACCGTGACGCAAAACGGTCCCGGCACAACCATCCTCACCAATACGGGCAACACCTATTCGGGCGGCACAACGATCACAGCGGGAACGCTGCAAATTGGTGATGGCGCAACCAGCAATGGCTCGGTGGGAACAACCGGTATTCTGGATAACGCAGCGTTGGTCTTTGATCCCATGGCCAGCAGCACCAGCACCATCGGCAATGCCATTACCGGCAACGGCACGGTGACGCAAAACGGCCCCGGCAAAACCATTCTCACCAATACGAGCAATAACTACTTGGGCAACACCACGGTTAGCGCGGGTACGTTGCAGATCGGCAACGGCTCGTCTGGTACAATCAACGACGGCAGCGCGGTATTCGTCTCGTCGGGAGCAACGCTTGCGTTCGACGAAGCGACTGGTTTGACTCAATCCAACACCATAACCGATAGCGGCACAGTGGCCGGTGTCGAAGGCGGAGGCATCACCAATACACTCTCCGGCAATATCACCGGCGGTGGCGTGTTCACGCAAACGGGTACGGGCACGACGGTTCTCTCCGGTGACAACGGCTACACCGGCGGCACGACGATCAGTGCAGGCACGCTGGTGGCGGGCAGCGCCAACGCACTTGGCGCGACGACCAACAGTCTTACCGACAACGCCACACTTGACCTGGACGGTAACAGTGTGACGGTGGGCGCATTTAACGGCAGCGGCACAGTGACCAACAACGGCGGCGCCGACAGCACTCTCACCGTCAGCGGCGGCGGCGACTTCACCGGCGGTATCGAGGATGGCTCGACCAACACAACGGCTTTGACTCTCACCGGCGGAACACTGGTTCTCAGCGGCGCGAGCAGCTACAGCGGCGGCACGACGATCAATTCCGGGACTCTTCTGGTTGGTAGCGCGACGGCTTTAGGTGATGGTTCCGTGACCAATAACGGCGGCATTTTGGGAAGCGCCAGCACTAACCCCAATCATGTGATTAATGTTGCCACCAATTATACCCAGGGCGCTGGCGGCACGCTGGACATCACTCTCAGGAGCGATCCGGTGGTGGCCAACACAAACGATCTGCTCAGCGTCGGCGGCACGGCCAGCCTCAACGGCAATCTCGACATCATAGTCATTCCTTCGGGCGCCTTTACTCCCACGAAAGGCGACAGCTTCACGGTTGTAGAGGCAAACACAGCTTCTCCGTCGACCCCGGATGGCATCACCTCCGCCGGCGCGGGCTTTACGACCGCGATCGAATCTGCCCCAGGCCTGATCTTTACTGGAGCCGTGGCCAACAGCAACAACGACCTGATCGTGACCATCATGTCCACTCAGTTGGCGCTGACCAGCATCCCTGGAGTCGTCTACACGCCCAATCAGGCGGCCGTCGCCAACTACATCTCGGAATTTATCACCTCAGGCCCGCTTTTTAACGCCCTCGCCAACATCGTGACAAACAATCCACAGGACCTGCCCGGTATTCAGGATCAACTTTCCCCGGAAAAGTTTGGCAACTTCGCCATCAGCACCGTCATCAACAACGCGGCTTTCTCGACGCAGATGTTGGATAGCTATTTCGAAAGCCAACATTCGCGCAACGGCGATTTCGGACCGAGCAACGGTCAAATTGATTCGAGCGGTCTGACGGTCGTCGATCCGAGCATGGACCCCGGTCTGGCTCAGATCAGCAGCCGGCTCCTGGCCTGGAGCCCGGCTCCGCTTTCCCACGGCTTGCTCAGCGATAGCGGCAATCCTGTCACCGCGGGAATCGACATGGGGGATATGAAGCCGACGACCGCCCCCGACAAGGGCTATGATTACGACGTCTTCGTCATGGGCAACGCGGTCCTGGCTCAGGACTTTTCGCAGGCGGACGTGCCCCACGCCGACACGACCACTGGCGCGGTGCAAATCGGCGCCGATTACCGGATCACACCTCATCTGCGGGTCGGCGCCATCTTTGGCTACGGCCACACCGATGCCAATCTGGATGATATTGGCAGCAAAGCCACGGTCGACAGCTACGCGCCCGGAGCCTTTATCAGCTACGCCCAAGCTGGTTGGTACTTCAACGCACTGGGCAGCTACGGATTCGATAATTTCACCGAAGACCGGAGCGTCTCCTTTCCCGGTTTTTCGGGTATCGCTCATGGCGCGCCCAACGGCGACCAGATCGTGGGCAATCTCGATGGCGGCTACGATTTCCATAGGAAGAATTGGACGTTTGGTCCGTTGGTGGGAGTGCAATACACCCACATGGATGTTGACTCGTACACCGAAGGCGGTTCTGATCCGGTGGATCTGCAGGTCGATAAGGTGGAAACCGATTCCCTGCGCAGCCGGCTGGGTGGTCATGTGAGTTATGTCTTCCAGACCGGTAAGGTCCTCCTGACGCCCCACCTGGACGCAAGCTGGCAGCACGAATTTATGAACCAGAGCCAGGGCATCACCTCGCAGTTCACCAGTGTCGGAGTGGGCTCATTCACGATCAACACGCCCCAGCCCAGCCGCGATTCCGCCCTCATCGATGGTGGTCTCAGCGCCGATCTGAACGGTCAGGTTTCGCTCTACCTCGACTACCTCGTTCAAGCGGGCCAAAGCAATTACTTTGGTCAAGCGGTTCAGGCTGGCGTCAAAGTTGGGTTTTAGAACTCAGAGCAAAGCAGGCCCAGGTCGCGCCATGGTTTGTAAGTCGACAGTTGCCATCGTGATCGGAAATCGACTACCATCGTGTGTATTACAGGTGTCGAGATTTGAACAGGGACACCAGCCAAGTACAAAATCTGGTTCCAAATTGAATGAAAATTACGATAAAAACGAGCTTTATTGATTACAAGTACGTAATGAATGCTAAGTCCGTACGGAATATGCATAGTTGTTTTTGCTTCACAAATCAGGCAGAATGTTGCAAATATGTACAAATTGCGCGGTAATAATTGCCTAAGTGTCAATCGGTTGACTCTGCAAGGCTCTATAAAGCACATGCTTAAGAGCTTTCAACTCGTAACAAGGACTAATTAATTGCAGCGCAGTTTTTACGTAAATAACTGTAAAAAAATCAAGGCAGGGGCATTTTCCTCCTTCCTTCCATTCCAGAAGAACAATAACCTAGTTCAGATAGGCACGCTGGATGCATTAGATCGCCGAAGTGATAAGGAGACAACTATGATCAGCCAACGCACCTCCGGCTTGTACCACCTTGTAGTGCTCGTACAATGCCTACTCATAAGTATTCTCTATTGGTCGCTGGTAGCGTCTTTTGAGGTCTACCACACGACGTTTAGCCTCGACGACTATCGGGTCTTCGCGATTCCCTACGCCTTTGCCCTGATCGGTCTCCTGGCGGCTGCCGCGCTGAGAACAGATGCCTTGGCCAGCCTGCTCCGGAAGGACATTTCGGCCATTCACCGTGAATCGTTCCGGCAGATCCGGTATGTGATGGCGCTTTTGTTCGTCTATTTTCTGACTGCGCCAACGCCGCTGCTAGGATCGAGGTTTGTCGTGGCCTTCTTCGCCATGAGTTATCTCCTCCTGCTCCTGACTCACTGGCAGCTGCCGGCGGTCATCACCAAATATGCTTTTAGCGGATCGCGGGTCGAACGAACGCTGATTGTGGGCACGCCCGAGAAAGTTTCGGAACTTGGCCTTTACCTCGCGCATAAGGAGGAAATTGGGATCAAGACGATCGGGCTCGTGTGCGACGGCATCCCCCGGGGCACGTATGGAAAATATCGCGCGCTGGGCGAGTTGTCGGATTTAAAGCCGCTCTTGAAAATGCACAACATCACCCAGGTGATCGTGGCTGAATTTCCGGTCTTCAAAAACCAGTTGCAATATATCACTGACATTTGCCAGTCGCATGGCGTGCGGCTGCTCGTGGTCAATACGCTGCCCTCCATGTTCATTCACAAGGTCTCCATGTTTGCCGACGACGGCCTGAATTTCATCGGGTTGCGCGAAGAGCCGATGGAGAATCCCTATCATCGCCTGTTAAAGAGAGCCCTCGATTTGGCCGTGGCCATTCCGGTGGTTTTCCTGATCCTGCCCATTACCTCGCTGATCGTGGCCATTCTCCAGGCGATCCAGGCGCCCGGGCCGCTGTTTTATGTGCAAACCCGGGCCGGTTTGCAGAACCGGACCTTCCGCTGCTTAAAGTACCGGACGATGTACGCGTCCAATCACGATGCGGCCGAACAGGCCAAGGTGAACGATACCCGGATCTTTTCGTCCGCTCGCTGGCTGCGCAAATTTAGCATCGATGAGCTTCCTCAATTTATCAACGTCCTTCTCAATGACATGAGCGTGGTGGGACCGCGTCCGCATTTGGTCGAGCACAATGATAAATTCGCCAATATTACCCAGAATTATCACATCCGCGCCTTCATCAAGCCGGGGATAACCGGAATGGCCCAGATTCGGGGCTATCGCGGCGAAGTTAGCTGCGAGAGCGATCTGGAGAATCGGATTAAGTCCGACCTCTACTATATCGAAAAGTGGAGTTTTAACCTCGATCTCCTCATTATTCTTCGCACCTTCATGACCGTGTTCCTGCCTCCTGTGACCGCCCGGTAAATCCTCGGTTCTGCGGAGAGGCCGGTGGTATTTTTCTGGCGAAGTTTTACTGCCGTGCGCTGCCACCGCCCTCCTCAGGAGCGCAGGACCGTTCGCGGAACCTGGCCATGATGGCGATGAGTCCCAGCGCCTTCCAATAACGCGGGATAAATTTTCGCGGTGCATGGAGGCAACGAATGAGCCAGCCCAGCATCCAGGTATCGGCCCACGCCGGGATATTGGCCTGAAGGCCGGTCAGGAAAGCAACGGCCGCTCCCACGCAAATAATGGAAGGCCGATAGGAGAGATTTTTTTTGAGATAAAAGCCAAGGCGTTCCTGGACGCCGCCGCCGAGATTGATGATGATATAGGGGGGCTTGCGGGTCTCGATCCAACTCAATATCGAAGGGGCGGAAATCGCGCCTTTCGGATAAAAGGGGGCGACAAAGCATTCTGCCGGAGTGACGGGATGGCCATTTTGGTTGAGCCAGGCGAGATTGACTTCCATTTCGTTTTTTGAAGGCATGATCCAAAAGGAGCTTCCCGGCCGGTGAAGTTCATCGCTGGCCAGCAGGCCGCGAAGGAGTTTCAACCCGGAAATGCGAGGCAAGGTTTGTCCGGTAAAAAATTTCCAAAGCAGCACCATGAACGCGCTGTCGGTAATGGCGAAATCGCTTTTTTCAACCGATTCACGATAGGCCTCATTGGTCCGCAGTTCAGCCAGGGCGGGCGCGGCGGGAACAACAATAAAATTACCTTCGGCGCATAAACCTAAAAGTTCAGGCATGTCCCCGACAAAAAAATTAATGCCCAGGATGCGTTGGAATTTTTGCGCCATGTTCAATCCGTCACAGTAGTTGACCCCATAAGCTGCTCACAAGGAGTTTTCTCCGGAAGCCTGTCGCTTAGACTTCAAAAGATCGTAACAGGCAGGTTCCATGCCTGTTATTACTTTGAAGACACGCTTTAGCTGAAACGGGATACCGAATTCGCGACGATTTCGCTTTTATTGAAGTGAACGAAACAGCATTCCAGTTGTTTGTCCACGTTATCGCAAGCGAGGCTTCCCATATAACCGGCCGGAACCGGCAACGCGAGCAGGCGCCAGGTCGCTGCGGCGGACTCATCCCGGGTATCCTTGACGAAGCTGGTCTTCTCCGGGCCCATGGAGACGGAAATTTGCCGGAGTCCTTCCGTGATGCCTTCGCCGCGGGCCTTGAGGTAGGCTTCCTTGCGGGTCCAGGCCCGAAAGAACGCGGCCGGCGCTTCATGGCCCGGAAGGGCTTGAAAAGTTTGAAGATCTTCTTCGGAGAAAATTCGTTTTGCCAACTCGGGAAGATCCAAAGGAGGTTGCATAAATTCCAAATCAATCCCAACGCGGGCGCCGGTCGTCAGGGCGATGGCAACCAGATCGTGCGTATGTGAAATGCTGAATTGGACCGTCTCGTCCTGCGGGAAAAAGGGACGCCCGCGGTCGGTCGTGGCGAGTTCAATCGTTTCGGGCGTTTGCTGCAAATAGTGGCCGAGACATTTCCGCAACAGGCCCCGGCCCAGCACAAAGCGCGCGCGATCTTCGGAAAACCGGAATCGCGCCGCCCGCTCGCGGTCCCGATCATCCAGACAGGGTTCCAAAAAAGTCAGCGAGTCCTGCGACTGGGAAACGTGCGCGATCCATATGATCACATTCCCGGCAAGGTGTTCGCGGCGGTGCGGCTTCATCGACTCCAGAAAATAATCACGGACACCGTGAGGTACAGATAAAACGCGGGGAATAGGGGTTGCATCCCCTATCGCCTTCTTTACCCTTGCGAGCAACCAGGTGTTTTTTCACATGAGCGACAAAGTTCCGGTAAGCATCCTCATCCCCATTCGGAACGAAGCGGAAAATCTGCCGCGCTGTTTCAAATCCATCGCCTGGGCCGATGAAATCTTTGTGGTTGATTCCATGAGCACCGATGGCTCGATTCAAATCGCCGAGGACCATGGCGCGAAGGTCGTCCAATTCGATTTTAAGGGCACCTGGCCCAAAAAAAAGAACTGGGCGCTGGAGAATCTGCCTTTCAAGCATCCGTGGGTTTTTATCTTCGATGCGGACGAGGAGTTGACACCGGACGCTGAGGAGGAATTTCGCGCCATTGTCTCGCAGCCCGAACCGAAAATCGTGGGATACTGGATCAACCGGCGTTTTCATTTCATGGGAAAATGGCTGAAACACGCCTACTATCCCAACTGGAATCTTCGCCTGTTTCTTCATCGGCTGGGGCGTTATGAACAATTGACCGCGGTCCAGACGGCCAGCGGTGACAATGAGGTGCACGAACATGTCGTGGTCAACGGCCCCGTCGGACACCTCAAAACGGAAATGAATCATTACGCGTTTCCGAACATCGGGGTGTTTGTGGAGAAGCACAATCGTTATTCCAATTGGGAAGCGCGCGTGGCCCTGGATCATTATCTGCATCGGAGCGATTCCTCACTCCAAAGCAAGCAGGTTGGCTTGCTGCGCAGGCTCAAGGCGCTGTCGCATAAATTGCCTTTCCGACCCACCTTAAGATTTCTCTACGTTTACCTCTTTCAAAAGGGATTTCTCGATGGCGCCGAAGGCTACTATTTCGCGCGGTTGCATGGATTTTATGAATTCCTGTGCGTGGCCAAAACGGTTGAACTCAAACAGTCCGCGCGCTCGAATAACTCCGCTGAAAAAAGTTAACATCGCGGTCGATCGGAACGTGTTTTTTGGGAACATCTTCCGAAGGTTATAATTAATTTATTACATTAATTTTGTTCCTGTATTTTGTTTGGGTTTCACCTGTTAATGGCTTTGCATTCTCTCGTTAGGAGATAGTATCTCCTGTTATTGACAGAAAGAGAATCATGACGACACACGGGTCCTTAGATGTTCCAAAGGATTTATCGATTTGCTCCAAAGGCGATTCTGTTGGTTTCCCGTTGTCTGTCCGATTTGAAACACAGGCTTCCCTTCGTCCTGATGCCCCGGCCCTGACGCTGGCTGGGACGAGCCTCAGCTATGGGAATCTCAACGCGCGGGCCAATCAATTGGCCGCCTATTTGCGCGAGCTTGGAGTCGGCCCGGAGTCATTGGTAGGCATACACTTCGAACATTCCTTTGAGCTGATTACGGCGATCTTTGCCATACTCAAGGCGGGCGGCGCGTATCTGCCTCTTGATTTGGCCTGCCCGGAAGATCGCCTGACCTTCATGCTGGAGGATTCCCGCGCGAAAGTGCTGCTGACCCATTCCAAGCTCGCGCATAGGTTTGCGCCCTACAAAGGTGTCGTCGTCTGCCTCGATCAGGAGGCAGAGCGAATCGCGTGTCACAGCGTGGAAAATGTTGCCTCCATCACGCAGCCTCAGCATCTCGCCTACGTGATTTATACGTCCGGTTCAACGGGTACACCGAAGGGTTGCCTCGTGACCCAGGAAAATGTCGCGCGCCTTTTCACCGCCACCGACCCGTGGTTTCATTTTGGCCCACAGGATGTCTGGACGCTTTTTCATTCCAGCGCCTTCGACTTTTCAGTCTGGGAAATCTTCGGTGCGCTCCTCTACGGAGGACGGCTCGTCATCGTGCCCTACATGGTGAGTCGCTCGGCTTCCGCTTTTCGTGAGCTGCTCATTCGCGAGCGCGTCACGGTGCTGAATCAGACGCCGTCCGCATTTCGCCAACTGGTCCAGGCTGACCAGATTTCGCCGCCGGGAGACCTCGCCCTTCGCTACGTGATCTTTGGCGGGGAAGCGCTGGAGTTTCAAAGTTTGCGCCCCTGGTTTGAGCGGTATGGCGACCAGCGCCCGCAATGCGTCAACATGTATGGCATTACGGAGACCACTGTCCACGTCACCTACCGCCCGATCCGTTTCGCGGACCTCGAGAACAATTCGGGCAGCAACATCGGGATTCCGATTCCCGATCTCCAGGTTTATGTCGTCGATGAGCAAGGACGCTGCGTCGCAACGGGCGAGACGGGAGAAATGCTGGTGGGCGGCCTCGGTGTGGCGCGCGGTTATCTGAATCGTCCCGATTTAACCCAGCAGCGATTCATTGCCAACCCCTTTGATCCCGGGATAAGCCCGCGCCTTTATCGGAGCGGCGACCTGGGCCGGTTTTGCGAGAACGGCGACCTCGAATATCTCGGACGGATCGATCATCAGGTCAAGATTCGCGGATTCCGCATCGAGCTTAGTGAGATTGAATCGATGCTGACCCGGCATCCTTCCGTCAAGGAATGTGCCGTTCTTGCTCGTACCGACACCGGTTCCGAGCCGCGTCTGGTTGCGTACTTGGTGACCGGAGCGCAGCCCAGCGTGGAAGACCTGCGGAACCATCTCGCCCAGAAATTGCCGGACTACATGGTGCCATCCGCGTTTGTCTTCCTCGATGCCTTTCCCCTGACGGTCAACGGCAAGCTCGACCGCGAGGCGCTTCCCGCGCCCGGTTCGGAGCGGCCCCATCTCGCTGCCGAATATGTCGCGCCGCAAAGTGATTTGGAAAAGACCCTGGCCGACTTGTGGAAAACGGCGCTCCATCAGGACAAGGTCAGCGTGAACGATAATTTCTTTGATTTGGGAGCCGACTCCCTGATGTTGACCACCGTCCACCGGCGTTTACAAAACGAGATCAAGCGCGAGATTTCCATTACCGAACTCTTTCAATTTCCCACCATCCGTAGCCTCGCAGAGCGTCTTGGCGCAAATGGCGACGAAACCGGCCTGTCGGACAAAACCCAGGCGCGCGCCCAACTCCAGCGCGCCGCCTTGTCTCGCAATCGACGTCCCACCCCGGCCCAAGCGGCGCAACAATCTTCTCAATGAGCGCCGACTCCACCCAACTCTCCGACGGAATTGCCGTTATTGGCATGGCGGGAAAATTCCCCGGCGCGCCGAATCTCGCGGTCTATTGGGAAAACCTGCGCAACGGCGTCGAGTCGATCACCCATTTTTCGGAGCACGAACTCGAGGTCTCTCCGGCGATCAGCCAGAACCCGCAGTATGTCCGGGCGCGCGGCATCATGGAGGGCGTTGACCTTTTCGACGCCGATTTTTTCAACATCAACCCGAGGGAAGCCGAGTACACCGACCCACAGCATCGCCTCCTTCTCGAAACGGCTTGGGAAGCGCTGGAGAACGCCGGTTACGATACCGAGCGATTTGCCGGGAGCATCGGCGTCTTCGCCGGGTGCAGCCAGAACACCTATTTGCTTTGCAATCTCGCCTCGCATCCCGGATTCCTGACCGAGTTCCTTTCCTTTCAGCAGATGGGCGCGCATCCGTCGATGCTGGGCAACGACAAGGATTTCGTGGCCACGCGGATCGCCTACAAGATGAACCTGCGCGGCCCGAGCATCGCGGTCCAGTGCGCTTGCTCTACTTCACTGGTTGCGGTCGTCCAGGCCTGCCAGAACCTGCTTACGTTCCAATGCGATCTCGCACTGGCCGGCGGCGTCTCGGTCACCTTTCCGCAAAAGCGCGGCTATGTCGCCGAAGAGGGCAGCCTGGCTTCGAGCGATGGACGGTGCCGCCCGTTTGACGCCGCCGCCGGAGGAACCGTTTTCGGGGATGGCGTCGGGCTGGTCGTCCTGAAACGCGCCGATGAGGCGATTCGCGACGGCGACCACATCCACGCGGTGATCCGGGGTTTTGCGGTCAACAACGACGGCTCGACGAAAGTCAGTTACATGGCCCCGAGCGTCGATGGCCAGGCCGAGGCGATTGCCGCCGCGCAGGCGCTGGCCGGGATCGATGTGGCCACCATCCGTTACGTCGAGGCGCACGGAACCGGGACGTCGCTCGGCGATCCGATCGAAGTGGCAGCCCTGACCAAAGCCTTTCGAGCGGGGACCTCGGAGCGGCAATTTTGCGCGCTCAGCGCGGTCAAAGGAAATATCGGGCATCTTGAAGCGGCATCCGGCGTGGCCGGGTTGATCAAGGCGATCCTGGTCCTTGAGCATGGCGAGATTCCGCCCACCCTCCATTTCTCCGCGACAAATCCCCGGATCGATTTCGCCGCAAGTCCGTTCTACGTCTGCTCCAAGCTCCAGGCCTGGCCTGCTTCGGAGATTCCGCGCCGCGCCGGGGTGAGTTCGTTCGGCGTCGGCGGCACCAACGCGCACATCGTGCTGGAAGAAGCGCCGGGCGTTCCCGCCCCCGCGATCGATTTCCCCAAACAGCTGATGATTCTCTCGGCGAAAAGTGAATCGGCTCTCGAAGAGGCCACGAATCGGCTGGCCGAATATCTCCGGGGAAACCTTGAAATTTCCATGGCCGACGCGGCCTACACGCTTCAGGCAGGCCGTCGCGCGTTTCGTCATCGCCGCTCGTGGGTCTCTTGTTCGGTTGAAGGCACGCTCAAAGTTCTCAGTGAGAAAAAGCCGGGAAAGTTGTTCACGTCCGACACCCAAAACCGGAAGGGAAGCGTCGCTTTTCTTTTTCCCGGCCAGGGCGCGCAACAGGTTGATATGGGCCGCGAGCTTTACGAGACGCACCCGATTTTCCGCGCGCAGGTCGATCTTTGCTGCGAACGGCTCGCGCCGGAGTTGGGCCTCGATCTGCGCGACGTCCTCTATCCCGCCAATGATGCCGATAAAATCGAGGCGCAGGACCGCCTGATGCAGACGTCGCTCACCCAACCCGTGCTTTTTGTCGTCGAGTATGCGCTGGCCCAGGTTTGGCTCTCATTGGGCGTGCGTCCGCAAGTCATGATCGGCCATAGCCTCGGCGAATATGTCGCGGCGGTGCTGGCCGGTATTTTCTCCCTCGAAGACGCGCTCCATCTTCTCGCCGTGCGCGGGCGGCTTATCCAGTCGATGCCGCCCGGCACCATGCTGGCCGTGGTGCTTCCGGAGGAAGAAGTGACGCCGTTGTTAGAAGGTGGCTTGAGTCTCGCAGCCGTGAACGGGCCGAAACTGTGCGTCATTTCCGGCCCGGAAGAAGCCGTGGCCGCGTTGCGCAAAAAGCTTTCCGGGCAGGGGACGGTCAATCGTGAACTGAAGACCTCGCACGCTTTTCACTCGGCGATGATGAAGCCGATTCTCGCTAAATTCGAGGCCGAGGTCCGGCGCGTCCCGCGGAACAAACCGCAGATTCCCATTGTTTCCAGTCTTTATGGCCGCCTGGCGACCGACGAGGAATGGACGGACCCGGGCTACTGGTCGGCGCAGTTGCGGCACACGGTGCGATTTGCAGACGCGGTGTCCACGCTGCTGAACCAGCCGGACCTGGCCCTGCTCGAAGTCGGTCCCGGACAGACGTTGACGACGCTGGCCCGGCAGAATCCTGCCAAGCAGCCGTCTCAAGCCACGATTTATTCCAGCCCGCGAACATGCAAGGAATCCGAAACGGCGGAGTTCCTCTCCGCGACCGGTCAGCTTTGGCTGGCGGGTGTGGAGATCGATTGGCGGGCCCTGCACGGCGGAGCCGCTCGCCGGCGCGTGCCGCTGCCCACTTACCCCTTTGAACGCAAACGTCATTGGATCGAGCCTTACACTTCCGTAAACGCGGGAGCGCTTTACACGAACGGAGCCGGTGCCGCGCGGGACACGAACGCGACGCTTGCGGACCATCTGGAAGCGGTAGTGAATGGCGTGCAAGTGACGGAAGGCGCCGCCGAGCCGTCTTCCGAGGTGGAGGCGCTCATTCAAGAACAATTACGAATCATGGCAAAACAGATCGATGTCTTGCGGTATGCATCGGCTTCGACTGATCAAAACGGAGCACCCAGCCATGAGTGAGAAATCGCCCCGCTACCCGCTGATCGAAGGCGAGGTGAAATCGGTGCTGAAGAATTTGTCCGGGCGCGACCTGGGCGGCATCGACACTTCCGCCACTTTTTTCGATCTCGGCTTCGACTCGCTTCTGCTGACGCAGGCCAGCCAGTCGCTTCGGCAAAAATTCGGAGTGAGGATTACGTTTCGTCAGCTTTTGGAGGATCTGGTGAGCATCGCCGCCGTGGCGCGCTACCTGGACGAAAAAGTTCCCGCCGACAAAATGATTGCGCCTGCTCCCACGGTTCCCGTGCCCCAACCTGTGGCCGTGCCGAAGCCGGTTTCCGCCGTTGCCAAAGCGCCCGCTCCGGCTCCGTCGCTCGCGCCTGATCCCGCCACGGGAAGCTTGATGGACCGGATCGTGAAGCAGCAGTTGCAGCTCATGTCCCGGCAGCTTGAACTCCTGCGGTCGGGAGGCAAAGGCGTGATGCCTGAACTTAACGGCGTCGCGGCCTCGGCGGAAGTCGCCCGGACGCCGACACCGATGGCCACACGGGCAGTCGAACCGGTAAAGAAAACTCCGGTTGCCGAGCCGCTGACGCCTCGTTACTTCGGGCCCTTCAAGCCGATCGACAAAAGTCCCGGCGGAGGGCTGACGGACCGTCAGCAAAAACACCTCGACGGGCTGATTCACGCCTATGTCGAAAAAACGCCCCGCTCGAAGGCCTATACGCAAAAGCACCGGGCTCACCTGGCCGATCCGCGCACCGTATCGGGATTCCGGCAGACGTGGAAAGAAATCGTCTACCCCATCGTGGTCAAGCAGTCCGCCGGTTCGCGCTTATGGGACTTGGACAACAACGAGTACCTCGACGTTACGCTCGGTTTCGGCACCCACTTTTTTGGACATTCACCCGGCTTCGCCGTCCGCGCCCAGCAATGGCAGCTCCGCAAGGGCGTGGAGGTAGGGCCGCAGTCGCCCCTGGTCGGAAAGGTCGCGGAATTGATGTGCGAACTGACCGGCATGGAGCGCGTGGCCTTTTGCAACACCGGTTCGGAAGCGGTGCTGGCGGCCGTTCGGCTGGCCCGGACGGTCACGGGGCGGGTCAAAATTGCGACCATGTCGGGCGCTTACCACGGGATCAACGACGAGGTCCTGGTGCGCGGCACCATGGTCGATGGAAAACCGAAGACGATCCCCATCGCGCCGGGAATTCCCCAACACATCGTCGACGAAGTTTTGGTGCTCGAATACGGGTCGCCGGACGCGCTGGAGATTTTGAAGCAGCACGCGCATGAACTCGCCGCCGTCCTCGTCGAGCCGGTGCAAAGCCGCCAGCCCGATTTGGCGCCGGTTGAATTTCTCAAGGAGGTTCGGCGCATCACCGAGCAGTCGGAAACGGCGCTGATCTTTGACGAACTGGTCACTGGCTTTCGCGTTCATCCGGGCGGATGCCAGGCGCTGTGGGGCATCAAGGCCGACATGGCGACTTACGGCAAGGTCATTGGCGGAGGCATGCCGATTGGCGCGCTCTGCGGCAAGGCGATGTACCTCGATGCGCTCGACGGGGGAAGCTGGCAATACGGCGACGGCTCGTTTCCGGAGGTCGGCGTGACGTTCTTTGCCGGGACGTTCGTCCGGCATCAACTGGCGATCCGTTCCACGCTTTCCGTTTTGACGCGGATCAAGCACGAGGGGCCCGCGCTCCAGGAACGCGTCGGAGCGCGCGCGGCGATGCTGGTCGATACGCTCAACGCTTTTTTTGAAGAGAGCCGCGTGCCGATGCGCATGACCCGCTTTCATTCGATGATGTACTTCCGTTTCCAGGAGGAATTCAAATATTCGAGCCTGCTCTTTTTTCACCTGCGACTCCGCGGACTGCATATCTGGGAGGCGCGCCCGGTCTTTCTTTCCACCGTCCACACCGACGAGGACGTCGCGTTCATCATCCGTGTCTTCAAGGAAAGCATCGAGGAACTGCGCGAGGGAGGTTTCCTGCCACAACCGGATGCGCAGGAAAAACCGGCGGCTACACCGGTGACGTTGATCGCGCCGGAGAAAGTGACGACGACAGCAGTTGAAGCGTCAACAAAGCCGATGCAGTTCAGCCTCTATTTCTTCGGCAATTATGACGCGGCGTATCGCGACGACAAATACTCGCTCCTGATGGATGCATCGAAATATGCCGACGAGAATGGCTTTACCGCCGTCTGGCTGCCCGAGCGGCATTTTCATCCCCTGGGTGGTTTTTCGCCGAATTCATCCCTGCTCGCCTGCGCGCTGGCGCGTGAAACAAGGAACCTCCAGTTGCGCGGCGGCAGCGTGGTGCTTCCCCTGCATCATCCGGTCCGGGTCGCGGAAGAATGGTCCATGGTCGACAATCTTTCCCAGGGTCGCGCCGCCATGTCGATTGCGTCGGGCTGGCATCCCAACGACTTCGTTTTCGCGCCGGACGCCTTCGCGGATCGCCGCAATATTTTGCTGCAAAATCTCGATATCATTCAACGGCTCTGGCGCGGCGACTCGGTCGATCTGCCCACGCCTAACGGGGAATATCTGACGGTGAAACTTTTCCCGCTGCCGATGCAACGCGAACTCTCCGTCTGGCTGACCTGCATCCACAAAGATTCCTATGCCGAAGCGGGCCGCAAGGGCCTTAACGTTCTCGGCTATCTGATGAATCAAACGGTCGACGAATTGGCCGAGAAGATCGCCGCCTATCGGGAAGGCCGTCGCTCTGTGGGGCTCGATCCCGCCGCCGGTCATGTCACGACACTGCTCTACACCTATCTCGATGAGAGTGTGGAAAAGGCGCGGGAGACCGCGCGCGGACCGTTGTGCGACTACCTGCGCTCCTATCTCGACAACAGCCAGAAGAAAATAGAAAAGCAGATCGGCCAGATGGAAGTCGACCAGGAAGACGTCGATTACCTGACCAATCGTTCCTGCAACGATTACTTCAACGGCAAGTCGCTCATCGGCACGGCGGAGTCGTGCGCCGCGGTGGTGGAAAAATTAAAAAGCATCGGAGTCGATGAAATTGGCTGCTTCGTCGATTTCGGCGTCGGAGCGGCCGATGTGATCAGGAGCCTGCAGCAGGTGGTGCTGCTCAAAGATGCCGTAACCGAGGCGACACCCGAGGCCGATCAGGTTTTATCCATGCCCGAAGCCGAAAAGGGGCTTTGGCTCCTGACCAACCTGAACGAAAGCGCCGGACGCGCTTATCACGAATCGATTACGCTAAGCCTGACCGGCGATCTCGACCGGGAAGCCTTGGACCGGACGCTGCAAACCCTGGTGGATCGGCATGGCGCGTTGCGGACGACCATCCAGCCCGACGGTCTGGCGCAAACGATGCATGCCCGGCACAAATTCGAGTTGAACGCGATCGATTACTCGGAAATTCCACCGGAGCAGGCCGCAAGCAAAGTCGCCGGAAAACTCGCCGAACTGGAAAACCAGATTTTTGCCGGGATGCGCGGCCCGTTTCTTCTCGCCTACCTGATCAAGCTGGACGAGAAGCGCCATATTCTTCTGTTCATTTTTCATCACGTGCTGGGCAACGGCCCTTCCTACTGGGTCTTTCTCGACGAATTCACGGCCCTCTACAAAGCCAATGCTGCCGGTGTTGCCGCGCAATTGCCTCCCGCGGTGCCCTTTTCCGAATTTGTGGAAAAACGCAGGCTTTATGAGGAATCGGACGAGAAGCGCGAGGCCGAGGCGTTTTGGATCGGGCAGATGGAGGGCGGCGTTCCGGTTCTCGATTTGCCGCTCGATTTTGCACGGCCCGAGGAACGGACTTACGTCGGCGCACGGGACGAAATCGTGATGGATGCCGAGCTGATCGCGGCGCTGAAGAAGGTGGGCGCGGCGCATCGGTGCTCGCTTTTCATGGTGATGTTGAGCGCCTACGGCGTGTTGCTCCACCGGCTTTCCGGCCAGGATGACTTGCTCATTGGTGTGCCGTTCGACAGCCCCATCCGGATGGAAATGGAAGGCCGCAATCTCTTCGCCAATACCACCAACATGCTTCCGCTCCGGAGCATTCTTTACGACGTCAGCAGCTTTGTTCAATACCTGCTGCAAATAAAAAATCTCGTGATCGCGGCGTCCGAGCACCAGGATTATTTCTTCGGAAATCTCATCGGCAAACTCAATCTGCCGCGCGATCCGTCCCGCTCGCCCTTCTTCAACGTGACCTTCAATCTCGAATCGGGTGAATTCCATCAGGTGCTGCCCGGGCTTGAAATCACGCTGGAATCGAAAAATGTGCCGTATCGCAGTCCGCGCGGCACGGCGATGTTTGAGCTCTACCTGAACGCGGCGGAGAGAAAGAACGGCGAAATTTTTGTGCAATGCGATTACAATACCGACTTGATCGCGCCTGAGACGATGCGGCGCTGGTTGCGGCACTATGGAACGCTGCTTCAGGGAATTGCCGTCGATCCCAACCAACCCGCCGCCCTCATCCCCCTGATGACGACCGAGGAACAACAGGAACTGGTCGTCTCCGGTAAAGCGATGGCCACCACATCGTCAGACTGATAAGATAGGATTATGGACGTTCTCCCTTACATCTCCGTGCCTGAATGGTTTGAGGAACAGGTGCGGGCGACGCCTGAGGCCGTGGCCGTCATCTTTGATGAGAAAGAACTCACCTATGGCCAACTCAACCGCCAGGCCAACCAACTGGCACGCTGTCTGGAAAAACTCGGCGTGGGGCCGGACAAAGTTGTCGCCGTTTGCCTGGAGCGCTCGTTTGATTTGATTGTCTCCCTCATGGCCATCCTCAAGGCGGGTGGCGCCTATCTGCCGGTCGATCCGGCGCTGCCGCGCGAACGCCAGGCCTTGATGCTCAACGATGCCCAACCGACGGTTCTGATCACCGAGCAATTGCTCCAGGCCGGATTGCCGCCCGTGAATGCTCCTCTTTTCGTCATCGATCTGGAGCGCGCCAGCCTGGAAAGCGAAAACGGAAAGGATGTCCCCGGTCGCGTGACGGCAAAGAATCTGGCCTACCTGATCTACACGTCCGGGTCGACCGGCGTGCCGAAAGGCGTGGAGATTCCGCATGACGCGCTGGTGAATTTTCTCGCTTCCATGCAGGAACGGCCCGGCCTGAACGCGCAGGACGTCCTCGTGGCCGTGACCACGTTCTCCTTTGATATTGCGGGGCTGGAAATCTTTTTGCCGCTCGTGACCGGCGCGAAATTGATCTTCCTCAGCCGCGACGATGCCGCCGACGGCTTCCGCGTGCTTCATCACCTGACCACGCAAAACGCCACGGTTTTGCAGGCCACGCCGTCGACCTGGCGGATGTTAATCGATGCGAAATGGCCGGGAAATCCGAAGCTGAAAATGCTTTGCGGTGGCGAGGCGCTGCCGCGCGAACTGGCGAATCAACTTCTGGCCAAGGGCGGCGAGCTTTGGAACATGTACGGGCCGACGGAAACCACGATCTGGTCCGCCGCGGCGCTCGTCGCGAACGATAACGCGCCGATCAACATCGGCCAGCCCATCGCCAACACGCAGCTCTATATTCTCGACCCGCATCTGCAGCCTGTGCCGATGGGCGTGACCGGCGAGCTTCACATCGGCGGGCTGGGCCTCGCGCGGGGTTACCGGAATCGCTCCGAACTCACGGCGGAGCGTTTTATTCCCGATCCGTTTTCCGGTGAGCCGGGCGCGCGGCTCTATAAGACAGGCGACGTCGCCCGCCTGCGCGCGAAGGGCCAGATTGAAGTCCTGGGCCGGCTCGATCACCAGGTCAAAATTCGCGGCTTCCGCATCGAGCTGGGGGAAATCGAAGCG
>Ga0181537_10001892_pt1 | contig 18857 bp, 18 predicted proteins | sample PEATcosm2014_Bin_39_FD_119765 | JGI IMG/M metagenome (GOLD analysis project Ga0181537, IMG submission 119765) | Peatland microbial communities from MTU Mesocosm Facility, Houghton, MI, USA - PEATcosm2014_Bin23_10_metaG | ecosystem: Environmental > Terrestrial > Soil > Wetlands > Peat | place... | reverse complement strand
CACAGCGCCAGCAGGCCGATCAGCGCCAAGCCGGCGCCGGCCTTCGCCTCGCGGCGATGCCGTGGATCGAAAATTTCGCCAGCCGTCTTCTTCAATGCTGCAACCGCCTTGTCGCCAAGCATATCACCGGGGTCGGCTGCCGTCGCGGAACCGGCCGGCTAGAAGTTCTCGGTGTCGATTTCCGCCTGCGTGGCCGCGTTATAGCGATCGCCGGCGATGGTGTTTCGATTGATGAGGGCGTCAGCGCGCGCGATGACCTCGGGCTGCACATGCAAGTCCGCGGCTTTGACATTTTCCGCCAAATGCGCCTCGCAAGTCGTACCGGGGATCGCCAGCACATGCTCGCCGCGGGCCAGCACCCAGGCGAGCGCCAGTTGCCCCATGGAGCAGTGCGCCTCGTATGCCAGCCTCGCGAATCCCTCCAACAACCGCAGATTCGACGTGTTCGCCGCCGCCTCGAAGCGCGGCATCGTGCGCCGCAGATCCTTGGGCTCCAGAGTCGAGACGTCGCGCACCGCACCGGCGAGAAATCCCCGGGCCAGGGGACTGAAGGCCACGAACGTCGCGCCGATGCGCCGGCACGCATCGATCACGGCGATCTCGGGATTGCGCGTGCACAGCGAGTATTCGCTCTGCACCGCGGCGATCGGATGCACCGCATGCGCACGCTCGAGCGTTGCCGCCGACACCTCGGAGAGGCCGACGGCGCGGACCTTCCCTTCGCGCACCAGCTCGCCGAGCGCGCCCACGCTCTCCTCGATGGGAACGCTCTTCTGCCAACGATGCAGATAGTAAAGATCGATGACCTCGGTCTTGAGACGCCGCAAACTATCCTCGCAAGTTTGTTTGAGCGTTTGCGGACGGGCGTCGATGACGCGCCGCACGCCCGCCTCCGAGCTCACGCCCTGGATGCCGCACTTGCTCGCCAGTGTGAATCGCGAGCGGAACGGTGCCAGCGTGCGCCCGACCAACTCCTCGTTCGCGCCGAACCCGTACAACGCCGCCGTATCGAAGTGCGTCACGCCTAAGTCCAGGGCGCGGATCAGGAGGCGCGCCGCGGCTTGCGGCGGCGGCGGCGCGCGGTAGGCATGGCTCAGGTTCATGCAGCCAAGACCTATGGAGGAGACCGCGAAGGGGCCGAGTTTGCGCTGGCTCAAAGTCGATTGCATTGTCCGACCTTGCGCGATTCTATGCGTTCTCGTGCTGCCTGAGCGGCATGCGGCCGAACTTGCCGCCTTGAAAATCGCGCATCGCCGTTTCGATCTCCTGACGCGTGTTCATGACGAACGGGCCGTAGCCGACGACGGGCTCGGCGATCGGCACGCCGGAGAGCAGCAGCAACGTGCTGTCGGCGACGCCATCGATTTCGATCTCTTCGCCGGCGGCATCGAGCACCACGAGTTCGGCGTCGCCCGCACGCCGTGAACCGTTGACGGCAATCGAACCGCGCAGCACGGCGATCGCGGCGATGTGGCCCGCCGGCACCGGCAAGGCAGCCTTGTGTCCAGCCCGCAGCCGAACGTCCCAGACATTGAGAGGGCTGAATGTCGCGGCCGGACCCGCGTGACCGTCGAAGCCGCCGGCGATGACTCGCACCGTGCCGGCACCGTTCGGGAGCTCGACCCGCGGAATGCGCGCATCGAGGATGGTCTGATAGCGGGGTGCCGACATTTTGTGTTCGGCCGGCAGGTTGACCCACAGCTGCATCATCTCCAAGGCTCCGCCGCTGCGCGTGAAGGCGGGTGAATGCAACTCCTCGTGCAATATTCCGGACGCGGCGGTCATCCACTGCACATCCCCCGGCCCGATCAGCCCGGAGTTGCCCACCGAATCCCGATGCGCAACCTCCCCTTGATAGACGATGGTCACGGTTTCAAAGCCGCGATGCGGATGCTCGCCGACACCGCGCGGCCGCACGGCCGGCGCGAATTGCGCCGGGCCCGCGTAATCGAGCAGCAGGAAGGGATTGAGGCGCCGGCCCAAATCGTCATAAGTAAAAAGACTTCGCACCGGAAATCCGTCGCCGACCCAGTGCCCTTTCGGACTTGGGTAAATGCCCAGCAATGCTTTTTTCACCGTACCGCCCTTGATCGCTCCGTCCATGACAGTCATATGGGTGCAAAATCCGCGTTTTCCATGTGCGATGATATCGCCATGAAAACCTACCAAAAATTATCCGAATTGCAGCCGCTGGTCGGCGAGGTCTTGGGAAGCAGCGACTGGCTCGGCGTCGATCAAGAGCGCATCGATCGATTTGCCGCCGCCACCGGCGATGATCAGTGGATCCACGTCGACCCGGTGCGGGCGGCGGCGGGACCCTTCGGCACGACGGTGGCTCACGGCTATTTGACGCTCAGCTTGATACCGGCCATGGTGAGAACGGCATTCAAGCTCGGCGACGTTCGCATGGCGGTCAACTATGGCCTGAACCGCGTGCGCTTTCCCGCGCCGGTGCCCGTGGGAAGCCGCTTGCGCGGGCACTTCAAGCTGCTGAGCTTCGAGAACATCGCCGGCGGTGCGCAGCTGATTGTCGAGGTCACCGTGGAGCGCGAGGGTCAATCGAAGCCCGTGTGCGTGGCGGAGTCCGTGGCGCGGCATTTCATTTGATCGCGGCGCGTCACGCCGCCTCGGCCAGCGTCTTGACATGCGCCACGGCGCTGCGGGCGAGGGCCGAGAGGTTGTAACCACCCTCGAGCATCGAGACGATGCGCCGCTGCGAATGCCTCGCCGCCAAGGCCATGAGCTCGCGCGTCATCCACTCGTAATCGGCCTCCACCAGCGCCATGCCGCCCAGCAGATCGTCGCGATGCGCGTCGAATCCCGCGGAGACGAAAATCATTTCCGGCCGGAACTTCTCCAAGGCCGGCAGCCATTTCGTTTCGATGGCGCGTCTGGCGGCGGCGCCGTCGCTGCCTTCGGCCAGCGGCACATTGATCATGTTGGGCGCCGGATTGGCCGTGCCGCTGTAAGGATAAAAAGGGTGTTGGAAAAAGCTCGCCATCAACACCCGCTCCTGCCATTGCGGCGCACTGAACATGTCCTCGGTGCCGTTGCCGTGGTGCACGTCGAAGTCGATGACGGCGACGCGTTCGAGCCCTTTCTTGTCGAGCGCATAGGCCGCCGCAACCGCGATGTTGTTGAAGATGCAAAAACCCATCGAGCGCACCTGGGTCGCGTGGTGCCCACAGGGTCGCACCGCGCAAAAGGCGTTCGCCGCGCGCCCGGCCATCAATTCATCCACCGCCAACAACCCTGCCCCGGCCGCGCGCTGCGCCGCGCCCAAGCTGAATGAATTCATCGCGGTGTCGGGATCGAGCTGCACATAGCCTTCGGTCGGCGCATTCTCGAATATCAAATCGACATACGCCGCCCGGTGGACGCGTTTCAAATCCTCGCCCTGCGCCAGCGGCGCCTCCAGGCAGTGCAGTTCGTCGATGAGGCCCGAGGTGCGCATTTGCTCGTTGATGGCATTCAGCCGCGCGGGACACTCCGGGTGCCCGCCACCCATCTCGTGACGCAGGCAATCGGGATGGGTGATATAGGCCGTCGTCATTGAGGCTCATTCTAACGGGAACCTGCCCGCGGTACGAGCCTCCGCGGCGGCCGGACTTCAGTCGCGGCTGAAACGTGTCGCAACACGTCCCAGCATTCCCATATCGCTCACGACCTCATCCCCGGGTGAGATCGGCAACGGGATGGTGCACGTGCCCGTGGTCACGACCTGCCCTGCCGCGAGCACTATGCCGAGCCCTGACAATTCGTTTGCGAGCCATGCCAGCGCGGCGCGAGGATCGCCGAGCACGGCGGCCCCGCTGCCCGACCGTTCGACCGTGGCTGTTCTCGCCCGGACCTCGTGCCCGGCAAGATCGAGGCAGCGCCAGCTTTCGGGCGCCGCGGCGCCGAGCACGAAATAATGCGCGCAGGCATTATCGGCGATCAGCTGCGCAGCACCGACGCTGACGAAGTCTTGGTATCGGGAATCCGGGATCTCGATAGCCGGGTGCAGCGTCGCCACGGCGTCCATGACCTCAGGGATGGCATAGAGCGTGTCGCGCGGTTCGAGGCTTTGGCCCATGCGAAATGCAAATTCTGCTTCCGCCACGCGCATCGAGTTCGAGCCGAAAGGGACCGGGGTACACTCTTCAAAAACACGTTCTGCCAGCAGCCGACCACACATCGGACGGTCGACGCGAATGTGCGCCTGTCCGGCCTGGCTGGTCGCCGCAATTTTCCAGCCGAACAGCGGTGCGGCGCTGCGCCGCTCGAGCAGGGCTTGAATCGCATAGCCGTCCTGCCGGGTCACGGGCCGGAGGTGTTCGGGCAGGCCGTTCACCAGCGTCTGTCCCGTCTGCCAGCAATTCCACAGAAGATCGCCGGCCATTTGCGCCGCATCGGTCAGCATCGGGCCACCGTACCAGACAAAGGCGCGCGCGGGCGCGCCGCGAGCCTGTATTATTCGCGGCCGGCGCCGTGAAGTCGCCTCATCAGGAGCGATCATGACGATACCTCGCGAAATGACGGTGGTGGAGATCGCCGCCCCCGGCGGACCGGAACAATTGAAGACGGCGCGGCGGCCGGTGCCCGTCCCCAAGGAGGGCGAAGTGCTGGTGCGCGTTGCCGCGGCCGGGGTCAATCGGCCCGACGTGATGCAGCGCCAAGGCCGCTACCCGCCTCCGGCGGGCGCCTCCGATTTGCCGGGGCTGGAGATTGCCGGCGAAGTTGTCGCACTCGGACCCCATGTGTCGAGCGTGTCGGTCGGCGATGCCGTGACGGCGTTGCTGCCGGGCGGCGGCTATGCCACGTACGCGGTCGCCGCGGCGCCGCTCTGCCTGCCCGTGCCCGCCGGGATCAGCATGGTCGAGGCGGCGGCCATTCCGGAGACATTTTTCACGGTTTGGACCAACCTGTTCGATCGCGGCCGCTGCAAGGCGGGGGACGTCGTGCTGATTCACGGCGGCACCAGCGGCATCGGCACCGCTGCAATCCAGCTCGCCTCCGCCTGGGGCGCACGCGTGTTCGCCACCGCGGGGTCCGACCACAAGGCGCGCGCCTGCGAACGGTTGGGCGCGGTCCGCGGAATCAATTACCGCACCGAGGACTTCGTCGCGGTCATGCGCGAGGCCACCCAGGATAAGGGCGTCAACGTCACCTTGGACATGGTGGCGGGCAGCTACGTTGCGCGCAATTTGGAGATCGCCGCGCTCGAGGGCCGCATCGTGACGATCTCGCTGCTCGGCGGATCGCGGGCGGAAATCAACATGGGCTTGGTGCTCACCAAACGCCTGACGCTCACGGGCTCGACCTTGCGCTCCAGAACGGTCGCGCAGAAGGCCGAGGTGGCCGGCGCTGTCCGCACGAACGTCTGGCCGTTGCTCACGGCGGGCCGCGTGCGGCCCGTGATTCATGCGACCTTCCCGCTATCCGAGGCGAGCGAGGCGCATCGGCTGATGGAGACCTCGAATCACATCGGGAAAATCGTTCTGACGGTTTAAAAACATCCGCGCCGCGTGCTGTCGGCGTGGCGCGTTTTGCTATACTGATCCGCCATAAACGCGTCGGCCGATGACTTGGGCCCGGCGTCGACCAAAGCGGCGCCTGGCCGCGACCACACTGGAGAAATCGTGAGTTCCGATATAGGGATCGCTCAACAAGCAACCCTCAAGCCCATCGGCGAGATCGCCGCGCGCTTGGGGATTCCGGCTGCCAGCATCGAAAACTACGGCCATTACAAAGCGAAAATCGCGCTCGACTACATCGAAACCCTGAAGGGCAAGCCCGACGGCAAGCTCATCCTGGTCACCGCCTTGAGTCCGACGCCCGCGGGCGAAGGCAAGACGACGACCACGGTCGGGCTCGGCGATGCCCTGAACAAAATCGGCAAGAAAGCCGTGATTTGCCTGCGCGAGCCGAGCTTGGGACCTGTGTTCGGCATGAAGGGCGGAGCGGCGGGCGGCGGCTATGCGCAAGTCGTGCCGATGGAAGACATAAACCTGCACTTTACCGGTGACTTCAGCGCGATCGGGCTCGCGCACAATCTGCTCGCCGCGCTCATCGACAATCATATCCACCATGGCAATGAGCTGGGTTTCGACGTGCGGCGCATCGCCTGGAAGCGCGTCGTCGATATGAATGACCGCGCCTTGCGCCAGATCACCGTGGGACTCGGCGGTCCCGGCAATGGGTTTCCGCGCGAGGATGGATTCGACATCGTGGTCGCCTCCGAGGTGATGGCCATCTTCTGCCTGGCGAAGAGCCTGTCGGATTTGAAGCAGCGCCTGGGCAACATCGTGGTCGGCTACCGGCGCGACCTGACGCCCATCCACGCGCGCGACTTGAAGGCCCAGGGCGCGATGACCGTGCTGCTCAAGGAGGCGTTGAAGCCGAATCTGGTGCAGACGCTCGAAAACAACCCCGCCTTCATCCACGGCGGCCCCTTTGCCAACATCGCTCACGGCTGCAATTCGGTGCTGGCGACGACCACGGCGTTGAAACTGGCCGATTACGTGGTGACCGAGGCGGGCTTCGGCGCCGACCTGGGCGCGGAAAAATTCATCGACATCAAATGCCGCAAGTCCGGGCTGCGGCCGGCCGCGGTGGTGATCGTCGCCACCGTGCGCGCGTTGAAATTTCACGGCGGCGCGGATCTCAAGGAGATCAACAAGGAAAATCTCGCGGCGCTCGAGAAGGGCATCGCCAATCTCGAACGCCACGTCAGCAACGTGCGCAATCAATACGGACTGCCGTGCGTCGTGTCGGTCAACCACTTCACCGCCGACACCGAGGCGGAACACGCCTTGCTCGCCGGGAAAATGGCCGCACTCGAGGTTCCGCTGGTGCTCGCGCGGCATTGGGCCGAAGGCGGCGCGGGTGCGACCGATGTGGCGCGCAAGGTCGTCGAGATCGTCGAGCACGGCGCGCCGAACTTCCGCTTCGTATACGACGAGAAACAGACCCTGTGGGACAAGGTGAAGACCATCGCGACGCAGATCTACGGCGCCGCCGATATCACGGGCGACTCGAAGATTCGTGCGCGCATGGAGGAGCTGCAGAAAAGCTACGGGCACTACCCGGTTTGCATCGCCAAGACGCAGTACTCGTTCTCCACCGATCCGGCGCTGCGCGGTGCGCCGAACGGACACGTGGTGAATATTCGCGAGGTGCGGCTCGCGGCCGGCGCCGAATTCATCGTCGTGGTATGCGGCGACGTCATGACCATGCCGGGGCTGCCGAAGGTGCCTTCGGCCGACAAGATCGACATCGACGATGCGGGGCGCGTCGTCGGCCTCTTTTGAGGCGGGTCTTAGGGCGGGTCCCCCAAGAGGGCACCGACCGACAGGCCTGCCGCGGCGCAAACCTGCGCCGCCGGCAGCTTTTTGCCGCCGTCGAAGCGCAGTTTGCACACCTCGATCTGCCCGCCCTGTGCCGTTACGAAAATGCTTTCCTCGCCGATGGCACTCACCGTGCCGGGTGCCCCTTTGACCTGTGCGAATCTTCGCGCAGGGTGCTTGCGCGCCGCATGCAGTTGCAGCTTCCTGCCCTGAAAGGTGGTCCATGCCGCCGGAGCCGGGTCGCAGCCGCGAATCAGGTTGTGCACCCAATCAATGTGATTGTGCCAGTTGACGCGCGCTTCGCCATCGCGGCACCAGCCCTCGTAGCTCGCTGCGGATTCGTCCTGCGCCGAGCCCGCGGCACCGTGAACCACGAGATCGGCCGCCTCTTGCATGGCGGCGATGCCCATCGGAAACAGCCGGTCGAAATACACGCTTCCCAGTGTGTCGTCGGGTCCGATCGGCGTCTCCTTCTGCAGAATGATCGGCCCCTCGTCGAGGCCGTCGGTGGGCCGGAAAATGCTGAGCCCGGTACGGGTGTCGCCACGGATAATGGGCCAATTGATGGAACTCGGGCCCCGATAGCGGGGCAACAGCGAGGGATGGAACTGGATCATGCCGTGGCGTGGGATGCTCACGAACTCCGGAGGCGCGAACTGCAAGACGTACGCCATGACCCCAAGATCGGTATCGAGAGCGCGCAGCGCCTGATGCGCCTGCTCGCTCTTCAGGGACTTGAACTGAAACAGCGGGATCTTCAGCTGCTCGGCCGCCAACCGCAATGGATCGGCCGGCGTGCCCGCTTTCTCCGGGGCGCAGAACACGCCCGCCACGATATCGCGACGGGCGACGAATGCCTCGAGAACCGCCTTGCCGAAGTCCCGTTGTCCCACGATCGCAATGCGCATACCTACCCTCCCGCATCCGCCCATTTCGGTAGGCTGCGGATGATATCTCATATATCATCAATTCCCATCTCAGCATACAATTCAGCTAAAAGAATGAGGCTTTCGCCTCGAGGAGCTCCCATGGCCGGTCGCAATTTCCTGTTCGTTCCGGGGCCCACCAACGTGCCCGACCGTGTGCTGCGCGCCATGGCCGTGGCGATGGAGGACCACCGATCTCCCGTCTTCCCTGAACTGACGCGCGCCTGCTTGAGCGGCCTGCGGTCCGTTTTCAAGACCACTTCGGGCAGTCCCATTCTGTTTCCTTCTTCCGGCACCGGCTGCTGGGAAGCCGCCCTCACCAATTGTCTGAACACCGGCGACAAGGTTTTGACCTCGCGGTTCGGGCAGTTCAGCCACCTCTGGGTCGACATGTGCACGCGGTTGGGTTTCGAGGTGGAGGTTCTCGAAACTCCGTGGGGCGAAGGTGCTCCCGTCGATCGCTACTTGGCCTCGCTCGGCGCCGACAAGCAGCACAAGATCAAGGCGGTCCTGGTGTGCCAGAACGAGACCGCGACCGGAGTCACGAGTGACGTTGCCGCGATTCGCCGCGCGCTGGACAGCGTCAAGCACCCGGCGTTGTTGTTCGTCGATTCGGTGAGCGCGTTGGCCAGCATCGACTTTCGCATGGATGATTGGGGTGTTGATGTCTGCGTCAGCGGCTCGCAGAAGGGCCTGATGCTGCCGGCAGGTCTTGGTGTCACATGCGTCAGCCAGAAGGCGCTCGAAGCCGCCAAGGGCGCCACCGCGCGGCGCTGTTACTTCGACTATGCCGACATGGTGGCCGCCAACGCCTCCGGATATTTCCCGTACACGCCGTCGGTGCCGATGATGTACGGACTGCGCGAGTCTCTCGCAATGCTCGCCGAAGAGGGATTGGAGAACGTGTTTCGGCGTCACAGCTACCTTGCGGGCGGCGTGCGCGCCGCGGTATTCACCGGCTGGAAACTCAAACTGTGCGCAACCGCGCCGAAGTGGCACTCGGACACCGTGTCCGCCATCATGGTGCCGGAGGGTATCAACGGCGCCGACGTCATTGCGCGCGCCTTCAAGCGTTATAACCTCGCCTTGGGCGCCGGATTGTCCAAAGTCGCCGGCAAGCTGTTTCGCATCGGCCATCTGGGTGACCTCAACGAACTCATGCTGCTGGGCGCGATCGCGGGCGCGGAGATGGCCATGCTCGATGTCGGCGTCAAGATCGAGCCGGGCAGCGGCGTCGCCGCCGCTCAGAATTACTGGCGCGAGCAGTCGGCGGCTGCGGCGACGATCACCGTCTCCGCCGCAGCCGGGGTCGCTGCATGAGGAGAGTGGTCTTTCTGGATCGCGCCTCGCTCAAGGCGAAGGTGCGCAAGCTGTCTTTTCCCGCCGATTACATCGAGCACGAAAAGACCGCCGTCGATGAAATCGTGCCGCGCCTCGAGGGTGCGGACGTCGCGATCATCAACAAGGTGCCGATGCGGGCGGAGATACTCGCGCAGCTGCCGCAACTGAAAATGATCGCGGTCGCGGCCACCGGCTACGACGTGGTGGATGTTCCGTACTGCCGGGAACACGGCATCGCCGTCGCCAACATCCGCAACTACGCCGTGCATACGGTGCCCGAGCACGCGTTCGCGATGATTCTGGCGCTGCGGCGCAATCTGCTCGCCTACCGGCGCGACGTCGAGAACGGCGTCTGGAACAAATCCGATCAGTTCTGCTTCCTCACCCATGACATCGGCGATTTGCACGGCTCCACCCTCGGCATCATCGGCGAGGGCGCCATCGGGCAGAGTACGGCGGCTATCGGCCGGGCGTTCGGCATGCAGGTGCTGTTCGCCGATCATCCGCCGCCCAAGATGCCGGACGTGACCTTCACGGCGCACGAGGAAGTGCTGGCGCGATCCGATGTGATTTCGCTGCATTGTCCGCTGCTGCCGGCGACGCGCAATCTGATCGATATTCACGCGTTTCGGAAAATGAAGCGCAACGCGCTGCTCATCAACACCGCGCGCGGCGGCCTGGTGGATGAAGCGGCGCTGATCCAGGCGCTCGACGAGGGACTGATTGCCGGCGCCGGCTTCGATGTGCTGACCGTCGAGCCGCCCAGGAACGGCCATCCGTTGCTCGATGTACGCCGGCCGAACTTCATTCTGACGCCGCATGTCGCCTGGGCTTCGGATGGCGCCATGCAGTTCCTTGCCGACCAATTGATCGACAACATCGATTTCTGGGCAGCCGGCAAACCGCAGCATCTGGTCACGTGAGCGCAGCACCGCCCTGATGAAAAAACTCCTCTATCAGTTCGACACGGACCCCCTCCCCTCGGTTTTCGATAACGTCGTCGGCTACGACGGCGGAGCCGACCACGTCTGCGCCTATGGCGGGGTTGCGGCCGGCAATGTCGGCGGCTTGGTCGAAGGAGCGATCTTCACCCGCGGCATGGAGAGCAAGAAAAACACCGCAATCTTCATCGGCGGCGGCAACATGGCCGCCGGCGAGGCCATGCTCGCGGCGATCCGCCAGAAATTCTTCGGCAAATTTCGCGTCTCGGTGATGTTCGACTGCAATGGTTCGAACACCACGGCGGCGGCCGCCGTGGCCTGGCTCGCGCATGGCCGCTCCCTCGCCGGCAAGCGTGCCGTCGTGCTCGGTGGATCGGGTCCGGTCGGTCAGCGGGCAGCCGTGTTGCTCGCGCGCGAGGGCGCCGACGTCGCGGTCACCGGCCGCAAGCGCGACGTCGTGCAGGCGGCCTGCGATTCGATCCACGCGCGCTTCGGGTTCGTGATCAGGGCGGTGGAGGCGCCCACCCAGGTCGAGCGCGGCGCCGCCGTCGAAGGGGCGCAGATCGTGCTTGCGACCGGCGCGGCCGGCATCACCCTGCTCGACGAGCGGCAGTGGCAGGCGAACCCCACGCTCGAGCTATTGGCAGACGCCAATGCGTCGCCGCCAGCCGGCATCGAAGGCGTCGGCCAGAACGATCGCGGCGCGACCAAGCACGGTAAGATCGTGTTCGGGCCGCTCGGATTCGGCGCCCTCAAATTGGCGCTGCACCGTGCATGTATCCGGCGCCTGTTCGAGCAGAACGATCTGCTGCTCGATGCGGAAGAAATCTATGCCGTCGCCAAGACCATGGTTGGTTGATCAATGGTCACACAGGACTCGGTGGAAAAGTTTCTCGACGAGCTCGCCGGCGGCAATCCGACGCCGGGCGGCGGCAGCGCAGCGGCGATCTCGGGTGCCATGGGCGCCGCGCTCGTGTCCATGGTATGCAACGTCACCCTCGGCAAGAAAGGCTACGAAGGTGTGGCGGCGGAGATGCAGGCGGTGCTCGCCGAGTCGGAGAAGGTGCGGCGCCGGCTGACGGCGATGGTCGCCGAGGACATCGCCGCCTTCGACAGCATCATGGCCGCGTACAAGCTGCCCAAGGCAACCGACGACGACAAAGCGCGGCGCGCCGCCGCCATCCAGGCGGGCCTGCGCCGCGCCACCGAAACTCCGCTCGAGTGCGCACGCGCGTGCGCCGAGGTCATCGCGCTGGCGCGGCGCGCGAGCGAACACGGTTATCTTAACGTCATCAGCGACGGCGGCGTCGGCGTCCTGGCGGGATTCACGGGGCTGCGCAGCGCCGCCCTCAACGTCTACATCAATACTCCGGCAATCAAAGATCGCGAGTTCGCGGAGCGCGCCGCCGCGGAACTCGAAAAGCTGCTGACATTCTGCGCGGCGGAAACCGAGGCGGTGTACACCCTTGTGCGCAACAAGCTCGGCTGACATCGCAAGGCGTGCGGCCCATGCCGGGCGGTAGAATCGATGCGCAGCGTCCATTCACCCCATTGGGCATCGCCGTGCTGACCATCTCGGACTCGCGCGATGCCGGCAACGATACGGCGGGTGACCTGCTGGCCGGCCGCATCGGCGCCGCGGGTCACGAGCTGCGGGCGCGCGCCCTCGTGCGGCACGAAGCCAGCGTCATCCGGCGCCAGGCGCAGGCATGGATCGGCGATGCCGGCATCGATGTGATCATCACGAGCGGCGGCACGGGTCTCACGGAGCGCGACGTGGCGCCGGAGGTGCTCGGCGAAATGTTCGACGTGCAGCTCGAGGGATTCGCGGTGCTCTGGCATCTGCTTTCTTACGAAAGCGTGGGCGTCTCCACCATGCAGTCGCGCGCCTGCGCCGGCATCGCCGGACGTACCGCCATTTACGTGTTGCCCGGCTCCGAGGGCGCGTGCCGCGAGGGCTGGGACAAATTGATCAGTCTGCAGCTCGACAGCCGGCACCGGCCGTGTTCCATCGTCGAAGTGCTGCGACGCGGCCGATAGATCAAGAGCCATTTGCAAGCAAGGGGATTTTGTGGCGTCCGATACCCCGCTTCGCCGTCACCGTCCCATCCTGTTGTATGTCGGTGCGCGTGGTTTTTCGGAGTTCGCCTATCAAATCGGCACCGTCGCCGTGGGTTGGCAGGTGTATGCGCTGACGCACAGCGCGTTCGATTTGGGACTGGTGGGTCTGGTGCAATTCATACCGAGCGCGCTCCTGGTGTTCGCCGCCGGACACGTGGCGGACCGCTATGACCGCAAACGCGTGGTGCAGCTGTGCCAATTTGCCCAGGCTGTGGCGGCGGCGTATCTGGCGTGGGGCACGGCCGCCGGGCGGCTCGGTCTTGCGCAAATCTTCACCGTGCTCGTCGTGTTCGGAACCGCCACCGCCTTCGAAAGTCCGGCGGCGGCGGCGCTGCTGCCGAGCGTCGCCCCCGAGGGAATGATGCAGAAAAGCACGGCGGTCTCGACGGCGTCCTGGCAGGTGGCCACGATCTCGGGCCCGGCATTGGGCGGATTGGCATATGCAGTCAATCCCTGGGTGCCGTATGTCGCGATGGCCGCATTCTGGCTCCTGTCGGGTCTCATGAACGGTGCGATCGCGGTGCGTCGGCCCGCAACCGCTCAGAAACCCCCGACGCTCGCCTCGCTGTTCGCGGGCGCCGGCTTCATCCGCCGCAATCCGCCCATCCTGGGCACCATCTCGTTGGACTTATTCGCCGTGCTCCTGGGCGGCGCCACCGCACTGCTGCCGATCTACGCCCGCGACATCTTGCACACCGGACCCTGGGGACTCGGTGTGCTGCGTGGCGCACCGGCGGCCGGCGCCCTGCTCATGTCCGCGGTGTTGGCCCGGCATCCGATTACGCGGCGGGCCGGTATCCGGATGTTTCAGGCAGTGATGGTATTTGGAGCGGCGACTCTCGTGTTCGCGTTCTCGCAACTGATCTGGCTGTCGATCCTGGCGCTCGTCATCATGGGCGCGGCCGATACCATCAGCGTGGTAATCCGCATTGCATTGGTTCAGCTATCGACGCCCGACGACATGCGCGGCCGCGTCGGCGCCGTGAATTATCTGTTCGTCAACGCGTCCAATCAGCTGGGCGAGTTCGAAAGCGGGCTGACGGCCGCCCTGTTCGGCACGGTGCCCGCCGTCGCGTTCGGCGGCATCGGCACCATGGCGATTGCCCTGCTGTGGATGAAGCTGTTTCCTACCTTGCGCAATGTGGAGCGGCTTGAATAGGGATGCAATGTGACGCCGCGCAGACGACCCCGGCGCCGATGGCGCATCGCCGGGGTTCTGTCCAAGGCGCGGCAGCGGCGCGCGCTGCGCCTCTTCAGGCGCGCTCCGTTGGCCTTGCAGGCGCTGATCGCCATCATGCTGGCCGTCGCGCTGTGGTTCGCCCTGAACGGGATTTACCAGGTCCTCCGCAAGCCCTCGGAGTTGTTTTTTCCGGTCAGCGGCACGCTCAATAAAACGCCCGCCGAGACCTGGCGCGAATACGCGCCTCTTTTCCAGAAATTTTCGACGCAGACGATTTCGCCGGAATTGCTGGCGGCGCTCGCGCAGATCGAGGGCTCGGGCAATCCGATCATCCGCACGTATTGGCGCTGGTCTTTCAACCCCAAGCCGTTCGACGTCTATCGGCCCGCGTCGAGCTCGGTCGGGATGTATCAGATTACCGACGGCACCTTTGCCGAGGCGCGGCACTACTGCATTCGCGAGCACAGCGTCGTGCAGGATGGGGCATGGAACGACTGGCACTCGTGCTGGTTCAATGCGCTGTATACCCGCGTGCTTCCCTCGCATGCCGTCGAACTCACGGCCGCCTATCTCGATCGCGGCGTGAGCGGCGCGTTGCAGCGCCATCGCGTGAGCGGGGCGCCGGCGGAACGAAAACTCGAGCTGGCGGCGGTCATCCACCTCTGCGGTGCCGGCGCAGGCGATGCCTATGTGCGGCGCGGACTTCGGTTGACTGAGGGAGAGCGCTGCGGCGACCACGACGCCCACGACTATGTCGCGCGCATCAATGCGATGCGCAGGGTGTTCGAGGCACTGGAACGGGCGCAGGCGGCCGCGGCCAACTGGGACTGACATCACGCCCGGGGCCCGTGGGGCATGCTCACCGGTCGTGCGTGCTGTCATACTGCGCCTACACGCAGATGAGAAGTTGGTACGCTTTGCGAACGAAAGGCAGGGTGCATCATCATCCTTTGCAGTGGAGGACGAATGGCCAGGACCGGATCATCCCCGAACTCGGACGGCACCGTGCGCCACCTGGAGAAGATGGCGAATGACATTGCCCATTTTTTCGGCGGTCAGGGCGGTCGCGAAGCCGCAATCTCGGGTATTGCCAATCACATCAGAAGCTTCTGGACGCCGCGGATGCGGGAAAAACTGATCGAGCAGGTGAGGTTCGGCGCGACCTCGCTCGAGGAGCTGCCGCGCGAGGCGTTGCGCCGGCTGAGCGAGACCGACCAGCAAAAGCCGCTACAGCCACCGGGCGGCGACGCCGGGTAAGGCGGACCGGGCCGCGCAGTCTGATCAATCAGACTTTCTCGATGAGTATGGCGCGAAAATCGTTCACGTTGGTCAACGTCGGCCCGGTGATCACCGAATCGCCGAGCGCGCCGAAAAATCCATGGCCGTCGTTGTCGGCGAGCATGTCGCGCGGCCGCAGGCCGAGCGAAGCGGCGCGCGCGAGCGAGTCCGGGGCGATGCATCCTCCCGCTATCTCTTCCTGGCCGTCGACACCGTCCGTGTCCCCGGCGAGCGCGTAGATGCCCGGGTGGCCATCGAGCGCGATCGCGAGCGACAACAAGAACTCGACGTTGCGGCCGCCCCGCCCGCTGCCGCGCACCGTGACCGTGGTTTCGCCGCCCGACAGCAGCACGCAAGGCGCCGCGACGGGTTGACCGCGGTTCGCGACCTGCAGCGCTATTCCGGCAAATACCTTGCCGACGTCGCGGGCCTCGCCTTCAATGGCATCGCCGAGCACATACGGGGCGATGCCCGCGGCCTGCGCCACGCGTGCGGCCGCCTCGAGCGCCATCTGCGGTGCCGCGATCATGCTCGCGCTGCAACGCGCCAATCGCGGATCGCCGGGCTTTACGGATTCGCCGCGGCCGCTCTCCAGCACCGCGCGCACCGGCGGCGGCACCTCGATGCCGTAGCGGCGCACGATCGCGAGCGCGTCGGCGCATGTCGACGGATCCGCCACCGTGGGGCCGGAGGCGATGTCGACCGGCCGGTCGCCGGGCACGTCCGAGATGAGCAGCGTGAGCACACGGGCCGGATGGCAGGCAGCGGCCAGCCGCCCGCCCTTGATGGCCGACAAGTGCCGGCGTACGCAATTGACCTCGCTGATCGTCGCGCCGCACGCGAGCAACGCGCGATTCACGCTTTGCTTGTGCTCGAGTCTGAGACCCGGGGCGGGCAGCGCCAGCAGCGCCGAACCGCCGCCGGAAAACAGGCACAACACCAGGTCGTTCTCGCTGAGGCCGCCGACCAGTTGCAGCATGCGCTCTGCGGCGTGCATGCCCGCGGCATCCGGAACGGGGTGCGCGGCTTCGACGATTTCGATGCGCTCACACGGCACCGCATAGCCGTAACGCGTGACCACGAGACCGCTGAGCGGGCCGGGCCAATTGTCCTCCACCGCCCGCGCCATGGCGGCCGAGGCTTTGCCCGCGCCCACGACGATCAGCCGGCCGCGCGGCGCTGCAGGCAGGTGCGGCGGCACGCAAACGGCCGGTTGCGCCGACGCGATCGCAGCCTCGAACATCTGCCGCAACAGCGGGCGGCTCACGCGTGTACCGCGGCGAGTTTGCCCTCGTCGAGGGACTTCGCCAGAAGCTTGGTCAGCGCATATACCGTGTCTATATGCGGAGTGGCCGTCCCGGTCAGGCGCGCGAGCTCCACCACGGAGCCCAACAGCGCATCGATCTCGAGCGTGCGCGAGGCCTCCACATCTTGCAGCATCGAGGTCTTGTGATGGCCGACGCGCTCCGCGCCGTTGATGCGCTTCTCGAGGGGCACGCGAAACGTGACGCCCAGTTTGTTGGCGACGCTCTGTGCCTCCGTCATCATCGCCGCTGCAATAGCGCGGCTCGGCGGATACTGACAAATGGCGGCGAGCGTCGCCCGCGACAGCGCGCTGATGGGATTGAAGGTCAGATTGCCCCACAGCTTGAGCCAGATCTCGGCGCGGATGTCGCTCAATACCGGAGCCTGCAAGCCTCCGCGGATGAAGCACTGCGACACGCTCGCCGCTCGCGCGCTCGACGAACCGTCGGGCTCGCCGACCGGGAAACGGTTGCCTTCAACATGTCTGATCACCGCGGGTGCGACCAGTTCGGCGGCGGGATAAACCACGCAGCCGATGACCTGCGCGGCGGGAATGTGCTCGCCGATCACGCCATCCGGATCGACGCTGCGCACCCGGGTGTCGGCAAGCGCACCCGGATGCCGATGAAAATACCAGTAGGGAATTCCGTTCTGCATCGGCACCACGATGGTATCTGCGCGCAACAATTTCGGCACGTCGCGGGCGACCGCCTCGAGTTGGTGCGCCTTCATGGCGAGAATGACCAGATCCTGCGCGCCGGCCGCCGCGTAGTCGTCGGTCGCCTCGACCTTGGGCACCGCTTCCTCCCGGCCGTCCGCCGACAGCAGGCGGATTCCGCGCGAACGCAGCGCTTCCAAGTTCGCGCCGCGCGCGATGAAGGTCACCTCCTCGCCGGCCAGCGCGAGCCGTGTGCCGACGAAGCCGCCGATAGCCCCGACGCCGATGATCGCTATTTTCAATGACACTGCCTCTTGCGGCAAGCGGCCGGGGGCGCAATTGCGGCCCCGGCCACACCGCCTGTCAAAACTTGTAATTCAGACCCGTCGACACGCCGATCTCGTGGCACCCGCCCCAGGTGGTCGGGCCTGCGCTGCTGTAATCGGTGAAGACGGTGTTCGTGCCGTCGTGGCAATCCGTGGTTACGCTGCGGCCGCCGGCGCCGAGGTCGTAGTGGGCATTGCCGTTGTTGACGGTGTCCGCCGCATCGATGTACCAGAACAGGCTCTCGTCGAAGTGGTGCTTCCACGCGATGGTGTACATGTTCGCGGTGTCGTTGGTGCTCGTCGGATTGTAATTATGCTGGCCGCCCGGATCGCCCGGCGTGCGGCCGGCGTGCGCCCAGCCGATGCTCACGTTGTCGCGTGGCGAGAAGGTCTGCGACGCCGCGAACCACAGGCCGTTTCTTTGCCGCTCATTCTGGAATTCAAAAGCCGGCGGCAGATCGCGGTGCATGTACTCATAGATTCCGCTCACCGCCAATCCGAAGTCGAACGTGTACTGCACGCCGGTCTTGATCGCCCATTCGTCGGCCACATCGTTGAGATACGGCGGCGTGAAGCCGTTGGCGTTGACGAACGCCTGGCCGTATTCCCCGAGATACGTGTTATACGTGCCCCAATCGAGCAGCGGCGACACGCCGTTGCCGAGGCCGACCAGATAGCCATAGTACGGGCTGTTCGAGCCGATGCCGTCGCTGTTGCGGTTGACCGCATGGTGCAATTCCCAGGCCGCCGTGGCATACAGGCCGCCGTACTCGAACTTGAGGTCGGCGCTGTACGCGGTGCCGAAGCCGCCGTCGTCGCAGTTCTGCGGCAGATTGCCGCTGCCCGGCGTGTTGCCGCCGCTGCAATCGGGCGAGCCCGCGGACTGCACGACATTGTCATACGTGCGGTTCGCGCCCGGGGAGATCAGCACGTCCATGCTGAAGGTGTCTCCAAACCATTTCGGCGATTCATACCAGATCGAATGGTCCAATCGCGTGCCGAATTCGACCCGGTTGTCGCCGCCGGTGTTGCCCATGACGACCGCGTAGTCGCCGAGCATGCCCGAGAATGGGTTCATGCGGTCCGTCGACTTTTTATACGGCGCGTAGGTCGTGCCGATCTTGAGCTTGCCCCACGCGTCCTGCGAGACACCGACAAAAGAGTCGCCGTAACCGATTGCGCCCTTGACCACATTCGACTGTTGCGTGTAGGACGTGTTGAGACCCGGTGAGGATGTGATCGAAGGCTGCGTCTCGATTTGATAGATGAACGAAACATCGCTGCCGGGGATCTGATGCGAGCCACGGTAGCCGAGCACGGACTTGTTGGTGGACAGGTCGCCGATCCAACCGACGCTGCCCACAATCTGCGTGCCCTTGGGTCCATTGTTGACATAGCCCGAGCCGGGACCCGCTCCCGCATAAGAGTACGAGTACGCCGTGAGGCCGCGGAT
>Ga0181537_10001891_pt1 | contig 18858 bp, 14 predicted proteins | sample PEATcosm2014_Bin_39_FD_119765 | JGI IMG/M metagenome (GOLD analysis project Ga0181537, IMG submission 119765) | Peatland microbial communities from MTU Mesocosm Facility, Houghton, MI, USA - PEATcosm2014_Bin23_10_metaG | ecosystem: Environmental > Terrestrial > Soil > Wetlands > Peat | place... | reverse complement strand
GCGGAGAGAACGCCAGGCCATTTTGCCAGGCTGCGGCGGAACGAGGAATTCTGCTCGCGCCTGGGGATTGCTTCGATTGTCCGCCACATTTTCGACTTGGCTTCGCCTCGACTGGACCTGAGTTCCCACGGGCTTTGGATCGCTTCGGCAAATTTGTGAAGAGCTGGGCGGCGAAGTCGCGAACGCTACAAGTGTGAGCTTCCAAACACGCAGTGTCATCCCAAGCTCAAGGGATCGGGCGCCGAAATCTCCGGCCTTCGAAAATCGCAGAGACCAGGGCGGTGGCTATGGTGTCCGCGAGATAGCGCACCGGTAACGAGTGAGCATCGGGGACAGCCCACTCCCGGGTCTTGCAAAACCAGCGAGACCCGGGGCACCCGAACGCGTTTAGTGCTTACCGTCGCGACGGCGCAGGTAGTCGATGAACATCTGCTCTACAGGCTTGTCGTAGGCCATGAGCACGTGGCGGATGGGTCGTCCGCTGACGAAGTGGCAAACTTCTTCGGCGAGATTCTTGGCGTGATCGCCGGCGCGCTCCAGCGACTGCGTCATGAAGATAACCTGCAAGCTGGCCTGTCGGTGCACGGCTTCCGGATTCTCGATGTGACGCAGAAAGACTAGGTTGCGCAGGCGATCCATTTCGGCATCGGCGCGGAGCACGTCCACGGCCTTACCTACATCGCGGGTTGAAAACGACTCGCCCACGTCGGTGAGCATTTTTTCGAGGATGGTCGCCATCTGCGTGAGGTCGCGAGTATCTTCAGGGTCGATGCGTCCGCCGGCGGCCTGAGCGCTATTGGCAAAACTCAGCAACAGGTCTCCGATGCGCTCGAGGCCAATCATGAACTTCATGCAGGCTAGCAGTTCGCGCGCTTCGGCGGGGCCGACTTCGGTGATTGCGCTGGTCACGCCCGCGTCGATTTCCACGTCGAGCGTGTCGAGTTCGCGCTCGCGCTGACGCAGGGAGTTCAGCAACGTGCTGGAGCCGGTGGCGATTCCCTCGGCCGCGGCGCCGGCCGCTTCCTTGGCGAGGCGGCAAGCCTCCACGGTGCGCCGCACGAGGTATTGATGAGCAGGTTCGGGGCTGGCACTCTCGACTCTGGCGGTGCTCATGACTGCTTCCCTCCGGCGCAAAGCTGGGCGGCGCTTCGGCTTCGGGCCTGGACTCTTCCGATCATCTTGCCAATTATTGACTTCGATGTCCAACGCCTAAGCATAGGTTTTATTTTCCACGGGATGGTTACAAGGCTGTGAATTTACGTGCAATTCGGGATGTCATTGCGATTGCCCCGAAGGCGATCTCATGGAACCCCGGACGCCCTCGTCCACGGGAGTCGCCGCGGCCGGGCTTCGCCCCGTCGATTTCGCCCAGGGCAGGCTAGGACGGGACGGACGAGGCGTCCGTCGCTCCGCGAGGTTGCTACGCGGTGGGCAGCGTAAACAGGAACCGGGAGCCGTGATTCAACTCGCTCTCGGCGCGGATGGACCCGCCGTGCGCCAGCATGATGTGTTTGGCGATGGCGAGGCCAAGGCCGGTGCCTCCCGATTCGCGCGAACGCGCTTTATCCACGCGATAAAAGCGCTCGAACAAGCGAGGCAAGTGTTCGGAGGGAATGCCGGCGCCGAAATCCTGCACGTAGAATTCAACGCCGCGCGGCCCGGGACGCGCTCCCAGCACGACTTTGCCGCCGGTGCGGCCATATTTCATGGCGTTGTCGAGGAGATTGGAAAAAACCTGGTGAATGGCTTCGCGGTCGGCGAGTACGCGCGGTAGAGATTCTGTCGAGTCAGATTTCGCCGAACTCGAGTCTGACGAGCCATTTCCTCCCGGCGTTTCCTGAATCTGCAGTTCCACACCGTAACCCTTGGCGATCTCGCGGAAACTTTCTTCGGCGTCGTGCAGCAACTCGAGCGGAGGCACGGGCTCGGCGTCGAAACGCGTCTCGCCGGATTCCACGCGCGCCAGGGTCAGCAGATCTTCGGTGAGCCGCGACATGCGGTTCGCGTTCTTGCGGATGATGTCGAGGAACTCGCGCGTGGGCGCGCCATTTTCCGGCGTGATATCGAGCAGCGTTTCCGAATAGCCCTGAATCGAAGTGAGCGGCGTGCGCAGCTCGTGAGAAACGTTGGCGATAAAATCGCGCCGAGTTTTTTCCACACGCTCAGTCTCGGTAAGATCGCGCAGCACGGCAACCACGCCACCGCCGGGCAGGGGAGCAGCCGTCACATCGAAGGCGCGGCCCGGAACAATGGAGGTGGCGCGCGCGGTCTTCACTTCCTTGTCCGCGGTTGCGGCGTTCACGGTGGCGAGAAAATCCGGGTCGCGAATGGTCTCGACCACCGGAGCGTTCAAACGCACGTGCTGCGAAACCAGGCGGTCCATGGGCTGGTTGGCCCACTGTACGAGTCCGTCGGCGCTCACGGCGATGACCGCGTCCTGCATGCTGTTGAGCAGAGTTTCGAGCTGGCGCTGGCTGGAGCGCACGGCGGCAAAACTGCGCTCCACCTGGCGCGCCGTTTTATCGAGAGCTCCGCCCAGGCGGCCGATTTCGTCGAGCCCGCCATCCTGCACGCGCGCTTTCAAATCTCCGTCGGCGATGTGCGCCGCAACTTCGACGATGTGCTCCAGTCGCCGCGCCGTGGATGTGGAAGCGACCCCCGCGACCAGCAGAGCGATCGTCAGAGCCAGCGCCGATCCCCAGGCCAACCGCCGGTGCACCGCGTCCTGCACCGCTTCCACATCGGAGAGCGGATAACCAAGGCGCACCGCGCCGCCGGAAATCGGCACCGCGACATAGAGAAACGGAATGCCGAGCGAAGCAGTGGGGCGTTCGCCACGTCCGGTTTGGCCCGCAAGAGCTGCGGCGAATTCTTCTCGCGTGCCCTGGCTCTCCGGGCTTTTGAGGTCCCTGGGAGTCGATTCGGAATCGGCCAGCACTTTTCCGGAAGCGTCGACAATCGTCGCCCGCGCACCCGCCGCCTGACCTTCCTGCGCAGCAATATCGGCCAGCGAATGGATGCGGTCGTTTTCCACGCGGTGCGCGAACATCACTGTCTTCTGCGTGAGGCTGCGGTCAATCTCCGCGCGCAGCGAGGCTTCCCAGGCGCGGCCGAGCGTGAAGTCGAGGATCACGGCGCTGGCGGCGATCACAATAAGAAACGCGGCCAGCAGCTTGAAAAAAATCCGGTTCGTCACTGGTTCTTCACTTTGGAGATTCGAAGCGGTAACCCGCGCCCCGCACCGTTTTCAAATAGCGCGGGTTCTCCGGATCCGGTTCGATTTTTTCCCGGATGCGGCGCACGTACACGTCCACCGATCGCGGGGTCACGTACGAAGTGTCGCGCCACACGCTGTCGAGCAAGTGATCGCGCGTGAACACGCGTCCGGCATGGCGGGCGAAATAATCGAGCAGGCGGAACTCGGTCGCAGTGGTGGCCACCAGCTTGCCGGCAACGGTCAAGGTCATCGCCGAAGGATCGATTTCGATTTCACCCACCTTGAGCGGACTCGGCGGAAGCGGCCGCTCAAAGCGGCGCAGCACGGCTTTCACGCGCGCCACCAGCTCGCGCGGACTGAACGGTTTGCCGATGTAGTCGTCCGCGCCCAACTCGAGGCCGAGCACACGATCAGCCTCGCTGCTTTTCGCGGTGAGAAAAATTACTGGCACCGCCGCCAGCCCCGGAGTCTGCCGCACGGTGCGGCATAGCTCGAGGCCGTCCTTGCCCGGCACCATAATATCGAGCACGAACAGCGCCGGACGCTGGCGCTCCGCGTCGGCGAGAACGGTGGCACCAGTGGGGTACACGCGCACGTTGAAGCCTTCGTTCTCCAGATGATGCCGCACCAGGCGCGAAATATCCGGATCGTCCTCCACAACAAAGATGCTTGGTTTCACGGGAGTATTGTAGCCGCAACGAGTGGCGAGTACCCAGCGCCGAGTGGCGAGTGGGGCGTGCGGGGTGCGATTTTCATCAGATTTTAATAATCAGGTTGCCAGGGCGATCGAGTTGGAAGCGCTTGCCCGGCGGGATGAGCGTGGTGGCGCTGTATTCGGCGATGATGGCGGGGCCGGAATATTTTTTGCCGGGGTGGAGGGCGTCGCGGGAGTAAATCTTCGTTTTGAGTTTCTTGCCACCGAACAGAACCGGGACTTCGGGAGCGGAGAACGAGCCGAGCGTTGCTCGGCCCGGACGGGCAAGAGTGCCCGTCCGCACATGGGATGTTTTTCTCGGGTCTATTCTCCCCGCCTGAGCTGTGGTGATTTCCAGGCGGGGCGATTTCACCACCGCGCGCAGCCGCAGCGTAACCAGCTCGACTTCGCGATTGGAATGGATGTAGCCGTAGCGGCGCTGATGTTCGCGCTCGAACTCTTTCAGCAGATTCTTGCTGAGCGGGATGCTGAGTTCGTATCCCTGGCCGCGGTAACGAACATCCACGCTGGTTTCATAGCGCGCTTTTCCGGACCAGCCTTCTTCTTCGAAAACTCTTGCCGCCCGCTTTTCCAGTTCTGCGAATTCCTGTTTCAACCGCGCGTGCGGAATCTCGCCGCCGACCCACCACAGCACTGTGCGCGAATAATCTTTGACGACGTCGCTGGCCAGAATCCCCAGAGCCGAGAGCGCTCCGGGCAACGCCGGAACGATCACCTGCGGAATGCCGAGGGCTTCGGCGAGGGCGCAGGCGTGCAGTCCTCCCGCGCCGCCGAAGGCCACAAGCGCATACTCTCGCGGATCGCGGCCGCGCTCGACCGAAACCACGCGGATCGCTTTCTCCATGGTGGCGTTCACCACGCGAATCACGCCGTCGGCAAACTGGTCGAGCGTGAACTGTGACTCTTGTTTCTTCAGCCAGTCTCGCGTGATGCGCCGCGTTCGTTCCACATCGAGCTTGAACTCGCCGCCAAGAAAATGTTCTGCTTGCAGCCGCCCGAGCAGAAGGTTCGCATCCGTGACCGTCGGCTGCAGGCCGCGCCCGTAACAGATCGGTCCGGGATCGGCGCCCGCGGATTCCGGCCCCACGCGCAGCACGCCTCCGGCATCGAAGCGCGCGAGCGATCCTCCGCCAGCGCCTACGGTATGTATGTTGAGCATGGGGACGCCCACCGGCAGTCCGGCCACTTGCGCGTCGCTGGCGGTGGCGATCGCGCCGTCTACCAGAGAAATATCGGTGGACGTTCCTCCCATGTCGAAGGCGATCACGCGCTCGAAGCCGCTGGCGCGCGCCGTGGCAGCCGCTCCTACAACTCCTCCGGCTGGTCCTGAGAGCAGGGTGCGCACCGGTTCGCGCGCGGCAGCAGCCAGCGCGGCGATTCCTCCGTTTGACTGCATCACAAAGATTCGCGCGCGACCGTGCGCCACTCCCACCGACAGGCGATCGAGATATCCCTTCATCACCGGCTGCAGATAAGCGTTTACCAGCACGGTCGAAGTGCGTTCGTACTCGCGAAACTCGGGCAGGATTTCATGTGAGATGGAAAGCGGGAAGCCCAGTGGCAGCAGGGCCTCGGCGACCGCCAGCTCATTCTTCGGATTGGCAAACGAGAACAGCAGCGAGATCGCGACGGCTTGGGGATGAGTTGCCGCGACGTTCGACGCCAGCGATTTCAAATCCTCGGGCGAGGGTGCCATCAGGATTTTGCCATCGCACGCCGTGCGCTCCTCTACGCCGAAGCGCAGATCACGTGCCACGAGCGGCTCGACGCGATCGAAGAAAAAATCGTAGAGCTTGGATCGCGCCTGCCGTCCAATCTCAATCGCATCTTCAAATCCGGCGGTGGTCACCAGCGCGACGCGCGCTCCCTTGCGTTCGAGCAGCGTGTTGGTACCGACGGTGGTGCCGTGGAGCAGGACGAGTTCGCCCTCATGCGCAATTTTTCGGAGGGCTTCGACAATCGCTTGTGACGGATCCTGCGGCGTCGAGAAGACTTTCAGCACTCGCAATTGCCCTCGATCCATCCACACGCAGTCGGTGAAAGTTCCCCCGGTGTCGACGGCGATGCGTAGGGCTTGAGTGGGGCGAGGCATGAAGAAGGAAGGGTACACCAGAAACGCGCACAAGAAATCGGGAAGGCCGCGAGTTCCGCTCGTGCCGCAGACGCCGCCTCAATGGAGCGCCTTCAAGCCGCTGCGGAGAATCCCTCAATGATATGCGGATCTCTCGCCAACAATGATGACGTTTGTCGCGTTCGATTAGCGAGACTCGCGACTCGGACCTATCCCCTCGTGAACGCCAGTGTGAGCAGCGTCTTCTGCTCCACTTCATGCGCCTTCGCGCTGCCGGTTGAAGGACTCGCGCTCGCCGAGCGCTTCACTGACAGCACTGGACGTTCACCCGCAATGCGCCGCAGACGCGTCAGCATGTTGAAGAGCGGGCCCATGTTGGCGGGCTCTTCCTGTACCCAGACGATGTCTCCCGTGCTGCCGTGGCGTTCGAGTTCGGCGACCAACTCTTTCTCCGGAAAGGGATACAGCTGTTCGAGGAACACGATTGCGGTGGAATTGTCTTTTCGCTTCTTGCGCTCGGCCTGCAACTCGTGACCGATTTTTCCCGAGCAGATCAGAATGCGGTCGGCCTCTCCCACTTCCGCGTCGGGAATCACGTTCAGGAAATTCTTGTGCGTGAAATCTTCAATCGGCGACGACGCGTCGGGATGCCGCAACATACTCTTCGGGGTAAAGACGACGAGTGGTTTGCGCCAGTGCCGCAGCGCCTGCCGCCGCAGCAAATGAAAATATTGCGCGGCGTTCGAGGGCTGCGCGATTTGAATATTGTGCTGTGCCGCTAACTGAAGAAAACGCTCAATGCGCGCGCTGGAGTGCTCCGGCCCCTGGCCTTCGTAGCCGTGCGGCAGCAGCATCACCACGCCTGAAAGCAGATTCCATTTCGCCTCGCCGGCGCTGATGAACTGGTCAACAATGGCCTGCGCCACGTTGGCGAAATCACCAAACTGCGCTTCCCACAAAACCAGGGACTCGGGATAATCGCGGCTGTAGCCGTATTCAAAGCCGAGCACGCCTGCTTCGGAAAGCGTGGAGTTATAAATCTCGCAGCGTGCCTGCTTCTCCCCAACGTTTTCCAGCGGCACATATTCGTTTTCGTTTTCGATGTCGATCAGCACCGAGTGCCGCTGGTTAAACGTTCCGCGGCGCGTATCTTGTCCCGATAACCTGACCGGAATCCCGCCTTTCACCAGGCTTGCGAACGCCAGCGCCTCGGCCATGCCGTAATCCACGGCGCGTTTGCCCGTGCCCATTTCGGCGCGCTGCTCGAGCAACTTCTTCACCTTGGGATGAATGTGGAAACCTTCGGGATAGGTGGTCAGCTTTCCGGTCAACTCCGCAAGTTCTTCGCCGGGCAATCCCGTCTCGACTTCGAACTCCGGCTGGTGACGTCCACCGTAATACTGATCCCAATATTTCGGGAGCTCGCGCATGGTCGGCTTCTGTTTGATCGTGCCGGCTTTTTTCTGCGCGGCCTCGAACTCGGCCTTGATGGCCGCCGCCCGCGACGGTGCGTCGATCGCGCCAATGTCATCCGCATAAATTTCCCACAGCGGCGGATGATCTTTGATGCGCTTGTACAGCAGTGGCTGGGTGATGGTGGGATCGTCGACTTCGCTGTGGCCGTGGCGGCGATAGCCGATCAGGTCGATCACCACGTCGGTGCCGAACTTATACCGATATTCCACGGCCATGCGTCCCACCCGCACCACGGCGTCCACGTCTTCACCGTTCACGTGAAAAATCGGTATCGACTGGCGCCGCGCGATGCACGCCGCGAACCGCGTGGAATGTTCTTCGTAATAGTTGGTGGTGAATCCGAGAAGATTGTTCGCGATGATGTGAATCGTGCCGCCAACCGTGAAGCCTTTGAGGTCGGCGTAGTTCATGGTCTCGGCGAGAATTCCCTGCCCGGCAAAGGCCGCGTCGCCGTGCACCAGCAGCGGTAGATAGGCTTCGCGTCCGCCTTCGCCGTTGCGATCCTGTTTCGCGCGCGTGCGGCCGACCGTGACCGGGTCGACCGCTTCCAGATGGCTGGGATTTGAGACCAGGTGGATGTGAACTTTCCCGCCGCTGCGCGTGGTGTATTCGCCGGTCGCTCCCATATGATATTTCACATCGCCCGAGCCCAGCACGCTGCGCGGGTCCACGTCTTCGAAGCCGGCAAAAATTTCTTCGGCCGCGCGATGGGCCACGTGCGCCATCACGTTGAGACGCCCGCGGTGGCTCATGCCCATCACCAGTTCAATCGCGCCGCGCTGCGCGCCCGTATCCAGGATTTCATCCACCAGCGGCAGCAGCGCGGTTACGCCTTCCAGCGAAAACCGCTTGCTGCCCAAGTAACGCTGCTGCACCACCTGCTCGAAAATATCGGCGCGGATCAGCAGATCCAGAATGCGCTGCTGGTCTTCTTTTCCTTCACTATTTGCTTCACCCCGCTGCGCGCCCGCTTCCAAGCGGTCGCAAATCCACTTCCGTCGCTCGGGAGCATAAATGTGGTTGATCTCCAGCCCAATCGTGCTGGAATAAATCGCCCGCGCTTCCGCCGCATAGGGACTCTCCACGTGCAACTCCGGCACCACGCGCGGCCGCAGAAAGCCCAGAGGATCAAGGTCGCCCTCCAGGTATCCCCATTGCCGGAACGTCTCAAACACACGCTCGCGCTCGGGATTGAGTCCATTACCGGACGCGCTCGCCACAAGCACGCCACTGCCAGATGTTTTCGTTTTCGGAGTCATATGATTTATGAGTGCACTACTAGAATAACGGATGCGGACCACGACGCGGGGGATTCGCGCCCCACTCGGGTAATGGGTCTCCGCGGTTCGGCTTCAGCGGGCCTTCGACCAGGCCGGGAGCAGCACGGGGGCAAAGGGGCGAGGGCGGCGCGGAAAACATCCCTGGCGCTGGCCGTGCGGGCGCTGCAAGAGATTCCTCGCTCCGCGAGCAATGACGGACGGAAGCGTTCGTATATTGGGGCGCGTTTCGATCAGAGGGTAGATGGATCCCGCGTCTTCCGCCCTTCCCTTCTGGGCCCTATGGGATTTAACATTGCTTAGTCCCTGCATCGAAAACCCGCGTCCGGTCATCAGACATAGTTGGAGGATCAATCATGGCTCACGAATTGCCGCCCCTGCCTTATGCATACGACGCTCTCGAACCCATCATCGATAAGCAGACGATGACGCTGCATCACGACATGCATCATGCTGCTTACGTCAAGAATCTGAACGCTGCGCTCGAAAAGCATCCTGAACTCGCCGGCAAGACCGCCGAAGATCTTATCCGCGATCTCAACGCCATCCCTGAAGACATTCGCGGCGCCGTCCGCAACAACGCAGGCGGCCACGTCAACCACACCATGTTCTGGAAGATCATGAAGCCCAAAGGCGGAGGCGACCCGAGCGGCCCCATTGCCGATGCAATCCAGAAAACTTTCGGCAACTTCAAAGATTTCCAAACCAAATTCAACGACGCCGGCGTGAAGCAATTCGGCAGCGGATGGGTCTGGCTCGCCGGCAAGCCCGGCGGCGAAGTGCATATCATGAGCACGCCGAATCAGGACAGCCCCATCTCGCAGGGCCACTATCCAATCTTCGGCAACGACGTCTGGGAGCACGCCTATTATTTGAAGTACAACAACCGCCGTCCGGAATATTTGACCGCATGGTGGGGCGCGGTGAACTGGGACGAAATCAACAAGCGCTTCGCCGCCTTCAAGGCTGGCAAAGAGACGCATGAGCCGGCATTGGCTCACCGGTAAAGCAAGCAGGAACGATCGGCTGCCCCACCCTTATCGCCCATTTTGCGATAGGGTGGGGATTTTGATTTTCTAACCGCGTTTTCTAAGCCGTGGCGGCTGTCCCTACATGGTTTTGCCGCTACCGCTTTTCTGCATTTCCTGTGCACGACCTGTGGACAATCCTGTGCTTGCGCGTGCGCGATTTTTTCTGCGGCGCGATGCTCCAACAAAAGCGCCTCTGTCGAGCGCTTCAATTGGACTCGCGTCAGCTTTTCTTTCATCTCCATCACTCCGCGAAATCCGGGGCCAAGGTTTTCCTCAGTTGCACCAAAAATACTGAATTGACCGCGCGGACTTTCGCTCGTACATTTTCTTTTGCCTCATCGGAAGGCGCGGCGACGCTGATCAGTCATTTTTACCCGACATGCTTACCTGACATGCGCCTTCACCCTGACATCTACATTCAACTGGCAAACCTCCTCCCCTAAGGTTGGCGAGAATGAAAGCTATCGAGACGAGAGCGGCAGAAACGAAAACTTCCCAATGGCAGACCTATCGCACCAGATTTCTGGTGAAAGCCAAACGGCTAAGTTGCTGTCTTGTGTTTACCGACTCGTTGGGCCGCCAGCATTCCGGCCGTAAGGGAGACTATCTGGTGGAGTCTTCCGACGGTGTGCTGAGCATCACGCCGCGGCAGATTTTTGAAGACGTCTACGTGTCCATGCCTGGCGCGAAGGCGGAATCCGAACAGATTGGCAATGGTCTCGCCGCGGACGAACCCGCGCGGGTCCGCCGCAAGCTGCCCCAAACCTGTAGCGGCTCGCGCCCCGCGACTCGTCTGGGCCTGATGTAGGGCTCGTTCTTGATTGTGTGGGACGGACACTTTTGTCCGTCGCCTTTGACCTTGGATCTTCATCTGATTTTAAACATTGATCGATCAAAACCAAATTCAACGTCAAAAGCGACGGACAACAGTGTCCTCCTAAGCGATCAAAGTTCAGGGTCAAGGCCGGAGGAACAGGAGGACCGGGCCCCAAAACCCTGGGCCATTGTGGAAAACAGGGACCGAACCCGGACCGAGCCCCGCATCCGGGCCGCCATCATTGGGGATACAACCTGTTGTATTTGCCTATTGACAGACACCATACGCGGGAGTAAGTTTGCAATCCCAAGCACACAAATTCACCCCGCGGGAACGGGGCGAATTTTTGCAGTAGCGGTGAAGAGAGCGTAGTTAGGAAACAACGCGGCGCGGCGCCAAGCCAGAGGTGACTTGGCGCCCCTGCGAGCAGCAAGGGCCCAGATCCGTTGGGGTGTTCGGTTTCAGCTGGGACCGAAAACCGAAGCCCGTTTTTTGTGCGGTGGCCGTCGCCCCGAACCTCCTCCCGGGGCCACGACAACTCATTGCAAGGATTGCATTTGTACCTGCCCGGCGGCAGACCAGGGAACTCCTTTTCTCCGCTGCGGCAGTCCAGACCCAGGAGCCCGCAATATGGAAGGTTTAACTCGCCTTGTCGCCGAATCGTTGGCCCGCCACGGCTTCGATCGTCCCGTCGACTACCGTCGCCTGCACTGGTCGCCCTGGTTCCACTGTGAGTCTCCCCGTAGCTTGCTTTGCGTCCCAAGTAAGCCTGGAGTCTTCGCCTTAGCCGAAGAAGTGATGACCTTGGGCGGTGGCAGTTCCCATATTGGGGCGTCCGTGCCGCAGAAACTCAGCAACTCAGCTGTGGGGACAGCCGCCCCCGGCGCTCCGGCCGAGCGAAGCTCGGCAGCAACTACCACGGCCGCCGCGCCCAGCCGCATGCTGGCGGTCGTTCAATTCGGCGAAGATGAAGACATGGCGTTCGTTCTGGACCGTATGTTTTCGCTGCAGAATCCGATGCGGGCGCGGCTGGCCTCGGGGCGCTGTTTCGTACGCTTTGTGGTCATCGAAGACGAAGCGCACCGCCGCAGCATCGCCGGCGCGCTCAACCAGTGGCTGGTGACTTCTGGCGAGAAGGCCTCGGGAATCGGGGCGCACTTCGCGTCGTCGCTGGAACTGACTCCAGCTGCAGGCACGAACCGCGCGGGAACCACAGCTCGTGCGGAAGCGGGCGACTTGCCCGCTAGCGCCAATAGCGCCGCATCGCCCGTGCAGGCGGATCGGCCAGAGCTCAAACTCGAGCCGGTGCACACATCCCAGCAAGTATCGGCCCCACAGCTCGACTCCGGCGCCGCCACCAACATTCACTGTCCTCAGCCCCTGCCCTCCGGCTTCTGACCGGGAACGCAAGGGGCGAAAGAAAAACGGCGGTTCTTTACCAGAAAATGCACCACCCCGGCACCCAACCCGTCCGGACAGGTCTCAACTCCAGCGTTTCCCCCGGGGACGCTCGAATCGAGCCACGATGGATAGAATCTAATAACTGGAGAGCCCGATGCCTGAAATTAAGACCACTTCCTCTGACTCCGCTCAGGTGACTACCGTTTCCCCCACCCTGTCTCCCGTCACGAACGCCCCCGCAAAGAAGACTGCGCCCGGACTTGCCTTTCGCCGCTGGTTCACCAAGCCCGGGGTTTCGCCCTACAACGAGGTTGAGTGGGAACTCCGTCTCGCTCAGATCACGGACGCGCAGGGCGGCGTGCTCTTCGAGCAGAAAGACGTCGAAGTCCCCAAAGACTGGTCGATGACGGCGACCAACATCGTCGCCAGTAAGTATCTGCACGGCACGCTCGGCACGGCCGAACGCGAAACCGGAGTGCGCCAACTGGTGGGCCGCGTGGCTGAAACTATCCGCGACTGGGGATTGGCGCAGGGCTATTTCAAGACGCCCGAAGACGGCGCGACTTTCCACGACGAGCTGGTCCACATTCTGGTGCGGCAATATGCGGCGTTCAACTCCCCCGTGTGGTTTAACGTGGGCTGCGACCGCATCGAGCCCAATTCCGACGGCCGCAACTGGCACTGGAACTCGCAGACTCAGCAAGTTGAATTCGGCGTTACCGGATACTCGAAGCCGCAGTGCTCGGCGTGCTTCATCAACTCGGTGAAAGATTCGCTCGATTCCATTCTCACTCTCGCCAAGACGGAAGGAATGCTATTCAAGTGGGGCAGCGGCACGGGAACCAATCTCTCGTCGCTGCGGTCGTCCACGGAAGGCCTAAGCGGAGGAGGAACGGCCAGCGGTCCGCTCAGCTTCATGAAGGGTTTCGACGCTTTCGCAGGCGTGATCAAGTCCGGCGGCAAGACTCGCCGCGCCGCGAAGATGGTGATCCTCAACGTCGACCATCCTGACATCATCGACTTCGTCGAGTGCAAGCAGAAAGAAGAAGCGAAAGCTCACGCGCTGGTGGCGCAGGGTTACGACGGGTCGTCTCCCGACTCGGATGCCTACTCGTCCATCTTTTTCCAGAACGCCAACAACAGCGTCCGCGTCACCGACGACTTCATGTACGCGGTAGTCCGCGACACCGAGTTCTCCACCAAAGCGGTGCGCGACGGCGCGGTGATGAAGACTTACAAAGCCAAAGACCTGTTGAAGAAAATTTCCGAAGCCACATGGCATTGCGGCGATCCCGGCATGCAGTACGACACCACGGTGAACCGCTGGCACACGTCGAAAAATACGGCGCGCATCAACGCCTCGAATCCGTGCAGCGAATATATGTTCCTCGATGATTCGGCCTGCAACCTGGCCAGCCTGAACCTGCTGAAGTTCGCGCCCAACGGCACTTTTGACGTGGAAGCTTACCGCCACGCCGTGGACGTGCTGATCACCGCGCAGGAAATCATCGTCGACAACGCCGGCTATCCCACTGAACATATCATGCGCAACTCGCATGACTACCGTCCGCTTGGCCTGGGCTATGCCAATCTCGGCGCGCTGCTGATGGCCGCGGGATTGCCCTACGACTCCGACGCCGGCCGCGACTACGCCGCCTGCGTCACGGCCATCATGTGCGGCGAAGCCTATCTGCAAAGTTCACGCATCGCGGAACAATGCCCGCCGTTAACTCCCGCCACGGAAGCCACAAAAAAGAATCTGGCCGAAACAAATCTAGGCGCCGGCATTGCTCGTGGGGAAGCGGTCGACTCGCCCGCTCAGGAGCGCAGCTCCGCAGCCCCGGCAGGAACCATGCCCGGAGGAGCTTGCCCCGGTTGGTACATCAACCGCGAACCGTTCCTCGACGTGATCCGCATGCACCGCGCGTCGGTCAACAACATCAACAAGAATAACGTCCCGGCTCCGCTCTACGAATCCAGCAAACAATGCTGGGACGAAGCCCTGGCCCACGGCGAAAAACACGGCTACCGAAATTCGCAAGTCACCGTGCTGGCCCCCACCGGCACCATAGGCTTCATGATGGATTGCGACACTACCGGTGTCGAGCCTGATCTCGCGCTGGTGAAGTATAAGAAACTTGTCGGCGGCGGCATGATCAAGATTGTGAACAACACCGTGCCTACGGCGCTGTTCAAGCTGGGATACAACCACGACCAGGCTGATGCGATTGTCAGCTACATTGACGCGACGGGTACGATTGAAGGCGCGCCGCACATTAAAGACGAGCATCTCGCGGTGTTCGATTGCTCGTTCAAGCCGTCGAAGGGGACGCGGTCGATCGCTTACATGGGACATCTGCGGATGATGGCGGCGGCGCAGCCGTTTATCTCCGGAGCTATATCGAAAACCGTCAATCTACCGAACAACGCCACGGTGGAAGACATTATGGAGTGCTACATTCAGGCGTGGAAGCTGGGCATCAAGGCGGTCGCCATTTATCGCGATGGATGCAAACAGTCGCAGCCGCTTTCGGCTGCGGGGACGAAGACCGCTAATTCGAGCAAAGACGACGCACGAGTTGCCGCCCCGCAGGTGGAAGAACAGAACCTGAACGCGCCGCCGCGCGCGGTGCGCAACAAGCTGCAGGAAGAGCGCGCCTCGATCACCCACAAATTCAAGGTGGGCGACCACGAGGGCTACATCACCGTGGGACTCTATCCCAGCGGCGAGCCCGGCGAACTTTTCATCACCATGGCGAAAGAAGGCTCGACCGTTTCCGGCCTGATGGACAGCTTTGCGCTGGCCGTCTCGATCGCGCTGCAGCATGGCGTGCCGCTGAAACTGTTCTGCGAAAAATTCGCGCACACGCGCTTCGAGCCCAGCGGATGGAGCGGCAATCCTGAGATCGGTTATGCCAAATCGATCATGGACTACATCTTCCGCTGGCTGCAGATGCGCTTCCTCACCGGCCAGCAGCAACTGCTGTTCGAAAGCTTCCGGCCGCGCACTGCGGAGGCCGGACCTCAGACCTCGGGAACCGGAAGTCAGGAAGCGGCGCCGAGTGTGCGGCGTCCAGAAGCAGGGACGCGGGAGCTGGGAGGCGGATCCATTCACGCCGCCGACGCGCTCTCCAGCATCGTCGACATGGGCGACGCGCCCAGCTGCAGCTTCTGCGGCAGCATCATGACGAGGAACGGGAGCTGCTATCGCTGCATGAGCTGCGGCAGCACGAGCGGGTGTAGCTAGGGAGCTGGAGATTCAGGCCTGTGTGGATCCTCCGTATCTGACGGAGGTCACCGCGGGGTTGATTGGGTGTAAATCAGCCGAGCGAATCGATCCGTGAGGGCCGGGTACAGAGGATGGGAACGATCCGGCAGGAACTGCTCTCGGGCATTCGCGAGGAGGAGCGGTTTCACCAGCTGCGGAATTATTTGCGGGCTTTTGGCGAGGGGATTGACGCCTGCGGATTATGAGGAAGCGGGGCGCATGCACAACCTGTGCCGGGCGCGGGGAATCGCAGGATCGGCGATTGATTTCCTGATTTGCGCCATGGCACAGCGGTGGGACTGGCACATCTTCACGACCGACCGCGACTTTGAATGCTTCTATGGCCGGGTGCTGGAGTTGAAGTTGTGCGCGGTGGCCTGAGCGCGCGCGTCAGGCTTTTGATTTGTCGGAGGGCGTAGGAACTGGAGCCGAGTCTGCGGGTGGGGATTTTTTCTGCGGGGGTTTCTTTGCAGCTTCGGCTTCGGCGCGTTTGCGCTCCTGGTGGCGGCGATCGTGGAATTGCTGGTCGGATGCTTGTTTCTTCATGGCTGATTGTTGTGGCCTACTCTGCGACTTAATCTCTGACTTAATCATTGTGACACAGATGCGTCTGGATTTTCGTTTTCCACGGAATGTGGGGAGTTCCCTCAGGGGCGAGCGGGCGAGTCGCCCGCTTCCACACGGTCACGGGTGATCAAGAATTGGGATGGGAATAGATGGGATGGGAATAGATGGGAATAGATCTCGCAATTTTTTGGGGGATGGGGTAGGCTATGGGACGAAATTGAGGTCCCCCGGTATAAATTTTGAGATGTACACTTCGGACCCGATTGTGAAGTCTGATTTTCCCGGTGATATTTTTCCTGAGATTTTCGTGAAAACTCTCTTGAGATTAAGGACCCCCCGGCATGACTCAACGGGCAGCACACGCACCCCAGGATTTCCAGAAGATGTGCAAACAGGCGGAGCGCGATCACGAATCAAAGAAGCTGGTCGTGCTCATTGAACGAGTGAAACGTAAACTGCAGGAGCACGGGACGGGGCCGGTGACGACGCCGAAGCCTCCCGTGGGAGTGCTGATTTCCGGCGAAATGCGGACGCCCGCGACCAGCCGGAGTACGATTTTCGAGCGATGATTCTTGAATGACTTTTGAAAGGGTGAGCCGCTCGGCGGAAAGAAGCGGCACCCTAGGGAAGAATTTTCACTTTCACGACGTTCGTTTTGCGCTAGAATGGCCGAGCGTTTTTTCGGCTGACCCGTGCCTGGGTGCACAGGTTGGGCCGATTGCCCTCTCCCAGGAGGTTGTAGATGTACCGGCCGTATTCGGGCTCCCTCGCCGACTCGCGTCCGTTCATGGACGTGGAGTCTTTGATCCGCGGATTGACGCAGGACTACGTCACTTCGTTCAACACTGGAAATTTTGATCAAGTCGGCGCGTTGTTTGCGCCCGACGGCGCCATTATGGCGCCGCAGCAGGAGCCGGCTTATGGTCCTAAATCGGTGGAACGACTGGCGCGGCAGATGAGCGATGCGGGTTATGAAAACCTACGCGCGGAGACGCTGCGGGTGGAACATTCCGGCGACATGGCGATGGAAACAGGCCGCTATACCGTGGCGGTGCGGCAGCTGGACGGAACTAGAATGGCGGATCGCGGAAAATATGTGAGGGTGTGGCGGCGGCTGGGCGCGTGGACGATTGTGGCGGACTGCTGGAATAGCAATCTGCCGGCGATGACGAAGGCTGCCTGATGTCTTCCTGACTTCTTCCTGAAAAGCTGTCCAATCAACTTAATGACGGGGATTTGCGCGGCTGAACTGCGGAACCGGAGTTTGCACTTGCCTGGCGCCAGTGGGGGAATTAGTTTCGGCGAACATGAGTGACCGCACGAACGAACCAGCGAGTGTGCCCGGTCGGGCGGAAACTATGGCGGTCGAGTGTAACCGTGCAGTTGGGGACGGGGCGAGCGCGGCGAGCTATTGTCCGAATTGCTCGGCGCGGCTGAAGCAGAGCCGGTGCAAGATGAGTTGTCCGCAGTGCTGGTTTTATTTGAGTTGCTCAGATTTCTACTGAGGCAGCTGACAGCTGTCAGCGATCAGTGACACCAACCTCAAGTTCATCCACGGCTCTCATAGGTTCCAGTCCTGACGGTGCTGGTTGTTTCCGTCTACAATTGACAGCGGTACGCTCGACAATTCAAAGAATTCATAGACAGGAGACGATCATGGAACGCAAGGCTAGCGCGGTTTGGAAGGGCGGGCTCAAAGATGGGAAAGGGACGATTTCGGCGCCGGGTGGGGTGCTGAACAATACGGCCTATTCGTTTACTACGCGATTTGGGGATACACCGGGGACTAATCCCGAGGAGTTGATTGCGGCGGCGCATGCGGCGTGTTTTTCCATGGCGCTGTCGGCGCAGCTGGGTGAGGCGAAGCTGACTCCAGAGAGCATCAACACGAACATCACGCTCACGATGGAGAAACTGGATTCGGGATGGACGATTACGGCGAGCCATATTGACGTGGTGGGGAAAGTGCCAGGCGCGGATGCTGCAACTTTCCAGAAGTATGCGGAAGCGGCGGAGAAAGGGTGTCCGGTGTCGAAGGTGTTGAATGCAAAAATTTCGATGACGGCGAAGCTCGGGTAGGGCCCGGCGTCCCGCCGGCAATAACGGCGATTCATCAAGTGGCGGCAGGCAGCCACGAAAGGATTTAGAGGTGAGGGATGCTGCAAGTTCCGAGCGGAAACGAACTGGCGCGGCCATTTATACCGGCAAGGGACTTTGCGCTTTCGAAGAGTTTCTATGAGGCGCTGGGTTTCGAAAAACTTCTGGATGGAGATGTAGCAATTTTCAGGGCCGGCTCCGGCGGTTTCATACTTCAGCGCTATTATCAGAAGGAATTGGCTGACAACTTCATGATGCAGCTCATGGTGGATGATCTCGACGCCTGGTGGAAGCACATTGAAGGACTTGACCTGCCGGGAAAATTCAAAGTGCAACCTCCGCGCGCACCGGCCATGCAGCCATGGGGAATTCGGATTGCTTATGTCGCGGATCCGTCCGGAGTGCTGTGGCATATCGGCCAACGACGCGAGGGGGCCATACAGGACTGAAGCTCTAAACGGCACCAAGCGATGGTTTGACACGTGGCTTCGTGGCTGTAGAATAGAAACGTTGGTCTTCCTGATTCGGCGGCTTTCGGGCTGCCGCTGCTAACTAGATTCGATTGCCATCGTGGCGGAATTGGCAGACGCGCATGGTTCAGGTCCATGTACTCGCAAGGGTGTGGGGGTTCGAGTCCCTTCGATGGCACCAGTAAGTTTCATCAGTCCTCGGGAAGCGCGACTTCGTCCATGCCTACCTTCCCATAACAATCCACACGGATGAACTCCAGCCCAGCCATCCTGGCGCAGCACGCGCTCACGTTATTTCTGATCGTGGGCTTGCCGCTGTGGGACCTCTCATTCGCGTCCAAATTAGGCGTTTGACAAGATTCCCACATTGAAAACGTTGGACATAACCTGACTCTGAGCCTGGACACGCGTCTGCGATCCGGCCCCGGTCGAAGTAAGTGCTTCTCGCCAT
>Ga0181537_10001890_pt1 | contig 18861 bp, 23 predicted proteins | sample PEATcosm2014_Bin_39_FD_119765 | JGI IMG/M metagenome (GOLD analysis project Ga0181537, IMG submission 119765) | Peatland microbial communities from MTU Mesocosm Facility, Houghton, MI, USA - PEATcosm2014_Bin23_10_metaG | ecosystem: Environmental > Terrestrial > Soil > Wetlands > Peat | place... | reverse complement strand
CTGGGAGAGGTATTCCAGTGGGACGTGAAGGCCACCCCATTGAAGGCGTCGTAGTTGTCAATTGGCGTAACTCGCACCGCTTCGCGCAGACCCACAGTCCGCTGCCGTCCCAGAGGAGGACCTTCAAGCGATTACGCTGGGCGTTGCAGAACAAGAACAGGTGTCCGCTCAGAGGCTCGCACAACAATCGGTCGCGCACCAAACCGTAGAGGCCCTCGAAGCCCTTGCGCATGTCCGTGGCTCCAGCCGCCAGATAGATCCGTGTGGCTGGGCCCAATCCAAACACGGCTTACACCCGCTCCAACACACTCACCAACCGCTCGAACGTGTGCGCATCAAAATCACGCTGTACTTCGATCCGGCAGCCACCCGATAACACTACGGCCAGCCCGCAACTCGCTCCGTGCTCCGGCCGCGGTTTTCCGATGGCCAACTCCACTGGCACCAACTTGCCGTCCGCGGGAGCACTCCTTGTCTTCCTCTTCCACCGCCGCTTCTTCAGATGGCGATCCAGCGTGCTGAAGCTTAAACCTCGACTGCGGCAAAACTCGCTCCGCCGCATACCGCTGTTCACAAACTCTGACACTAACTGCCGAACCTCAGCTCGTGTCCGTCGCCTCCGTGCCGCTTCCCGCTGTTCTCCGTTCATGCCTACACTTCAGCACAGGCCTACGCCTCTCGAACAGGTGCGTTGCTCGAACGCTTACTGATGTTCTCCGGTCGGGATGAAGGAGTATCGGATGATGAACGTACTCCAAACGTTATCCTCGCAAATTGCGTACGACTTGGAAAAGCAAACGCCGATTGACTGGCAACCCATGCGCGACTGGTTCCCCGCTCTGCCTACGCAGCCTTCGCCCATCTGTGCGACGTTCATTCAAAAGTCGTATTACTAGTCTTGAATATCATTCTGCGCTCGACCCGGCGCAGCGCCATTTCGCGGAAGTGAGGCAAAAGAACCAGAAGACGTGCCCATCGACCAATACTCGCTTCAGGAAAAGACAAACGTCTGCCTGAGTCCGGGGAGATCAGGGATCGAATCCTGAACAACAGCACAGAGCAACGAAATTGCTGACTTCAAATCTATGCCGCGGCTTTAAACAATTTCGCCAGACTATCGATGTTCGCAGCACTAGCGTCGCCGATGACGAAATAGCGAAGCCCGCCTTGAGTCCATGTTTCGATGTTGAATGTCAGTTGATTCGGCGTGACAGGATCTTTGTCCAACCTGGCTGGCAATGACCGTTCCTGGAATACAAACACCGAAATATGGTGTTTCCCCACGTCGTAAATGAGATGCGCACCCGGCGTTTGGTCAAGATAGGTCATCCGGCCGCCCAGCAGAGAGAACCCTGTGTTCTGGAGTTCCGGCAAATTGAACGCGAAGGGGATCTTTCCCTGGAACCAGGGCTTAACCGTGTGCCGATCGGTAGAGATCACATCTACCGGAGATGAACTGGCCAGCGTCGCCACGTGCAAGTCTGCGATCTCGCTGAAAACCTGATCTCTGCCGGATCGAGTTCCCAGATAGACTGCGGTCAACGTTCCGACCACGATAATGGCGGCTGCCGCCGAAGCAAACATCCAACCTAGACCAAGACTGCGCTGTGGTTTTGCGGCAATCTTCTGCTGCATCCGCTTCCGGAACTCAGCACTGGGAGTGTAACGTCTTCCAGCGGCCTGAATTGCACGCTTCATCTGCACGCGCGTAAGGGCGTCCGCCGAGCAAGAAGGGCAGCTGCGGACATGAGCGTCGAAGCTCCGCATCTCTTCGTATGGAACCTCGCCGTCAAGGTAAGTGTCGAGTTTTGCCTGCCACGACTCACAAACCATGGGTCACCATTCTTCCTTCATCCTTTTTGAAGCTGCAGTCGCAGGCCTTCGCCTAACGTTTTTCTGGCACGGGACAAGCGAGACATCACCGTGCCCATCGGAATAGCAAGAGCATCAGAGATTTCCCGATACGACATTTCTTCGACTTCGCACAGCAATAAGATCTCGCGATAGGCGAGTGGAAGTTTCTCGAGGGCCAGTTGCACGAGTTCTCCATCCGAACGCCGCAACAGGATGCTCTCCGGCGTTTCCTCGACGGCGGGCAAGTTTTCCTCTCCGTCCTCAGGATCGAGAGGCACGATCGCGCTCTCCTTCAGCCCGGTACGGGAGGTCAGAAATGCATTGCGCAGGATCTTGTAGATCCAGGCCCGAAAATTCGTGCCCGGCTGAAACGATGAAAATCCCTTAAGCGCTTTGGCATAAGTCTCCTGCACCAGATCCTCGGCTTCATCCCGGTCATGCGTCAGCCAGCAGGCAAAGTTGTAGAGCCGCTCGAAGTGAGGCATGGCTAGCTGCTCGAACGACACCGATGGCAGGCCTTTTCCGACATCCACACAATGGTAAACCCGCGGCGGATCGTTTTATTCCCTCAGTTCGCAAGAAAATATTTCGGAATAAAACCGATTGCAGTCAGTTCTGTACAACGAGTCACAGAGCGAACTGGAGTCGCCAAGGAAATGCTGGTGCAGAAAAACCGGGCGCTCTTTAGCTGTATCCAGGAGGAACAAAATGAAAAGCAATCTGATGATCTCTTACTTGGCCTTGTGCTCCCTGCCGATGTACCTGCACGCCGGAACCGGACAGGATCTGAAAACGTATCAACCCACCGCCCAAGAGCAGAAAGCACGAACTACGGATCCGATTCCGGCGGGCACCATTCTGCCGGTCACCTTGAATTCCACCCTAAGTTCGGACAAGAGCCCCAACGGAGAGACGATTACAGCAACGGTGATGCAGGATGTGCCTCTGGGCAAGGGAGAAAAGCTCCGCAAAGGAACCAGGCTGACCGGCCATGTGGTCGAAGCCATCACTCCAGGACGAGGGACTGATGAAGCGAAGATCTCATTTCAATTCGACCAGGTCCGACTTGGCAGCCTGACCATCCCGATTGCCACCACCCTGCGCGCAGTGGCGTCAAGGTCTGAAGTGCTTGCTGCCACACCTCCACTAACCTCAACCGAATACGCCGACAATCAAATTCAAATCGGTGGCGACCAGATTTCTTATGGCGAAGGTGGGCCGGTGATGGTGGGATCGCAGGTCGTGGGGAGATATACCAGTCAAGGCGTGCTGGCCAATGCGGACCAGGATTTGGGCGCGCCACGCGGGACCACGATCGATGACGATGCCCGTCCGCAAGCATTTTGGCTGTTCTCAGTGAACGCTCGTGGGGCATACGGATTTGGCGACCTCACAATCCTCCAATCCGGACGCGCCGAGCCGCTTGGTGAAGTCACTTTGGCCTCCAACCACAAAGCGGTGAAGCTCGACAAGGGCAGCGCGATGCTTTTGCGCGTGGATGGCAGCGCACGCGAGGAAGCACAAGCGCATACGGCCCCTTCGCGAGGAACCGGGCAATAACAGATTCGCGGGTTGCGGCGGGGTTGGCGTCGTCACGCCCGGTCCGTCGCAACCGCAATTCATTCCATCTCAAAGAGAACGGCGATGATAAATCCTTTCGACCTCAAGACGGTGCTCCTGGCCAGGCACGCACAACATGTCGTGCTGATCCATTTTCCAATCGCGCTGTTTATCACGGCGGTGGCGTTCGACCTTGTCGGGCGATGGACCAAGCGGCATGGCCTGGCGGAGGCAGCCTACTACAACCTGCTGATAGCGGCGATTTCGACTGTTCCGGTTCTCGCTACTGGACTGCTCGCGTGGCGGTTCCAACTCGAGGGACAGAAGTTGAAGGGGATCCTATTGCTGCACCTGGTTTTGGCGTGTGTTTCGACGGCGATAATCTGGGCCGTGGGGTGGGTGCATTTCCGGGCTCGACGGCGAGCACAGGCCTTGCCGAACTACCTTCTGGCGCTTGAAGTTCTGGGAGTCGTCCTGATCGCTCTGACCGGTCATTTGGGTGGCTTTCTCAGTGGCGTGAATGTTCCTGGCTAGGCCCCGATACGTCCAAGCGCAAGGATTAAGGATAAGGACGCATCCTGGTATCCCGACCTGCAGTTTGGGGCTGAGGAAGTCATGAAAATGCAGACAATAATTTTCGACCACGGTGAAGTTCGGGAATAAAAGCGCCACCGTTCGGTTACCAACTCAGCACGTTCCAAACCAAGGAGAGCAGATGCCGAACAAGAAGCAAGACCATTCGATCAACACTGCACCGTCTCAACTGACTTCTTCCATCCTCTGGATGGCCGTCAGCGCCGTAATGCTGACTCTGAACGCAGCGGCCCAGACCGGCGCTTGGCTAATGCCCTCGCATGACGAGCAGCATAGCGCACTTTCTACCGTCCAATCCCAAGCCCTCGACACGATTCATTGGCATGTTCCCGTGGACCTGAGCCCTCCGCAGGGTGAGATTTTCATCCACTACGGTTCGCCGCTGGTCACCGCGGCGAACACGGTGATCGTCCCGGTCAAGACAGGCTCGAACAGTTTTCGTGTGGAGGCCCATAACGGCGCCACCGGCAAACGGCTCTGGATGCAGAAGACCGACTGGCAGGCGCCGCAGGCCAGCTTCGTCCCCGGACTTGGACCAACCCTTTCGAACAACTCGCTCTTCGTTCCTGACCTTGCCGGCCGGGTGCTGGTGCGGTCGAATCCCGATCAAGCCAGGGGTACTGTAACTCGCCTTTACTTCTATGGCGTAAAGAATTTCGAGAAGAACCCCACCGTTTACTCGCAGAACGTGCAGATCAATACGCCGCTCTCGATCGACGCCAATGGCAATATCTACTTCGGGTTCGTTGTGCTCGGCCCCACGCCGATCAACCTGCAAAGCGGCCTGGCACGTATTGCTCCCGATGGCACGGGAAGCTGGGTTTCCGCGGCCGCCGTTAGCGGCGATCCTCTAATTTCGCAAGTCGCCATCAGTTGCGCCCCTGCCCTCTCGCCGGACGGCAGTCTCTTGTATGTCGCAGTGGATAACGCAAGCACAGTGGCTAACGAAAGCGTTGGATACCTGCTTGCCTTGAACAGCACGACGCTCGCACTGGTAAACCGCGTGCTTTTGACCGATCCGTCCTCAGGGCTGAACGCATTTCTGTACGACGGCAGCTCCGCCACTCCTACCGTGGGACCCGATGGCGACGTGTATTTCGGAGTGCTCGAAAATCCGTTTCCCGATCACAATGACCGTGGCTGGCTGCTGCACTTCAACAGCGACTTGTCGCAGGCCAAGATTCCCGGCAGCTTTGGCTGGGACGATACCCCATCCATCGTTCCCGCTTCGCTCGTCCCGAGCTATACCGGGAAATCGAGCTATCTGCTCATGACGAAGTACAACAACTATGCGGGGGTCGGCACCGGTGATGGCAAGAACCGCATCGCAATCCTGGACCCGAATGCGACCGAGAACGACCCGATTATTCCGAGCGTGCTGGTCATGAATGAAGTCATCACCATTCTGGGGCCGACGCCAGATAAGAAATCGGGAATTCCAGGAGCGGTCAAGGAATGGTGCATCAATACGGCGGCGGTCGATCCGTTCACGAACTCGGTTCTGGCCAACAGCGAAGACGGCAAGCTCTACCGCTGGGACCTGTCCTCGAACAAGCTGACGGAAAGAATTAGGCTGTCCACCGGCATCGGCGAAGCCTACACACCGACGGTGATTGGGAGCGATGGCACAGCCTATGCCATCAACGATGCGATCCTGGACGCGATTGGGACGAAGGCGCAAAACGATGCTTCCCAACCATAGCTTGCCGCCCATATTTCCTTAACGGCTATCGACCATAGACATGGCAATGCACACGAAGGTGAACGACTCCAACCAGCGGTAGTGAGACAAGAAGTTGGGCATGCAGGCCGGGACAAATGTTTTTTCATCGCATTTTGCCAGCCTGAGTTTTTTTCCGGCCCAGCCGGGAATAAAAACGCCTCGCTCCAGTTATTAATTCAGAACGTTGCAAATTACGGAGGGCAGATGCCAGACAAAAAACAAGATTTTATCGATCAAAGCTTACAAGACCTCAACAACGACGGCGTCGATCGTCGCGGATTCCTGAAGTGCATGGCGTGGGCCGGTACGGGCCTGGTCTGGACTTTGAGCGGTGGAATCCCGATGTCTCGGGCATTTGCCAAAGGTCACGGCAAAGATGCCGGCAAAGCCGGGGACTTCAGCTTTGTCCAGATTAGCGACAGCCACATTGGCTTCAGCAAGCCGGCCAACCCGGATGTCACCGCGACGCTGCAGAGGGCGATCGACAAGATCAATGCCATGCCCCAGCGGCCGGATTTCATCATTCACACCGGTGATCTCAGTCAACTCTCGAAGCCGAGTGAGTTCGACACTTTGGACCAGGCATTAAAAGGCGCCTCCGCGAAACAGATTTATTTCGTGCCGGGTGAGCACGACATGCTGACCGACAACGGCGAGCAATATCTCCAGCGCTATGGGAAGGGCACAAAAGGCACCGGATGGTACAGCTTCGATCACAAAGGCGTGCATTTTGTGGGTCTCGTGAATGTCGCGAATTTGAAAGCTGGTGGCATGGGATCGCTCGGTCACGAGCAATTGGAGTGGCTTGAGGGCGATCTCAAGGGCCGCTCCGCCAGCACTCCGATTGTGCTTTTTGCCCACATTCCTCTGTGGACGATTTATCCGGATTGGGGCTGGGGAACCGACGACAGCGAACAAGCTTTGTCTTACACCAAGCGTTTCGGTTCCGTAACCGTGTTGAACGGCCACATTCACCAGATCATGCAAAAGGTGGAAGGCAAGGTCTCGTTCCATACGGCGATGTCGACCGCTTTCCCTCAACCGGCGCCAGGAACAGCTCCCTCGGCCGGACCTATGAAGGTTCCAGCCGACCAGTTGCAGCGGGTGTTGGGCATCACCGACGTGAACTATCTGGTCAGCGGTCGCAGCCTGGCCGTCGTCGATTCGCCACTTGCCGGTTCGGGATCTTCGGCTTCAGAGAATGCGCCCTCGCCCCTGGCGGTAGTTGGCTCGATCCGCGGCTAGAGACTAACAAGGATCCGGTCACAAAGAGAATCAAGCAAAAACGTGAAACTAGAAAGGAAATGAGACCATGAAAAGGAACAACGTGTGGGTCGCAAGCTTAACAGCTACGGTAACCATCGCCATCGTATTGCTGTTGGCGGGATCACCGAGTGTTACGGCAACTGACCAGCCCGCGGCGGCAAACGGGGCGGTGAACATCGACAACTTCGTTTTTGGCCCGCAGACGATCACCGTACCCGTCGGAGCAACGGTTACATGGACAAACAAAGATGACATTCCCCATACCTCGGTCAGCACCGAGGGTGTGTTCAAGTCCAAAGTGCTGGATACAGACGAAAAGTTCTCCTACACGTTCACAAAGGCGGGAACGTATCCCTACTACTGCACGATCCACCCGAAGATGACCGGCAAAGTCGTAGTCCAGTGAACAGTGCAGTGAACAGAGACTTCTAGATGGCGTGCCAGGAAACGGCTTGGCTGTCCATACAGTGGCATCCATTGCCGCTCGCAAAGCGATTGTTCTTCCAAACGCGGTAGACGAATATGACCGAAACCTCGATACAATTCGCATCGCTGGAAGTGGCAAGCGACGACCTCGATCTTGTCCACGCCAGCAAGAACGGAGATATTACGGCTTTCGAGCAACTCGTAAAGCGATACGATCGCAAACTTTACCGCATCGCTCAAAGCATCACACATAACAGAGAAGATTCCCAGGATGCAATCCAGGAAGCTCTCTTGAAGGCTTTTCAGAACCTGGGTGAATTCAGAGAAGAGTCTCAATTCTCAACCTGGCTGATTCGAATCACTGTGAACCAGTCGTTGATGAAGCTGCGGAAGCAACGCGCAACCAGGGAGGTGTCCCTAAATGAGGACTTTCAGACAGACGGTGACACCCTTCCAATGGAGATCGCCGATTGGGCACCCAATCCAGAACAACTCTATCGAGAGTCTGAATTACGAGACATCCTGATCAAGACCTTAAAACAACTGCCCCTGATCCTGCGGGCGGTCTTCGTATTGCGCGATATTGAAGGGCTTTCCATAGATCAGACTGCCCAGGTGCTCAACCTGAGTCACAGCGCGGTCAAGGCGAGACTGTGGCGAAGTCGCCTGCAACTTCGGGAACGCCTCAATCAATACTTCAGCAAACAAACGGACCATGCGGGAACAGTCTCATTTCTTGACAAGTACCTGGCACAAGTAGCGCCATACTCGAACAATTTAAGTGAAGCAGTTTAACGACAACTGCAGTCATACCGCTGCAAAGTATTTGAAAAAGCTCGACGATCTGCAATCGTCGCGCGAGTGGCGCACGGCAGCAGAACTAGCGCGAAGGTTCAGGCTGTTCGACGGCGTGCGGATTTCCTACAATGTCTGGAAACCGCATTTACCGCCGCATAGATTTCAGGTCCCTCCCCCAGAACGGACAGGCGTCGGCGATGACGATCCTCGAATAGAATCGCCTCCAGCTGGTGTCCTGTCCGCCTCCCCACAACAGTTCACCGCCCCAAAGAGCATGTTTCGTTTCACTTTACATCTCAGACACACCCTACTCGCCTCTGCCAGGTCAGCCCAAGCATTGCCATCCACAACACGCGGCCACCGATCTTGTCGACCGTAGACCAAAGACGAAGCTAAGAGCGTCGACTGGACGACTCGCCTGCCAACGCACTGCCTGTCGGGTTCCCCGCGCCGCGGTGATATCGCTGCGGCTTGTTTACGACACGCCGACATATAGTTGACAATCAATTGACATCCTGCCAGGATCCCGCTCCTCACTTTCCTCGTCTAACTCGCATACGTTCTTAAAACAAGCTGATAGATGGCTCTTGACACATTCGTGGAATAACGTCTCACGAGCGCAGTTATCACTGAGGAACAACTCAAAATAGTTTCACTAAGGAGAAATCGTGAAAAGGTCATATTTGGCAGCTGTACTAACGTTAGCGTGCGTACTCGGGATTGGCGCGAGTGCCCGCGCACAGGACACCGATGGAGTAGTTGTAACGGTTCCCTTCGAATTCGTAGCCGGGGGTGCCACGCTCCCAGCCGGCGAATACAAGGTAAGCCGTGTCACTTCTAACATAAATCGTGAGTTAGCCATCCGCGGTTTTGACAACGGAGGGGCGTTTTTGCTTCCGGTGTCGTTCGACGGAGTGACTTCCGACAAGTCAGCACTAAGCTTCGAGCATGTGGGGAATAAATACTTTCTAAGCGACATTATAACCGAGGGGGGCGTCTATACCTTGGCGCTGCCACGGAAGCAGATCGCATTAGCTCAGGGAAATACTCACAACACTATGCAAGTTTTCGGCACCGGCACTAAGTAAGTCGACGATAGCACCGGGGGTTATACGGTTGCGACAGGGAGTTGTGGATCTTGTGAGTGTATTACTCAATGACTACATTCTCTGTCCAACCGGGAATTTATAGTGCAGTGGTGGAAAAGGAAATACCCGATTTAGAGTCGTACAAATCATAAAGCGAGATTTAGGAGAACAACGTGAAGAAAGCATTCTTATTTTTCGGGCTACTGACGACGTTCGCGGTTCCGTCAGGGTTGTGGGCCCAACAGGCCGGGTATTCCCAGACCAACCTGGTCTCCAATACTACTGGCATAGCCGCTACGACAGACTCTCAACTGTTGAACCCTTGGGGGATTTCCGTTCTACCCGGGCAAGACTTCTGGATCTCCGACGCCAACAGCGGGGTCTCCACGCTCTACGACCAGAATGGCAACAAAGACAACGGACTGATCGTCACCATACCGTCGGCCTCAAGCAATCCAAACGGCAATTGCAGCCCCGGTTGCCCGAGCGGAACCGTGGCCAACGCGAGCGGTTCCTACTTCTCCGGGGGATCGTTCATTTTTGACACCGAGGACGGCCTCCTCGTTTACTGGAACGGCTCGAGCAACACAGCAATAGTCGGCAAAGACAATTCCGCGAGCGGCGCAGTTTACACGGGCCTTGCGTTACTGGGCACGGACCTGTTGGCGGCAAACTTCAACAGCGGCAAAGTCGACGTGTATGACTCGAACTTCAATCTAACGTCGTTAGCCGGTTCGTTCACCGACCCCAACCTACCCGCGGGTTTCGCTCCCCACGGAATCCACATCATCAATAACCAGGTTTACATCGCCTATGCCATGCAGAATGCTGCCAAGCACAATGCCATGTCCGGCGTCGGCCTGGGGCAGGTGGATGTCTTCGACAGCAACGGCAACTTTGTGAGCACCTTCGTCGCCGCTGGTGCCACAAACAACCTCAACGCGCCCTGGGGTGTGGTGCAAGCTCCGGCCAGCTTCGGAACCTTCGGAGGCGATATCCTCGTGGGAAACTTCGGCGATGGCACCATGAGCGCGTTCGATACAACCGGGAAGTTTGTCGGCCAGCTCGCCGACTCTGCCGGCAACGTGCTGGTGAACCCCCGCCTGTGGGATATGGTGTTCGGCGGAGGCGGCGGTGCCAATAATGATCCCGGCAATCTCGGCACTCTCTATTTCACGGCTGGCAGCGCCACCAGTGTATTCGCCAGCCTTGTCCCTGTGGCCGCCGTCGGCGCCCCAGGTTTCTCTCTCAACCTCTCCGTGCAAAGTGCAACCGTCACACCTGGTGGGTCGGCTAATCTTATGGTCAGTGCCGCGGCAGTTGGAGGATTCAATGGTCAGGTCTCTCTTTCCTGCTCTGCGCCCGCTGGGCTAACCTGCGCTTTCAACCCTTCCACCATCTCGCCCGGGGCGAGCGCTTCGGCATCCACATTGACTATTTCAGCAGCAGCGGCACCGCCGCCGGGTGGCGGGGGCTACAGCGTGCCCGGTATGGCGGCTTTTCTGCCCGGTCTCGGACTATTTGGAACGCTTCTCACGACTCGCAAAAGGAAACCTCTTACTCGCAAGAGCATCTTGGGGATAAGTTTACTGGGCTTGGTGCTGCTCGCCTCGTTGTTCACGCTGGCGTGTGGAGGCAGCAATTCAAACAACCAACCTGCGCCCCCATCGCAAGTCACCGTGATGGTGACGGGCACCTCCGGTTCATTGAGCCAAACTGCAGCTGTAACTGTCACCGTCAACTAACACAAAATGACCCTCGCAAGGGCGCACTCGGGTGCGTCCTTGTCCGGGGGCTTGTTTGAATCGAAACATGCCCGTTTGGGTTGAGCAGGCCATTATCAAGGCCGTTTTGCAGGGAGAGCGGGATGGGCGAGTTGGCGGCACTGTGTGATGGCCGGGTGCAGGCGAGTCAGGAGGAGGTAGCCGCAGCCTGGAGGGCAACTGGCAAGTCGATCAGATCCGTGATTTCGTCAGGCGAAAAATCGAACTTAGGCCGCGCCAGGACCTCGGAGTATTCCTCCACTATGGCGGGAGAAAAACAAGGTCTCATTAGGCTTTGCTTGACCGCTAAAAGCAGCAAGGCTTCATTGCCCGAGAGCGAGGTCATGGCCGATACGAGTACATTCGTATCAATGACCACCCGGATCATTTCTTCTTCTCGCGCCTGTACGCCTTAATCTCAGCATCGATCTCTTGCGGGGTGAGCTTTTCGAGCCCCCGTTTCTTTGCGCTTGCCCAGGACTTCTCTAACCATTTTGGCGGCGGCGCGACGGTTTTGACGAAATCCTCGACGCTCATGATGACCACGGCGGGTTCTCCTCTCCGGTCCACGACAAAGCGCTCGTCGTTCTCGGATAGCGCGGGTCATAATCTGCCCGAACCGGGTGCGGGCGACATGGGCATCAACGCGGCGTTCCATAGAAATCTCCAATCAATTGATTAATCAATGCATCAATCTGCCATAAACTGACGCGCTGTCCACCTCCGCGTGTGTGAAGACGCCGGGGGTGTCACGGAAGCGCGGAAACTCCCTCAGGAGGTTTGGGCTGAAAAAAACCAAAAGACCTGCCGCCAGGAGAACAACCGGCGGCTTGCTTCGGGCCCTTCATCGCGCATCTCGCCTCCTCGAGTCTTTCCCCGAAGACCATTGGCCGGCGTGTGGACAACCTGTGGTTGCTGGGTTTTGCTGGGTGGAGAAATCATCCGCGACCTGAACGATGATCCTTCTCTGAGGAAGGTCGCTGCCCAGCAACTTCTCCGCAATGTGGTGGGAGACGTTGACCCACTGATCTACAACGGGTCGAAAGAAGCGCCGTACTCCTTCGATTCAACCCGCCGCAAACTCCACCGCTTCCTCAGTCAACCTCAAAGCTAAGCCCGCCACCCACAAATTTCTCTGACGAGGCAAAAAGAAGGCGGCCTAACATACAGCGCGAGGATAGAGCCCGCTACTTCGGTGGCGGGTTTTCTCTTTGACGAAGACTCACTGCGGCTTGGATACCAGATGAGATAGGCAAAATCTGCGGCCATGCTCGGACGCTCTGTCACACAGTTTGCTCCCCGCGGCAAACTCGCAACGCCATGACTCACAGGCGCACCGAAATCCTCCCGCCAAGCTCTTGTACCAATCGTGGCGGTGCTTCGGAGAAGACGACGCCGCGCCGCCCTTTCCCTCCGGGAAAAGCAGCACGTTCTTCCTTGTATTCATGCAGCATTGGATGCATCTGCCGATCAGGTGGCGAAAGAAAGCGTAACTGGATGGAATGGTTCGAGCCCTCTTTATTCTGAAAATTGAGCAATTGTGAACAGCGGACCCGTTGTTCCGGAGTTACGCTGCTGCTGACTTGGCGAGTGGGTGCGCTTTGTTCCATTCCAGAGCGGGTCTCCCCCTCGGTGCGCCCTCGGGGTTCGCCGCAAGTCTTGGGACCGAGGGGAACATTAAAAGGTGAGGGCAGATTGCAAACACCGCATCATGTCAGCGTTGACGACTTTGTCGCCGACAAGGCCCTATTCCTACTGACCGCCTGCCGTGAATGTGAAGACAGGCAACTGCACTGCGCCCAGTGCGGGACCCGGATCAAGTGGGAGGCAGCATTCATCTCGGCGCATCGCATGGCAGAACAATGCGTGGGCACCGGGACAATCGTTCACGTGGACATTCCATACTGCCCACAGTGCGAGGAGATACCTTATCTAAGAGGTTGCTTCCATGTCCGCGAGGGGCAGGATGTGGCAGCGCAACTGGCGGCTTGAGTTCTCCGTTCGGAGTTCGTAATTCAGACAGAAAGCCTTCCCACTCTAAATAACAGCCTCATCATCAGGATGGCAGTCCTCAATGCCGGCCTAGGCGGATTTCCTTGTCTGCGCAGAAGACTCGATGACCTTTGCACATTGCTGCTCGGAAGCGTCTTTCAAAGGTTTGTGAAAGATCGCAGGTACGTGGAATGGAACTCAATCACTTACCCATAACCATCTCCTTCAGGCGGTGAATCTCTGTGGACAGCGAAACCGTCGGCCTCATCTCATCCGCACCTACAGCGTAGTTGGCTCGCACAATATTAGTCTGAGCAAAACTGCTACACAGACCGAGTCGGCGCACCCGTCAGTCCCGCGATTCTGATCCTTCCATCGAAGTGGCTCTTTCCGGCGCTCTCTCCTACCCCCCAATGCGGGATGCTCCTTTCTTCTAGCTTTCAGCGGAGCACCGTGCAGGGAAACGAGTTGTCGCCTGAATAGTCGTCAATGATTCTTGGCTGTGATTTGGGAATGAGGAACGAGAGTTTCAGGTGCAACTGTAGGCACGCGGTCATCTTATCAAGGCTGTCTTTGACTACTTTGAAATTACCCGCGTGTTCTATTTTGAACAGAAATTCCGTTTGACCTCGGGTTATTGTCACCCGATGAACTGGATGGAAGCGTACCTCCGCGAAGCAGCGATGACGCCCGAAGAAATCCTGCGGCGATTCAAGAGAGTTTTTGGCAGAGAAATGACTAAAAGAGAGAGGGTGAGATTCTTCCTCGACCTTGAGTCCCCGGAACCAACCCAGAGCCAGCCCCGCCCCTGTTCCCGTCCTGACTCGCCATGACGCTTGAGGTGGCGATTCCTGCGGCTGGGCGCAGCGGCGCAGGAGCGAACGGCGTCTCATTGAAACCTCCCTGACGCACGCGTGTCGAGCAGCGTCGTGCTTCATCGTTCACCTACTGCTTCGAGAATCGCTCGTCTGAATCTGTTTTCTGCTAATTTTAGTGGGCCGATCGACCACGGCCGAACGCTGTGGCGCTGCGACTATCGGCTTCTGGTTTTGGAGACGGGTCATGTTCTTGAAGTCTGTTTCCCGGCTGCGCTAGTCCGGTCCACGACGTACTTCTCCGCAGCGTCCCGCGGCGGAAAACTGATCGATGCCCCAGCCGCCGGCGTGGTTTGCGTTTTCATGCTCTTCCCGGTCCCCCTCGTCTTCTTCATGGATAAGTCTTGGGTAATTCACCACATCACACCCTAGCGATGAATCTGCAAGACGCCCTGTTTCGCTCGCCGTGCACGCGAGAACAGGCCGCCCAGCGGCATCTCTCACGAAGAAGAGTTCGGCACTGCCGGCAGCGGCTCGCCAGCCAGTCCTTTCTTGACGAGGCCGGACAGGAAATCTGTGAAGGGAACAATATCCTCGCCGACGCTCGCTTTTTCGAGGCCTTCCATGTAAATCTTGCGGTCCCCGACGGGTATCACCGTCCACGGATATCCGCCCGATGCCATCATGAGATTCATCAGGAAGCGCCCCATGCGGCCGTTCCCGTCCATATAAGGATGGATGTATACGAATATGAAGTGCCCGAGCACGACCCGCACTGCCGGTTCTTTTTCTTCGCGCAGCAGATCGAAGAAAGCAGGCATCGTATCCCCTACCGCGTCGCGGTTCAGCGGCACATGCATGGAGCGGCGAATGTAGACCTGGCTGGTGCGATAGCCGGCGAGGTCGGCGGGTTTTAACAGACCGGTCGTCACGCTCGGGCCGAACATTTCCCGGTACCAGGTTCCGTGATCTTCATCGGCGACCGCGCCGGGATTTTCGCCGTTCAGGACCCTTGCCATGCTTTTTTGAACAGCCTGATAGGCCTGCCAGTAGCCGAGCGCTGCCATGGCATCCCGCTGTCCCCGGTCCTGTTCATTCGCCTCCGGATTCCACGCGTTGCTCCGGACACGTTCAATCAGTTCGCGGCTGACGCGATAGCCCTCGATCGACAGTGAGTGATAGGCGTCGGTTACGTAAGCATCGTCGACGCGTTTCATGTAAGCGCCGATATTGCGCGGCACCCCCGGTGCCTTCGGAAACCGTTCGATGATTGGTTCACGCAACTTTTGCCACAACAGCCGTATGCGATTCACATAGGGAGAGGTTTCGCGGGCGGGCAAAGCGAGGGCCGGCTTGTCGGTAAAGGGATCGGTTTCGCGCACGTCGTACCCCGCAGTGATCATGGTCTTCGTAATATCGTCCGCGATGCGGTCGCGTCCGCTGTTGCGGAAAGCGCCGGCAAGGCGGCCGGCAATCGTGCTGTGGCCGCCGTTCAGCAGTTTCGCGAGCACGCCGGATGCGTCGCGGACCGTGGCCATGGCCGCGCGCGCGTCGGTCGCATGACTTAAGAAATATTGCGGCGAGCACTCAATCAGCGCGGATTCGAGCGAGAACATGCGCAGCCCGTCTTTTTCGGCCCGGTCAGCGGGTTTTGGCAGCGCGGCGCGCAGGTCCAGCAGGGACGTTCCGTGCGGCAGTTTGGTCAGGTTGTTTTTAGCCTTGGAGGATCGGACGACGAGCTGCCGGGGAACTGTCCAGTTCCCGCCGTGCAAGGAGAGCGACTGTTCCGGCGACAGGGACCAGTTCCGGCCAAAGCGCGTTTCCAGATAAACGGCAGAGAACCGCCAGAACAATGCGTACCACGCGGTGCTCTCCCCCTTTACTTCATCCGGGCGGCTGGGGATGTACCATCCCTTTATCACCGCCTGCAGAAAGCCGTTTGTCAGGAGACGCTCCCGGTGGGTGCGCGTCATGTCTTTCGCCCGGATGGCGGCGGCGCCGTTGGCGTTCTGAAGCCCATGGAGGATCTCCAGGGATTGGGCCAGTTTTTCAGAAGGTGAAGCCATGGGGGTCGATCCTGGTTAGTTTTTGCTGCCTTGCGTCTATTAGTTTAATATGCTGTGCAATGGTTAGTCTATTATGTTGTACAACGATTAGTCTTTTATGTCGGGCCATTATTAGTTTTTCCTGCCATAACCGTTGCTGGGACTGATTTAGCTGGCCCACTTGGCAACGTGTTCGTAGGAACGACCGCGGGATCGGAAAATTCCGGATTTCCTCGGGATGGAGGGCGGGGCGCAGTAGAACACCACCCACAGTCAAAGCGTCGGGCCCAAGGCAGGAGGCCGAGAGATACACGAAGTCGCGGTCCCACGGGGTTTGCTTTGCTCGCAAGCCACACTAAGAATTACAGAACCAAGTTGTACTGCCGCGACGGTCAGATTGTGTGACTGCTCGAATCGGTTCGCCCCGATCCCAACGTGAAGTAAAATGTGGCTCCCTTTTCTACTGCGCCCTCAGCCCAGACTTCGCCACCGTGCTTTTGTACAATCCGTCTCACGGTTGCCAATCCCACCCCACTGCCCGGAAATTCTGCAGCTGAATGAAGCCTCTGGAATGGTTGGAATAGGCGATTGGCTGATCGTGGATCGAAACCGCTTCCATCGTCCCTCACAAAGAATACGGCTTGACCGTTCCTGCTGGCTTCGCCGAATTCAATGCGAGCATGATCGTGATAGGACGTGTATTTCCAAGCGTTCCGCAACAGGTTGTCCATCAGGATCCGCATGAGCCGTGAATCTGCGGATACCTCCGTTCTCGCGGGTGTAACGAATTCCACCTCCCTGTCAGGTGCTTCGCGACGCAACTGCTCCATGATTGAGCGAGCAAATTCACTAAGATCAATCTTTTCACGCTGCATCGTAGTGGTCGTGACACGAGACAGGTTCAGCAAGTCATCAATGAGTTCAGACATCCGCTTGGCTCCCGCCCGGATGCCCTGTAGAGCCGCTTTGCTGGTTTCCCCAAGCCGATGGGACTCATTCTTCCACAGCACGTAGCTGAATCCATTCATCGTATCCAGCGGAGCACGCAAATCATGGGATACCGAATACGAGAAAGCCTCCAGCTCTCGATTCGATGATTCGAGCTCCCGTGTGCGCTCAGAAACTCGCTGCTCCAGTTCATCATGAGCCTTCTGAAGGGCGTCATCGCGCTGCTGAATTTCCTTCAGCATCTCATTGAACGAGTCAATCAAAACCGCCAACTCATTCCGTTCCCCGGTGCGCGTAACCCTCACGCTGTAGTTCTTGTTTCGAGACACAGTTTGCGCGGTTTCTGCCAACTGAATAATCGGTTGAGCCACCGATTTTCGGAAGCTGGACGAAAGCAGCATCGCGACCAGTAGTGAAATCACCAATACAGAAAGTGCGATCAGTCCGTATCGTTTTAGTCTTTGATCGATCTCACTCAGGTCAGCGCGGAGGTAAACGAATCCGATAGGTTTCCCTTCCGAAACAATCTCCCGTATCAAGAATACGTGTTTGCTCCCGAATCGACTCAACTCGATTTCACCGGGAGGCATCGCTGGAAGACTCAGAACTTCTTCACCCGCTTCCCGTGTGTACTGGGCGAAGGGACGACGGTCGACGCCCAGGACACCAGCAGATGCTATATTGGGCGAACTGCTAAGAGCGGAGAGCGTCTTCAATGCGGACTGTGGATCGTTGAAGACGAGAGCCGAAACACTATTGGAAGCGATTATCTGAGCCTGTGCCGACAGTGTCCTAACCAAGCTTTGCCGGAAAGTAATCTGGTCATAGGCGAAGAATCCCGCACAGGCGAGCAGCAACGCCACGCCACTCACGAGCATGTTCATGAACGTGAGCTTCGTCGAGATCGACTGCCCGTAATCAATCGCCATTTTAGTTTCCCGGAGTACCCTTTCCAATCACTCTGGTTGCCACCTTCAGCAGTTCTGAACTGAGCGCCAAGTGTGACTGTTGGGCTGCGCCGAGGTTGACTTCAAATCGAATCTTCCCATCCTGTGTGACGAACTCAATCATCCCTCCCTGCTCCGCAAAATGTGGCATGTCGCTTACCGTCAGCACCTCCAAACGTTGGGTGGCGATGAAAATCGACTTTGATCGTTTCTGCTCCGACGAACTGATAAACAAAATGCCGCATGATGCTGCTTCGTCAACTCGTGAAATCCTGCTTACGCTGATTTTCCTGCCACCAATGCTCTCCCCTGCCACCGTTGAATCGAGAACGGCTCCAAATGGGTCTTTCCCAAGGACACAGATATTGAGCGAGTCAGGGGTCGAGGCTTGATCCACAGGCCACCTAACAAATTTTCCGAAGTTGTAGAGATACGCTGCTTTTACCTGAGATTCAGTAGGGCGCACTTCCTGCGCACAGGCTATTGCCGCGAACAAGGCTAAGAGGAGAGAAAAAGGCCACAGGAAACGCATGACAGATTTGCGAATTTGTTGGCCACGCAGAATGTGCCTAACGAGAGGTTGGGGTTTCGAATGCGGACAGCCAATGAACGGGATATTCATCTCTTCCACGTAATTTGTCCGTAAACGCTCCTTTTGATCCCCACTGAGGGTCCCGGATCAGACCCTCCATACTCGAAATGATAAGGTTGGTAGAGATTTTGTCCGACCACGGATAGCTGGAATTGACCCGCATGCCATGCGAGGCGAGCATCTGCCGTGATGTATGCGTGAACGTTCAACGCAGATAGGGCGCTGACATACCGATTCGTAAAGTCAAAGCTGAAATGCTTCGCGAAATCGAGGTCTGATTGAAGGGTGGCTTGGTGCCTTGGACTGGAACCTGCCACAATCGGTGCGGTGCCGATATCCAGTGAATTGGTTCCTGGCCGCAAGTCCATTTGCAGGAAAGAATATGTCGCCAACAATCGCCAGAAACTCACTGGCTGCCATTCGGGAGCGATCTCGATTCCCTTCGTTGTT
>Ga0181537_10001889_pt1 | contig 18862 bp, 20 predicted proteins | sample PEATcosm2014_Bin_39_FD_119765 | JGI IMG/M metagenome (GOLD analysis project Ga0181537, IMG submission 119765) | Peatland microbial communities from MTU Mesocosm Facility, Houghton, MI, USA - PEATcosm2014_Bin23_10_metaG | ecosystem: Environmental > Terrestrial > Soil > Wetlands > Peat | place... | reverse complement strand
TCCTGGCCGAAATCGGTAAGGTTATTGGACTAATAGGTCGTGTAAAAAGCGCGCGCATGCGCGCGCCGAAAATGGGATTTCGACGACCCCAGTGCTCTGCCACTTCCTTTAGGCGGCAGCACACTGGCGAGTGCGCGGTGCTTTACGCCTGCCGCCGACCGCTCGAACGGTTTGCCAGTGGACGCTTTTCGTACTTGCTGGCATAGCCATCCAAGAGGCTTCGAATCATCCGCTGATACGGCACCTGAGACCTCGCCGCGTGAGCTTTAAAAAACTCAACGCTGCGCTTGCTCAAAGAGATGGTGACCTTTACACCATCCTCCTTTAACACCAGCTGATCCGGCGGAGGAAGGAAGTCCTCCAGGATCTCAACCTCACCAATAGATTCATCGGTGTACTTTGGAGTTCGCTTCATAGATCTTCTTGCCTCGGCGCCAATACCCTGCGCCTATGATTCGAATGACGTCCCCGCGGTGAGTAAACCGTACGGTCATGACGCCAGTACTTACGCGGCCGAAGCGGTAATAACGCTGCTCCGACTGGATGTGCGATGCATCGCGAGCAATTAGGCGACCCGGATCTAGAAAAGCAAACTGTGCGTCCGCAAACGCAACACCGTGCTTGCGCCGATTCTCCGCATCGTTCGCCGGATCCCACTCGAAGCTGGATCGCATTTCAAGAGCATACCGCGCATATGGCGATCCTGCCATACTTTAATATGGCCATTGCCTCCAACGAATAGTGAACAAATTGAGTTAGCGCGCCTAGGACGGCGCACGCGATAGGGCCGATTTCTGCATGCCGAAGGGGTAAAGCTTTCCCAATAAGAGTCCTAAATGGGAGTGTCTGGAATCCGCTAGAATGGCGAGATTGCAAAATCCAGGCGTTCCGCCGCCAGTCGGCCCAAGCTTAAAAAAACCGCCCCAGCACTCGTAATTGGGAAAGTTCGACTCCGCCGGGCCAATAAGAAGGCCCAGGAGACGTTATCTCGAGGGATGCCTGACTCTACCCTCCCCCCTCGCCGGCTCAAGAACAGCGCGCGCCGCAACCGAGAGTACCTGACCCCTGAGGAGATCGAGAAGCTCCTGCAGGCGGCGGGGCGCCTGGGCCGCCATGGCGCACGCGATCGAACACTCCTACTCATCGCCTACCGGCACGGGCTTCGGGTCTCGGAGCTCGTGACGCTTCGCTGGGACCAAGTGGATCTAAAGGCCGGCGTCCTGCACGTCGCGCGGCTCAAGAACGGCGTGCCCTCCACTCACCCGATCCGCAGCCGCGAGCTGCGGTCGCTGCGCGATCTAAAACGGGACTATCCGAACTGGCCGTACATGTTTGTGAGCGAGCTCGGCGGTCCAATCACGGCAGCGACGGTGCGCAAGCTCCTGGCGCGCGCCGGCGAGAAGGCGAAGCTCCCCTTCCCTATTCACCCGCATATGCTGCGCCACTCCACCGGCTACAAGCTTGCCAACGACGGCCAGGACACGCGCGCGATCCAGCAGTACCTCGGGCATCGAAACATCACGCACACCGTGCGCTATACGGAGCTCAGCCCCGAGCGGTTCAAGGGGTTTTGGAAGGACTGATGCCGGCCACGCGCGCGCTCGCGAACGAGGCTTCTTCTTTGGTACCCCAGCTATTCAACCAGGCCCGCACGTCCTGCAAAGTCAGGCGTTCGCCGGTTCTTAAATACGCTGCCCACGATTCCAGCGCTTCCTGCTTGAAAGATTCACGGGCCTTCAGGCCGGCGTTGTCGTTGTAGGGCTCTGACAAGATCTTCTCCAGAATTGTGCGCGTACGATGTGTTACTCGTGCTCGTGATGTGCGCCACCGGCGGTTCAGGGATTAATCACCTTCAAGTCGTCAATGGAAAAGTCGCTCACGTTACGTGTTACCAGCGCATAGCGGTGCGTCAGGGCTGTGGCGGCTATCAATGCGTCGTGAGATTCCCGAGGGTTGGGAACATGCAGCGCCGCCGCACGAGTAGCCACCGTGGAGTCGATTGCAATGATCCGGTCTTGATAATGATCCAGCAGGCTGCGAAGCCAGCGCCGCAAGACCGCGCCCTGTAATTTGTCCTTACGTTCCATCAACAAGCACCCGAGCTCAAGCTCCAAGACGGTGATGGCCGAAAGGTACAGTGCTGATTCCTCAACCTGCCCCAGCCAATGTGCAACCTGCGCATTGCCATGGCCCGCGCTGATGCGCTTCATTTCGGACACCACATTGGTGTCGAGCAGATACATCTTAGGACTCAAACTGCGCGGCGCGCGGATGGCCAGGCATGCGCTCTGGCTCCCACTCGAAATTCAGCTCGCCATTTGGAAATTGCGCCCCGAGCTCAACCAGGGTGTCGAGCGCACTCTTCCCGGAGCGCGTGAGCTCGCGAAATTTCTCCATCGACAGCAGCACGAAGGCTGGCTCACCGCGATCCGTGATAAACAAAGGCTCGGTCGCAGCGGTGCGTTTGGCGCCCGCCACGTCGCTATTAAATTCTCGGCTGGAGACAGTTTTCATTGCCGGTACTCCTCTAACTTGGAGTCCAGTGTAACGGAAATCTATAAATGTGGCAACGTTGCCACATTGAAATCGTTGTACCTCGAATCGCTCAATTATAACTAGTGAGCTAGCTAACTAGTTACCAAACTCACGCGTTAACTCTGGCGGAACGCGGCACGGGCGCGGCGTTTGATGGCTTCTATATTCAGTGGGGCGCCTTCCCCGCTCGAGAGGCCCTCCTCCCACAGCTTTCGTAATTTAATGGCAGCCGCATCACGCGGCGCCCGCTCCACGGCCCACCACTCGAGCGCCTCCTGGATCAACTCACTGCTGGAGGCATAGTCCCCGGCGACCACGGCTTCCCGGACCAGGCGCGCCAGATGCGGGGTCAGGGACACAGTGAGCCTTACTCGATCACTCATGCGGTAGTTCCTTCAGTGCGCCTCTAGAACATCCAACATCTTGCAAGTTATCATGCTAACTCGATAGCAAGATAACATGGTATATTGTCGAATGGCCGAGAAATGTACGGTAATTTGCGTCTTTTCCAACAAGGGCGGCAGTGGCAAGACCACCATTGCGGTGCATCTGGCCCTCGCCTACGCCCAGCTAACTAAGACCGCGCTGCTGGATGTTGACCCTCAGGGCACCGCCACGGAATGGCTAAGGCGCCGGCCGCCGGAGCTCAAGAACCCGCTGGCTGTCCCGTGCCATGGGCGCGATGCCGTCGAGCGCGCCTTGAACCTGGCGCGTTCCGAAGGCTTCGCCTTCGTGATCATCGATATGCCGCCGCACGCCACGGCACAGATTGCCTGGCTGCTGCAGGAGGCCGACCTGATCCTGGTGCCGACGCGGCCCTCGGCACCCGACCTCGTCACGATCCAGCAAACTGTCGATCTAGTGCACGCCGCCAAGCGCAAGGCCGGGTTCATCCTGAACGCCTTCCGGCCGCAGCTCGTGGAAGCCAAGGAGATTGCGCCGCTCCTGGCCAAGCACAGCCTCCCGATCATCGGTTTCCTGGGCGATCGCATCGCGTACTCGAGGGGCCTGCCTGTGGGTCTAGGGGGGCCACGAGCTTGGCGATCCGCTGGCCGAAGAAGAGGTGATGAAGCTGGCCAAGAAGGTCATTAAAGCCCGGGACGATCTGTAGAGAACTTCCGTTTTGAGGTGAAGAGGGTAGAGCCATGAAGCGAGTATCTTTGTCTGATCTGGCCGTGAATGTGCCCCCGGCGGCGGCCGCACCGGTCCACACACGCGCTGCCCGGCGTGCCGCGCCGCGCGGTAATGTTGTTAGCAAGATAATAAGTGATGAAGATAACGAGTTACGCAGCCGCATCCAGGTCGCGTTCCGCATGGACAAGGATGCCTATAAAGACTTAAAACGCATGGCGCTGGATGAGGACACGACGGTCAACGAGCTGATGATCCGCGCGATCAATGAGCTGCGCGAGCGCAAGGGTCTGAAGAAATTTTCCGCCTAAGGCGGGAGCGGCAGGGGAGAGGGGATGGGCGAGGATTCCAGGGACGGCAAAGGCCCCAGCGCGGTTTTCAGATTAAGCCGAAGCCCGCGAGAATGTCCCACACGGCGTGTTCCCAGATGCCGGCGCGGATATTGCCGCGCCATGCGGCAAGGATGCCAAGGGCAAGTCCATACACCACGATGAACAGCACGGCGCGCAGGCCTTCATAGCCATGCGCGCTACCAAAGACGACTGCCTGGCCAACGATCGCCAGATAGGGCTTGCCGCTGATGGCGGCCAGCTGCCGTTGCAGGTAGCCGCGAAAGACAATTTCCTCGCAGATTCCGGCGGATACCGACAGTCCGATCCATATCGAAACGCCGAGCGCGCCGGCAGGAATCGACGGTAGCAGCGGGTTATTGGGACTGGCGCCGTGCGGCCAGAGACGCGAATCCGCGAAGGCAATCCCGTAGATCACTGCAAAGGCCAGGGCCGCATAGGCAAGATCCCTGGCGACCATTGCGGGCGTAGCCCAGCGCGATCCGAAGAATTCGCGGATTGAGCGGCCCTGCCGCTTCATGCCGCGCATGACAAAACGCACCCAAAGCCACTCCAGGGCGATCAGGTACACGTAGATCTGCAGCATCTGCGTTGCGCGTACCGGTGCGTTCGCCGCTGCGCTGCGGCCCGCATTCATCACGCTGGTCACGGTAATTGCCACGCAAATCAGCAGGAAAATGACGGTGTGCTTGCGCGATGCCAGCAGCGCGCGTGCATCGCTGGGTGGTCCTGCGCCCGTCAGCGCTGAACTTGAGAGTTCGTTCATGAACTTCGTACCTTTCGTGGGAGCCGGCCAGCAGGCCGACGAGCGGGAGTTGTGGTTCCGGCGCTCAACAGCGATCCAAACAGATCCAGGGCTTCACTGGTGCGCTTCAGATCGCCGGTGTTCAGGAACTCGAGGATCAGGCCATCGATGACCGCGGCACACAGCGTGGCCTTCGCCCGGCGGTCAGGAGCAGGCGGCAGTGCGCTCTCAATCAGCGCCAGCCAGCTGAGGCTGTTGTCCTCGAGCAGATGGCCATAGACGTCCGGGTTATGCAGCGAGAGCGTCTGCACCTCGAAGAGCAGGCGAATGTAGCGGCTGTTCTTCGCGGCGGTCGCCCAGCTCCAGAACTGCTTAAGCACGCCGGACTGACCCACCTGTGCCATCGACTCGCCAAAGGAGAGCTGGGAGCGCCGGCGCACCTCGCCCATGATGGCACTGAGGAGACCGTCCTTTGTTCCAAAGTGGTAGATCAGCAGCCGCGCGCTGGTTCCGATGGCACGCGCCAGGGGACGAAGGGAAAGGTCCGCGACACCGTGCGTGAGGCAGTAGTCGAGCGCCTTGCCACAGAGTTCTGCTTTGCGTTCCATGAAACGAGTGTTACATGAAACAGTCGTTACATGCAAGTGCCAGATTCTCCCACCCCTGCCGCCCCCGGGTTGCAGGGGCGTAAGATCGAGGCAGGTAAGAATCAGCCGGGGACTGCTGATGCGATTCAAGCTTGGCCGCCGACGTTTCTTGCAGCGTTCAGCCGCGCTGGGAGGCTCGTTACTGAGCGCGGCGGTGGTACCTGAACGCGCCGCTCATGCCACGGCAGCACGCCTCGATGCGCCGGTGATCGATGAGCTTACGGTGCGCGAGATTACCGACAACTCACACGATATCTTCCTGCACAACACGGAATTTCCCGGCCTGCTCGTGCAGCGCACCGGGTTCCCGCAGGCGCCGCAAGGCCGGACGTTGCAGAGCGAGTGGGGCCTCGCGCTGTACCTCGAATCGCACCGGCAGCAGGAATCGCGCCGTTACCTGCTGGATTTCGGTTTCACCCCCGAGGTCTATGCCAACAATCTTGAGCTGCTCAACATCGATGTCGCCCAGGTGGATGCGCTGATCATCAGCCACGGGCATTTCGATCATGTCGGTGGTCTGATGGGTTTCCTGAAAGCCTACCGCCCGCGGATGCGCAAGGCCCTGCCGTTGTTCACCGGTGGGGAGGATGACTTTTGCCTGCGCTTCAGCCGGCTCGCCGATGGCAGCTTCGCAAACTTCGGCATTCCGCTGGATCGACGCCGCTTGCAAGCCCTCGGTGTGCACACGGTGCTCTCGGAACAGCCCGTCCTGATGGCGGGGCACGCATTCACCACTGGCGCCGTGCCCCGCACCAGCATCGAACATGTCTTACCCAACACCTGGGTCGAATACGGCCTTCAGGACGGACTGGGGTGCGATGCCAACGTCTACATGAACCATCATTTCACGCCGGAGGAACTGGCGGGCAAGCCGGTTCCGGACCAGCACTGGCATGAGCATGCGACCTGTTTCAGGTTGGGCGATCGCGGGCTCGTGGTGATCAGTTCCTGCGGCCACGCCGGCATCATCAATACACTCCGGCGCGCGCAGGAGGTGTCCGGGGTCGAGAAGATCCATGCGCTGGTGGGCGGATTCCATCTGGCGCCGGCGCCAGATGACTACCTGGCGCAGGTGATGGGTGAGCTCAAGAAGTTTGATCTTGATCTGGTGTTGCCGATGCATTGCAGCGGACAGAACTTTATTGATCTGGCCAAACGCGAGCTTCCCGAGAAGCTGGTGTTGTGTGGCACAGGTACCAGCTTCACTTTCAGAGCATGAAAAGAGGCGCGCTGTAAGCACCATCAGACCCAAATTGGAGGTCAGGCGGCGGCTGCTGGCGGTAACAGGGCAGTTACGCGCAGCGCTCTGATTTATAGGGACTAGCTACGTCCGTGAGGCGAAGTAGTGACATCGCACTTCGCGCCGTGCATAATCTTTCCATAATAAATGTTGCTAATGGGCAACACTTTAGTATCGGTCGATTGTCTTAGCAAAGTAACGCTCACGAATCCGGAGCGCTGGCTGTGAGGGCACATTGCCAATGTGCCATTTATAAAATATTGATGAGGGAGACCCACACATGAAACATAAGAGCATCTTGGTTACATCGGTCGCGCTTGCTGTCGCAGGTAGTCCCTGGGCGGTGGCGGACACGGGCACCGACCTGGAAGAGGTGGTAATCACCGCCACCAAGCGTGAGACCACGGTCCAGACCACCCCGATCAGCGTCACGGCGATCTCGGCGGCCGATATCGCCAGCAAGGGATTGACGGACTTCAACAGCCTTGCGGAAACCGTGCCCGGCATCTCGATGCGCACCGCCGGACCCGGCCAGACGGAATTCGAGATGAGAGGCCTGAACTCCGCCGGCGGCAACGCCTCGGTGGTCGGTTTCTATCTGGATGAAACGGCGCTGTCATCACCGGCCTCCGCGCAGCTGGGCAAGACCGTCGTCGACCCCAACCTCTACGATCTGAACCGCGTGGAAATCCTGCGCGGCCCCCAGGGCACCCTGTACGGTTCCAGCTCCATGGGTGGCACGGTCAAGGTGGTGCCCAATGCTCCACAGCTGAACGAGTACGCCGTCAGCGGCGAGACCGTGGTGTCGGAAACCGGCTCTGGCGGAGGTACCAACTTCACCCAGAACGGCATGGTGAACCTGCCGCTTGGCGCGGAGGTGGCCTTGCGCCTGGTCGGCTCCTCGGACTCCCAAAGTGGCTGGCTCAACCGCTACGTGTTCGCCGACGGTGCGGTGATGAACGATGGCTACGGCGCAAACGGTGAGTCCCGGCCGCCCGGCTTTGACACGGCGCCGTTGCAGGAAACCGTGAAGCAGGCGAATTCCACTTCGCTCGATTCATTCCGCGCCACGCTGCTGTGGCGCCCCATCGACGAACTGTCTATTACGCCGGCATTCATGTGGCAGCACACGCATCAGGGTGGCCCGAATGCCGTGGACGTCAACGGCACGCCCGCCTATCCGCAGGTCCCTGCGGCCCAGGGCCACTTTGAGATCTATGACACGCCCGAGCCGCAGGATGACGCGATCACGGTGGGCAGTCTCAAGATCGAATGGCAGACCGAGCATCTGCTGATCACCTCGGCCACCGCCGACTGGTCGCGCATCACGGTGGTCTCGCAGGATGGCACCGAGGAGAACGACGGGCCGAATGGTCTCGGGAATCCAGGGGCACCCGGCCCCTATGATGTCGCTGCAGGCGGACTCGGCCCGACCGGTCCCGGACCGACGGGACCTGGCGTACAGGAACGCGATACGACGCAGCAGCTCAGTGAGGAATTGCGCCTGACCTCAACCGACAAGGGACCCTTCCAGTGGCAGGCGGGCTATTACTACCAGCGCCTCCTCTCGAACTGGGATATGTGGTCCATCAATCCACAGGCTATTCCGTTCGGCATTGGCGACATCTATGTCGACTACATGCCGCAGACGATCACGCAGAACGCCCTGTTCGGTGAAGCCTCCCTCGAGTTCGCACAGAACTGGAAGGCGACGCTGGGGCTGCGCGGTTATCACTACGAGTACAGCCAGAACAACAGCGAGTGGGGAGATTTCACGCCCTACGGATTCGCCAACCTCCTCAGTGGCGCGCCGACCATTGCAGGCAACACCACGCCCTTCAACACGAGCGCCTCGGGCAGCGCGAGTGGCGTCAACCCGAAGTTTGATTTGTCCTGGCAGATGACTGCGCAGCAGCTGTGGTATTTCACGGCGGCCCGCGGCTTCCGCATGGGCGGCACTGACCAGCCCTTTACCGGTTACCTGACCACGGTATCAGCCGGCGCCTGCGCCGCATTTCCATCCAGCCTGGCCGTTCTTCTGCAGTGCGGCCTGCAGCAGAAGCTGACGGCGACAGCCACTAATCCGGGAGGCTACTTCACCCCCAATGCGCAGTTCCCCAATGCCACCTCGCAGGGTGTGCCGCAGTTCAAGTCCGATTCGGTCTGGAACTACGAGATCGGCGAAAAAGGTGAATTCTTCGATCGCCAGCTGACGCTCAACGCGGATGTCTACTACGAACGCTGGAACAGCCCTGAGCTCGCGACCAATGTCGGCGGCTTCGGATACACGGTCAACGGATCCAACGCCAGCATCCTCGGTGCGGAACTGGAACTGTGGCTGAAGCTGCCGGCGGGTTTCTCCTTCGCCGGCAACCTGGGCTACGCGGACAGCAAGTTCCTGTCTGACAGCGCCATCACCGGCTATCGATCCGGCACTGCGATACCCGACTCGCCGAAGGTCACCTCATCCGTGACCCTGCGCAACATGCAGCCGCTGTCCGACCAGCTCCAGCTGACCAGTTCGCTGTCCTACAACTACATTGGCGAGCGCACCAATGCTCCGTACGGCGAGACCATCACCCTCTACAATGAGAACAATCTGCTGGTGCACCTGCCTGCCTACGGCCTGATGAACCTGCGCGCTGGCATCAAGTCCAGTGATTGGTCGCTCAATCTGTTTGCGAACAATCTGCTCAACAAGGAGGCGCTGCTGGACACGCAGCCGCAGATCAACCTTCAGACCGCGGCCTTTACCCGTTATATCGTCAATCAGCCGCGTACCATCGGTCTGGATGTGAACTACAGCTTCGGGCACTGAAAATCCCGATAGCACGTGCTCTGGTCGGGACGGGTCGCCTCAAGGCGACCCGTCCCGGTCGCGCGAGCTCCAGGCCGGGGTGCACGACCGGCGCGCGCGCGGGACTAGCGGACGCGCCAATACTTTAACTCATTGATTTAAATGGTGGCCGGGGGTGGAATTGAACCACCGACACGCGGATTTTCAGTCCGCTGCTCTACCAACTGAGCTACCCGGCCACGGTACAGGTTGAAGGGCGCGTATTAGACCGGCAGCGAGGTTGGAGCGTCAAGGACCAGGGGGCCCTATTTGCCGCCCGCCGATCCGTCCGTCACAGCGGTTTAGAGCTCTCCGGAGCTACAAATTCAGCTGGCTTCTGCGAACCGTCGGCAAAGAAGAACTTCTCCATTTCCGCCTCAAGGAACTTGCGCGATTTCAGGTCCACGGGTGAGAGGCGGTATTCATTCATCAGCATGACCTGATGACGCACCCACTGCGACCAGCCCTCTTTCGAGACCTGCTCATAGATACGCTGGCCGAGCGGCCCCGGATAGGGTGCGCGATCCAGGCCTGGTGCCGTCGTCTTCAGCAGTACGCACTGAACGGTTCGAGTCATCGTGGAATTATACCAAGAGCATTGACTCAATACCGGCCTCAGCTCGGCCGCTCTACAAGGCCGCGAGCAGCGCGGTGACCGGCGCCGGCAATCCGATATCGGGCGGATCTGCCGTGTTAAACCAAAGACTGGGCGGACTATCCCGAACGCCGGCAAAGCCCTCGCAGCGCGCCACCAGTGGTGAAATCTCGAGTTCGAAGTGAGTGAAGGCGTGGCGCAGCGTAGCCCGGAATTCAGGCTCGAAGGCGCTGCGCAGCAATCGGTCGGCCCCGAAGGCGCGGGCATCCTCATCGCTATGGAATTCAGGCAGGCTCCACAATCCACCCCAGATACCCTGCTCGGAGCGCCGCTCCAGCAGTACCGCGCCATCCGTGCGCCGCGCCAGTAGCATCACGACCCGGCGCACCGGGCGCGCGGTGCGCACGCGCGGCGTTGGCAGCGACAGTTGCTGGCCGCTCAGGTGCGCGGCACATTCATTCTGCAATGGGCAAGCAGTGCACAACGGGCGGCGACGCAGGCACACGGTGGCACCCAGATCCATGACGGCCTGCGTGTACGTGGCCACTTCCCCTTGCGGCATGCACGCCTCGGCCAGCGCCCAGAATTGCCGGTCGACCGCCGCTACGCCTGGCGCGCCAGGCACTGCGAAATAACGCGCCAGCACGCGGCGCACGTTGCCATCGAGAATCGGCACACGCTGGCCCAGCGTCAGCGCGAGAATCGCGCCGGCCGTTGACCGGCCAATGCCCGGCAGGCTTTGCAATGCTGCCAGTTCAGTGGGCAGTTCACCGGCAAATTCCGCCACCACACGCTGCGCGGCCCGGTGCAGGTTGCGCGCACGGGAGTAATAACCGAGTCCCGACCAGTGATGCAGGATGACATCAAGTGGCGCACCAGCCAGCGAGGCGACATCCGGGAACTGCGCCATGAAGCGCTCGAAGTACGGAATCACCGTCGCGACCTGCGTCTGCTGCAGCATCACCTCGGAGATCCAGACCCGATAGGCGCTGATGTGCTGCTGCCAGGGCAAATCGTGACGGCCGGATCGCGCATGCCAGGCCAGCAGCGGTGGCGCCAGCGCGGCGGGCTCGCTCACCGGGGCGCCGCGCCGGGCAGCAGCAACGCGCGTGCTTTGGCCGCTTCGCAAAAGATTGGGATCAGCACTGAGATCATGCGTTGGTCTGGAAGCGTGGCTCGTGGGTGCGAGGAGCCTACCACTCTGGATCCCTGATCGCAGCTGCGCGCGCTGGTGCTTGTCGATGTCGGGACAAACGCGCTGGATCGCTCGGCCCCCGGATACCTGGGACCCGCTGGAATCGCTGTGCTCGCCCTCGATAGCGGACACGACCGGCGAGTCTCGCGCCCCCACACTGCGAAGCGCAGCGCCTATCACGGGCGCAGCCGCCCCGAAGCACGGGCCGAGGTGCCTTAGATCTCGGTGTACTTGCGATGGTGGCCGCGGGCCTTGTCGGCGGGATAGCGCTGCTCGTTGATCGCGATCTTGCGGTACGCGGCCGCATGCAGATCAATGCCGAGACGATCGGCCAGGCGGACCGTGTAGAGCAGCACATCGGCGAGTTCCAGCGCGATCGCATCACGCGTGGCCTCATCCAGCGCCTCGCTGTCGGCCGGTGTGCGCCACTGGAACGGTTCCATCAGTTCAGCAGCTTCGACCGCCAGCGCCATTGCCAGGTTCTTGGGCGCATGAAACTGCTCCCAGTCCCGCGCCTTGGCAAACTCGCGCAGTCGCGCAGCGAGTGCTCCCAGTTCTGATTCGCTCATGGGCACCTCGAGTTTCGGGACGGATCGATGCTGCTAGGTATGCGCCTGCTCGCGCTTCAGGCGCGTCCACACGGCGAGGAACAACTCCTCCTCCACGCCAGCTTCCTTCGCCAGTCGCTGCACCTCGGCGGCATCGAGCACACGCTCGCTCTCCAGCAGCGAGAGTGTGCCCAGCAGCTGGCCGCTTCGCAGCGCGTCCACCAGGACGCCAAGGCCCTGGCGATCCTCGACCGGGCTCAATCCCGATCCGGCGATTGCCAGCGCCGCCACCAGCCGCGGCGGACTCTCCCAGTGCTCGGCGACGCGGCGCGAGAGATCGCCCGCACAGCGCATGATCATCTCCACCAGCAACCGCGGCGCGGGCTGCAGCGGTGCCGCCGCGCGGTAGTGGTCCATCGTCATGCGGTAGACCACCAGCGGCCCGAGTGCATCCAGAATCGTCAGCAGCTGCGCGGTCGCGCGTTCAGCGCTGCGTCGGCGCTGGGCATAGAGCTCGGCGGCAACGGATGCGCGCATGCTGCGCTCCCACAGCAGCGCCGGAAAACGCGCGAAGGCCTCCTGACCGCCGCGAAATACCGGCTGCATCAGCGCGCTGGCCGCCAGCGACTGCAGGCCATCGGTGCCACAGACGATGATCGCGCGCTGGATGGTTTCCACCGGCTCAGGCGACATGCGATAGAAAACACTATTGGCCAGGCGCAGGACATCGCCGGCAAGCACCGGATCCTGCGCAATGATGCTCGCCAGGCGCGTCGCGGCCGCATTCGGATCGTTGACCGCCGCCTGCAGTTGCGGCATCAGCATCGGTCGCCGCGGAAAATAGCGATCCGGTAACGCACCAGCGCTCGCAGCCGCCAGGATTGCCGCGCGCACCGGGCGATGCGCTTCGGCAAGCGCCGTGGGTTCCGCGCCGATGCGAAAGGCATGTTGCCAGAGCAGTTCGGATGCCTGAGCCAGCGCCGCCGGCAATCGGCCCGAATTGGGATTGGCCGCATCAGCGGCAGGCGGCACCGGCTCGATCTCGAGCGCGCGCGCGGCAGCCCTCGCATCGGGCGCCGGCCGCGCACGCCGGCGCCACAGCACAGCCATGCCGATCAGGGCCACGAGCACGAGCGCAGCGGCGGCGATCACGGGCATGGACCTCCCCTCGCAGTCCGAATCAATACGGATCTGGCGCTGGTGATTATTGCACTGCTGCAGCTGTTCGGGCGGGCGATCTGGATGGAGCCGCGCGCGCGCGGCCAGCAGCAAATAGGCGGCAACCGCCCGGCGCTCGCTATAATTGTCCTGGCCCCGCCGTCGGGCCGCCGAACGCTTTCAAGGTCAAGACATCCGCGTGAATTTGCATCTGCCCCGGCGTATCTGGCTCGTGCCACTGGCGATGGCGGTACTCGGCTGTGGCCTGAGCGCGTCCACGTGGCACGTGTTCGGCAACATCTGGGATGAGCCTGAGCACATCGCGGCCGGCATCTGTCTGCTCGACCGCGGCCAGTACCTGTACGATGACCAGCACCCGCCATTGGCACGGCTGGCCGCCGCCGTGGGTCCCTACCTGGCTGGTGCGCGCGCTCACTACACGCCACCACCGAATGGAGAGCCGGAAGGACGGCTGATCCTCTATCATTCGGCCGCCAGCTACGACACGCTGCTGACGCTGGCACGCCTGGGGATGCTGCCGTTCCTGATCATCCTCGTGTTCTCGACCTGGTCGCTGGTGGAGCACTGGATCGAGGCGCGCTGTGCGTTGCCGGCCGTGGCATTGCTGCTCGCGACACCCGTCATCCTCGGCCACGCCGCGGTCGTGGCCCTCGATGTGCCGGTCACTGCGATGTGCATGCTGGCCTTTGTCGCACTGCTGTGGTGGGCGGACCGGCCCACGCTGTGGCGCGCGTTGGCACTGGGCCTGGCCAGCGGGCTGGCCGTCAGCACCAAGATGTCGGCGATTCCTTTCATGGCCCTGGCGGGGCTCGTGGTGCTGATCGCGGTGACGCTGACCCGGGTGCGCTCCGGAATCGCCGTGCCGCTCGGGCGCTGGGCAATGACCGCGCCACTGGCGCTGCTGCTCGTACCGTGCGTCGGCATCGCTGTCTATGGCGATCAGATGATTTACATGACCATGCCGGATCTGCGCGTCAACAATGCCATCGATCTGTATGTGGGCCATGCCGGATGGCTGCATGATGCGGCCTATCGGTGGCTGTCGCGGCACCGCGTGCCGATAGGCGTCGAGAAGCTTGCGCTCAACATCCTGGGTGTCGAATGGCATAACTTCATCGGACACCGCTCCTATCTGCTGGGCGAGAGCAGTGTGCACGGCTGGTGGTATTTCTATCTGGTGGCTCTGCTCGTAAAGACCCCGCTGCCACTGCTGCTGCTGGGCCTGCCGGGGCTGGCGGTGCTGGGCTACAGCGGCTGGCGCGACCGCGCCGCCGTGCAGCTGGCCGTACCGCTATGGTTTGTCGCGATACTGGCTTTCGCGAGCCTCTACAGCCACATCAACATCGGCGTGCGGCACGTGCTGATCCTCTATCCCTTGCTCGCAGTCGGCGCCGCCTGGACGTTGATCCACGGCTGGCGGGCGGCGCGCAACCTGCCACCGCGACTGGTGCTGGCGGGACTCACCGCGTGGCAGCTGATCACGCCGCTCATCGCCTATCCGGATTACCTGGCCTATTTCAATTTCATCGCCGGGAATCATCCCGAGCGGATCCTGGTGGATTCGGATCTGGACTGGGGCCAGGACATGCGACGCCTTTCCTCGGAACTGGCGCGGCTCAAGGTGCCCGAGGTCTATCTGGCTTACCGGGGCAACGTTGAACTGGCGCGCGAGGGCCTGCCGCCGTTCCAGATTCTCGCACCCAACGCTCCGGTGACCGGCTGGGTCGCCATATCGATGCTGGCGGAGAAGGAGAGCGGTGATGGTTATCACTGGCTCAGCGCCTACACGCCGGTCGAGCGCGTGGGCAAGTCGATCGACCTCTACCATATCGCCGCGGAGTAAGTGCCCCTAGCGGGGGCGCTGGAGTTGCTCGATCTCATCCATCAGGCGATTCATGCGCGCCACCAGTGCACGATACGGGCCCGGGGTCGCCAGATCCGCGCCCGCCTGCACATACAGCGGGTAGGGGTAATCCGAACCACCGGCACGCAGCAGCGCGAGGAAGCGCTCGCGCGCCGGCGGACCCTCCGAATGGATCGCTTCGGCAAAGTAGGCCGCGCCGGCAATCGAGGTGGCGTACTTGAAGACGTAGAAATCCTCGTAGAAGTGCGACACGTAGCTCCACTCCAGGCAGTAATCGGGGCGGATCTTCATGATGCCCTCGGCCTCGCCGTAGTACTTCCTCAGGATCGTGCAATACATCCGGCTCAATGACTCGCCCGAGAGCGCCTGTCCCTGTTCAAACGCCTCGTGCATCGCCAGTTCGAATTCTGCGAACTGCACCTGCCGGAAGTACGTCGTGCGGATCGATTCAAGCGCCTGTCCGAGGTAGTAGAGCTTCTCGTTCTCAGCCTTCGCGTGCGCCACCATGTAGTCGTTGAGCAGCAGCTCGTTGGTGATGGCGGCGGTCTCGGCAATGAACAGCGAGTAGTCGGATTTCTCAAACGGCTGCGCGCGATCGGCCATGACCGTGTGCATGGCGTGGCCCCATTCGTGGGCGAAGGCCGACAGTGACTCATATTCGCCGGTGTGATTGAGCAGCAGGTAGGGGTGTACATCGAAGGCATCGCCCGCCGTGTAGCCGCCCGAGGTCTTGCCCTGGCGCGGATAAGCGCTCATCCAGTGGCCGGCAAATCCCTGGCGAAGCTGCTCGAGATAGGCATCGCCCAGCGGTTCGAGCGCCGCCAGCGTCAGGCGCTGCGCCGCCTGGACGCTGAATCTGGGCTCGGAGCTGGTGGCAAACAGTGGCGCGTAGCTATCGAAATATTCCAGCGGCCCGCTGATACCCAGCAGTCGCCTGCGCAGCCGCAAATAGCGGTGCAGCGTCGGCAGCGCCGCGTGGGTCTCACTGACCAGCGTCCGGTAGACACTCTCGGGCAGGTTGTCCGCGAACAGCGCGGACTGGAGCGAATTGTCGAAATGTCGGGTGTGCGCGCTAAAGACATCGCCCATCACCTGCTCGGCCTGCAGGTTGCCAAGGGTGCCCTCAAAACTCTTGTGCAGTCCCCAGAAGGCATCGAAGACCCGCTGCCGATCGGCGCGCACGGCCGAAGCACGGTACTTCTCATAGTTGGGCTCATCGAGCCGCACCTTGGTGCCGGTGCTCAGCTGCACGGCAGGGAATGGCAGCTCACCATCGCCCAGTAGCCCATGGGTCGTTCCTGGCTGCTGCAGAATCGTTCCGGCCTGCGCCAGTACGTCTTCCAGCTCAGGACTCAGCGTGTGCGGCGCGGCGCGCAACGTATTGTCCAGGTAATGATCAAAGCGCCGGGCCAGTTCCGGGTTCTGGGACCCCAGGGCCTGAACGCGCTCGGCACCGAGCGCGACAATCTCCGGCGCGATCCACGCGCTCTGGGTATCGACCAGCGTGCCCAGCAGCTGCGCCTGCTGCAGGCGGCTACGCGCCCCGGCATCGAGCAGGTTGGAGTCGGACTGCAGCTGCGCGTACATGGCAATGCGCGAAGCATCCTTGCGCACGGCACTCACCGCATCCAGGGCCGTGAACAGCGCGCTGGCGCTCTGGCCCAGTGTCCCGCGAAATGCCTCCAGATGCCGGGCTGCGCTGCGAGTTTGCTCCAGCGCCTCGCTCCAGGCCGCCGTGCTCGGATAAAGATCCGTCAGGTCCCAGTCGGTGGCGGCGTTGGTTGCCGCCGGTGTTGCGGGCTGAGCCGGCGCCGTGAGGCAGACAAGAGCGGCCACTCCAGGCAGCCAGAAAAACAACGAGACGCAGCGGCGACGGGCATGCATGGTCTGGCAACCTCGGGGCTGAACTGAAAGCGCCACTGGGGGACGCGGCGGCGGCAAGGATAGCCCCGCCGGGTCACCCGCCACCACTGCTCAGGCCGAGCCGTCAGCGAGCAGGCCTGCCGCCCATCGGCCGATGCACTCGGGACCTGGCCGCTGAGCGGGCGATGCAGCGATCATGACCGGCCATTGCATGCGGGTAGAGAATTTTGCACAGTAAGATGATGGACAGCAGTTTCAACAAACTGCGCCGGCGGGGCTGGCGCGACTGGCTGGGCGCCCTGGCGCTACTGGGGCTGCTGGCGCGTGCGCTCGTCCCGGTCGGGTTCATGCCGATACAGCTGGCCGGCAAGCTGCAGGTGGTGTTGTGTGCCCCGCAAGGGCAGGATGCAAGGCAGCGGCACCATGTCCCGCGCGGCGGTTCGCTGAGCACGCCCTGCCTGTTCGCTGCGAGCGGCGCCGCGCTCGCACCGCAGCCGTGCCACAGTGCACCCGCTGCCAGCTGGCTCTGCGTGGCGAGCATCCGCTCGCTCTGTTGCTCTCTTGCCAGGGCCGCGCCGCTGCGTCATGCCGCCGCCCGCGGCCCACCCGCCGACGTCTGATCGCTGCTGCCCCAGAGCGGGCTCACGAGTGACGCACTCCGGACTCACCTCAGGGCGAGCCGCGAGCGCATCGCTCCGGATCAGACTTCGCGGGAGAACCCTCAATGAGACAATCCAAGTATTGCAGCGCGCGTGCCGCTGCAGAACACGCGGCTGGCGCCCACAGGCACCTGCGGTGGTCAGCGCCGCGAGCAGCGCTGGCGCTGGCGCTGCTGGCGCTGACGCCGGGCGCCGGGCGCGCCTGCGCCACCTGTGGCTGCACGGTCAACGCGGACGCCGCCATGGGATTTTCGGCCGCTGCCGGCTGGCGCCTGAATATCGAATACGACTACATCAACCAGGACGAGCTGCGCAGCGGTACCGGTTCGGCGACACCAGAGCAGGTAGTCAACAATCCCTCAAACCCGGCGCTTGGCGGTGGCGAAATTGAGCATGACACCCTGAATCGTTACCTCAATCTCAGTCTGAGCTACCGGCCAGACGCGGACTGGAACTTCACTGTGCTCGTGCCCTACATCATGCGTGATCACTCGACCTTCGGTCAGCAGCAGGAGCCGTACACGGCCTCGGAGTCGGCGCCCGAGCAGCTCAGTTACGGACACATCTCGAACCTGGGCGATGTCAAACTGCTGGCCGCTTTTCAGGGTCTGTTGCCCACGCATGATCTGGGTGTGCAGCTCGGCGTGAAGCTGCCCACGGGGCAGGATGGCACGCACACGGATTTCGAATCCGGTCCCGACCGTGGCACGCCCGTGGATGCCAGTCTGCAGGCAGGCACCGGCAGCACAGATCTGATTATCGGCAGTTACTACTACCAGGCCGTGAGCGCGAATTTCGATGCCTTCGCCTCCGCACAATTTCAGGCCGCTGTCATCGCAGGCCTGGATAAGCGCGGCAATGACTACCGGCCGGGCAACTCGGCCACCTTCAGCATCGGGCTGCGCTACCAGGCCAATCCGCGCTGGATACCCCAGCTGCAGATCAATGTATTTCACAAGGAGGCGGATCAGGGTGCACTGGCGGATACGACGGACACGGCAGGCACGGTGGCCTATTTCAGCCCGGGTCTGACGGTACAGGCGCTCAGCAGACTGCATCTGTATGGCGTGCTGCAGGTCCCGGTTTACAGCAACCTGAATGGCTACCAGCTGTTTCCAGGCTGGACGGCCACCGCGGGCTTAAGCTACGCCTTCTGAGCGGAACCCGGGATGAGCACGGACAACTTTCGCCAGGCGAAGCGTACTGGGCCGGCGAGCGCACCGGCATCTCGCACCGCTTCACGGGGTTAATATTCAACCAGTTACTGTGTTTCGAGCGACCGCGGGACCGAACGGGCACGAGCCGTCAACGCGCGCGGCACTTTGCCGTTAAAGTCTGGTCGAACAGCGTTATCAGCGGGTAGTCCAGCAGCTCGCTATCGGAGCCAAACATGAAGACCTACCGAACCCGAGTCCTGGCCGCCCTTACGGCGGCAGGCGCCTTGATATTGGCGCTGCCATCCGGCGCCGCGGATG
>Ga0181537_10001888_pt1 | contig 18866 bp, 20 predicted proteins | sample PEATcosm2014_Bin_39_FD_119765 | JGI IMG/M metagenome (GOLD analysis project Ga0181537, IMG submission 119765) | Peatland microbial communities from MTU Mesocosm Facility, Houghton, MI, USA - PEATcosm2014_Bin23_10_metaG | ecosystem: Environmental > Terrestrial > Soil > Wetlands > Peat | place... | reverse complement strand
GAATAGAAGTCAGCCGACTGCCTGTTGTTCAGGCCGATGAAGAGGATGGTGAAGAGGATCGCGAGGAAGACGACGATCTTGACGAGGACTTTGAAGCTCATGGCGATGGAGGCTGGATCAGGCCTTGGGCGCAGTCAATTCGTCGAAGGCCGCGCCGAGGATGGACCCCAGTCGGTTCGGCAGCGGCGCGTCGTAGTCCGGGAACCCGGGGAGGTTCGCCAGCGCGACGATCGTCGGCTTGTCGTGGCCGGCCGCGATCTCCTTGGAGACATGGCTCAGGAGTCCCGAGAGGAAATCCCTCATGACCAGGAGGTCCCCCCGCGTCCCGGTGACGCCGAACTTCGGGTTGCCGTGGCCGAAGATGTAGACCGCGTCCGCGGGATAGGCCGCGGCGCAATCCTCGAGCGACTTGACCCAACCCCTGATGCTCGCGCCGCCCGGCCGGTCGACGAAGGGGTAGATCCGGTTGAAGACCAGGTCGCCCATGTGGACCACGTTGGCCTTCTCGAAGATGACGACCGCGTCGCCGCCGGTGTGGGCCGGCCCCCGGAATTCCGCGGTCACGATCTCCGAGCCGATCTCCCGGCGCCAGACGTCGGGAAACGTCGTGTCGGCATAGACCTGGCTCGCCACCATCGCGGCCGGGTCGACCTTCTTCGCAAGGTCGGCGGTGCTCTGCTCGGCGCGCTTTGCCGCCTCGAACTGGAGGTTGGGCACGTTCGCCTGGGCGACCAGCACCTTCGAGGCTGCCTTGAAGACGACGTTGCCCCCCGTGTGGTCCAGGTGGTGGTGGGTGTTGATCGTGGCGTCGATCGTGCGGCTTCCGATCCCGGGGATGCCCTTCAGGCACACGAGCGCGGTGTCCGGGAACTGGGTGTCCACGACCGCAAGCGCGTCCCTCGACGCGAGCCAGCCGATCGTGCCGCCGCGGCCGGTGAAGATCCCGACGTCGCGCCTGAGGGGCTGGAACTGGAACGCCGGGACGGCCGCGGGGGCCTGGGCCAGGAGCTTGCCGCCCGCGGAGGCGCCGGCGGCCAGGACGATGGAGGACCGGATGAAGGTGCGGCGTGTCATGGAGGGGGCACCCGCTTTCTAGGGGACGGCGCCCCGCCGATCAACACCCGTATGGCCGCGGCGCCGTCCCCGGGGCCCCACGGGCGACTCGCCTGTAACAAACGGGGGCGGGGGCGGTTTATCAGGGCATACCCATTGCGCCCCTCCATGACGCCCACCTCCTCCGATGACCTCCAACGCCGAAATTCCTGTGCTTCCCCGCTCCTCAGGGGTTGACTGGCGCCAAGGCCCCGCCGTGGAAACCAACACCCCGCTTCCCGACCATGAGCTCATGCTGGCGGTGCGCGACGGCAGGCTCGACTGCATGGGCGAGCTCTTCGAGCGCCACCACGGGCCCCTCTACGGCTACCTCTCGAAGCTGACCGGCAACCGCGCCTCCGCGGAGGACATCTCCCAGGTCGTGTTCCAGCGGATGCTCAAGTACCGCCACACCTACCGCGACGAGGGCAGCTTCACGGCGTGGATGTACCACCTCGCCCGCCGGTGCGCCACGGACCATTTCCGGAAGACCTCGTCGGCCCCGCTCGCGGTCGACCCCTCGAGCCTCGAGACGCACGCCGACGAGGCCCGCAGCGCCGACGAGATGGCCTCCTCCAGCGACGACCACGCGCTGCTGCACCGCGCCCTGGGCCGGCTGGACCGGGACGACCGCGAGGTCCTGCTCCTCTCGCGCCTGCAGGAGCTCTCCTTCGCGGAGGTCGCCGCGATCCTCGAGTGCTCCGTCGGCGCGGCCCGCGTGCGCGCCCACCGCGCGCTGCGCACGCTCAGGGACCACTATTTCCAGCTTCAAAAGGAGAACCCGACATGAACTGCAAGACCTGCACCGAAAGAATGGCGGAGCTCGCCGACGCGAGGCTCGACGAGAAGACCGCCGCGGCGCTGCGCGCCCACATCGAAGGCTGCCCCGAGTGCCAGCGCGAGTTCGAGACGCTGAGCCTCACCCTCGGGGCCCTCGACGCCCTCCCCTCCTCCCCGCCCTCCCACCGGCTGCGCGCCGCGGTCATGGGCCAGATCGAGACGGAGAAGCTCTCGCAGAGGAGCCAGGCGGACTGGGCGGCGTCCATCCGCTCCGCGGCCAGCGCCCGCCCCGGGCGCCGGCTGCCCTGGCTCCAGTACCTGCTCGCCACGGCGGGGGCCTTCGGCCTCCTGGCCGTCGGCTTCATCCTCGGCGAGCGCACCGTGACCCAGCGCCAGCTCGCGGACCTCCGCGTCAGGGTCGACACCATGGGCCAGCTGGTCGAGCAGTCGGTGCTCCAGAAGCGCACGACGGGCGACCGGCTGGAGACCGTCCTCACGGCCGGGTCGACGCGCAAGCCGGACGAGCACGTGATCGACGGGCTGATCAATTCCCTGGCGTTCGACCCGAGCGTCAACGTGAGGCTGAACGCCCTCACGGCCCTCTACTCCCACGCCGACCAGGAGGTCGTGCGCGGCGGCGTGCTCGCGTGCCTGCCCCGCGAGTCGAACCCGCTGGTCCAGGTCTCGATGATCGACTTCCTCGTCGCGGCGCGGGCCCGCGAGGCCTCGCCCGAGCTGCGCAAGCTGATCGCCGACGACAAGGCCGACGCGGACGTCCGCGACTCCGCCCGACGCGCGATAGACCTCCTCTGATCCCAACCTTTCAAATCAAAAACATCATGAACACCACCCGCGTACTCCCCACCCTTCTCCTCGCCGCCGCGGTCGCGCTGGCACCCCTGCGCTCCGCGCGGGCCGACGAGGCCACCAGCGATATCGCCTTCTCCGACCCGGCCAAGCCGGGCACGCTCAAGATCCGCGTCTTCCACGGCGACATCACCGTCCACGGCGGCGACGTGAAGCAGATCTCGGTCAAGTCCGAGGCCAACCAGGCGGGCCCGACCCCGCGCAAGGACGGCCTGCGCGTCCTCTCGGCCTCCGCCGGCTTCACGCTCTCCGAGAAGGACAACGTCGCGGTGCTCGAGTACGGATCCGACGGCTGGACGGGCGGCTCGGCCGACTTCGACATCACCGTGCCGCGCACGACGAGCGTTATCGTGGCGAACTCCACCCACGGCGCGTTCGAATGCTCGGGAATCTCGGGCGACGTCGACGTGCGCACGCTGAGCGGCGACGTGAAGCTCGACGACATCTCCGGCGGCGCGCTCGTCGAGACCATGAACGGCGAGATCGATGTCGGGATCAAGGCGGTGACCGACAAGCATCCCCTCTCGTTCACCTCGATGCGCGGTCAGATCTCGATCCGCGTGCCCTCGGACACGAAGGCAAACGTCCGCTTCCGCACCCATCGGGGGGTGATCCTCACGAATTTCGACGACAAGACCCTGGTCACGAAGACCGAGGTCCTCCACAAGAAGGAGAAAGAGAAGCTGCACCCGGTGCCTGCCGAGGCCGCCGAGCGCGCGGAGCCAGCCGAGCCCGCGGAGCCCGCCGAGGCGGCCGAGAAGTCGGGCGACTCCGACGGGGACTGGCATGCCGACGTCAGGGACTCGATCCGCGACGCGGCGCGCGACGCCGCCGAGGCGGCCCGCGACGCGGCCGAGGCCATCAAGGAGAGCATGGACGAGGTCCACATCGAGATGTCCCACGGCAACTACACCCTACCCCCGATGACCGGCGGAAAGGTCGTCGCCGGCACCCTGAATGGCGGGGGGGTCGAGCTCCAGGCCGCCTCCATGAGCGGCGATATCATCCTCAGAAAGGCCGACGGAGCCCCCTCCGGGGAGAAATAATCGGGACAGGATGTCCCAAGTCAGACATTCGCAAACAGCCAGCGATTTCCCGTAAGTCGCTGGCTGTATGTTTCAAACGTGTGACTTTTCTTTCTTCCTGACGTATTTACTTGAGAGGTTGGAACAAGAGTAGCTATGTGTCGTCGTACATCACGCACTTTGCTTTCAAAGAACCCCCAAATGTTCTTTGATCTGGTCCCCGACCGGCCCCTTCCGGCGGGACAATAAGGATATCGACTGGCAGCGCGTGCGAATGGCCTGCCTTCCCTGATTCCGGCTTTTGGGTCGTCCCCAAAACTACCACTTTCGGCCGTGGGCGCCTTTCGGCGCAAACGACCGGAACGCCCCTGACTTTGCCGGTGCTTCCGCACCGGCGATGACGGGGCGCTTAACCATAAGCCAGAAAAACAACTCTCCGCCCCGCGCGCGGAGTTTAAAAGGAAAGAAAGCCATGAAAAACAACAACAAGCTAGCACTCCTGCTCAGTCTCGGAGCGCTCCTGCCCTTCGCCGCCTCGGCGAAGACGCTCGAGCAATCCTACATTGAGTCGTGCCGCAAGGGACCCGATGTCCCCGTACCCGTCGCCGTGGTTTCACCCCGCGTCGAAGGTTACGACATCGGCCAGACCGTCCAGGTCGAGTTCGTCGTGGAAACGACGGGCCACACCTCGGGCGTCAGCATCAAGTCCGCAACGGACCGCCAGCTGGCGGAAGCCGTCGTGGATGCGGTGAAGCAGTGGGAGTTCACGCCCGCGATCCACAACGGTGCCCCGGTGGCGACGAAAGTCATCCTCCCGGTCCGCGTCGTCGAGGCTCCTGAGCTGAACTCGAAGTTCGCCGCGAACTGACCCTGCCTGGCGCAGCGCGCCAAGCAGCTAGATGAGGGCGCCCCCGTCCGCGGGGGCGCCCTTCCTGTTTTTGGGCCCGGCGATTCGGGTCCTTAGGACCTACGGCGGAATCTCTTCCGGGACCCCCGCAATGCAACCTTGCCGAGCGTGCACCAAACGTGTGTTCTGGATCGTTTATTCCCTGACGAAGCCACCCATGCCGCAACGCCTCCGACACACCCTTTCCACGGTCATCCAATGGTTCGACGCCGACCACGTCCCCGGCGGGGCGGCGGCGGCCCGGCTGGAGGAGGACAAGGTCGACTGGGTGCGCTGCATCCCCTTCATCATCCTTCACCTGGGCTGCCTCGGGGTCATCTGGACCGGCGCGAGCCCCGTGGCCGTGTGGACCGCCGTGGCGCTCTATTTCCTGCGCATGGCCGCGGTCACCGGCGTCTACCACCGCTACTTCTCCCACAAGACCTACAGCACCTCGCGGCCGATGCAGTTCTTCCTGGCGCTCTGCGGCGGGACGACGGTCCAGCGCGGGCCGCTCTGGTGGGCCTACCACCACCGCCACCACCACCAGCATTCCGACGAGGCCGAGGACGCCCACTCGCCCCACGTCCACGGGTTCTGGTGGTCGCACATCGGCTGGATCACGAGCCGGCGCAATTTCCCGACGGACTACTCGAAGGTCCGCGACCTCGACCGCTACCCCGAGCTCGTCTTCCTGAACCGCTTCGACGCGGTGGTCCCCCTCGCGTTCGCCCTGGCGGTCTTCGGCCTCGGCTCCCTCCTCCAGGCCCATGCGCCGGGCCTGCACACGAGCGGCTGGCAGATGCTCGTCTGGGGATTCTTCATCAGCACGACGGCGCTCTTCCACGGGACCTCCTGCATCAACTCGATGGCCCACCTGATGGGCAAGCGCCGCTACAAGACCGAGGACGACTCGCGCAACAGCTTCATCCTGGCGATCATCACCCTCGGCGAGGGCTGGCACAACAACCACCACCGCTACATGAGCGCGACCCGGAACGGGTTCTTCTGGTGGGAGGTCGACATCACCTACTACCTGCTGAAGGGCCTGTCGTGGACCGGCCTCATCTGGGGCCTGAAGGCGGTGCCCGCCTCCGTCCTCAGCGAGGGCGTCCAGGCCGACCATCATGAGTCGGTGGCCGCGGCGGGCCGGGCGCATCTCGTCCACCCCGAGTACTCCTCTCTCAAGCGGATCGTCCCCGCCGCCGCCGCCATCGCGGTCGCGACGGTGAACGCGGCCCATCCCTCCGCCATGAGGAGGGCCGGAGGCCACGAGATCCACCGGGACGCCGGCGCCGCCTCGCAGGTCCCGGGCCCCAACGACGGCCCTTGACGCTTGAGCCGGGCTTCGGTTTTGCGTAGGCTGGGTCCTTGGTGAACGAAACCCCCCAGTCAGCCAGCGTCGTTCCGCTGCGAACGAAGTGGCAGCGCGAGGTGATCGACCCGGTCGCCGCGCAGCTGACGCAGGGAATCACGCCCCACAAGATCGCCCTCACCATGGCGGTCGGCAGCGCGCTCGCGCTCTTCCCGATTTTCGGGACCACGACCCTCCTCTGCCTCCTTGCCGGGGTCCTGCTCAGGCTCAACCAGGCGATCATCCAGCTGGTGAACATGCTGTGCGCCACGATCCATTTTCCCCTGATCGTCCTCTTGTTCCGGCTGGGGCACCTGATGTTCGGGGTGCCCTACACCCACATCGGGCTCGGCATGATGCACCACATGCTGGACACCTTCTGGGAGGACCCGACCAAGTTCTTTGAGCGGTTCGGGGTCGACGCCCTGCACGCGATCGCCGCGTGGGCTGTGCTCGCCCCCGTCTGGATGGTCGTGGTCTACAGCATCGCGCTTCCCGTCGTGCGCGAGGTGCTCCGCCGCCGCCTGGTGATCGTCACGCAGGTGACGCCGCCCCCGGATCACCCGGTTCCCTGAGACCGCCTTCCCTGCGGCCCGCGGGCCGCCGGGAACTTCCTCAGGTACTTGAGCGCGATCTCGAACTCCCTCGGGAGGGGCGAGGTGACCTCGACCGCCTCCAGGCTGCGCGGGTGCGTGAAGCCGAGCGCCCCCGCGTGCAGCGCGAGCCGCGAGATGAGCGGCCGCTCCCCGCCCGAACCCTTGTACCCGCGCTTGAGCCCCGAGAGCAGGAGCACGGCCGAGGGATCCCCGTAGAGGGCGTCGTTGAGCACGGGGGCGCCCACGGCGGCCAGGTGCGCCCGCACCTGGTGCGAGCGGCCCGTCTGCGGCCTGCACTCGACCCAGGCGAAGCGGCCGAAGGATTCGAGGACGCGGAACTCGGTGAGGCTCGGCCTGCCGCCGCGCCCGCGCTGCACCCGCACGCATCCCGGCCGGTGGGCGTCCTCGCCGAGCGGGAGGTCCACGGTGAATTCCGGCGGGAGCGAGCCCGAGGCGTCCCTCACCGCGCCGGGGGCGTCGCCCCCGGCACCCGGCGCCGCAACGGCGACGAGCGCGAGGTGGATCTTACGGACCGTCTTCGACTGGAACTGGCCGCTCAGGAAGTCCAGCGCGGGCTTCGTCCTCGCGCAGAGGACGACCCCGCTCGCCTCGGTGTCGAGGCGGTGCACGTTGGCGATCGACGGGCCGTAGCGCCCGCGCACGAGCCCCATGAGGGTCGGCCCCGCCGTCCCCCCGTGGACGCCGGCGACGGCGAGCCCGGCGGGCTTGTCGAAGGCCGCGAGGAGGTCGTCCTCGAGCAGGATGTCCGGGAATGTCATCTGCGGGGGAAGGCCACCAAGCCAAGCGTTTCCGCTCGCTAACGCCAGCGTTTCGGCGGCGAAACACGTCCTTCCGGCCCCCTCGGGAAGGGGGGTCAAAACCCGGTAAGTTTGGGCCGTCCGCCTGAATTCTCTTGCCGCATGCGACACCCGCCCCCTGCTCTTGTGTCTCTGGGAGAGGGAATGGCTGTCGTCTCTAGAAGTTTATTCAACATCGGGGCAGGGCTTCTATCGGCCCGAGCGTCGACGCGATTGAAGCGCGGCGCGAACGCCGCCGCCGCGCAGGACAAGGTCTTCGCCGGCCTCATCCCCAAGCTCGCCGGCGGGGCCACCTGGAAATACCTCGGCGTCGAGGCCGGCATGAAGTACGCCGAATTCAGGTCGCAGGTCCCCCTCCAGACCTACCAGTCGCTCGACCGCGACATCGAGCGCATGAGGACGGGCGAGGCGGACGTCCTGTGGCCCGGCGCGTGCCAGATCTACGCCACGACCTCCGGGACTGCGGGCGGCAGCCCCCGGTACATCCCCGTGACGGAGGCGATGCTGGCCCACTTCCGCTATGCGGGGCTCAATTCGGTGCTTTGGTACGCCGTGCGCGCCGGCAACTCCCGCGTGTTCCGCGGCCGCCATCTCCAGGTCGGCGGCTCCACCGCGCTGACGCCGATCCCCGAGTCGGCCCCGTTCGAGGCCTACGCCGGCGAGCTGAGCGGGATCGCCGCCCTCAACCTTCCCGGCTGGGTGGAGAAACACCTTCACGAGCCCGGCGCCGAGGTGGCCCAGATCGCCGACTGGGACCAGAAGGTCGCGGCCGTGACCGAGCGCACCATGGGACTCGACATCTCGCTCGTTTCCGGCCTCCCCGGGTGGATCCTGGACCAGGCCCGCTCGCTGCGCGAGCGCTCGGGCGGAGGCACCCTGAAGGAGATCTGGCCCCACCTCGAGTGCTGCGTCCACAGCGGCGTGCCGCTCGCGCCCTACCACGACAAGCTGGCGAGGGCCCTGGGCGGCGGCGTCAACTTCCACGAGGTCTACGTCACCTCGGAGGGCTTCGTCGCGGCGCAGGACGAGGACGCCGCCGCGGGCCTGCGCGTGATGGCGGACGCCGGGATCTTCTTCGAGTTCCTCCCCATGTCGGTGTACGAGGAGTCGAGGGTCCCGGACCTGGGATCGAAGGCTGTGCCGCTGTCCGGCGTCGCCGTGGGCGTCGACTACGCGCTCATCATGACCGCCCCCTCGGGGCTCGCCCGTTACGTGGTCGGGGACGTCGTGCGGTTCGTCTCGCTGAGCCCCGCCCGGCTCACCTACTCGGGAAGGACCGGCCTGCGGCTGAACGCCTTCGGCGAGAACGTCTCCGAGCGGGAGGTCACGGACGCCCTCGTGGGGGTGTGCCAGCGCAACGGCTGGACGATCACCAATTTCCACGTGGCGCCGATCTTCTCGAGGTCGACCATGGGAAGGGTCACGGGCCGCCATGAATGGTGGGTGGAACTTGAGGCGGGGACGCTCATCACGCCCACGGGCCCCATCATTGCCCCCGAGGTGGACGCGGAGATCAAGCGCGTGAACAAGGACTACGACGTGAAGCGCAGCTCGGGCGCGCTCGAGGCTCCCTTCGTCAGGCTCGTGATGCCCGGCGTCTTCGAGCACTGGATGCGCTACCACAAGAAATGGGGCGGCCAGCACAAGATGCCCCGCTGCAGCAGCGACCGCAAGATCGCCGACGAGCTCGGCGCCGCCCTCCAGTTCGCGAAAGATTAGCGGCTGGCATGCGGGATGCTCTCAGGAGGCATCCCGCTCAACGCGGGGTTTTGGGTAGTATCGAGCCGGCGCAAGCCGGTCAGACTAATAGCGGGGCTGGCGTTAAGGGGTTATCGCCAGCCCCGCGCCATTTTCAGGGCGCGGACGGTTTGAGGACCGCCAGGATCTCCTTCTCGTAGCTTTCGGTCGCCTCGCGGCCGAGCTTCTTGTTCCGGATCTTCCCGTCGCGGTCGATGATGAAGGTCGTCGGGTATCCCTCGATCGGGGCGAACGCCGCGACGATGTCGTCGTCACCCATGACGATGGGATAGTTGATGCCGTAGTCCTTCATGAACTTCTTCACCGGGGCCGGGCCCTCGGTGTCGACCGAGACCCCCACGATGACGAGGCCGTCGTCCGCATACTTCTTCTGCAGCTTCACGTAGCCCGGGATCTCGGTCTTGCACGGCGGGCACCACGTCGCCCAGAAGTCGAGCACGACGACCTTTCCCTTGAACTGCGCCGAGGTGACGGGCTTGCCGTCCACGTCGAGGAGCTTCCAGGCGGGGGCCGGGGCGGGTGTCACGGGCGCCCCGCTGGTGATAGCGGCCGGGGCGGCCGCCAGGAGGGCGAGGGCGGCGAGGGAGGAGAGCGTGGATTTCATCGGGGGGAGGGCCGCGGAGCGGGCATGCCCAAGGTTGGCACAGGGGGACGATTTCGCAAATCAGGTCCCGCGGGCGTCCGGGAGGTCGAGCGCGAGCGTGTCGATGAACTTCTTCATCGCGGGCGTGAGGACCCTGCCCTTGCGGTGGAGGATGGCCAGGGGCCGGGTGAACCCCCCGCCCTTGAACGGGAGGACGGCCAGCGTGCCCTGCCTCGCCTCCTGGACGACCGTGGCCTGGGGCACGATCGCGATGCCGTGGTCGATCTCGACGGCGCGCTTCACCGTCTCGATGTTGTCGAACTCCATCACCGTCTCGATCTCCAGCTTGTTGTCCCGGAAGATCTGGTCGACGGCCTTGCGCGTGGGGATGTCCGGGTCGAAGCCTATGAACTTCTGGCCCGCCAGGTCGGCGACCGACACCTCGGCGCGCCTGGCGAGCGGGTGCTGCGGGTGGCAGATGACGATCAGGTGGTCGTTGCGGAACGGGATGTTCTCTATCTGGCGGACCTTCGCGGGGAACGCCACGAGGCCGAAGTCCACGCAGTTGTGCAGGATGTCCTCGTAGACCAGGTTGGAGCGGCGGTACTCCACGCGGACGTTCACCGAGGGGAAGTCGTGCAGGAAACGCTTGATGTAGGCCGGCAGCTCGTGGAGCCCGATCGAGTAGATGGTCGAGATCCGGATCGTGCCGCTCACCACCTTCTTCAGCTCCTGGAGCTCCGAGAGCAGCGTCTCATAGGCGTGCAGCACGTCCTTCGCCGACTCGTAGACCCTCTGGCCCTCGCGGGTCAGCTGGAACTGCTTCTGGCTCCGGTCGACGAGCAGCGCCTTGAAGTGCTTCTCCATCGCCCGGGCCTGCTGGCTCACCGCGGACTGCGTGATGCCGTTCAGCTTCGCGGCCTTGGAGAAGCTCTTTGTCTCCACAAGGTCGGCGAAGATTTTGAAGTTTTCGATTTGCATGATTAGCCCGCCTTGTTGCCGCCAGACTACGGGGTTGCCCGCTTGGGTAAACCATGAAGTAGTTGGTCTAACGACCCGATGCTGCCCGAATACGACGAGTTCAAGCGCAGAGCCAACGCCGTCCGGGCGCGGATCGCCGCGGCCTGCGCCGCCTCGGGCCGCGACCCCTCCGGGGTCTCGATCCTGGCGGTGACGAAGACCTATCCGGCCGCCGCGGCCGACCTGGCCGCGCGCTACGGCCTGACGGCGGTCGGCGAGAACCGGGTCCAGGAGGGGGTCGAGAAGCGGGCCCAGTCGAAGGCCGCTGTCGCCTGGGAGCTGATCGGGCACCTCCAGTCCAACAAGGCGCGGCTTGCCGCCCAGCATTTCGACCGCATCCAGGGCGTCGACAGCGCGAAGCTCCTCCAGGTCCTCGACCGCGCCGCGGGCGAGCTGGGCAAGGCGCTCCCGGTCCTCCTCCAGGTGAACGCGGGCCTCGACCCCGCGAAATCCGGCGTCGAGCCGGACGGTGCGCTGGCGCTCCTCGAATTGGCCCTCGGCATGGCGAACCTGCGCGTCGGCGGCCTGATGGCGATCGCGCCGCTCTCGGACGACCCCGCCGTCGCGCGGCGCACGTTCGCGGGCCTGCGCGACATCCGGGACCGCCTGTCGGCGGCCACCGGCGCCCCGCTGCCGGAACTTTCGATGGGGATGAGCGGCGATCTCGACGCCGCGGTCGCCGAGGGAAGCACCCTGGTGCGCGTCGGGTCGGCGCTTTTTGGCGCGCGCACCTGACGTGTCGAGCGCAATCGCACCATATTTTTTTTGTTCCGGTGTTGCCACGCGAGCGCAAAGCGGGTTCCAATTTGGGGCGTGGAATCGGAAACACTGCCTTCTGCTGAGAAAGAGGCGTTGTTGAGTCTGCTGGACGATCCAAGCCCCACCGTCCGCCGGGCCCTGCTCGCCCGCTTCACCGTCCACGGAGTTGCCGCAGCGACGCTCCTCCAGGAAATCGCCCACAGCTCGAACCGCGTCCTTGCGCGCCACGCCGCGTGGTTCATCGACGAGCTCAAGCTCACGGACCCCGTGAACGAGTTCCGCTCCTTCATCCGCTCCCTGAACTACGAGCTCGAGACGGGCACGCTGCTGCTGGCCCGCACCGTCAACCCCCAGCTCGACGTCGCCGAGTGCCGCGCCGAGATCGACGAGATGGCCGCGCGCTGCCGCGAGCTCATCTCGGAGCCCTCCTCGAACCGCGAGAAGTGCCGGGTCATCAACCGGGTGCTCTTCCACGAGTGGGGGTTCCGGGGCAACGTCGAGCAGTACACCGACCCGATGAACAGCTTCATCGACAAGGTGCTCACCCGCAGGAAGGGCATCCCGATCTCGCTGAGCGTGCTGTACCTCCTCGTCGGCGAGCGCCTCGGCCTCCCGCTCGAGCCGGTCGGACTTCCCGGCCACTTCGTCGTCGGCTGCTACGCGGACGAGGCGCCCTTCTTCATCGACCCCTTCGACCAGGGCCTATTCCGGGACGCCGACGAGGTCTTCGCGCTCCTGCGCTCGAACCACATCGCCCCGAAGCCCTCCGACCTGGCCCCGACGACGGTGCGCGAGGTGCTCTGCCGCAGCTGCCGCAACCTCGCGAACCACTACTCGGCGGCGAGCGACCTCGCGCGCGCGCAGATCTTCTCGGAGTTCGCGGACGAGTTCGAGGCGACGCACGAGCGTTACCTGCAGTCCTGAACCCCGTCCACACCCTGTCGGACCTGGGGCGGTGGCCCCGCGCCGGCACCTCCCTCGCGGTGATCGGGCACCCGATCTCGCATTCGGTGAGCCCCCAGATGCACGCGGCCGCCCTCGCCGAGCTGTCGCGCTCGGACGCGCGTTTCGCCGGCTGGGCCTACCATGCTTTTGACATCGAGGCCGAGCGCCTGCCGGAGGCGCTCGGCGCCATGGCCCGCCTCGGCTTCGCCGGCATCAACCTGACCGTCCCACACAAGGTCCGGGCCGTGGGCCTCTGCGCGAGCCTCGACCCCGGCGCCCTCGAGGCGGGCGCGGCGAACACCCTCGCGCCCGACGGGGCCGGGTGGCGCGGGTTCAACACCGACGGATACGGGCTCGCCGGGGGGATCCGCGGGGACCTCGGGCTCGAGCTGCGCGGCGCCCATGTCGTGATCCTCGGGGCCGGAGGCGCCGCCCGAGGCGCCGCCGTCGAGTGCCTGCGCTCGGGATGCGCGGGCCTGTGGATCGCGAACCGCACGCGCGCGAACCTGGACCTCCTGCTGGCGCACCTGGCGCCGCTCGCGGGGAGGGTCCCTGTCCGCGCGCTCGGCGACGACGCCCCGCCCGAGGGGACCCTCGTGATCAACGCGACGAGCGCGGGCCTGCGCGACGCCGACCCCGCGCCCGTGGACCTAGCCTCGATCCCCGGGGCCGCAGCCGTCTACGACATGATCTACAATCCGCCGCAGACACGGCTGCTGCGCCAGGCCCGCGCCCTCGGTCTGCCCTGCGCCAACGGCCTCGGCATGCTGGTCCACCAGGGGGCGAAGGCGCTCGAGACCTGGACGGGGATTCCCGCCCTGCGGACCGCCCCCGCGATGAGGGCCGCCGCTGCAAAGGCTCTTGGCTCCTGAGGACCCCAGACCCAGACTGGGCCGATGATCCGCACCCTTGCCGAGGTGGCAGCGCAGCACCCCCTGTTCTTCCAGACGGTGGTGTTCATCCTGGGCGCGTGCATCGGCAGCTTCCTGAACGTGGTGGTCTACCGGGTGCCCGCCGGCAAATCGATCGTCCATCCGGGCTCCACCTGCGGCTGCGGCCAGCCGATCGCGTGGCATGACAACATCCCCATCCTCTCATGGCTCATCCTGCGCGGGCGCGCCCGGTGCTGCGGCCGGCACTTCTCGTTTCGTTACCCGTTCGTCGAGCTCCTGACCGGGCTCCTGTTCCTCGCGTGCTGGCTGCGCCTGCCGCACACCGCCGCGGCCTGCGGCTGGGTGTTCGTCAGCTCGCTCGTCTGCGCCACCTTCATCGACCTCGACCACATGATCATCCCGGACGTGTTCACGATCGGGCTCGCGGTCGGGGGCGTGGTGCTTTCCGCGCTGTTTCCCGCGCTGCAGGGCCAGCACGGGGACTACTACATGGTCGACGCCCTGCGCTCGGTGTCGGCCTCGCTCGTCGGGGTCGTGGCCGGCTCCGGAGTCGTCCTCTGGATCGCGCTCATCGCCGAGGCCGCCCTCAAGAAGGAGGCGATGGGATTCGGCGACGTGAAGTTCGTGGGCGCCATCGGCGCCTTCTGCGGCTGGCACGGCGCCGTGTTCTCGATCTTCGGGGGCGCCGCGGTCGGCACGGTCTGGATCGGCATCGCGCTCGTGTGGCAGAAGATCGCCGGGAAGCCCGGATCGGGGGCGCCGCGCGCCGAGACGCCGGACGGAAAGCCGGCGGACATGGGCCTCGGCGTCCACGTTCCGTTCGGGCCGATGCTCGCGATCGCCGGGGGCCTTTACTTCCTCTTCCTGCGGGGCTGGGTCGACGCCTGGTTCGCTCAGCTCACGGCCCTGCTTTGACAAGCGTCGCCCCGTCCTCGGTGAGGGCGTGGATGATCTCGGGCTTCGAGCCGAACTTCGCGATGTAGGCCTCGGAGACCCGGGCCACCCCCTCCCTGCCGAAGGAATCCGCCGTGAGCGCCATCACGGCGCCTCCGAATCCGCCCCCCGTGAGCCGGGCCCCGTGGACGCCCTTCTCCACCTCGAGGGCGTCGACCAGGAAGTCGAGCTCGGGGCTGCTGTTCTCAAACCAGGTGCGGGAGCTGCGGTGCGACGCGAGGAGGAGCTTGCCTACCGCGGAAAGGTCCCCGGCGCGCAGGGCCTCCACGGTGCGCTCCACCCGCGCGATCTCGTCGATCACGTGGCGCGCGCGCTTGTAGGCCGGCCGCGACAGGCGGGTCTCCGCCGCGGCGAGCATCGCCGGCGTCGCGTCGACGAGGAGCGCGACCCCGATCGCCTTGGCCGCCTCCATGCACTCGGCGTGGCGGGTCGCGTAGAGCCCGTCGATCAGCGCGTGCTTCGTGTGGGTGTTGAAGATCCAGAAGTTCGAGCCGGAGGGAAGGGGGACCGTGCTGAAGGTCGGGAAGCGGCAGTCGATGTGGACCAGGCGGTCCTTCACGCCGAACCCGGAGACGCCCTGGTCCAGGATGCCGCAGGGAACCCCGACGAACTGGTTCTCGGCCTGCCGCCCCAGGGCGACCAGCTCCTCGCGGGGCACGGACTTCCCGGCCGCCTCAAGGAACACGAGGCAGGAGGCCAGCTCGATCGCCGCGCTGCTGCTGAGCCCCGCGCCCATCGGCACGTCCGACGACGCCATGTAGTCCAGGCCCCCCGGCGCGCCGACTCCCGAGTCCCGCAGGGCGACCAGCACGCCGAGCGGGTAGTTGATCCAGGACGCCGCGCCGGTGATGCGCTCCATCTCGGCCACGGCGAGCTCGGTGACGCCCTTGCGGGAGTCGCTCGCGAACCTGCGGACGCCGTCGTTGCGGCGCGCCAGCGCGACCCACGTGTTCCGGTTGATCGCGGCGCCGAGCACCGGGCCGCCGTTGTAGTCGGTGTGGTTGCCGATGAATTCGATCCGGCCTGGAGCCCGGGCGAGGAACTCCGGCTCGCGCGAAAAGACGTCGCGAAACCTCTTGGTCAGGGCGTCGGTCATTGCTCAGCGCAGCCCGCGGAGCGTTGAGCCCGCCTTGAATCGGACGAGCTTCATCGCGGGGATTTTCATGGGCTTGCGCGTGTGCGGGTTGAAACCCTTGCGCGCGGAGCGCTGCGCCACCGAGAACGTGCCGAACCCGACCAGGTGCACCTCCGCGTCCTTCTTGAGCCCGCGCTTTATCGCCTGGAGCACCGAGTCCGCCGCTCGCTCGGCCGCGGCCTTCGAGGTGCCCTCGCCCAGCAGCCTCTGCACCTCCTCCACGAGTTCGGATTTGTTCATGCGTTCGGCTTTTCGGCGAGGCAAGGGCCTTGGTGCAGCGCGGTCAAATGCAATCCGGCGCGGGGGCGCGCTCAGGCCCCGCGCTCGATCTCGACCGTGGGCTCCGCGCCCTGGGAGGTGGCGAGGCGCCCCCCCGCGCCGGCGATCGCGGCCGGCACGAGCGCAAGCCCGGCGTATCCCCCGGCCTGCGCCACCGCGGTCCGCAGCTCCCCCTCCCTGCGCTCACCCAGCCAGAGGCCGGCCGGAAGCCCGGGGGGGGCGCCGGCCCCCCTGACCCGCACGAGCAGCCTCCTCACGCGGCCCCGCGACTTGAGGCGGGCCATCACCTCCTGCCCGGTGTAGCACCCCTTCGAATACGAAATCGCCACGGCGTCGAGGCCCCCCTCGTTCGGGAGGTCCGCCGGGCCGATGTCCGCGGGGACAGACGGGAGGGCGGCGTCGATCCGCATGCGCTCCATCTCGGCTGCGTCCGCCATGCGCGCGCCCGCCACCTCCGCGGGGACCGGGTCGGCCGACGGCCGGAGCCATTCCCAGCTCTCGCCCAAGTGTCTTCGTCCCGCGAATACAATCCCCCCGCGCGGCTCGGCCGCGAGCCATGCTCCCGCCCCGGCCCCGACCAGTGCCATCCCGCGCCAGGAGGCCGTCTCGTCCGCGACCGCGACGTCGTCGGCGATGATGTGCGCCTCAAGGTGCCCCGCGACGGAGGCTGCCGCCGACGTGATGCTCACGATCCAGAACCCCTCGCCCGCCCGGTCGAGGATCACCTGGCTGTCGGCAATCACGTGGCCCTTCCTGTCCAGCCATAGGCCGTAGACCGCCTGGCCTGGGGAAATGCGCCCTAAGTCATTGGTAAACTGGCCCTGAAGGAAGGTCGCGGCGTCCGGACCGCTCACCCGGAGCACGCATGCCGGGGAATAGGCGTGGACCACGATATTGTCCGGAAATTTCATCGATGCTAACAGATTACCCATAAATTGCTTAGGAGGCAATGATACAGTTTTACTCAGCATTCCTTGACGATAACCGCAAAGGGGTTACCTCTGATGGAGTAGATTTTAACACTTCTCCCGCCTAGCGGGAGTTTTGGGGTAAATAAGAAAGCAAAGGCGGGCCGTCTAGGGGTAGGCGGCCCGCCACTTTTTTTGCCCAAATCCAAGGGTCGACCGGCCCCGCCCCGCCAAAATCCCTTGCGGCCCGCCACGATGCGGGCTTCTTCACGGGACCCCATGCAAAGGACCTCGGACATCAATGTCGTCGAGACCCGGCCGCTGCCCTCCCCGGCCGCGCTAATCGCCGCCGCGCCGAAGACGGAGGCCCAGGCGGAATTCGTCACGCGCTCCCGCCAGGACATCCACAGGCTCATCTTCACCGACGACCGCCGGCTGCTCATGATCGTCGGGCCGTGCTCGATCCACGACGTGGACGCCGGCCGGGAATACGCCGAGCGCCTCGCGGGGCTCGCCCGCGAGGTCTGCGACCGGGTCATGGTCGTCATGCGCGTGTACTTCGAGAAGCCGAGGACGACCGTCGGCTGGAAGGGCCTCATCATGGACCCGCACCTCGACGGGTCGCACGACATCGCGGCGGGACTCGCGATGGCGCGCCGGTTCCTGGGCGACGTCCTCGACCTCGGCCTGCCGACCGCGACCGAGCTCCTCGACCCGATCACGCCCCAGTACATCGCCGACCTCGTGTGCTGGTCGGCGATCGGGGCCCGCACGGCCGAGTCGCAGACGCACCGCCAGATGGCGTCCGGCCTCTCGATGCCGATCGGCTTCAAGAACGGCACGGACGGGTCCGTGCAGACCGCGATCAACGCGATCCGCGCCGCGTCGCAGCCCCAGACCTTCCTCGGGATCAACCTGGACGGCTCCGCCTCGGCGGTCGTGACCGCAGGCAACCCGAACTGCCACATCGTGCTGCGGGGAGGCTCAAGCGGCCCCAACTACTCGCCCGCCCACATCGCCTCGACGGAGAAGCTCCTCGGCGCGGCCGGGCTCATTACCTCGATACTGGTCGACTGCTCCCACGACAATTCCGCGAAGAAGCCCGAGGGCCAGCCCGACGTGATGCGCTCGCTCCTCGCCCAGATCGCCGCGGGCAACACATCGATCATGGGCGCGATGATCGAGAGCAACCTGCTCGCGGGCAGCCAGCCCTTCCCCCAGCCGAGGGAAAAGCTGCGCCGGGGCGTCTCGATCACGGACGGCTGCATCGGGTGGGAGACGACCGAAGCGCTCGTGCGCGAGGTCCATGCGGCGCTCAAGGGGCGCTTCGCGTAGGGACCGCGCATTTCATCCGTGATCTCCGGCCCACAATCGGTACAGTCCAACTTCCCAAGATGAAATCCCCCCTACGCGTGGCCGTCACCGGCGCAGCCGGCCAGATCGGATACTCCCTCCTCTTCCGGATCGCCTCCGGCTCGATGTTCGGCGCCGACCAGCCCGTCATCCTCCACCTGATCGAGATAGAGCCTGCGCTCCCGACGCTCGGGGGCGTCGTCATGGAGCTCCAGGACTGCGCCTTCCCGCTGCTCAAGGGCATCGTGGCGACCGCGTCCCTGGACGAGGGCTTCAAGGGCGTCGACTGGGCGCTCCTCGTCGGGTCGGTGCCTCGCAAGGACGGCATGGAGCGCAAGGACCTGCTCGGGATCAACGGGAAGATCTTCACCGGCCAGGGACGGGCCATCGCGAACCACGCGTCCAAGGGCGTGCGGGTGCTCGTGGTCGGCAATCCCTGCAACACCAACTGCCTCATCGCCATGCGCAACGCGCCGACGGTGCCCCCCGAGCGCTGGTTCGCGATGACGATGCTCGACCAGAACCGCGCCACCACGCAGCTCGCGCTGCGCTCGGGATCGGAGACGACCGCGGTCTCGAACCTCGCGATATGGGGCAACCACAGCTCGACGATGTACCCGGACTTCTACAACGCCCGGATCGGCGGGCGCCCCGCGATCGACGTGATCGGCGACGACGCGTGGTTCAAGGAGACCTTCCTGCCGACCGTGCAGAAGCGCGGCGCGGCCATCATCAAGGCCCGCGGCCTGAGCTCCGCGGCGTCGGCGGCCAATGCCGTCGTCGACACCGTGCGCGCCCTGACGACCCCCACCCGCGAGGGCGACTGGTTCAGCGTCGCCGTCTGCTCGGACGGCTCCTACG
>Ga0181537_10001887_pt1 | contig 18868 bp, 14 predicted proteins | sample PEATcosm2014_Bin_39_FD_119765 | JGI IMG/M metagenome (GOLD analysis project Ga0181537, IMG submission 119765) | Peatland microbial communities from MTU Mesocosm Facility, Houghton, MI, USA - PEATcosm2014_Bin23_10_metaG | ecosystem: Environmental > Terrestrial > Soil > Wetlands > Peat | place... | reverse complement strand
CTGTGGGTACCGATCCATCCTATACACTTTGTACCGGGCGCATCGTATACACTTTTTGAGTTTTTTGGGCTGACGCAAGGAGCCCGTAGGGCGACTGAAGTTAGCCCAAAAAACTCAAGCCGACCGTTATCTCCTGAGCGCATCCTCACCCTCTTCTGGCGGCTTTGGCTCGGGTCGGCGAATCCTCAGCTTATGCGAGTCCAGAACACCGATTTCGTAGAAGCTGAACCACACCCGCCAGTTTCTGTCGTCGATCTGCTCCAGGCCCACCGCTTCGCCTTCCAACGCGTGAGCGACAAAGACATTCTCTCCCGACCAGCGCATCTGGCCGCCAGACGATACCCGGCGCGTGTTCCAGTCGGCCGGATACTCTACCGCCCGCGGCCGGCCTGGATAGGATCGCTCCGAAGTTCGATAATGGCTGATCGGTGGTTGCTGCCCCAGAGCTTCATGCGGACGCTGTTGGTTGTACTCCTCGCGAAACTGGTCGAAACGCGACTGTTGCGCGCGCCGGTTGCTGGCCGGCGGCTGAGCCGTTTCCTGTTTCAGCGTCCGATGCATCCGCTCATGGCGCCCGTTTTGTTGCGGCTTGCCGGGTTGGATGTGTTCGGGCGCGATCCCCAGTTTGATCAGCCATACGGATAACCCGGTTAGCCCGCTCTCCCCGTTGCTGCCGAACGGGGCGCCGTTGTCGGTGCGCAGCTTTTCCGGCAGCCCATACTCCCGAAAAGCCGCCTCAAACACCGGCTTGCTGTGCAGGTAGTCGGCCACCGGCAGCCCCTGACAGCGCAATAAATATCGACTGTAGGCGTCCGAGATCGTCAACGGATAGACGATCCTGCCGTCCCCGGTGCGAAACCAGCCTTTGTAGTCCGCGCACCAGGTGGTATTGGCGCCGCCGCTGTAGGCCAACGGCTGCCCGCCTGGCCGACTGCTCCGGCGCCGCTTCCGCGGTACGGTCAGCCCACTGCGTTTCAGGATCGCCCCGATGGTGCTCTCCGCCGGTACGCTCTGGTAGCCACCGTCCAGAATCATACGCGCCCGAATCTTGGGCGCACCCCAACTGGGGTGTTTCTCCCGCATCCCAATCACCTTCTCCTCCATCTCTTCGGGCACCGTGTTCGGATGCTCATGCGAGGCCCGCGACAAATCCCGCAGCCCCTCTACCCCGCCCGCCTCGTATCTGCCGACCCACTTATAACCCGTCGCCCGGGTCACGCCGTAGTACCGGCACAGCTCGGCCATGTTCCAATCGCCGCTGTCCCATTCCTCAACGAATCGCAATCGTTCTTCCATAACACCGTGTTCTTTCCAGGGCATAGTGTTTGAAACATAATGCCCCAAAAGTGTTCACGATGCGCCCGGTACAATCTGTATAGGATGCGCCCGGTACATACCCCCGGCGCGGCAGGCACAAGTGCCCGCACCACGTTTGGGAGGACCAATTCCTTCAGTCGAGGGCGGCTAGGACTTCTTCGGCGTGGCCTTCCACTTTCACTTTTGGGAAGATCTTCTTGATTACTCCCTTGGCGTCGATCACGAAGGTGGTGCGCTCGACGCCCATGTACGTTCGCCCGTACATGCTCTTTTCCTTCCAAACGCCGTAGGCTTCCGCCGCGGCGTGGTCGAGGTCGGCGAGTAAGGTGAAGGGCAGATCGAATTTCTCTTTGAACTTCAATTGCGCCTTGCTGGTATCGGGAGAGACTCCGACGATCACGGTGTTCGCTTTAGTGAACGTCTTGGAAATGTCGCGGAACGCGCAGGCCTCCTTCGTGCAGCCGGGTGTGTCGGCTTTCGGATAGAAGTATAGGACCACGTTCTTGCCTTTCAGGGATGAGAGCCGGAATGGCTGCCCTGAATCGGTGTCGAGCTCGATCTCCGGCGCTTGGCTGCCTTCTTCGATGATTCCCTTTTGTTCGGTTGTCTTCGCCATAACGTCAGGATGCTCGCTTGCGGCTGGGCGACGCAAGTTTTCAGGGCTGACAAACCGAGGTGGCGGCGGATCGGCTCAACGCGCGAAACCCGGCTCCCGGAAGAGCCGAGACGACTCTCGGCTCTGCAGGCCTGGTGGCCTGCGCCACGAATTGGGTGCGATATGACGCCAAGCCGTGGGAGGAACTATGCCACGGTTGGCGGGACACGCGCTGGGCTCGGGCTGGCTTTCGGATGGCCGGGTGGTGCCGCTGGACCGGGCAGCCGGGATCCGGCAGATATCAATGCCGCATTCGCCGGGCGTCATGGTACACTAAAAAAGGCTAAAGGTACCTGGCAATTTCGCATCAGTCCGGTTAGACCGCCCTAGTCCGATCCTGCCCCCATTTCAGTAATTCACTAAAAAAGCAAAAGGAAGAGTTAAGTTAATGAAGAATATTTTTGTAGGAAACCTCAACTTTGGGGCGACCGAAAGTGCGGTTCGAGCATTGTTCGAAGCGTACGGAACCGTCGAACGTGTGAACCTGATCACCGACCGGGACACCGGCCAGGCAAGAGGGTTCGGGTTTGTCGAGATGAGCAATAACGCGGAAGCGGATCGGGCCATCGCGGAGCTCAATGGACGGGAACTCGACGGCAGGGCGCTAAACGTCAACGAAGCACGCCCGAAAACGGAGCGTTCTTTTGGCGGCGGTGGCGGCCGGCAGCGCAGCAATCGCTGGTAACTGACTAGGGTTCTAACTCAAACAGCAATCGGACGGGGCGACGAGGGCGTCGCCCGCGGACCCGGAGGTCCGCCCCACCCAGCCGGCTCACCGTTCCGGGGTTGGCGCTTTGCAGGCTTAGGCCTTCAGCGCATCTCGCAACGTCATATCACCCGGGTTTTCGCATTCGAAGGCGCGTAGAGCTACTTTGAGGGGCGACGTCCGAATCGGACTCGTCAGCCACTGCTCGGAAACCGGCAACGTGCTCTGATCGATCTCCCTCCACGGCTCGCCATCCAGTCTCCGTTGGTCAATGCGGGCTACATGATCTTCGATTCTAATACGGAGATCCTGGGTTTGGAACGTGACGATGTTCATACTCCATTGTCTCACGCGCGCCGTACTGGCGTTCGTAAAAACCTCAGGCCGCCTGGCCGTGGCAGCCAACAAAGGCAATTCCGGCCCTTTTGTTACGTTAAAAGAGCACCCAAATAAGAGCACCCAATGAGCCCTCTGACGATCACTTTGCCTGACGGCAGCCAGCAACAGGCAGCGGCTGGCGCAACCCCGCTGGATGTAGCCAAATCCATCAGCCCGCGCCTCGCTGATGCAGCCGTGGTGGCCAAGGTGAACCAGGAACTTTGGGACTTGAACCGGCCAATGGAAGGCGATGCGCAGCTTCAGATTCTGACAAGCAAGGATGCGGCGGCCCTGCAGGTTTACCGGCATTCGACAGCCCACCTGCTGGCGGCCGCCGTGCTCGAGCTGTTCCCGGAAACCAAGCTCGGAATTGGACCACCCACGGACACGGGCTTCTACTACGATTTCCAACGAGCGACGAAGTTCACGCCGGAGGATCTGGAACGCATCGAGGCCAAGATGCACGAAATCCAGGCGCGCCATTTGTCGTACGAGCGTGTGATGACGCGGAAGGACGAGGGCCTGCGCAAGTACGCCGGCGATTGGATGAAGAAGGAGCTTATCGAAGAGAAGGCGGACGAAGTGTTCTCCGAGTACACGCTGGGGCCGCAGTTCATTGATTTCTGCCGTGGCCCGCACGTGCCGAACACGAGCAAGCTGAAGGCATTCAAGCTGCTGTCTATAGCCGGGGCCTACTGGAAGGGCGACGAAAAGAACCCGCAGCTCCAGCGGATCTACGGCACGGCGTTCTTCGATAAGAAGGAACTGGACGCATATCTGAACCGGCTGGAAGAAGCCAAGCGGCGCGACCACCGGAAGCTGGGCCAGGAGCTGGATCTGTTCAGCATTCAGGAGTTGGCGGGTCCAGGGCTGATTTTCTTCCATCCCAAGGGCGGTACGATTCGCAAGCTGCTCGAAGACTGGATGCGGGAACAGTATGTCAAGCGCGGGTATTCGCTGGTGTACACGCCGCACATAGCGCGCAGCGATTTGTGGAAGACATCGGGCCACTACAACTACTATTCGGAGAACATGTTCAAGCGGATGGAGCTGGACGATGCGGAATACCAGCTCAAGCCGATGAACTGCCCGTTCCATATCCTGATCTATCGCGACCGGCTGCACAGCTACCGGGACTTGCCGGTGCGGTTGGGCGAGCTGGGCACGGTTTACCGTTATGAGCGCTCAGGAGTGATGCATGGACTGCTACGTGTCCGCGGATTCACCCAGGATGATGCGCACATTTTCTGCACGCCGGAGCAGATTGAAGACGAAGTGGTGAACTGCCTGCAGTTCGCCATAGACACGCTGGAGACGTTCGGTTTTAAGGAATATGAGGCGGAGTTATCGACCTGGGACGGCGGGGTTTCCGGCAAGTATGACGGCACGGCCGATCAGTGGGAACTGGGAGAGAAGGCTCTTGCGCGGGCAAGCAGCAGGCTGAACCTGAAAGTGAAATTCTCTCCGGACGAGGCGGCCTTCTACGGGCCGAAGATCGACGTGAAGCTGGTGGATGCGATTGGCCGGCTCTGGCAGTTGTCTACCGTACAATTCGACTTCACACTGCCGCGGCGGTTTGGCCTGGAATACATCGCCGAGGATGGGAAGTCACACCAGCCGCTGATGGTGCATCGCGCCCTGTATGGGTCAATCGAGCGATTCTTCGGGATCCTGATCGAACACTATGCTGGAGCCTTTCCGGTTTGGCTTGCGCCGGTGCAGGTAGCGGTGCTGCCCATCACGGATCGCCAGAACGAGTATGCGCGGGAAGTGCGCCGGCGCCTTGTGGATGCGGGAGTGCGGACCGATGTGGACGACCGCAGCGAGAAGGTGAACCTGAAAATCCGCGAGGCGCAGTTACAGAAGGTGCCCTACATGCTGGTGGTTGGGGATCGAGAGGCGCAAGCGGGCCAGGTTTCGGTACGGCATCGCAAGCACGGCGACCAGGGCGTGCAGACACTGGATGCGTTTCTGGAAATGATTCGAGAGCAGATCGAGAAGAAGATCATTTCGGCGTAGGGTACGAGTCGGGGGGCGGGAGAAATCCAAAGGTGCACGGGGCCGTTCACGACGCGCGCAGTTCTTCGACGTGCTGACGGTGGACCTTGATTTTGCTGCCGTTCTTGCGCGCTTCTGCAAGGTCATAGGCCAGCTGCATTCGCAGCCACGTCTCTTCCGTGCTGCCAAACGCCTTGGTGAGCCGGATAGCCATCTCCGGGCTGATACCCGACTTGCCGGTAATCCGGTAATAACGTTATTGAGGGCCTGCCGGGTGACGCCGAGAATCTTTGCCCCTTCGGAAATCGACAGCCCCAAAGGTTCAAGGCAGGCGTTCCGTATGCTGCGTCCGGGATGCGGTGGATTTTTCATGCGCATGCGTTTGTTCTCTCCTCTCGTCAGTGATAGTCGGTATGACTAGTGTAGGGCGGCAAGCGGTAAGGCGATCTGTCTCGCTGGGGCAGAAGGACTGCGCCCTCGAGCTTCGCGAACTCTGGTCGCGGCTCGTTGTGGGGCTTTTCTGACTTCGCCGCCGCTACAATGTGGCGTGGCCAAAATCCTCATGGTTGCGTCGGAGGCAGCCCCTTTTGTGAAGACTGGGGGGCTGGCTGATGTGCTGGGCGCTTTGCCCAAGGCGCTGGTGAAAGCCGGGGAGGAAGTGGCCGTTGTGATTCCCCTGTACCGCAAGTCCTCGGTCCGCGGCGCAAACCTGGTTTACGAGCATTTGCGGATCGGCTTTGGAACGTACGTATTTGATGCGAATGTGCTCGAGTTGGTCGAGCACGGGGTGCGTTTTTTCTTCGTGCAGATACCCGCACTGTTTGATCGCAACGGGATTTACGACGAAGGGGGCAATGAATACCCCGACAACCACATCCGGTATACGGCGCTGTGCCACGCCGCGCTGGGGGTAGTGCGAAACCTGTTTCGTCCCGATATCATTCATGGGCATGACTGGCAGGCCGGTGTTCTGCCGGTGCTGGTGCGGGATATCTATGCGGGACATCCGGCCTATGCGGGAATCGGGCTGGTCTTCACGATTCACAATCTGGGTTACCAGGGGCGGCATTGGCGAGGAGCGCTCTATCAAATGGGACTGCCAGACCGTTTGTTCCGGCCGGATTTACTCGAATACATGGGCGACATCAACCTGCTGAAGGCGGGATTGGTTTACGCGCACTACCTGACGACGGTTAGCAAGACTTACGCGAAGGAAATTCAGACGCCAGAGTACGGTTTTGGTCTGGATGGGCTGCTGAGGGCGCGGCGCGATTACCTCTTTGGCATCTTGAACGGCGTCGATTACGACGACTGGAGCCCGGCCAGCGACAAAAAGATCCCCAAGAACTACGACGTGGTGGACCCGGCGGGGAAGAAGGAGTGCAAGCGGGCGCTGCTCGAGAGAATGGGTTTGCCCGAGCGGCTTATGGAGCGGCCACTGGTGGGCATCGTGTCACGCTTTGCCGCGCAGAAGGGTTTTGATCTGCTGGCCCAGGTTGCGCACGAGTTCGGGTCCGAAGACCTGGGATTGGCGGCGCTCGGGAGCGGCGAGAGAAACATCGAAGGATTTTTCCGATCGTTTGCCGAGACCTATCCGCAAAAGGTAGCGGTCGAGCTCGGATACGACGATGAACTAGCGCATTGGATCGAGGCGGGCGCCGACCTTTTCCTGATGCCGAGCCGGTATGAGCCGTGCGGCCTTAACCAGATCTACAGCCTCAAATACGGGAATTTGCCGTTGGTGCGGGCAACCGGCGGCCTGGAGGATACGGTAGACTCCTCTACGGGATTCAAATTCAAAGAATTTAACGGATATGAATTGCTCGATTGCGTTCGCCGGGCGCTGGCGGAATGGGGTACGCCGCGCTGGCACGAGAAGATGGAGACGGCGATGCTTCGCGACCATTCCTGGAATGTGGCGGCCAACCAGTATGCCGGGCTATACCGCAGGCTATTGGCAATTCTATGATGAAGAATGACTTATCGAGGTGCGCGAAGGCGCTCGGGTCCAGCGGGCTGAATCCGGGAGCCCCATCCGAGCATCAACCTAATTGGGAGAGGGGAACATTAAACCATGGCAGGCGACCACACACTCACATTTACCGATGCATCTTTTGATGCCGACGTGCTGAAATCGGAGGTCCCCGTATTGGTGGATTTCTGGGCCATTTGGTGCGGCCCGTGCCGCATGATGTCGTCGACGCTCGATCAGGTGGCCACCGAGTATTCGGGCAAGGTGAAGGTAGGAAAATTGGACGTGGATTCCAACCAGGCCACAGCGATGCGCTATGGGATCCGGGGTATTCCCACGCTATTGCTTTTCAAGGGCGGCAAGGTGGTAGACCAGAAGGTCGGGGCCATCGGCAAGCCGGAATTCGCAAAGATGCTCGACGCGCAGCTCCCCGCGCCCAACTCGCAGCCAGCGGCAGCCAGCCCGCAGCCACCAGCGGTCCCGCCGCCGACTGCCAGCTCTCAGCCATCAGCCGTACCTGAAGGGGTAAAAGGCTGATCGCTGAAGTCTGCCACGCCGGAACGGCTGATCTTAAGAACGCTGATCCTAAAGAAGCTACGCTGTGGGCATGCCCCGGCTTTCTCCGCTCGCGCTAGCCTGGGTTGGCTTGCTGGCAATTAGCAGCTGCCTGACCAGCTCGACGGCCGCCTCCGGTCCTCAAGAGCCCACCCCCTCCGACCGGCTTCATGCTGCGGTTCGCGACGGCGATCTCGAGCAAACCAAGCGGCTAATAGAAGCTGGCGTGCCGGTGGACTCAAGGAATGCGCTTGGCTCGACGCCACTACAGGATGCGGCCTGGAATGGCAATGCTGAAATCGCGGTGTTCCTGATTGCGCATGGCGCCGACATCAACGCGCGCCACCCCGAAGCCGGTTCGACGGCGCTTTACTACGCCATCGCGACCGGTCATCCAGACCTGGTGGATTTGTTGCTGCGTTCCGGCGCGGATCCGTCGCTTCGCTACCGCAACGGGCAACTAGCACTGCACCTGGCCGCCGGCCGGGGCAACGCGAGGGTGTTGGAAGCCTTGCTGAGGGCGGCATACGAACCAGCGGAAGCGCGAACCGCGCCGCTGGATATAACAGGCACTCGCGTGCCGCTCGATACAACAGTCACTCGCGTCGCGCTCGATATTGACGCGCCCGATGCTCGCGGCGACTCGGCACTGGATGAGGCGGTGCTTCACGATCAGGCCGATTGCCTTAAGCTGTTGCTTTCGCATCATGCTTCAGCCACCCGGTTGCACGACGACGGGCGCGGCCCGCTGCATGAAGCGGCGATGAAGGGAGCGCTGACCGTGGTGAAGCCACTGCTTGAAGCGGGAGCCGACCCCGCAGCGGCGGATCGCTATGGGCAGACGCCGCTCGACCTGGCGCTGGCGTATAAGAATGTGCGGGTGGTGGAAGCGTTGCTGCACGCGGGAGTCGGGCTGGCCCGTTCGGCTAAGGCCGCGGCTAAGGCGATGGAAGCGGCAACGCTGCGAGGCCAAACCGAAGTAGCCCAAATTTTGCTCGAGAACGGCTTCGACGCTAACGGCGCCACGGAAAGCGGTTCGACCTACCTGCAGGATGCCGCGCTTAAGGGCCAGCGAGCGATGGTCGAGCTTCTGCTCGATCATGGCGCGCGGGTGAACGAGAGAAGCCGCTCGGGAGCCACGGCGCTGCACGACGCCGCGCTGGGCGGTCAAGCTGCGGTGGTGGATCTTCTGATCGCGCGCGGAGCCGATATTAATGCCGCAGATACGGAGAATGGGGCCACTCCCTTGATGCAGGCAGCCTCAATGGACCGGACCACGGTGGTGGAGCTATTGCTGCAGCGAGGGGCCGACCCCGGACGGCGGGACCAGTCGGGACGGACGGCCCTAGACCGTGCTCGTGAAGCGGGGAATCCGGAAGTGGTTGAGGTTTTGAAGCGAGCAGCACCCGCAGCACCGGCCAACTGAACGAAGAGCAGTTTGCGGCTTGTGCGTTCCGGAAAGAAATCCGAAGTGGGCGGCATAAGAATCCTAGTCACGCGCATCCTCCGTTAAAGTTGGTAGGCGCCTCTGTCCGATAAGTCACGTTAAGGCTGGAATGAACGGTCAGGTGAATGGACCGTGTCAACCGGCTGGAGGAGGTTGACGTCTTGGATAAGAAATCACTGGTCCGGGTTTTGCTTGCTGATCATCAGTCGCTATTTCGGCAGGGATTGAGGACGTTGCTCGCGACCGAGCGGGATTGCGTTGTGGTGGGCGAGGCGCAAGACTTTCGTGAGCTGATGCTGGCGTCGCATGCTTTAGGGGAAGCTGCGCCAAATGTGATTGTGGCAGCGAAGGATCTGCCGGGGGCGAGCTGCGAGGCGGATTGGGATCGGCTTCGCGCCGGTAGCAGCGCGCAACTACTGCTATTGACGGTGGAGGCATCGGCAATACAGCCTGCGGGACGTGGAGAACCCGGAGGCTATGGAGAGCCTGCAGGTTATCCACACGCCTTGCCCGCGATTCCGCGTAGTGAAGCGGCCGCCCTGGCGGTTCCGCTGGTGCGGCAGTTGGCGCGACAAACCACGATGGCCAGCTTGCAGAATCTTGCCCTGACCGTGGATCGGCTGCGCGCGAACTCTCTAACGCAGCCAGCGCATGCCGCCGGTCCGGCACTGACCGCTCGGGAAAACGAGGTTCTGCAGTTGCTGGTGGTGGGCAACACGGTGAAGGACGTTGCCAGTGAGCTAGATCTGAGCGTGAAGACGGTGGAAGCGCACAAATTCAACCTGATGCGCAAACTGAACATTCACTCACGCACAGAGTTGGTCGAGCACGCTCGGCGCTGCGGGGTATTCGAGAGCGTCGCTGTCGGGTAGTAATGCACAAAGCTCTTACTTGTGTGGCGCGGCCAGCGAGCGAAGGCTCACAGCTTAAACATGAGTCAGCGCCTGTGGGATCATGGCGAATAGAGTCGCTGGGAAATGACTCCTCGCCGTTGCTCCCTTCCTGACACATGTGCGGAATCGCTGGTTATCTGGGACCCGAGTCGCCAGAGCATGTGGCCGCTGTGCTTTCGGCTATGCTCGGCCGGCTTCGCCGCCGCGGTCCGGATGGCGAAGGCACGGAGTTGTGGGCGGGAGCCGGAGGCGAATTCCAAATAGGCCTAGCGCATCGGCGATTGGCGATCATCGACCTGAGTGAGGCCGGCCACCAGCCGATGGTTTCCGATGACCGCGAAATCGGCATCGTCTTCAACGGCTGCATCTTCAATTTCCTCGAGCTTCGCAAAGACCTGGAGCGCGACGGCTACCGCTTCCGCTCACACTGCGACACCGAGGTTCTGCTTCATGGCTATCGCGCCTGGGGCGCCGCCAGGCTGGCGCGCCGCTCGCAAGGCATGTTCGCGTTCGTCATTTGGGACAACCGGCGGCAGCTTCTGACGCTCGTGCGCGATCGGTTGGGAGTGAAGCCGCTTTATTTCACGACGGGCGCGGCGGCGGGCGGTCAGCGAATTGCATTTGCCTCCACCGCTGACGCCTTGCGCGAGGTTGGGTTGGCTGGACCCATCGACGCGAAATCAGTTGCGGAGTTTCTCGAGTTCGGGTACGTGACCGATTCCCGCTCGATCTATGAGGGAGTCGGCAAGGTCCAGCCGGGCACCGTAGTCACCTGGCATCGGGGGCGGCTCGAAACCGAGACCTATTGGCACGCGCCCGCGGCCACTGACGAGGCAAAGACCAGCTTCGACGATGCAGTGGAGCAAACTGAGGCGCTGCTGCTCGACGCTGTGAAAGGGCGGCTGATCGCGGACGTTCCGATTGGCGCGCTGCTGAGCGGCGGCATTGATTCCGCGCTGGTCTGTTGGGCTGTCAGCAAGCTGAACGCGAATATCCGCGCCTTCACGGTCGCGACGCCGGGCGAGCCAGCCGATGAGGCTCACGCGGCGAGCGAAACGGCGCAAATCCTGGGTGCCAGCCACGAGGTGGTGGAGCTGCCGCCGCAAGAGCAGCTCCAGCTCGATGATCTGATTGACGCGTATAGCGAGCCGTTCGCCTGTTCTTCGGCGCTCGGCATGCTGCGCGTTTCACGAGCGGTGCGGCAATACGCTACGGTGCTGCTAACTGGAGACGGAGGAGACGACTTTTTCCTAGGTTACCCGTATCACAAACACATGGCCGCGGCGCAGCGGCTAGCGGGGATGCTGCCCGGGTTTGCGCCTGCCCTGTGGCGGTCGGGAATACGGCCGCTGGTGAATGGATTCGGGCCGCTGAGACGACCTAAGCACCTGATGGATTACGCCACGGGCGGGCTCGGGGCGGTGACGCGAGTGAGGGATGGGCTGCCGTTCTACGAAACACACGGCCTGCTGGGTCCACGGCTCCAGGGCGCGACGGTGGCGCAGCGCCAGATTGCGCTTTCCTTCGCATCGGGCCGGCATGTGCTGGACGATCTGGTGCGCTACGACTTGCGCACGGTATTTGCCGGAGAGTATCTTCCGAAGGTGGATGGGACGACGATGTACTGCGGTCTGGAAGCGCGTTCGCCGTTCCTCGATTACCGCCTCGCTGAGCTGGCTTTGAAGTTGCCAGTAAATGTGCGGCTACGCAACGGCCGGCTGAAAGCGGTGTTGCGTGAACTGGCGCGGCGGAAAATGGGCAACGCAGTGGCCGGGCGCGAGAAGCGCGGTTTCACGATCCCGATTGAGAAATGGCTGGCACACAGCGGAGAGCGAGAGCTACAATCGCTCGACAGCGATGCGGCGCTTTGCCGGCAGGGATGGATTGAGCCGCGCGCCCTAGCCGCGTGTGTGAAAGAAGCGCTCGCCGCGCAATCGGCGCCCCGGCAATTATGGTACCTGTTGGTGCTCAACGCGTGGCTCGAAAAGAACGCCACCTGAGGCCGGGCCAGGAAAACGTGCCGAGAGACCCGCTCCGCATTGCCACGCTGATGGAGGCCGCCACGGTTACGGGGCCGGCGAAGAACGTGATCCGGTTTGCGCATGACAACCGGAATCTGGTGGAAATCAGAATTTTCACATTCAAGCGCGGCGAGCGCGAGGCGAGCGCCACGAATCCGTTCATGGACGCGGCCCGAAGAGCGGGGCTGACCGTTGAGGTGATTCACGAAAAGCGGCGGTTTGACTGGGGAGTGCTCGCGCAGCTCAAGCAGCTCTTCGCCGCGTATCAGCCGGATTTGGTGGAGACACATTCAGTGAAGTCGCACTTTCTTGTCACGCTGCTGGGCCGCGCGCGCCCGCGCCCGTGGATTGCCTTCCACCACGGCTACACCGACGAGAACTTCAAGATGCGGACCTACAACTCGCTCGACAGCTACAGCCTGCGGCGCAGCGATCGCGTGGTAACGGTCTGCGAGGCCTTCGTGCCGGAGTTGGAGCGCCGCGGTGTGGCGAGAAGCAAGGTGGATATTCTGCACAATTCCATCAACCCGGCATGGAGCGCTGCGCCAGATGAGGTTACTCAGTTGCGCGCCTCGCTGGGCCTCGCTCCGGGGGTAGTGAGGATTCTCGCGGCCGGCCGGCTATCCCGGGAAAAAGGGCATGCGACGCTCATTGAGGGGGTCGCGGACGTCAAGAGGCAGCGTCCCGACCTGGCTTTCGAAGTTCTGCTGGCGGGTGATGGCCCGCTGCGGGAAAGCTTGGTTGCGCTTGCGAAAGCACGCGGGGTCGAAGCCGTCATTCGCTTCGTGGGCCAGGTGAATAATATTCAGGCCTTCTTCGGCGTGGCGGACATTATGGTTTTGCCGTCGTTTTCGGAGGGTTCACCAAACGTCGTTCTGGAGGCGATGGCGGCGCGCTTGCCGGTGGTTGCCACTCGAGTCGGCGGGGTGCCGGAAATCCTGCGCGATCGGGAAACGGCGTTATTGACGCCGCCCGGCGATTCCAAAGCGCTGACCGCGGCTCTGATAGAGCTGATTGATAACGCCGATTTGCGAACGCAGTTGGCAGTTCGGGCCCACGAGCATGTGGTCGCGGAATTCACGACGGGCCGGTATGATGGGCGTTTGCTGGCGGTTTACGCCAAGGCGGCCGCAGCCGGAAAATAGCGGCAGTGGTTTGTTATATGTTACGAAGAACCATAGCAGCCTAACACCTGCCCGACCATTCGCAATTCGCTGTGGATCCTGCTAAAGCCGTGAAATTAACCATCGCACTCGCGTTCCTGGGCACATCTCTCTTCACTTGGGCGGCAGCAGCGATCCCCTACAGCGGTTCCGTGCGCGCGGCGGATCAGTTCGTGCCGGGCGCTACGATAACTGCCACGCAAGGCAGTTCGAAAGTCGTGGGTTACAGCGATGAATCCGGCCGATTTACATTGGAGCTCGGGCCGGGCACATGGGATGTCCAGCTGGAGATGTTCGGTTTCACGCCGTTACACGAAACGGTGACGGTGGGCGACAAGCCTGCATATAAAGATTGGACGCTGGAGATGCCGCGAATCGGCGAGGCGGCTGGCGAAGCCCCACCCAGTACGAAAACGAACCAGGCGCGCGCTAATGCCAGATCGCGGCCCAATCGGCAATTCAACCGGCAGGGACAAGGTGGCGGTCCTCCAGGGAGTGGCGCCGGCGCCAATGCGCAAGGGCCGCGTCCCGGATTCCAAAATGCGGAGGTCCGCTCGGCCGATAACAGCGATCAAGCTTTGGCGCAAGCGGCAGCGGATGCGGCAACGCCCGGCGCGAGCACCGACGCGGACGAGTCGTTGCTGGTGAACGGCAGCACCAGCGGTGGACTCGCGCAGGCGAGTGACGATGAATCCCGGCGCCAGCGCATGGCGAATAGCCAGGGTAATTTTGGCGGTGGTCCCGGCGGCGGGCTCGGCCTGGGTTCCTCGCTTGGGGTCCCTCCCGGCATGAGCGCGCCAGGAACGGACAGCCTCGGATTGGGAGGTCTGGGAACCAGCGCGCTGAATGCAGGATTCGGGTCGGGTAATGGGCCCGGAGGTGGTTTCGGCCCAGGCGGCGGTCCGGGCGGTGGAGGTCCCGGTGGCGGATTTGGCGGAGGAGGCCGCGGAGGCGGTGGCGGCGGGCGTGGGGGCCAAGCGGGCGCCAACTCCAATCGCCGCGGTCCGTATAACGGCCGATACGCCAGCTTCGGCAACCGGCGCCGGACACAGCCGGCGTATTCCGGCTCAGTCTTCGTGAAGCTCGAGAATTCTGCGCTGGATGCCGCTCCGTTTTCCATCAACGGCAAGGCCGAGCCGAAGCCGTCTTATCAAGACCTGAATTTCGGGTTGAACATTGGAGGACCTTTGGTAATTCCGAAGATCCTCAAGTACCAGCGGGCCAGTTTTTATTTCACCTATCAAGGCTCCCTGAACAGGTCGCCGTATAGCCAGGCCGCGGCGGTACCCACGCTCGACGAACGCAACGGAGATTTTTCCGCTATCTCAAGCACCATCTTCGACCCACTGAGTGGAGCGCCTTTTGCCGGCAACGTGATTCCTACAACCAGACTCAATGCGGCATCGGAGGGATTGCTCTCGTTATTTCCCATGCCGCTGTATTCAGGACTTACGCAGAACTACCAATTAGTCACGTCCGTGCCCAACCACTCTCAGAACGTGGGCTTTCGCCTGAATATGCCGGTAAACAACAAAGACCGCTTGAACACGAATATCCAAGTGCAGGAGCGCAATTCTAAAACGCAACAACTATTCGGCTATCAGGACAGCGGCACGGGGCAGGGAGTAAGTGCGTCCGCGGGCTGGAGCCACAGTTTTGCGCCGCGTTTCAACAATAGCGCCACCGTCACTTTCAGCCGCAATACCAACGTCCTAACTCCATACTTCGCCGACAAAGAAAACATCGAAGGAGACTTGGGCATCAATGGAACTTTGCAGACGCCGTTCGATTACGGGCCGCCCACCGTTTCCTTCACCAACTTCGGCAGCCTTACGGATGGAGTGCCCTCTCGCACGGTGGGCCAGACCACCAATTTCACCGATGCGCTGAGTTACGTTTTTCACAAAAGGCACAACTTGCAGTTTGGCTATCTGTACCGCCGGCTCCAGCAGAACACGACCAATTACCAGGACGCGCGCGGCACCTTCAGCTTCAGCGGGCTCTTGACCAGCGAATTGAACGGGCAAGGCCAGCCGGTGCAGGGAACAGGATTCGATTTTGCCGATTATCTGCTTGGGTTGCCGCAATCGAGCGCGCTGACTTACGGCGAAGATCACGATTACTACCGCGGCTGGGCCACCGGCTGGTATGCACAGGACGATTGGCGCCCTGCGCGCGGCCTGTCCTTCAATGTCGGGTTGCGCTATGAATACTTTGCGCCATACACGGAACTTTACAACCACCTCACGGATCTGCTGTTGAATCCGCAGGTAACGGCCGTGAGCGTGGTGACACCCGGAGAAACTTCGGAGGGCTTGCCGAGCAGCCTGGTGCGGCCTGACAGGAAAGCGTTCTCGCCCCGGCTCGGCTTTGCCTGGCGCCCGGCGGCGAGGCGCGATCTGGTGATTCGTGGCGGATACAGCATTTTTTATAGCGGCTCGGTGTACTCGCAGATCGCTTCCCAACTGGGGACTCAGCCGCCTTTCATAAATAGTCAGTCGCTGACTACCAGCTCGGCGAACCTGCTGACGCTCCAGAACGGTTTCACTATTCTTCCGTCTCAAAATATCTTGAATACGTTTGGCATCGACCCGAATTATAGGCTCCCCTACGCGCAAACCTGGGCGTTCGCCGTTCAAGAATCGCTGCCGCACGGGTTCCTGCTCGAGACCGAATATATCGGGACAAAAGGAACGGATCTTGGGATCGTGGAGCAGCCCAATCGCGCGCTGACCGGGAGTTCCGTTCTCAACGCGCAGCAGGATCTGCGGATTCCCGACGCTACATCCTTCAGCTATGAATCGTCGCAGGGCAACTCCATCTTTCACGCGGGGCAAGTTCGATTCACGCGGCGTTTCTCTACCGGGGTCTCGTGGGTAATGCTGTATACCTATTCGAAGTCGATCGACGACGTCTCCAGCTTCAGCGGAATTGGCGGCACGACGGTGCAGTTCATCAATAATCTGAATCTGGAACGCGGTCTCTCAGCGTTCGATCAGCGGAATCAACTCTCAGCGACGTTTGTGCTTTCGTCGCCCGTGGGCGTGCATGGAATGCTGCGAAACGGCGGATGGAAAACGGCGGCACTCGCCGGCTGGACGTTAAACCCGGCGCTCACGGCTGCCACAGGGACGCCATTGACGGCAACCCTCGGTGGAAATCTTTCCAATGTCGCCGGCCTCGGAAACGGGTCGAGTTTGCGCGCGGAAGCGACGGGCCTGCCAATTGAATCGAGCGCTTATCAATATTTCAATCTGCTCGCGTTTACCACGCCGCTGCCGGGCGAGTTTGGTGATGCGGGGCGCGATACGATTCCCGGGCCATTCCAAATAGGCCTCAACACGTCGCTGAACCGCGCCTTCCGATTTGGCGAGAGCCGCCGCCAGTTGCAATTCCGGTTGAGCGCCACCAACGCGCTGAATCACGTGTATATCACCTCCTTCGGCGCCACAGTTAACTCGGCGACGTACGGCCTGCCGACGGCGGCTTCGGCCACACGCACCGTGCAGTTGCTGCTGCGATTCAGTTTTTGATGCCACTTATGCGAGCTGCACTGTTATTCGCGCTTATCGCAACCGTTGCCGCGGGACAGCCTCCGAAGACTGCTCCGGCTCCGCTAGCGCCGGCGGGCTCGACGGTTCAATTCACCACAGACATCAATCTGGTGATTGTCGACGTGGTGGTGAGAGACAAGTCCGGGAAGCCGATGGAGGGCTTGAAACAGGATGATTTCACGGTCCTCGAAGACGGCAAGCCTCAGAAGATCTCGGTTTTTGAATATCAAAAATTGAGCCGCGAGCCGGAACCACCGCCTAAATTGACGCTCGCGGATGAACTGAAGCTTCCGGACGCGCCAAAGACGACGATCAGCGCCGAACAGCCTGGCCAGTCACAATATCGCGACAAACGCTTGATGGTGTTTTTTCTCGATTTTTCGTCGATGGGAATGAACGAGCAGTTGCGCGCGCAGGACGCGGCGCTCGATTATGTGAACAAACACATCACCAAAGACGACATGGTGGCGATCATGCTTTACACGTGCGCGATACAGGTGCTGACGGATTTCACAAGCAATCGAGACTCCCTCACGAATATCCTGAAGTCGCTGCCTATTGGAGAGATGAGCGAGCTGGCGGGTCTGGCCGATACCGATGACGCGAACGGGGAGGATACGGGCGCTGCCTTTGTAGCCGACGAGACCGAATTCAACATCTTCAATACTGATCAGAAGCTGGCCGCGATTGAACAAGCTGCACGCATGCTGGCCGCGCTTCCTGAAAAGAAGGCGTTGATTTACTTTTCAGCGGGCGTGAACAAGACCGGAATCGATAATCAGGCGCAGCTCGAGGCTTCGGTGAACGCGGCAGCCAAAGCCAACGTCGCCATCTACGCCGTGGACGCGCGCGGTTTGATGGCGGACCCTCCTGGCGCCGCAGCGAGCCATGCGGGGCCGCGCGGCACTACTCTCTACAATGGCGGATTCTACAATTCGCAGCGGGCTAGCATCAACGATTCGCAAGAGACGCTCTACACGCTTGCGGCAGATACCGGCGGCAAAGCCTACTTCGACAGCAACGATATCGCGGGCGAGATTTTGCAGGCCCAGGAGGCGATGCCGAGTTACTATCTCATCGGCTACTACAGCACGAACCAGGCAAAGGACGGCAAGTACCGCAAGATCAGCGTGAAGGTGAATAACAAGCTGGCAGCGAAACTGGAACACCGCCCGGGCTATTACGCGGACAAGGTTTGGGGAAAACTGAACGGGCAGGAGAAAGAACAGCAGCTCAAGGAAGTGCTATCCGCGGGGAATCCTGTTACTGATTTGCCGCTGGCTCTTCAAATCGATTATTTCCGGATCTCCGCAACCAGCTATTTCGTACCGGTATCGATCAAGATTCCGGGATCGGTAGTCGCGCTCGCAGCCAAAGGAGGCGCGGCTATTACTCAGTTTGATTTTGCCGGCCAGATTCAGGACGAGCAGCATGCGGTGGTCGGCAATGTCCGCGACAATATCAAGATCCGGCTCGATCAGGACAATGCGGCGAAGGCCGGCCACAAGAGCTTCCAATACGACGCCGGCTTCACGCTCGAGCCCGGCAGGTATCACATGAAGTTCGTGGTTCGAGAAAACATCACCGGCAAGCTGGGCACGTTTGAAACGCGCTTCACCGTGCCCGACCTCAGCGCCGACACACCCGGCTTAAAACTCAGCTCCGTCATCTGGAGCAATCAACGTGAGCGGCTGCAGGCGGCCGTCGGAGTGGCGGAAAAGGTCTCGCAAAAGGAGGTGTCGGCGAATCCGCTGATCTCCGACGATCAAAAGATTGTGCCGAACATCACCCATGTGTTCCGACGGGACCAGAACCTTTACGTCACATTCGATGTCTACGACTCTATTCCCGACCCGAAGGCCCCGAATGACCGCCGGGTGAAGGTGAGCATGAGCGTGTTTACCTCAAAAGGCGCGAAGGCCTTTGAGATCGGCCCGATCGCCGCCACACAGTTAGTCAGTACTCGTCCGGAGGCTGTACCGGTGCAGGTGCAGGTTCCTCTGAAAAACGTGGCGCCTGGGCGCTATGTTTGCCAGATCAATGTAGTGGATGAATTGGGGCGGAAGTTCGCCTTCCGCCGCGCGCCGCTGATTGTGTTGTAAGCGATTCCCAGTTCTGAAGCTTTGTGGCACAGCCTTCAGGCTGTGGTTCCGACACAGGCTGAAGCCTGTGCCACAGCTTCGCAGATGCTGATTGTGTTGTAAGCGAT
>Ga0181537_10001886_pt1 | contig 18872 bp, 20 predicted proteins | sample PEATcosm2014_Bin_39_FD_119765 | JGI IMG/M metagenome (GOLD analysis project Ga0181537, IMG submission 119765) | Peatland microbial communities from MTU Mesocosm Facility, Houghton, MI, USA - PEATcosm2014_Bin23_10_metaG | ecosystem: Environmental > Terrestrial > Soil > Wetlands > Peat | place... | reverse complement strand
GCCTCGAACCATTTGGTGAAGGCCGGATAATCAAACGTCGAACCCGCGCCCGTGATGGTCTGGGCGCTGGCTTGCGCGGCGAGCAAAGTCACTCCGCCGAGAATTGAAAGAATCAGTTTTTTCATTTGCAAAATAGTTAATCAGTTTTGTTTTATTTTCGTGTTACGTTCCGGTTAAAACTTCCATGTCAGGTCGGCCATCGCGTGAACCGCGTGGTTTTGCGGTTCGGCCACTCCGCCGGGGGTTTGATTGATCAGGTCGTTGATGAAACAGGTGAACGTGAAGGTCAACCCGTCGGTGATGGAATAATCCGCCTTGATGAGATGGCCTTTGATGTTCGTGCCGGCAAACCATCCGTAGCTTGTGCCTGAAAAAGCGCCCGCAGCGAGGGCGCCGACGGGTGCGTTTTTGTAATACGCGCCGTTGTCGTCGTCCACCATCTGGTCATACCACGCGTCCGCTTCCAGATATTCATAACGGTAGGAAATGTCCCAGCCGTGTTTGTGTCCGGCCTGGCCGAAAGTGACGCCGCCCCAATAACCTTCGTTTCCGCTGGGCGCGCCGGGATTGTTCATGTATTCGGCGGCAAACTTGATCGGGAACGCAGTGGGATAAAGTGGGAACGAATCCAATTTGTAAGTGACGCTCGCATCGGCGACGATGGGATTATAATTATAAACCAGAAGACTTGCCGTGGTGCTGGTGGTGCGGGTATTGCCCTGGTTCACATAGGGCACATTGGCCGTCGTGAGCTGATCCCGGTTGACGATGTCAAATGCCGCGATGCCCGCGGAACTTTCCAATCTCGGCGTCCACTTCGCTTTCCAAACGACCTGCCCGCCATACATGATCGGATCCCGCGCGTTCGCCTTTTCTTCATCCAGCACAAAACCGGCGCCGATGAACGTGATCGAATTTTTGTCATTGATGTTGTAGGTCGTCTGCAACGCCGCGCCTTCCGGTGTCAAATCGGAATCGAAGACCATGGGCGTAAGCTGGAACGGGTTGTCCATTTTTCCAAAGGTGGCGGACAACACCCAGTCGTCATTGTTGATCGCCGTCCATTTTCCGTAAGCGGCGTCAATGAAAAGGAATTTTTTCGTGAAATCATCCTGGAACGTGGAATTGTTTGACAGCGGATTGCCCGTGCTGGTTCCAAATCCGCCCACGGTGTCGCCCGAAGTCACGCGAAAGCCCACTTCCAGATTATCCTTCAACTCCACCGCCAGACCCGCGCGGATCCGGTAACGAAAACGCATGCGGTCGGCAAAACTCGGATTGTCCGACGTGAATTCTTCAGCCCGACCGCGAAAATCGCCGCTCAATTTGTAACCCGTCACCCAGTCCGGCATTGGAAACCGGGAGTTCATCGCCGCATTGAAGTCGGCGATGGAATTTGTCTCGTTTTCCGCCTTCAATTCCTTCGCCTCATCCACGGTCAAAATGCCTTTCTGCTCCAATTTATTGAGCAGCGCGTCCACAGAGGATTGCGCGTGGATGTTCGGGGTGAGGGACATCAGCGCCGTCGCGCCGGCAAACAATGCAACTTTCGTGTGGTTGAGTTTTTTCATGGTTGTTGGTTTCAAAGTTCGGCGACAGAGTGAAACCATGCCGTTACAACCATGCGGCGGGAATGTTACGATTTTGTTACAAAGTCGGCGGCGTGTAACAATTGAAGAAATCCTCAACGAGATTGAGGATAAAAATGAAACTACTTTTTCTGCCTTTGCTTGAAATCAGCCCGCGTCCTCAACCGGCCTCGCCGAAATTTCCAGCATCCGCTCAATCGGCAGACGCGCGCGTTCCAGAATTTCTTTCGGCAATTCCACGCGCGGCGAAAGTTTTTTCATGCAGTCGCGGACTTTTTCGAGAGTGTTCATCTTCATAAATTTGCACTCGCTGCAACGGCAGTTGTCCGTCGGCGCGCGCATCGCGTCAAAAACCGGCGCGCAAATGAATTCCTTGTCCGGACATTCTTTCTGCATCCGATGGATGATTCCCGATTCCGTGACGATGATGAATTGTTTCGCCGGATCGTTTTTGCAGAACAAAATCATTTTCTCCGTCGAGCAAATCGCGTCCGCCAGCTCGCGCACCTCGCGCAGACTTTCAGGGTGAACCACGGTTTTCGCGTCAGGAAATTGCGCTTTCAATTTCAACAGCGCGTCGCGACGGAACTCGACGTGTGCGTAACAATTGCCTTTCCACAACGTCATCGGCCTGCCGGTTTGTTCCATGACCCATTGCCCAAGATTTTCATCCGGCACGAATAAAATGTCTTTGTCCCTCGGCGCGGCGTTGACAATTTTTTCCGCGTTGCCGCTCGTCACGATCACGTCGCACAACGCCTTCACCGCCGCGCTGCAATTGATGTAAGCGATCGTCCAGAAATTCGGATTCGTTTTTTGCAGCGCCGCCAATTTTTCAGCCGGACAACTTTCTTCCAGCGAACAGCCCGCGTCCTTGTCCGGCAGCACGACGATTTTGTTCGGATTTAAAATCTTCGCCGTCTCCGCCATGAAATGCACACCGCAGAACACGATCACGTCCGCGTTGGTCTTCGCCGCCTCCTGCGCGAGGCCCAGCGAATCGCCGACAAAATCCGCCACGTCCTGAATTTCCGGCACTTGATAATTGTGCGCGAGGATGACGGCGTTGAGCTGTTTCTTGAGCGTAAAAATCTCCTTCGCAAGCGGAGTGAATTTTTCCCGCGCCATCGGCGGACGGATTTTCAATTGCTCAATCGCTTGAATGTCGGCAATGCCTGTCATGGCTGGAATTTACCGCTTCAAATCTTTCGAGTCAATTAACCTGCGCTCGTGTTCGTCCAGAATTTTAAATTGACCTGCGGGCAAATCGCCCAGCCAGAAATTTCCAATCCGCACACGCAGCAACCGCAAGGTCGGATGACCGATGGCCGCCGTCATTTTGCGGACCTGCCGATTTTTCCCTTCGATCAATTCGAGGCCAATCCAGCAATCCGGCACGCTCTTGCGAAAACGGATCGGCGGGACGCGCGCAGCAATTTCCGGCTGCGGCTCAAGCAGCCACGCGCGGCAGGGCAAAGTTTTGCGGCCTTGGATCAAAATTCCTTTTCCCAATTTTTTCAAAACCTCCGGCGACGGGATTTTTTCCACCTGCGCCCAATACTCGCGCTCGTGCGCGTGGCGCGGATGCAAAAGCCTTTCGTTCCACGCCGGCTCGTCGCTCAAAAGCAAAAGTCCTTCCGAATCCGCGTCGAGACGTCCGATCGGATAAACATTTTTCGGAAAATCAAATTCCGCCAGCGTGCGATTTGGCGAACCGTCGCTCGTGAATTGCGACAGCACGCCGGACGGTTTGTTGAACGCGATGAGCATTGCGCGAAAACTTTTAACCGCAAAAGAACGCAAAGGACACAAAGAAAAATGTTTGTCTTGGCGTCCCGGCGTCTTGGCGGTTAAATTCATTCCGTGATCCGCAACATCATCTTCGACTGGTCGGGAACTTTGGTGGACGATCTGCCCGCCGTTTTGAAAGCGTCCAATTTCGTTTTGACGCAAGCGGGCAAAACCGAAATGTCACTCGAACAATTCCGCGCGGAATTTTCCCTGCCGTTCACAAAATTCTACGACCGCCACACGCCCGACGTGCCGGTGGAAAAACTGGAGGACTGGTTTCACGCCGAATTCAAGCGCGCGCAAACTTCCGTCCGCGAACTGCCGCACGCGCGCGATTTCCTCGAATTCTGCCGTGCGAAAAAGTTCCGCACATTTCTTTTGAGCACCGTCCACGCCGACCATTTTGCCGTGCAATGCCGTGTCACCGGCTTCGACGCCTTTCTCGACAAGCCTTACACCGATGTTTGGGACAAGCGCAAAAAAATCCACGAAATCCTCGCGGAAAACAATCTGAAGCCCGGCGAAACGTTGTTCATCGGCGACATGGAGCACGACATCGAGACCGCGAAGCACGGCGGCGTCCATTCGTGCGCCGTGTTGACCGGCTACAACACGCTGACGCAATTGCGAAATGCAAAACCTGATTTGATCGTCGAGCACCTTTCCGAATTGCGCGGCGTGCTGGAGCAAAATGATTTCAACCTCGAACCGCCGGCAAAAAAAAATGAAGAAGGCCGCACGCCGCTCGCGACCGTCGGCGCTTTGATTTTTAATTCCAAGAACGAAGCGCTGATGATCCGCACGCACAAATGGTCGAACCTCTGGGGAATTCCCGGCGGCAAAATCAAATGGGGCGAAACTTCTGAAAATGCACTGCGCCGAGAAATTCTGGAAGAAACCGGCTTGAAAATCTCGGACATAAAATTCGTTCTCGTTCAGGATTGCATCCACTCGAAGGAATTTTACCGCGACGCGCATTTTGTTCTGCTCAATTACACCTGCCGTTGCGCCGGAAAAAATCCGCGCGTAAAATTAAATGACGAAGGCCGCGAATTCCGCTGGGTCAAGCTGGCCGAAGCGAAGAAACTGAAATTGAACAAGCCGACGAAAATTTTGACAGCCGCAATTTCCAAATCAAAAATCAAAAATCATAAATCATAAATGTCCAAAATATCCATCGTTGAGTTGGGAGTCCTTTATCGCGTCGGCGTGCCGGACGAGGAGCGCGCCAAGCCGCAGCGGCTTTTGCTGACGATTGAGATGGAATCCGACTTTTTCGCCGCCGCGCAGACGGATTCAATCGCCGATACGGTTGATTATTTCGCCGTTTCACAACGCCTGCTGCTTTTTGGCGAAGGCCGTAGCTGGAGATTGATCGAAAAACTCGCCGACGACATTTGCGAAATGATTTTGTCCGAATTCAAACCGCAAAGCGTCGCGGTCGAAATAAAAAAATTTCCGATTCAGCAGGCGCGGCACGTTTCCGTCACCTTGACGAAGCGTCGGGGTTAAATTTTTGTCCGTCCATCGTCCGCAACAGCCAGCCGTTTTTATTCACAAGAATTGTCACCGCGCCGGAAGTCCGCGTGTAAATCACGGGAATATTTTTCCCGGCAAGCCGATTCTTTAATTCGCGGCTCGCCCGCCGGTTTGCCGGAAATTCCGAATCGGCGATGACAATTATTTTCGGCTGAACCGCGTCAACCAGCGCGTCGCAAAGCGGCTCGCCTTCGTTCGGCAGACCGGCGACGACAATGTCCGCGCGCAAATTGTTTGTGCGCGAAAGCAATTCGCCCTGGCCGTCGCGTCCCAAATCGGACAACAGCAAAATTTTTGCACCGCGAAAATTGCCGAGCAGGACGAGCGCGTTGTCGTCGGCGCGCGGGAAATCATTTGTCGCAACCGGAGATAAAATTTGCCAGGCGCCCGATTTGTCGCCGTAATTGAAAATTTTGTGCCGCGACCGTCCTTGCGGACGGCCACCATTTTCAAATTCTGCAATGGCGTCGCGATAAGCGGACGAACGAAATTTCGCGCTGCTCGTCCACAATTCTCCCACGCTGAAAAGTTGGTCGAGCAATTGCGCGCCGCCGCAATTTAGCGAATCGCCTTCCGTCAAAACGAGCCGTGGGATTTTGTTCACGCCTTGCGCCCGGAGAAAATCTTTCAGCGTGAAATTGACGGCGTTTTCATCGCCACAGTTCACGAGCCAGTCGTTTTTTCGCCCGTCGGCGTCCACGAAAATGGCGTGGCCGCCGTTGAGTGGCAAAACAGTCAGTTCTGTTTCGTCGCGCGAATTTTCCCAGCGCCAGAAGTAAACGCCGGCAATCAGAATCAAAATTGCGATAGTGGAAATTTTTCTTTGGATTGTTTTCAGCCAGCCGCTTAAAAACACGACGAGCGCGAAATAATAAATTCCGATCGAAACCCACGACGGCGCGGGCGCATAAAAATATGAGCCGGGAATTTTTGTGAATTCTTGGCTGACCCATTGCATCGCGGACATGAAAAACCAGGCGCCGTGGTTGAATAATTCCGTCGCGAACGGAAACCAGCTTCCGCAAATCAGCGCGCCGAGGTTGCTCATCAACGCAAGCGTTCCGAGCGGAACGGCGATCAGGTTTGCGAGCGGCGAAACCGGGCTGAACAGATGAAAATAAAGCGCGCTCAACGGAATCGAGCCTAGCCACGCGGCGAATGAAAGTGAAAGGTAGCGCGCGAGAATTCTTGCGGTTGAAATCAAAAACCGCCGCCATTTTGGAATCAAATCGTTTGGCAGCAGCGGATCGTGGCTCAAAAGTCCGTCGGAGATTTTGTTCATTCGCGGCAGCAGCAGCCCGATCACGAGCATGACGCAAAATGAAAGTTGAAAACTCGCTTCGAAAAGCTGGCGCGGTTCGGCGAGCAAAATGATGAACGCGGCGGCGGCGAGTGAATTGAGCAAATCACCCGGACGTTTTAGCGCCCAGCCGCCGAGAACAATCGTCATCATCACAGAAGCGCGAATCGCGGAAGATTCCCAGCCGGTCGCGGCGGTGTAAAACCAGATGGCCGGAATCGCGATGAGGCCGCACCACGCGCGGGAAATTTGCAGGACGCGCAGCAGCGCGACGAGCATTCCTGAAATGAGCGCGATCCGCAAACCGTCAATCGCGAACAGATGCATTGTTCCGGCGCGCAGAAATGGATCGCTGATGTCGCCGGTGAATGCCGTGCGCCAGCCGAGCGTCATCGCCCACAAAAGCCGCAGCGGCTCGTCTTCGACTGGCAGACCAAAGGCGAGTGTGCGTTTTGACCAGTTCAAAAATCGGTCGGTGAGTGGCGGCGTGGTTGAAATGGGTTCGCGCAATTGCCAGTCGTTGGTGGAATCGGCATTGAGTTCGTAGAAAATTCCGCGCGTTTGAAGATAATCGCGGTCGTCGAAAAGTCCTTCGGCCAATGGCGGTGCCGGTTTTGAAATGACGCCGGAAATCTCGACGGATTGTCCGGCGAAGAAATCAGGGGCAAGTTGATCTGGCGTTGAAACGACGATTTCGCCAAGGACTGGCTGCCAGTTTTCGTCGCGGCGAATTTCAGAGACGCGGATTTGTGCGAGCGAATGTTCGGTCGGTTCGCCGTCGCGTTCGGAGATTTTTATTTGCGGCGTTTGCGTCAAAATTCCGCGAACTGATGCGATTTCAGTTCCGTTGCCGATTAAATTCCTCAAGTCCTTCGGCGAAATGGCGGCGGTGTGAAAAATCAGGTTTGTCCAGCCGGTGAACGCGAGCAGAACGCAGATTAAAACCGTGCGGAATTTTTCAAGAGCGACGGCAAGAGCGAGGGCGAAAAATGAAATTGAAAATAAAACCGCGAGCGGCGGCTGGAAAATTTCCGCGAGCAGCAATCCGACGGCGTAACTGGAAACGACGGCGACGAGCGGGCGCTTCATTTTTATTTTTCCGGCTTCGGTTTCCGGCAAAGGTGGAAAATCCAGAGCGCGAGCAGGCCGATGGCGCCGCCGGCGGCGTCAATGAAAACGTCCGAGACGAGCGGCGTGCGCGTCGGCACGAAGCGTTGATGAAATTCGTCGCTGGCGGCGTAAAGAAAGACGGCCAGCAAGGTTCCGCCGGCTTTCGACCACGACCACGCCGGGGGATTTCCCGGTCGGTTGAGCGCGCGCCAGAGCAGCAGCGCGAGCACGGCGTATTCGGTCAGATGGGCGCATTTGCGGACGAGGTGGTGGATTTCCCCGATGTGCGCCTGCGACATTTTCGGGAACAGCCAGCGCAAAAACGGCTCGACGAGCAGCGAGGAGTGTTCGTAGGAATGTGAATCGCTCGACCCGGAAAAAATCAAGACCATCCACACCAGCGGCGGCAGCCAGTATTTCAAGAATGCGCGGAATTTCGGCACGCGCAAAAAGAACAAGATTCGGCGCGGGCGGCAACCAGAATCGCAATTGAATTTGCAAAACGGGCGCGGATTTGGCACAGAAAGGCTTCCTGATGAAAAAATCACCCTTGCTTTTTGCGGCGCTGCTTTGCGCGGCGGCGGTCCAGGCCGCGCCGCAGCCGGATTTGATCGCGCGGATTTATTTCGCGGGCGCGGAAAAGATTTCCGCCGACACGAATTCCATCGCGTTCACAAATGAATTTTGTTCCGCCGAGGCGCGGGCGTTGCGCGGGCAGACGCTGGACAAACTTTCCGCCGCGCTGGCCGGCTGGCTGGGGCAAAAGACCGGCGCGGGTGTCCCCCGCGGGGCGTCGAAACTGCGGCCTTTGCTTGGCGATCTGGAAAAGACCGCCTGGTTTCTTGAGGCGCGCGTCGCGGCGGACGGCAGGCCCGGGGTCGCGCTGGCGGTCAAGCTTGACGGCAGCCGCGCACAATTCTGGCGCGCGAACCTGTCGCCATTTTTTGCGTCGGCGGATTTCAGGCAGTCCGGCGGCTGGCTGGTTTTTGATTGCGGCGAAGACGGCCAGAAAATCGGCGGCAGCCTTCCGCAAAAGATTTCCGCAGCGGGCGGCAACTGGCTGGACGTTGATTTGAACTGGCCGCGGCTGGCGCAATTTTTTCCGGCGCTGAAAAGTTTTGATTTTCCAGAGATGCGACTGCAAGCCGTCGGGCGCGCCGGCAATTTTAATTTGGACGGCAAATTCATTTTGTCCCAGCCGTTGCCGCCGCTGGAAAAATGGCGGCTGCCGGCAAACACGGTGCATCCGCCGTTTGACAGTTTCACCGCGGCGCGCGGTTTCGCGCCGTGGCTGGGGCGGCAAAGCTGGGCACTGCCGTATGAAATTTCGCCGCCTCCGGGTCAGATTTTCGTCTGGGCGCTGCCGTATATGCCGCTCCAGACTTTTGCCGCCGTGCCGGTGCCGGATTCCAACAGCGCGCTCGCGCAACTCGGCGCAAAATTGTCCGCCGTTCCCGAGACTGCGGCGCCGGCTGGCTCGTTCACGCCGTTCCGGTTCACGACGGTGATGACCAACAACCAGATTGTCTGGCGCGGTGTGCCGTTCATCGGGCCGTTCGTGAAACCGTTGCATGAAACGGCGGGCGATTTTCTTTTCGGCGGATTTTTCCCGAACACGCCGCGTCCCAAGCCGCTGCCGCCGGAATTGTCCGCGCAACTCAACCGCCCCGGTTTGGTCTACTATCATTGGGAAATGACCGGCGCGCGTTTGAAACAATTGCCGCAACTGACGCAACTCGCGCTGCTGTTCTCGGAGCGACGGCAGCTCGACGGGCAATCCGCCGCCGGCAAATGGCTCAACCAGATCGGTCCCTCGCTCGGCGCCAGCGTCACGGAAATCACGGAAACCGCGCCGGACGAACTGGCTTTCACGCGCAAATCGCCCGGCGGTCTGAACGCGCTGGAATTCATCGCGCTGGCGAACTGGCTCGAAGCGCCCGATTTTCCGGGTTGCGACCTGAAATTGAAATTTTCGACGCGTCCGATGAATCTCAAGCGGCCGCTGCCTGCGCAAAAACCCGGCGCGCCCTCCGCGCAGCCGTTTGTGCTTCACCAGTGACGTATGCTCAAGCTGGGCGTCAACATTGACCACGTCGCCACATTGCGCGAGGCGCGTTATCGCGGTCGCGGATTTGGCGAACCCGATCCGGTCGAAGCTGCGAAAATTTGCGAAGCGGCGGGCGCGCACGGCATCACCGCGCATCTGCGCGAAGACCGGCGGCACATCCAGGATCGCGACATCTGGGAATTGCGAAAAAAAATCAAGACGCGGCTGAACCTTGAAATGGCCAATGCGCCGGAAATCATTTCCATCGCGCTGAAACTGAAACCGGAAATCGTCTGCATCGTGCCGGAGCGGCGGTTGGAAGTGACGACCGAAGGCGGACTGGATGTTGTCGCCGCCGAAAAATCTTTGACCGCAACGCGCAAAAAAATGAACGATGCTGGAATCGAAGTGAGTTTATTCATCGCGCCGGACGAAAAACAGATTGAAGCAGCGGCGCGGACTGGCGCGCAATTCATCGAATTGCACACGGGACAGTTCGCGGAAAGTTTTGGCGACAAAAATAAACGCGAGATTGAATTAAAGCGCCTGATTTCCGGCTCGAAACTGGCACACGCGCTGGGTTTGAAAGTGAACGCCGGACACGGATTGAACCTGAAAAATCTGCCGTCACTTTTCCGCGTGCCGCATCTGGTAGAATTGAACATCGGCCACAGCATCGTGAGCCGCGCGGTTTTTGTCGGGCTGGAAAAAGCCGTCAAGGAAATGCTGCGCGTGATGAAAAATTACCGCGCATGATCCTTGGCATCGGCATAGACATCATTGAGGTCGCGCGGATCGCGTCCTCGCATGAAAGGTTCGGCGAACGATTTCTAAACCGGCTGCTGCTCGCGGATGAGATCGCGTATTGCCTCACGCACAAAAATCCCGCGCCATTCATCGCCGCGCGCTTTGCGGCGAAGGAGGCGATCTCAAAAGCGTTCGGCACGGGCATCGGCGCGCGACTTGGCTGGCACGACATGGAAATCCGGCGCAAGGAATCCGGCGAGCCGTTTGTGGTTTTGCACGGCGGCGGGAAAAAACTTTTTGAATCGCGCGGCGCGAAGCAGTTGCTCGTCAGCTTGAGCCACACGGAAAATTACGCGGCGGCCACGGCGGTTTTGGAAAGTTGAAATTGCGGATTGATTCTACTTTTTTCGGCGCAAGTCTTTCGGCACAATTCTTAAATGGAACAAGCGGTGGCGGCGATCTTGGTTTTCGCGGGCGCGAGTTTCTTTTTCGCGCTGGCGGAAACGGTGCTGTTTTCCCTCGGCAAATGGCAGGTGGCGCAGCTCGTCGAAAAAAATCCGCGCACGGGCAGGATTGTCGCGCAACTGCTCGAACGTCCGCAGGATCTGCTGGCGACGCTCGCGCTTGGAAACACTTTTGCGAATGCCGCGATGCTCGCGGTCGTATTGCGGATGGTCTTCGACGCGCATTGGGCGCTGGTGCTGACGATGATCACGCTGCTGGTTTTCGTCCTTCTCGGCTGCGAAGTTTTTCCAAAAACACTGGCGGTGCGGCGTCCCGAACGCTGGGCGTTGCGCGTGGGATTGCTGCTTTTGATTTTCCAAAAGGTTACTGTGCCGCTGCATCGCGCGGCGCAACGGCTTGATTCTGTTTTTCTGAAAAAATTCGCGCCGCAGACGGGCGCGGTGTCGGCGGTCTTGACGGACGCGGAATATCAGGAGTTGCTCGACATGGCTTTCCGGCAGGGCACGCTCGCGGAATCTGAAAAGGAAATCATCCTGCAGATCATCAATCTCGACCAGCGCATGGCGCGTGATGTGATGCGCCCGCGCGCGGGGATGGCGTGCATTTCCGACGACGCAAGTGTGGAGGAAATGATCGCCGCCGCGAAAAAATTCAAGCATCGCCGCCTGCCAATCTACGACGAAACGCCGGACACGATCGTCGGCATTTTGAACACGCGCGCGCTGCTGCTCGACCCGAAGATTGATCTGTCGGAGGTGATCGAATTTCCGTCGTTCGTGCCGGAGACGATGAATCTGTTCCAGCTTTTTCAAAGTCTGCAGAAGCAGCATCGCGGCCTCGCGGTCGTGCTGGATGAATTCGGCGGCGTCGCGGGTTTGGTGACGATGGAAGATATTTTGGGCGAACTCGTCGGAAAAATCCGCGCCGAATCGCAGCCGGAAGGTTTTGTGATGGAAAAAATTTCGCCGGGCCGCTGGCGCGTGAGCGGCACGATGCGGCTGGACGATTTCCGCCGCGAATTTCCCGCGCTCGGCGGCGTGGCCGAGGTCGAGACGATGGGCGGCTTGCTCACGCACATGCTCGGCGTGGTGCCGAACGCCGGCGAATCGGCGACTTTTCACGATTTGAAATTCACCGCGCAAATCGTGGACGAACGGCGTGTACGCGAATTGCTAGTGCAACGGATGAAATAAAATGGACGTGAACATCCTCAACTGGGTCGTGCTGGCGGTATGCCTGCTGGCGTCGTTTTTGCTGTCGGGCATGGAGGCGGGCGTATTCGCGCTGAACCGGTTGCGCGTGCGACGGCTGGCGCGCGCGGGCAGGCCGTCGGCGAAACTGCTGAACAATTTTCTGGAGAAACCGGAAAAATTCCTGTGGACGATCCTGGTCGGCAACACGCTGGCGAATTTTTTGATCCTCGGTTTTCTGCTCGCGAAAATACACGAATGGTTTTTTGGCAGCCGTATTTTGATCCTCGGTGTTTTCGCCGTCACCGTTTTTTTGTTCTATGCGTTTTTTGACCTTCTGCCGAAAATGCTGTTTCGGGCCCACCCCAATTCATTGTGCCTTTCGGCGGCGCGCGTGTTCCGGCCCATTTATTTTTTGTTGAGTCCGCTTGTCTTGATTGTCGAGGACATTTCGCAGACGATTTTGCGCTGGACGGGCGGACGGACGTTCACCGGGCGGCTGTTCGGCAACCGCGAGGAGATGCGCGCGGTGATGCGGGAATCCGCGCCGTCGCTCACGAGTGACGAACACGCGATGATCAACCGCGTGCTCGACCTGCAAAATTTCACCGTCGGCCAAATTGCGACGCCGCTGGCGCAAATCGTGACGGTTGAAAAAGAAACGCCTGTCGGCGACGCGTTGCGGCTCGCGCGCGAAAGGAATTTTTCCCGTCTGCCGGTCTGGGAAATCCACGATGGCCGACGCCGGATCGCCGGACTGCTCGCGATCGGGCGGCTTGTATTCAGCTCCGCACTCAATCCACAGGACGCGGCGTCCATGCACATGACACCCGCATTATTTTTAGGCGAGGACACGCGGCTGGAAGTCGCGCTGCGCCGGATGCAGCGCGCGGGCGAGCGACTGGTCGTGGTGCTGTCGCACAATGGGAATGAGATGGGCATTGTGAGTCTCGAAGACATCCTGAAAATCATGTTCGGCGAGGTGAAATTGTGAACGGTTTTATTTTGATCGCGCTGAAAATCCTGGCCGTGCTCGCGCTCGTGCTGGTGAACGGATTTTTTGTGGCCACGGAGTTCGCGCTCGTCCGCATCCGCGAGACGCAGCTCGACACGCTCGTCAACAAAGGCTGGCGTCGCGCGAAAATGGCGCGGCACATCGTCCGCAATCTCAATTCGTATTTGAGCGCGACGCAGCTTGGCATCACGATGGCGAGCCTTGGTCTGGGCTGGATCGGCGAACCTGTTTTTGCCGCGCTGCTCAAACCGTTGTTTCATCTGGCGGGTGTCAGTTCTGAAGCCGTTTTGGATTCCGTCGCGTTGATTTTAGGTTTCACGATTCTGACATTTTTTCACATCACCGTCGGCGAACTCGCGCCGAAATGGTTGACGATCCAGAAGCCGTTGCCGGTCGCGCTTTGGTCGGCCTACCCGTTGCGCTGGTTTTATCTCGCGTTTTATCCGTTCAACCGGCTTCTGAATCTGGCGGCGCGCTGGCTTCTGGAAAAAATCGGCATCTCGCCGGACGCGCAGACCGAAGGCGCGCATTCCGAGGATGAATTGCGCCTCGTGCTCACATCGGCAAGGACGGCGACGGGCGGTCGCAACATCATTTTAAACGCGCTCGATCTGCGGCAGCGCACCGTGCGCGAAGTCATGCGCCCGCGCCAGGAAATCACCGCGTTCAACACCCACGCGACGATTGGCGAATGTCTCGCGCTCGCGGAAAAAACGCGCTACTCGCGCTTCCCGCTTTGCGATGGCGGCGATCTGGTCAAAACGCTCGGCGTCATCCACGTCAAAGACCTTTACGCGTTGCGCGACAAGGCGCGGACGGCGGCGGATTTGCTGCCCGTGGCGCGAAAATTAATTTACGTTCCTGAAACGGCGCGGCTGGAAAAATTATTGCAACTGTTCCTCGAAAGAAAATTACATTTCGCAATCGTGGTGGATGAATACGGCGGCACGATAGGGATCGTGACTTTGGAAAATGTGCTTGAAGCGCTCGTCGGCCAGATTCAGGACGAATTCGATTCGGAAGCCACGCAATTCATTCGCAAAAGCGAAAATCTTTGGGAAGTCGCCGGGACGCTGCCGTTGCACGAACTGGAAAAAATCATCGGCGAAGTGCCCCACGACGAAAGCGTCACGACCGCCAGCGGCTGGGTGACGCAAAAACTCGGCGGCTTTCCGAAGGCTGGCGACGCGCTGACGGTTGGAAATCACGAATTGCGCGTGGAAGAAATGGACGGCACGCGCGTGGCGCGTTTGAAAATCACCCGGCGCAAGGAATCTGGAGATGCAACTACCATCGTGCCCCGCGAATCGCAAAAATCACCATGAGAACCCCGATGATTCCATCCACGGCGGTCGCGGCCCAAAGTCCGTGCAATGCGGATGCGGTGGCGAAAAGCAAAATCGCGCCCAGCCAGACGGCGAGCGGGTGAAAGTCCGGCACGCTGCGCTTGCTTAATTGTTTGTTGACGAGCGCGGGCGTGATAAACGCGAGGATCAGCAGCGTGACGAACGCCCAGCCCACAAAATTGACGAGCGGCGCGCCCTGCCACGCGACGGGCAACTGCGTCGGCGACCAGAACCAGTAATGTTTCACGCGCGACGCAAACGGGTCGAACGCGAGGTCGAACAGCGTCGTCAACACCGCCGTCAGCCCGATGAGCCAGAAACCGTAGGCGCGGATTTTCCGCCACGGGCGCAAAATCAGCCGCGCCACGCCGCGCGAATTAAAAACGACCACGACCCAGATCAATGGTATCCCCCACGGCAGCGTCTTGAAAATTTTTTGCCCGGCCTCCGAACCAAACGTGAACTGGCCGAATGGAATTCCGCTGGCCGCGCCGATCCCGGACGCCGCGCCGCCGATGAGCGCGATGCCGAACGCAGCCAGCAAAACACTTTGCAGCGGCAAATGCCGCGCCAGCGCGACGATTGTGGCGATGGCTGCGGTTAAAACCAGCAATGCCTCCGGCCAGCCGGAATCCATCGGGAAAAAAAGTTTCGCGAACACCAGCGCAAACGCGGAGGCGAGCAGAAAAGTGGACAGCCGGAGCGTCCGCGAAAAAAAAAATCCGCCCGCGACGGTCGCGGATTGGTTTTCTGGCGGCGTTGGCGGGCGCATCATTTCAGGCAGGGTATGGATTTGCCGGCTGCGTGGCAATGCCGCGCGCGCCGGTTTTGGAATTCCCTTGTTTCGCGGCTGCAAACTTGCTTTTCTCCTAAAACCATTATGACGTTGGACGAAGTCAAAAGTCTCATCAAGGCGTGCGCGGGGCAGATGGATGCGCGCTATGGCAAAACCGTTTTCGACGAATGGGCGGTCATCTCGCTGGCGGAAAACAAGGCGCGCGTGCTGGCCTACGTCGGCCCGCGCAACGACGATTTCCTGAAAAATTTCGCGAAGGATCTTGGCGCGTTGCGGACGGAACTGCTCGACGCGAATTACGGCACCGGCGATTTCGCGTTCGCCCGGCACGGCACGGGCACGCTGTTCGAGGCGTTCATGGTTCTGGGCACGGCGATTTATCTGATCTGCAACAACACGCGCGAATCCATGGACACGATCGCCAAAGACCCGAAGTGGCTCAACGCGCAGGTGTCGTTCGCGGAACTGGGCGACAAGCTGCGGATGGCCCCGCTTGTGGTTTCCTCGGACACGCAGTTCCTGCAAAAACCTTCCTGATTTCAGCCGAGCAATCCCTTCCAAAGAAACACGCCGTAGGCCGCGACCAGAATCCATCCGATGAAGCGCGGCAATTGCCCGAACAGCGCGACGCAGAAAAAATGCACAAACGTCGCGCCGAGAAGAATAAACATCGCCGCGTGAAAAAACGGCGGCATGAACATCGTGTGATACAGCGCGTAGATGCCGACGCACAGCGGGATCGAGACGTGCGAGTCGCCGACCTGCGAGGCATAGACCGTCTCCGGCTGTTTGCGCCAGCTGTAATAAAGCGCGAGCAGCGCGTTCGGCAGCACCATCAGCCAGCCGCTCAACCACCCGAGATATTTCGCGCTGATGAATCCCGTGTGGATGTGCGAAAGCCAGTTCACCAGCCAGTCCGTGCTGATGTAAATCCCATACGCGCCGACCGCCAGTAGCGCGAGGTCGAACGGCAGCGCCCAACCCAGCGATTTTCCCTGGCGGACGTTATGCTTGAGCACGTCAAAAACATGGAAGCATTGCCAGAACAAAAATAGCCCGACCAAAACCAGTCCGTCGTTGAAATCCAATCTACCCTTGCGTGCCAGCGCCCAGACCGCGCCGGTGAAAAACAAAACCGCCATGAGCGTGAGCAACAGAGAGAGCCGGTTCAGTTCATGCGCCTTGCCGGCGGCGCTGGGTTTTTTCTTGAGAGTCACATTCAGCTTCTTGAGCGAAAGATTCGTCTTGCCGGTCTTGCGCGGAATTTTTTTCGGCAGGACGTGCATGCCCCAGAAAATCGCCGGCAGGCCGAGCACCAGCGTCATGTTCGTGACGTTGTTGACGAGCGAATTGACCATCACGTCCGCGCCGGAGCCGCCGTTGCGACCGAGGATGAAGGCGAAGATCAAATTGCCGAGGCCGGAGCAATACGGCATGACCAGCGTGCCGAGCACCGTGCCCTCGAAGCCGCGTCCGCTCATCACCTCAAGCCGCCAGATCATCAGGAACGACGCCGCCACGAACAGCGCGAGAAACAGCCACGGCGCATAAGCGCCTTTCGCCTCGATCCAATGGATGAACGGGTTTGCCACGCGGCGGAGTTTAATGAAATTTTTTTCCGGCGCGACTTGTTTTGCCAAAAACACCGCTCACCGGCGCGCGTCAGCCGCCCAAAAGTCCGTGTCAGGCGAGGAGAAGCTTGTGTCAGGTCGCGAAAAGTCCGTGTCAGGCGATGAAAAGTCCGTGTCAGATGACCAAAAGTCCGTGCGAGGGAGCCAAAAGTTTGTGTCAGGTGACGAAAAGCGCGTGTCAGATCACCAAAAGTTTGTGTCAGTCGACCAGAAGTCAGTGTCAATCGTGCAATTTGCAATGCAAGGTGATGAAAAGTTGGTGTCAGATGGGCAAAAGCTCGTGTCAGGCTCGCAAAACCTTGAAAATACTACTCTTTTGCGAAGACCGACATCGTCTTTTGCGTGCACGACCAGTTGCCGTTCGTTCCCCGGTCGAACTCGAACAAATCATAATCGCCCGTGCGTTCGACTTGTTTGAACCCTAACATTTCGGCGTTCGTGAAACCCCATTGTTCCGACATCGGGCGGATCAACTCAAAAACTTGCTGCGCTTCCGCCGTCCGTTTGGGCAGCTCCGCGTTCGGGTCGTTGGACACGAACTCCAGATGGAAGCAATCCCCGCCCATGACGCAGCCGTCATCGCCCGGTCGGCCGCCCCAGACCAGCGCGAGCATCGTGACTTTGACCTTCTGGCCGGACGACAGCGATTCCTCATGAAACAGCGGATGAAAAACTTCGTTAGTCCTGAACAAGATGAAAACCAGCGCGGCCAGGGCAAGAAACAAAAATAGCATTGCGGCCAGGGCGAGAAACAAAGTTTTCCTGCGAAATTTGAGTTGAATTGTGCCGTTCATGTTCAAGTCGCGGAACATTTATTGCCGGAAAACTGTTTTCGTTCAACCGCAAATTTTAGCCGCGGATTGAACGCGGATGAAAACTTGACGATTTAAAGTTTCAGGCGCACTTTTACGCATGAAATGGAATTCGAGTTTGACCCCAGAAAGAGCGAGGCCAACCTCCAAAAACATGGGATTGATTTTGATAAAGCGAAGGCTTTGTGGCTGGATGAATTCGCATTGGAACGTCCGGCCCGGAGCGAAAATGAAGTTCGGAAAATGTTGATTGCCGTCCATGGTGGAAAACTTTGGGCGGTGATTTTCACCGGGCGCGGGAACAAGGTTCGGATCATCAGCGTCCGTCGCGCTCACAACAATGAAGAGGCTTTGTATGAAAAACGGAAAAACAACGGCAGAAAATCTTGAAGCGCGTTTCGACGCGGGCGAAGACGTGTCGGATTATTTTGACGACACGAAGGCGTTCCATCGCAACCAAGTGGGAAAAGAATTGAACCGCAAGGATTCAAAGAAAATTAAAGATGGAGCGCGGGTCAAACGCGGCGTCGTAAAACTTCAGCACGCTTAAAATTGACGGCACGGAGGGTTTTGGCAAGGGCGGCGCGCGTTGGGGGCGATGGTTTTTTTAGCCACGGATTGAACACGGATGAAATATTCATAAAATTTCTCGACAGCCAGTCGAAGCCAAGGAAATATCACTTCAGCATGAACTCACAACTTACGCCTGACCAAAAGGAATTGTATCGTCGTGTTGATGAAGTTTTGCACTTCTTATGGGATCCAATTGGCGTCGCTGGTGTTCCTTCAGCACGCGGTGAATACAACACCTATGTTCACCACGTTTTTTCGATGCTTGTCGAACGAGCGAATTCAAAAGTAATAGCCGAATATCTTGTGAAAACCCAAACTGAGTCAATGGGATTGTCTATGACTCCGTCCTCTCGTCAACGTGCCGAAGAGATTGCATCTATCCTTGAGGATTACCGCGATTACATTCATGAGGAATTTAACAAGGCTACCTATGAATGTTCATATTTGGATAAAAATTGACTGAACAAATTCATTTTCTTCAAATGAATTTTTCAAGCGCCTTTTCAATCCGCGCGAGCGATTTTTCTTTGCCCAAAACTTCGAGCAGATGATACAGGTTCGGGCCGTGGGGATTGCCGGTGGCGGTGAGGCGCGTCGGGTGGATGAGCACGCCGGCTTTCACGCTTTTTTTACGCAGCCACTTTTGCGCGACGCAATCCGGGTGCTTCGGGAAGTCCTTGAATCAAGCCTTCGACGCTCAAGTGGTAGTCCAACGCCGGCCATTCGATGCCGTAGCCCGCGCCGATGGGCTGGCAGTTTTTTCGATCAGCCTCGGTCGCGTGCAGCAGCGTGGGATAATACGCCAGCGGCACGGTCAGCACGCGGCCGTCCATCAACTCGACGGTCAGAGAGTCGGCTGATGTTTCGATGCGTTTGACTTTAAGGTCTGAAAAACTCATTCCATTTCTCCAGTATCAGCGT